>CAFBLU010000018.1_pt1 | contig 25708 bp, 24 predicted proteins | sample 7268271 | NCBI WGS metagenome assembly CAFBLU01 (sample SAMEA6814044, study PRJEB35770) | freshwater metagenome | biome: Freshwater; feature: Freshwater reservoir; material: water | place: Czech Republic | collected 2017-05-23 | depth 30m m
CAACACAGAAGCTGACTGACCCGCCGCCTGCCCTATCCTGAGACGCCAATGGCAAGAGATCTAAATGAACCCTTTGAGATCGGTGGGGTCGCGATTCCAAACCGCGTCACCCTGGCTCCGCTTGCCGGCATAGGCAACTGGTTCTTCCGACTTCAGGCCCGCAGGTTTGGCGCTGGGCTGCTGACCTCAGAGATGATCTCCAGCCACGCGATTAAGTACGGGAACGAGAAGACCTGTACTGAGATGCTGCGGATCCACCCGGACGAACACCCGATTGCCATCCAACTCTTTGGGGAGGACCCAGATGCAATGGAGGCAGCTGCCGAAGTGGTCGCTGCTACGGGTGCCGACATGATCGACCTGAACATGGGGTGCCCGGTGCCCAAGGTCTGCAAGACCGGGGCTGGCGCGGCGCTCCTACGAGACCACGACCGCGCTGTTGCGGTTGCTGCAGCTGCCGCTCGTGGGTCTGGCTTGCCTGTAACGGTGAAGATTCGGCCTGGGCAGAAGCCCGGCGAGCGCGATGGGGTCACACTCGCCAAGCGCCTTCAAGACGATGCCGGAGTGGCCGGAATCGGCTTTCACCCGCGCCATGCCTCTCAGGCTCACAAGGGAATCCCGGACTATGACCTTGCCCGTGAGGTTGTTGAAGCACTTGATATCCCTGTGACGATCTCCGGTGGGCTCCGGGATGTAGAGACCATCAAGCATGTCTTTGACTACACCGGAGCGGCCGCAGTCATGCTCGCCCGCGGCGTGATGGGTAACCCGTGGTTGTTCTCCGAGGTTCTAGGCACACGCGACGAGCCGCCCACCGCCCAAGAGGTTGTTGAGGAGCTTGACTGGACCATGGACAGCGCCGTTGAACACATCGGGGCTGACAGGGCAGGACGGTACCTGCGGAAGTTCTACCCGTGGTATATCGAGCGCCTTTCAGGGGGCAAGGAACTTCAGGACGCTATGCAGCGCGCAGAGGGGGTTGAGGCGGCTCGAGAGATCTTCCACTCCCACGCGCTGGCTCACGCAATTTGATCAGGCCTCGGTCACTGCTAGACTGCCGCGACCCTGATGGGCACGACCGTTCCCAGGAGAAGATATTTTGCCAAGAGACGTAATCCTCACTCAAGAAGGTCTTGAAAAGCTCAAAGCTGAGCTCGAACACCTCACGACCGATCGCCGCCGCGAGGTAGCCGAACGGATCAAGGAAGCCCGTGAATTCGGGGATATTTCAGAGAACTCCGAGTACGACGACGCCAAGAACGAGCAGGCGATGGTCGAATCAAAGGTTGCTCAAATCGAGGAGCGTTTGCGGTCAGCAACAGTTGTTGACACCAAGAAGCTTGGTACTGACATGGTGCGCATTGGATCTGTTGTCCATGTCAAGGACCAAAAGAGTGAGAAGAGCCTTGTATTTACGATCGTCGGGTCCGCTGAGACCGACCTCGCAGCGGGCAAAGTCTCCAATGAATCACCTGTAGGTCAAGCGCTTCTCGGCCAGAAGCGCAACGATGTTGTTGATGTTGCTTTGCCTAGCGGCAAGAAGCGCAAGCTCAAGATCACCAAGATCGGCTAGAGGTATGTCCGACGGCCCTGAGGAGCCGATCGGCGAGAGCCGAGAGGAAGAGCTCGTGGCAGCCCGCCGCGAGAAGGCTGATGCCATGCGTAAGCAGGGTGGCGAGCCCTTCCCGCACTCGTTCGAGGGGGTTGAGGCAATCGCTGAGCTCCTTACCGCCCATGACGGACTTGCAGATGGTGAGGAGACCGAATCTAAGCACCGTGTTGCCGGGCGTCTTGCTGCCCGCCGCGGTCAGGGTGGAGCCGCGTTCCTAGACCTCTATGACAGGAGCGGCCGGATCCAGCTCCTTGCGCAGACAGACCACCTCGGAGAGGAAGCATTCGAGGCAGTCCGTGATCTGGATCTCGGCGACCTGATCGGGGTGGATGGCACTGCCATCAGGACCAAGCGGGGGCAGCTCTCACTCAAGGTGGACGCTGTAACCCTGCTGGCCAAGTCGCTGCGCCCGCCGCCCGATAAGCACCACGGTTTGAAGGACATTGAGACCCGTTATCGCCGACGCGAACTGGACCTGATTGCGTCCGAGGATGCCCGCGACCTGTTTGTGACTAGGGCCAAGGTGATCACCGCGATCCGTGGCTTCCTTGACCGTGATGGCTTCATTGAGGTTGAGACACCAGTCCTGCAGCCGCTTTATGGCGGGGCAGCGGCGAGGCCTTTCACCACCCATCACAACGCGCTCGACCGGAACTTCTTCCTGCGGATAGCAACCGAGCTGTACCTAAAGCGCCTGATTGTCGGCGGCCTTGAGCGCGTCTACGAGCTTGGTAAGGACTTCCGTAACGAGGGAATCTCGCCGAAGCACAACCCAGAGTTCACGATGCTTGAGTGGTACGAGGCTTACTCCGACTACATGGTGATCGCCTCGCGGCTTGAGGATCTCGTCCGCCATGTCGCGAAGGAGATTGATTACGACGGCGAGATTGATTTCGACTCCCCGTGGCAGCGTGAGACGCTCAGAGATTCAATCCTCAGCCGCTGCGGAGTTGACATTCTCGCTCACCGTGACAGGGACTCTCTGGCCAAGGAGATGGAAGCTAGGGGCCTTGAGGTGCCGAAGACGGACACTTGGCCACAGCTGGTTGATGAGCTGCTGACTAAGCATGTTGAGCCCGAGTTGATTCAGCCAACGATTCTCTTTGACTACCCCGTTGAGCTTTCGCCGTTCGCTAAGGACCACAGATCAGAGCCCGGCCTGGTCGAGCGGTTTGAGGCCTACGCAGCTGGGATGGAGATCTCCAACGCCTTCAGTGAGCTCAACGATCCTGATGAGCAACGCCGTCGGTTTGAGTCACAGCGTGCCGATGCGGCCGCAGGTGATGAGGAGGCACAGCCGTTCGATGAGTCATTCCTTCGTGCTCTTGAGCAAGGCATGCCACCCACTGGCGGCATTGGCATCGGCATTGACCGGCTAGTGATGCTGCTGACTGGAAGCAAGACGATCCGCGAGGTTGTCCTCTTCCCAGCCATGCGCGACGAATCCTGACCTGCGGCCTCAACTAGGCCGGGAGGCCATTCGGGGGGACAGTTCGATCCGCGCGTCCGGGAAGCGTTGCTAGGATGACGTATTGCTGTTGGTCACTCGATTAGGGGAGGGGGACGCAGATGTTCGAAAGGTTCACTGAAAGAGCACGTCAGGTAGTCGTCCTCGCACAGGAGGAAGCCCGGACGCTGAAGCACAACTACATCGGCACCGAGCACGTTCTGCTCGGCCTGCTGCGTGAAGAGGAAGGCCTCGCCGCCCGCGTCCTCGAGAGCCTCGACATCACGGCTGAGAAGGTCCGCTCCCAGGTTGTCCGCATCGTCGGTTCCGGCGAGGAAGTCACCTCCGGTCAGATTCCTTTCACTCCACGCGCCAAGAAGGTGCTGGAGCTCGCCCTGCGTGAGGCACTTTCACTCGGCCACAACTACATCGGCACAGAGCACATCCTGCTTGGCCTGATCCGCGAGAATGAAGGCGTCGCGGCCCGCATTCTGCTCGACTTTGATGCTGACGCCGACAAGATTCGCAACGAAGTAATTCGCATGCTTTCCGGACCAGGCGGACGTCGCCAGGGCTCGGGCAAGGGTGCTAGCGCGGAGCGCGGCGAGGGCTCGAGCGAGGGCAAGAAGTCCTCGAAGCTGCTTGACCAGTTCGGCCGCAACCTGACCAAGCTCGCTGCTGACGGCAAGCTTGACCCAGTTGTTGGGCGTGAAACCGAGATTGAGCGGATCATGCAGATTCTCTCGCGACGCACAAAGAACAACCCAGTTCTTGTTGGTGAGCCAGGTGTCGGCAAGACAGCTGTTGTCGAGGGCCTTGCCCAGCGGATTATCAATGCCGACGTCCCTGAGCTCCTCAAGGGCAAGCAGATCTACACCCTTGACCTTGCTGCTCTAGTCGCAGGTTCCAAGTACCGCGGTGAGTTTGAGGAGCGCCTCAAGAAGGTGATGAAGGAGATCAGCCAGCGCGGGGACATCATTCTCTTCATCGACGAGATCCACAACCTTGTTGGTGCTGGTGCCGCCGAGGGTGCCATCGACGCAGCTTCGATCCTGAAGCCGGCTCTTGCCCGTGGCGAGCTGCAGACGGTCGGCGCAACCACTCTGGACGAGTACCGCAAGTACCTGGAGCGCGACTCAGCTCTTGAACGCCGCTTCCAGCAGATTCGGGTTGAGCAGCCTTCGACTGAGGAAACAGTGCAGATCCTGCGCGGCCTCCGTGACCGGTATGAGGCCCATCACAAGGTTGAGATCACCGATGAGGCACTTGAAGCCGCGGCTGACCTGGCTGACAGGTACATCTCTGAGCGTTTCCTCCCGGACAAGGCCATCGACCTGATCGATGAGGCCGCATCGCGGATGCGAATCAAGTCAATGAGCGCCCCACCGGTGCACCGCGAGCTTGAGGATGAAATTGAAGGAACCCGTCGCGCCAAGGAAACCGCGATTGAGGAACAGGATTTTGAGAAGGCTGCAAGTCTCCGCGACGAGGAACGTCAGCAGATGCAGAAGAAGCGCGAGCTGGAGGACTCATGGGAAGAGGGCGAAGAGACCGAACGTCCATCGATTGGCGAAGAGGAAATCGCAGACATCGTCTCCATGTGGACGGGTATCCCAGTGTTCAAGCTGACCGAAGCTGAGACCCAGAAGTTGATCCGCATGGAGGAGGAGCTCCACAAGCGCGTAATCGGCCAGCAGGCAGCGGTTGAGGTTATCTCCAAGGCAATGCGGCGCTCGAGGGCGGGCCTCAAGGATCCCAAGCGCCCAACTGGCTCATTTGTCTTCCTCGGCCCATCAGGTGTCGGCAAGACTGAGCTCGCCAAGACCCTTGCCGAGTTCCTGTTCGGCGATGAAGAGTCGATGATCCGTATCGACATGTCCGAGTACATGGAGAAGCACGCTGTCTCCAGGCTCGTTGGTTCGCCTCCCGGCTATGTCGGTTATGACGAGGGTGGCCAGCTGACTGAAGCGGTTCGCCGCAAGCCTTACTCGGTGCTCTTGCTCGATGAGATCGAGAAGGCGCATCCGGATGTCTTCAACATCCTTCTCCAGATCCTGGAGGACGGCCGTCTGACGGACTCGCAGGGTCGCACGGTTGACTTCCGCCATTGCATCGTGATCATGACCTCGAACATCGGGGCATCTGAGATTGCGCGCAACACGCCGCTTGGTTTCGCGGTCTCCGATGATGAGACTGGGATTACCTACGAGGACATGAAGAGCCGGATTATGGGCGAGCTCAAGAAGGTCTTCCGCCCAGAGTTCCTCAACAGGATCGACGATGTAATCGTCTTCCACAAGCTCAGCCGTGATGAGATCAAGCACATTGTTGACCTGCTCCTGCACCGCGTCCGCGAGTCACTCGCTGAGCGCGGTCTGCAGCTTGAGCTGACCGACGAAGCCAAGGACCTTCTCGTCGATAAGGGTTGGGACCCATCAATGGGGGCAAGGCCATTGCGCCGTGCGATCCAGAGGTTCATTGAGGACCCACTTGCTGACTTTGTTCTCCGCGCCGAGCTTGACGACGGCGACACGGTTCTTGTCGAACGCGCACCGGAGAGCGATGATCCTGAAGCCTCAGAGGTCAACATCACGGTGATCAAGCCGGCGCCACAGCCAGTGGCTGTTGGGGCTGGGTCGGAAGAGTCCGAGGCTTCCGATGAGGACGAAGCACCTGACGCCGCGCCGGCTGACGGCGACGTCACCGAATAGGCTGAAGGTATGAGCGAAATAGTCGAGATTAAGGTCCGTGACAACGGGTCACTGAAGATCAATGGGCCCGTCCGAGTTGTTGACAACGAGGGCAACCTGCTCCGCGAAACCAACGGCGAGCCAATCGCTCTCTGCCGCTGCGGAGCCTCCGCTGACAAGCCGTTCTGCGACGGAGCCCACCGGGAGTGCGGTTTCGAGTCGGTCATCCGGGCCGAGTCCTGATCCGTCCGGCCCGCGGGGTCTCATAGGGCGATGGCAAAGTCCTCAACAGTGCACGTTTGCTCATCATGTGGGCACCAGGCAGCAAGGTGGCATGGCCAGTGTCCTGGCTGTGATGAATGGAACACCCTTGTGGAGGAGAGGCGGGAGTCCTCAACTGGCCCGACCAAGTCCAAGCCAGGCCGGGCGGCTTCACCTATCCCACTGAGTCAGGTTTCCGCCAGTGCCGAGAAGCGTCTCGCCACTGGCATCGGAGAGTTGGACCGTGTTCTGGGTGGTGGGTTGGTGCCTGGCTCTGCGGTCCTACTGGGCGGAGCCCCGGGCATAGGCAAGTCCACCCTTACCTCGATGGCCCTCGCAAACCTCTCTGATGCTGGCGAGAAAGTGCTCTATGTGAGCGCGGAGGAGTCTGCTCAGCAGATCCGCCTCCGTGCCCAACGGTTGGGTGGGGGTGCGCTGGATGTGCCTGTGCTTGCCGAGACTGATCTGGGCACGATCGTCGCAACTATCCAGCAGGAGCGCCCATCTGTCTGCGTCATTGACTCGGTTCAGACGTTGCATGCAGACGGACTAAATGGTGCTCCGGGGAGTGTTGGGCAGGTACGGGAAGTAGCTGGAGCGCTGATGCGGGCAGCCAAGTCGCAGAGCACAGCCGTTGTCCTGGTTGGGCACATCACCAAGGAGGGCGACCTTGCGGGCCCGCGAGTTCTTGAACACCTCGTTGACTGCGTTCTGCTTTTTGAGGGGGAGCGCGAGCGAACCTATCGAACTCTTCGGGCCATGAAGAACAGGTTTGGGTCAACCGCGGAGGCTGGCGTCTTTGAGATGAGTGAGGGAGGGCTCGTTGAAGTATTGGATGCGTCAGCGAGGTTTGTTGCCGAGGCGAAGAGAGCTCCTGGCAGTGTCGTGCTGTGCGCGATGGAGGGCTCGCGTCCACTCCTCGTTGAGTTCCAAGCTTTGGTGTCGCCATCAGAACTGACGCAGCCCAGGCGGATTGCCAACGGCATTGACCGCAACCGCCTCGCTCTGGTCCTTGCCGTACTGACACGACATGGAGGGATTGCGCTGGGCGCAGCCGACGTCTTCCTCAATGTGGTCGGCGGCGTGCGTGTAGATGAGCCCGGTGCCGACCTCGCAGTTGCGATTGCTGTCGCCGCTGCTGCCAAGGGCGTTATTCCTGGCAACGGAACCACTCCTGTCGCTTGTTTCGGGGAGCTTGGCCTGACCGGTGAAGTTAGGTCCGTGGGACATCCGGACAGGCGTCTTGCTGAGGCCAGCAAGTTTGGCCTTCAGCCGGTTCTGGCTCCGCCCGGGGCTGGCGGGGACGCGCGCGAGGTTGCCTCGCTGCGTGATGCATTAGCGGCTGTTATCGCCAGCGGTGAAGATCGCCTCCAAGCGGTCTGAGACCAGACTCACAGACGCTCGGGTTGACATTTGGCGGTAGTGACCGTTAGCGTCCGGCTTGATGCGAAGGGGTCTCGCGCCAGCAGTTTTCTGTGCCTTCTGCCTGTTCGTTGGAACTGCAGAGGGTTCCGGCGCCGTGGTCAAAGTTGACTTCGCGCATCCTCAGAGGGCGGGCAATGCCCTTGGGTTCATGCACGGCGCGGTTGCCCGGCTAGCTCCTACTCTGGCTGCGCGCTACTCGGCTAGGGCAGAGCAGTTGCGGCCCGGAGTCTGGAGGGGTGTGCCCCGGGCTTGGTCGCTCGACCTGCCGTCGGTGGTTGGCTCAGGTGCGCGGCCGATCATTGTCCTGAGCGATCTCTGGGGACTGCCAGGGCACTGGCCCACAATCAGCCCCTTGGACGACCCATCCAGATACGAGGCTTGGGTCCATCGGCAAGCTAGAGCCCTCGGCGCTCAGATGCCAACCGGGCTGATCTGGGTTGATGTTTGGAATGAGCCCGACACGGGGAAGTTCTGGCCGGTGGCGGACGATCCCCATCTGCACGGCTATATGGAGACCTTCCTTCTTGCCGAACGAGCGTTGCGCTCTGAGCTTGGCTCGCGGGTGCGAGTAATCGGTCCAAGTACTTCGAAGAATCCATCGTTGTGGACGGGCCGGCTGATCGGATTCTGCGCGCGCCGCGGCTGCCGCATAGATGCGGTGGCGTGGCATGTCTGTGGGGGCGGGAAGAAGACGATGGGCGGCCTGGCAGCTTCGCTCCGTAGGGCCAGAAGGAAGGCCAAGGCCGACAGGATCTGGCACAGGGTGCTCCGCCCGGGGGCCCAGTTCCTGATTGCCGAGTACACGCCTCCAGCGCAGCGTCGAGTACCAGGTGCCCTCCTGGCTTACTGGGCTCAGATCGAAGCTGGCGGTGCCGACAACGCGGCATTGGCGACCTGGGATCACGGCAGGCCCCAGGATGGCCTCCTAGACGCACTGCTTGACCTTGATGGGCGTCCTCGCGCTACCTGGTGGGCAGCGCGCGCTTACGCCATTGGGCGGGTCGGGCGTGTTAGGACGAGCTCAAGCAGTCCGGAGTGGCCTGCGCTAGCTACGCGCAGAGGCACGGATGGGCTGAGAGAGATTCTGCTCGGCTCGTGGGGGTCTTCGGCGGGCCGTGTCCGAGTTCGGGTCGCGGGCCTTCCGAATGGGAGATATCTCATGCGGGTTGGGGTGATGTACCCAGTGGGAAGCTCGTGGACGGGGACTGATGTGAGGCCAATCCAGCACAGGGCGGGGGCGGTGCGGGTGGTTCATGGTCAGGTCACCCTGAGTATCCGTGTGCCCAAGGGCGCCGTTCTCTCGGTCCAGTTGGGCTCCAGATGATCCTAGAGGGCAACGTGGAAGTTGAAACCACACGGTTTGGTCAGCGCGCCGCTACTTTGGAAGTGGAATGTTCCATCGGTATTTCCCAGCCATCGGTCTGGTCTGGGTGCTGGCGTTTGGCAGTGCTTCACAGTCGCAGGCCGCGCCCGTAGCGACGGTTAACTTTGCTCACCCGCAAGTGGTGGGCAACGCTGTTGGGTTCATGCACGGGGGAGAGCCCCTGCTGTCGGACCCAGTCGCAGCTGCTTTCCGCGTGCGGTCGGCGGGGCTTAGTCCTGGGATCTGGCGAGGTGTTCCAAGGGAGTGGTCACTCCACCTTGCTGATGTCCAGCTGCTGGGTGCGCGGCCAGTATTTGTCCTGAGCGACCTTTGGGGACTTCCGGGGCACTGGCCGGCGGTCTGGCCGTTCGACAACCTTCCCGCCTACTCGGCGTGGGTGAGGCGCAGGGCAGCCGAGTTCGGGCGGATGATCCCGTCGGGTCCGATCTGGGTGGACATCTGGAATGAGCCCGACACGGCTCGCTACTGGCCGCTTGCCCGAGATCCCCACCTTGACCGTTACAAGGTGACGTTTCTGGCAGCCGAGCAGGCACTCCGGGCGGAACTTGGCTCGCGCGTTCGAGTGCTGGGCCCAAGTACGGCTGGCAAGTCATCGATGTGGACCTCGCGCTTGATTGCCTTCTGTGCGGCCCACCACTGCCACCTGGACGGGGTTGCGTGGCACATCGCAGGCGGCGGATCGAGGGCAATGAGCGGGCTAGCGCGCTCGCTACATCGCGCCCATGAGCTAGCAGCCCACAATGGGTCATGGCGCGCAGTGCTGAGCGGGAAAAGGCAGTTCTTCGTAACGGAGTACACGCCAGTGGCACAGCGCTTCCTCCCTGGGGCGCTGCTCTCCTACTGGGCTCAGCTGGAGCGAGGGGGAGCCGAGCAAGCGGCGTTCGCGGTCTGGGGACATGGAAGACCTGAGGATGGTCTGCTCGACGCGCTCCTTGACATCTGGGGGCAGCCGCGCTCAACTTGGTGGGCCTCCCGGATTTACGCTGTTGGCCGACCAGCCCGTGTCGCGAGTGCGACAAGTAGTCCGCTGTGGCCCGTGCTGGGAACTCGGCATGGGTCATACGACAAGCGAGAGGTCCTGCTGGGGTCATGGGGGCTTCGGGCTGGGCGGGTGTTGCTCCGAATGCGTGGCTTACCGCCAAGGCGAAGGCTGCGTCTCCGACTCGCTGTACTCCGACCGGTGCGGGGGCTCTGGGAGGCGGGATTGACATGGCCTAGACGCAGGACCGCTTCGCTTCTGAAGGTCGACAAGCATGGATCTGCATCGCGTTACATCTTTGTTCCTGGCGGCTCAGTTGTTGACATTTTGGTCGGCTGAGACAGCAAACCCTGCGTCGGCGCGCCAAATTTGCGCTCCCGTTAGAATGGTGTTGTGATTCAGGGACGATCAGGCGACGATCAGACAGTAGAACTAGACTCGCGTCAAGACCCTGGTCTGGTCCGTTCGCTCGAGATGGTGGCTCCTGGCACTGCTCTCAGAGAAGGCATTGACAACATTGTTCATGCCCGCACTGGTGCGTTGATCGTGATCGGTGATCCAGAGGAACTCGCCCAGATGATCTCGGGCGGTATCCGTCTTGATATCGACTATTCACCGGCATTCCTCTACCAAGTGGCGAAGATGGACGGGGCGATTCTTCTTAACCCGAGCGCGACGCGGATCATCTGGGCCAATGTTCAGATGACCCCTGATCCGACGATCATGTCGAGTGAAACGGGAACCCGTCACAGGACAGCTGAGCGGCTCTCCAAGCAGGCTGATGCTCTTGTTATTGCTGTCTCACAGCGCAGGGAGGTTGTCTCCCTCTACGCCGACGGTTCCAAGTACATCCTTGAGGACATTCCACAGGTTCTCGCCAAGGCCAACCAGGCCCTAGCCACGCTCGACAAGTACCGCAGCCGCTTGGATCAGGTCTCAACTCGCCTCACCGCGCTTGAGTTCGAGGGCAGCGCGACCCTTCACGATGTCCTGACCGTGCTGCAGCGCAGCGAGATGGTTACGCGCATGGGTGCCGAGATCGAGCGCCACATCGTTGAGCTGGGGACTGAAGGACGGCTGATTGAGATGCAGCTAGATGAGGTCCTCACCGGAGTTGCTGCCGACAAGGCTGCCCTAGTTGATGACTACGTCCGTGAGATGGGCCCAGACGGGCTCGCCGGCGTGATGGAGCAGTTGGCACGCCTCTCACACCAAGATCTTCTCGATTTCGGGCGGCTCGCAGAGCTGCTCGGCCATGACCGCAAGGTCAATACGATCGATCACGCAGTCGCCCCTCGGGGTTACCGCGTTCTCGGTCGGATTCCACGCCTTCCCAAGCTGGTGGTCCAGCGGATCGTCGAGGTCTTTGGTGGCCTCGAGGATCTGCTGGGTTCAGCCGAGGGTGAGCTGGAGTCAATCGAAGGAGTAGGAGAGCTGCGCGCTAAGGACATCCGCGAGGGTCTGCGCCGGCTTCAAGAAATCAACCTCGTGGACCGTTACCTGCAGATCTGACAAGGCATGCCCATCGGGGCGCCTGCCGAAAGAGGAGGACACCATTCCAAGCAGCGAAGAAGAACTCAGCATCGAAGACCTTGAAATTGAAATCAAGGTTGAAGCAATCGACTTCCAGGTCGGAGACTCAGTCGTCTCACCACATCACGGTGCCGGCGAGGTGGTTCGTAAGGAGAAGATGGAGGTTGTTGGTCAGAAGCGTGAATACCTGACCATCCGAATTCATCACAACGACATGACGATTCTGCTCCCGAGCGATAACGCGGCGGAGAACGGTCTTCGTCCAGTCATGGATGACAAGACCTTGAAGAAGCTCCTCCGTTTGATTAACGCGGAGTGCTCCGAGATGCCAAAGAACTGGAACCGTCGCTTTAAGCACAACCGCGACAAGCTCAAGACCGGTGATGTTTTCGAGATCGCCGAGGTTGTCCGCAACCTTGCCGTTCGTGAGACGGATAAGGGACTTTCGACCGGTGAGAAGCAGATGTTCACCAAGGCGAAGACCAACCTTGCTTCAGAGCTTCAGTACGCCCTCAGCATGGAGGACGAGGAGGCCGAGGAGCATCTGGACAACCTTCTTGCCAAGTCCAACGGGCACAAGACCGCAGCCGCAGCTGGCTGACGGTCAGATCAAGGGATTTGTAAACGGTGGCGGTCGCGCTGATCGTTGCTGCTGGAAGCGGCGAGCGTCTTGGGGGCAGTGTTCCCAAGGCGTTCATTCTGTGTGCGGGGCGGCCGCTGGTCGCTTGGAGTATTGACGCCTTCAGAGCGGTTGACGGAATCGATCGCATTGTTGTTGCTGTGCCCTCTGGCTGGACGGCCTCGAGTGACGGGGACGTCGAAGCGCTTGAGGGTTGTGTGGTCTGTGAGGGAGGGTCTGACCGTTCCCTGTCCGTGCGTGCAGCCCTATCGGCAGCTGGGGACTTGGATGATTCGCAGGTCGTACTTGTTCACGATGCTGCCCGGCCATTCGTTGAAAGAGAGCTGATCGAGCGCCTTATGGCAGCCGTCGCTCCAGGCGCTGGCTGTGAGGCGGCCATCGCCGCAACACAAGTCACCGATACTATTAAGGTTGCTAACGAGGATGGAAACGTCTTATCCACGCTGGATCGGGGTACCTTGAGGGCTGTGCAAACACCGCAGGCTTTCACGAATAGGGCACTCGCTCAGGCGCTGGATCAAGGGGAAGATGTCCTTGCGGCGGCCACGGATGATGCTGCCTTGGCCGAGGCCCTCGGGCTCGCGGTACAGCTTGTCGATTCACCATCGGAGAACTTCAAAGTGACAACGCAAAATGATCTTGACCTTGCCGAGTTGATCCTCGGCCGACGCGCCCAAGCAGGTGCTCCACGATGACTCCCCCTCGCTTCGGGATCGGCTATGACGTGCACCCCCTTGCCCCAGGGCGGCCCATGGTTGTTGGCGGTGTCACGATCGACAGCGAGTTTGGCCCCGTCGGGCATTCGGACGCGGATGTGCTCTGCCACGCGATTACCGATGCTCTGCTTGGGGCCGCAGCCTTAGGGGATATTGGCGAGCTGTTCCCGGACACGGACGAGCAGCACGCTGGGGCTGACTCCGTTGAGCTCCTGCGCAAAGCGGTTGATCATGTTCTCCAGGCCGGCTTTAGACCGTGGAACGTTGATGCCACTGTGAACCTCGAGACGCCAAAGCTGATTGGGCACCGTGACCAGATGCGCACGACACTGGCTGGAGCGCTTGGCATTCCCGTTGACCGTGTCAGCGTCAAGGCCACTCGTGGCGAGGGTCTTGGATTCGTTGGGCGTGGAGAGGGTATGTCCGCGATGGCCGTCGTGTCCGTGACGGAAGTTGAGGACGGGATCTGATGGAGCTGCGCACAGCTTTTTCGCGCAGGTCGCCAGAACTTGCCGCAGCGACCCCCGGGGGATCAGCCCCCCTCCGCTTGGCAGGACTGGGCTTCGGAGCGAAGGAAGGGCTAGCCACCATTGCCGGGCTGATTGGTCTGCTGGTCGTCACTTCCCCGATGACCAGGTTCATCGTCCCAATCGGGGCTCCGGGATCAACCCTTCCTAACTGGATCCTCGGGGTCTTTAGCCCGCTCAAGTCGACTGCGGAGAATCTTGGTCAGGCGACGGTTGATGCGGGGATGTCAGTTGGCAAGGCCGTGGTCGTGCTTGGACTCGGGCTACTTGCCCTTGCTTGGATGGCCGTAGTCCGAGACGCTGACTCGATTCCCCTCCGGGCACTGGCTTGGGCAATCGGAGGCATCTACTTCCTCCTGTTGATCGCGCCACCACTGTTCTCAACGGACATCTTCACCTACCTGTCCGCGGGGAGGCTCCAAGTGCTCTTTGGCGTCAACCCATATCTGCACGGTCCAGTTGTTAGGCCGCAGGATCCAGCGTTCGGTTGGACCGGGCTGATCTGGTGCGACACGCCATCCGTCTACGGACCAATTTTCACGATGTTTACGGCAGGCCTGACGGTCGTTGGTCTGCCCGCAGGGATGTGGATCCTGAAGCTCGTGGGCTTCCTCTCTGCCGGTGCCTGCGCGTGGCTGACTTGGAGCATTGCCCGTGATCTTGGCCGTCCGGCAGCGCAAGCGATGGCGTTCGTTGCCCTGAACCCACTGCTGCTGGTCTATGCCTTGGGCGGTGGCCATAACGATCTGCTCATGCTTGCGGTGGTACTAGCCGCCGTCAGACTGGTCATCCAGGCTAAGCCACGGTCCGCTGGGGCCGTTCTGGGCGCCGCTGTGGCCATCAAAGGCTCCGCAGGGCTAGTTCTTCCATTCCTGCTGGTTGGAGCCCGCAAAAGGGCTGAGAACGGCGCCAAGGAGGCTGCCATCGGGTTTGCTGCCGTAACGGCCGCAGTTGGCGTCGTCGCGACACTGGTCTATGGCTTCGATTGGATGAAGGCACCGGCAACGATTGCTAACGGGACCGGTCAGCACATCGGTGAGCTGAAGTCGATTCCGGGGGTGCTCGCCGGCTACCTTGGGCTTGGGCAGGTAGGACCGGTCGCCAGAGCTTTGCTGTTCGCATTGGTTCTAGCTGTGATCGTTCAGGCAGTCCGGGTTGCGACAAGGTCGAAGGACGGATGGATTGGGGCGGCGGGCGTGGCGATCATGGCGTCCCTGGCTCTCTCGACTCAGCTGCACCCTTGGTATGTGATCTGGTCGCTTCCCTTCGCAGCGTTGAGTGCTGACCGCCGTGTTCGGGTTGGCGCCGTGTCTTTGACTGTTGCCGTGATTGCGATTCAGGCCGTCCGCTGGCTGCTGCCCTTGGGCGTCGGCTGGCCGCACTCTGGCTGAGCTACCCCACGGGGTTAGAAGGGCCGGTCAAGCACCCAAGGCTCGCGTGGAACGCTTGCTAGGTGGAAGTTGGTGCGCAGGTCAGCTGCTGTCACATCCGAGTCTTCAGGCCCACAGAGGCCGAGGCTTGCCCCGAGCTTGGCGAGTGCCGTGCCGTCGTCACCCCAGCGGGCAAGGGTTACCGAGCGCTCGCGCTTAGCCAGCCGCGTCCCATCGGATTCCACAACCAGTGGAACATGACCCCATGTTGGCCGTGGCAGGCCGAGAGCGTCATACAGCGCTGCCTGAGTGGGGACTGAGTCGCTGAGGTCATCGCCTCTCACAACCTGATCAACATTCTGAGCAGCATCGTCCACGACCACAGCCAGGTGATAAGCAAAGACTCCATCCGCGCGCCGGACCACGGGGTCGCTGGACACTCCTGATTGGGAGCCCATCAAGAGGTCATTCCAACTGACCTCCACGTCACCGAGGCTCACCCTCAGCGAGGGTGGTCGGTTCGCTCGGGCCTGCCGCTCGGCACGCTCAGCATCATTCAGGCCGCGGCACTTGCCGGCGTAGGGGCGCTGAGGGTCATGGGGTGCGGCTGATGCCAGCTCGGCGCGGGTACACCAGCACGGATAAACCAAGCCGGCGGCGTCTAACCGGGCTAGTGCCCCGGAGTAGGCGTTGTCGCGTTCAGACTGGTGGATGGGCTCGGTGTCCCAGTCCAAGCCAATGGAGGCGAGGTCCTCCAACTGCTGGTCGGCAACTGCGGTGTGCGATCTGTCTGGGTCAAGGTCCTCTATCCGGACTAGGAATCCGCGGTCGCTGGACCGGGCTGTGAGCCACGCCACAAGTGCTGTTCTCAGGTTTCCCACGTGCAACCGGCCGCTTGGGCTGGGGGCATAACGACCGAACTGGGGACTCGGATTTGGGAGGGAGAGTGGATCTCGTTCTGGGGGAGTCATCCCGGGGGAGGCTAGAGGGCCGGATGACGTCTACTCTCGCCAGTGATGCGTCCTATCCGCATTCACGACACTTTGACCGGCAATTTGCTGCCTCTGGAGCCCCGCGAGGGCAACAAGGTTGGCATCTACGCCTGCGGGCCAACCGTGTACGGCCGCATCCATGTCGGCAATGCCCGGCCGTTCGTTGTTTTCGGGATCTTCAAGCGGTTTCTTGACTCGGTTGGGTACGACGCCAAGCTCGTAGCCAACCTCACAGACGTCAATGACAAGATCTACGCGGCCGCCAATGCGGCTGGCGTGGCCAGCACCGACCTCGCCAATCAGATGGCTGACCACTACAGGGCCGACACCGATGCTCTCCAGATCGGCCGTCCTGACGCCGAGCCTCTGGCCACGGGTCATATAGACGAGATCATCAGCCTGATTGCAGACCTTGTGGATGCCGGTCACGCGTATGAAGCAGAGGGCGACGTCTACTTCAGCGTCCGCTCGCACAAGGCTTATGGCGAGCTGTCACACCGCGATGTTGACCAGATGGACCAAGGCGAAGGGGTACAAGGTGCATCGATTAAGCGTGATGCACTCGACTTCGCACTCTGGAAGGCAAACAAGCCGGGGGAGGACACCTCGTGGGATTCCCCCTGGGGACCTGGCCGTCCTGGCTGGCACATCGAGTGTTCAGCCATGGCCGAAGCTGAGCTGGGCGTTGACTTTGAGGTTCACGGTGGTGGCAGCGATCTTGTCTTTCCACATCACGAGAACGAGCAGGCGCAGACTGCTGCGGCCCGAGGCAAGCCACTCGCAAAGATCTGGATGCACAACGGCATGGTCCGCTTCGGTGAGGAGAAGATGGCCAAGTCCGTCGGGAACGTTCTGCTGCTCCACGAGGCCATTGAGGCTCACGGCCGGGATGCTGTGCTCCTCTGGCTGTTGAGTGGCCACTACCGACAGCCCCTCTCGTGCACGGACGAGCGCTTTGTGGAGGCCCAAGCCCGCGCCGCCCGCATCGGCGAGCTCGCACGCAACCTCACAGACGGCCCCTCTCCAGACTCACTGACTCCTTATGCGGAGAGGTTCTTTGACTCCCTTGCCGACGACTTCAACACGCCCGCCGCCCTAGCTGAGCTGTTTGGCTGGGTTCGCGAGGCAAACAGGGACGGGGAAGTCATCGGTGGTGATGGCCTCAGGGCGATGCTCAGTGTGTTCGCCCTAGAGAACCTGCTCGACCAAACCGCTGGTGACGGTCCTGATGCTGAAGCTCTCGAGCTTCTGACCGCGCGCGAGACTGCCAGGGCCGCCAGCGACTGGGCTGAAGCGGACCGCATACGGGATGAGCTACTCCAGCGCGGTTGGACTGTGCGTGATGGGGCAAACGGCCCTGAACTGATCTCAGACCAGTGATCATCTACGGGCGCAACGCTGTCAACGAGGCGATCGCAGGGCCACGCAATGTCCACCGCATCTGGGTGACAGAGCGGGGACCTGACGCGGACTGGCCATCCCAGATCCCCGTGGAGACAGCAGACTTTCAAGCGCTCGAGAAGCGTTGCGAATCCCCAGACCATCAGGGTGTAGTAGCTGAGGTTGCCGACTTTGTCTACACGGACCCTGCCGAACTACTGGCGGTCAAGGATGCCCTCTTGGTTGTACTTGATGAGGTGCAAGACCCAAGGAACTTCGGGGCTATCTGCAGAGTGGCCGCAGCAGCAGGTGCAGCCGGGGTAGTGATTCCCCGACATCGAAGTGCTGAGGTAACCCCCGTTGTGTGCAAGGTCTCTTCAGGTGCTGTTGAACACTTGCCAGTCGCGCAGGTGCGCAACATCGCCGACTTCCTTGCGGATGCAAGGGACGCAGGCTTCTGGAGTCACGGGGCGGCAATGGAAGGCGCCGAGCAGTGGGACGCCGTTGATTGGACCGGCCCAGTCGTCTTGGTGATGGGGTCAGAGGGCAAGGGTTTGCGACCACGTGTCGCCGACGCCTGTGACCGGCTGGTAGCGCTTCCGCTTGCTGGGCGGATCGAGTCGCTCAACGTCTCAACCGCTGCAGCAGCACTGCTTTACGAAGCCGTTCGCCAACGCGGCGCCTGACCTAACCAGCGGTCCAAGCAGGTTCATTCACGCCCTCGAAGGAGAGGCGCAAAAGTTTTGCTTGACAAAAGTGCATGCTTATGGAAAGCTGACGGAGTTCCTTAAGCCTCAACTGTAGGTTTAGACCTAGAGCTGGGCTTGGGACATAATTGAGAAGCGGGGCGCCAGGGGAGGCAGTGCGTCAACGACCACCACGGCAATAAGCCGTTCGAAAGGACGTTCACGTGTCATACAGTTCACAGCCATTTCCAAGAAGCCTTCAACCTAAGCCTAAGGTTGATGATGGGTTCCTTATCGCCCTCGCCAAGCAGGGCGACGAGCGCGCACTCGACCAGCTGGTACGTCGTTATCACGGGTTTGTGCGGCTCAAAGCATCGTCGTATTTCCTCGCAGGGGGGGACGCAGACGACCTGATACAAGAAGGGCTTGTTGGCCTTTACAAGGCCATTCGCGACTACCGGACCGACAGGGAGTCGTCATTCCGCAACTTCGCGGAGCTCTGCATCACCCGGCAGATCATCACCGCGGTCAAGACTGCAACGCGGAACAAGCACATTCCGCTCAACCAATATGTGTCGTTTTCGTCATCACCAGGCGGGCAGCAGGGCGAAGGTGAGCCAACGCTCGAGGAGTTCATCCCCGGACCGAAGACCGATGACCCCGCAAGCCGCGTGGTCTCCTCTGAGGAGTTGCGTGCCTTGGTTGACTGCCTGGCCGCTGAACTGTCCGAGCTTGAGGCCGAAGTACTTGCCCTCTACCTGGATGGCCGTCCTTACGAGGAGATTGCTGAGCGAACGGGTCGGGATACAAAGACCGTTGATAACGCTCTTCAGCGCGTAAAGCGCAAGGTCAGCGTGCACCTTGAGTCACGCCGCATCGCTGCCTGACCCCTCTCTCAATGCCTACCCCCGGTGGCCTGATCGGCTACCGGGGTATGGCGTCGTGTCAGCCACCCGCCCGTGGCGCTAGCATTCGCACTCGATGACGATCTTCGGACTCAGCATGGCCTTCAAGGTCACAGCCGGCCTCCTCTTCACCTTCCTAGGGATTGGTGTTCTGGTCAACGTTCTGCTGATGGTTGTCGCAGTGAAGATTCTCTCCGAGCGCCAAGAGAACCGTGGCCTCGAAGAGGAACGCGTAACCGGTTAGTTTTCGCGTCGGTCAGGCTGGTGTCTTCGAGCCACCACGCTCGAAGATCGACGGATCGAGCGTCTCAGTGCGCCGGCCGTACTCAACGTGCGACCCAGTCCAAACCTGGGTGACCTTGCCCGAGTCTGTGCTGTACCAGCCGGGGCAACCCGCGGTGAAGACAGTCTTCTGAAGGCGGGCCTGGATTTCCTCGTTGAACTCGCGGTGGACATCCTCCCGGACATCAACCCAGCCGCCGGTACGTCCGAGGAGTTCCACTGCTTGGCGAATCCACGAAGCCTGCTTCTCAAACATGTAGACCAGCGTGTTTGTCAGGCTTCCCGTGTTGGGTCCGTAGGACATGAACATGTTGGGGAACCCGGCTGTGACTAGCCCAAGGTATGCCTCTGGGCCATCTGCCCAGGCCGTGCGAAGGTTCTGACCATTCCGGCCGACGACTTCCATCGGCGCGATGTACTCAGTTGCGGTGAAGCCCGTGCACCAGACGATCACATCAGCGTCAACCCTTGTTCCGTCGGAGCAGACAAGGCCGTTGGCGTCCAACGACGCCACACCTGAGTTAACAACGCTGACATCTGGCTTTGCGAGCGTTTCGTACCACTCGCTTGAGAGCAGGATCCTGTTGCAGCCAAGGGGATAGTCCGGGATGCACGCGGCGGTCTTCTGCGGGTCACCTAATGCCTTGGCGATCTGATGCTTGAGGATCCGCTCCCACACGCGCCTGACCGGGTCGGCCTTGCGTAGGACCAAGGGGTAGCGCGACTCAAAGTAGAGCCACATGGCGTTGTGGTAGCCGCGGAGGAGGATGGGAAACCTTCGCCCAAGGCTCTTCTCAAGCCGACTTGGGGCCCAATCCATCTTCCCGACAATCCAGTTTGGATGGCGCTGGACAAGTGCGAGGTGGCCGGTCTGCTCCGCGATAGCAGGGACGATCTGCACGGCACTTGCCCCACTGCCGACTACGGCTACCCGCTTGCCACTGATCTCCACGCTGTGGTCCCACTCAGCTGAATGGAACTGCGCGCCGGTGAAGGACTCTCGTCCGGGGAGGTCAGGGATCTTGGGTTGGCTGAGCTGCCCCGTCGCGCAAATCATCACGTCGGCGTCAATTGTGTCCCCGTTCGCGAGAGTCAGGTGCCAGGACGCATTCTGCTCATCGAAGTGCGCTGACTGAACGGAGGTGTTGAAGCGAATGCGTGGCCGGACACCGAACCGCTCTGAGGCTTCTTTGAGGTAATCGCAGATCTCCGCCTGGTTGCCAAACCGCCTTGACCAGTCTGGCCTGAGGTCGTAGGAGTACTGGTAGATGATCGAGGGCACGTCACAGCGTGCGCCTGGGTACTGATTGGCCTGCCAGACCCCGCCTACCTCAGGTTGGCGTTCGAGCACGGTGTAGTTCGTATGGCCGTGCTGCTCAAGCTCGATGGCGGCGGCAAGCCCACCAAAGCCGGCACCGATGATCACAACTGAGGGTTGGTGTGGGGAGAGGGTTGACACTTCCCCAAGTTTGGCGCACTCCCGCATCTCGGCGGGTTGTGAACGGATAAGCTCACGTCCGTGCCCGCATTCCGCCCCGAATGGCGTGGCCAGCTGAGGGTGTCACTTTGCCACGGCTAGCCCGCTTCTGTATCCGCCACCGACGCCTCGTTGTACTTGCGTGGGTTGGTCTCCTTGTGGCCGTAATCGGCATCGGCGCAGCCAAGCCAGCCGTCTACGCCAACGACATCAAGATCCCCGGCTCCCAAGCCCAAGCTGCAGCGGACATTCTCTCCAAGGCCATGCCCGCACAGTCAGGTGATCGCTCTCAGATTGTCTTTGCGGTCAAGACGGGACAGGTGACTGACCCAAAGGTTGCCGCGCGGGTTGAAGCGATGCTCGGGGATGTCGCCAAGCTTCCCCATGTTGCGACAGTTGTGAGCCCGTATTCAAAGACGGGTCGGGGGCAGATATCCAAGGACGGCCGGGTTGCTTTCGCGGTCCTCGATTTTGATCAACTCGGCCAGAAGCTCCCAAAGGCGGGAATCCAAAAGGTCATCGACACGGCTAAGGCCGCCGGTGGCAATGGACTGCAAGTTGAGCTTGGCGGCCAGGCAATCGCTTTGACGGAGCGGCAGCCTCCAGCCGCTACAGAGGCGATCGGCTTGCTTGCGGCCATCATCATTCTCCTTCTCACCTTCGGGTCAGTCGTGGCCATGGGGTTGCCAGTGGTCACAGCGCTGTTCGGCCTTGGCGTTGGGATCTCACTCTTGGGGCTCCTCAGTCACCTCCTGGACACCGCAGATTTCGCACCTCAGCTTGCCGGGATGATTGGCCTTGGTGTGGGGATTGATTACTCGCTGTTCATAGTCAGCCGCTTCCGTGACGCCTACGCCAACAATGGCGGCGACCACCACGGGGCGATCGTTGAGTCAATGAACACGGCCGGGCGTTCAGTTCTCTTCGCTGGCATGACAGTCGTGATTGCGATCCTGGGGATGGTCCTGCTCGGGATCTCGTTCCTATACGGAGTCGCCATTGCGACATCCATGGTCGTGCTCGTCACCATGCTTGCGGCCCTCACCCTGACGCCAGCCCTGCTCGGCTTCAATGTCTTCGGCGGCAGGATTGGCCGCGGCCGGGTTAAACGCAGAGGAGCGGAGCGAGAAGGCCAGATGTGGGCCCGTTGGGCTGATGTGGTTGTTCGCCATCGTTGGATCTGCGCCATCGGCGGGACGGCAGTTCTCGTTGCTCTAACAATCCCCGCCTTTGGGATGCGCCAGATGCACAATGACGCCGGCAACGATGGACCTGACCAGACCACACGGAAGGCCTACGATCTGTTGGCCACCGGCTTTGGCCCGGGCTTCAATGGACCAATGCAGATTGTCGTCACCCTCCCCAAGGACGGCAAGGAGAAGGCGCTTGCCCAAGTTGATAGCGGACTCAAGGCCGTCCCCGGCATAGCCCAGGTGACTGTTATGCCGATCAGTAAGGACCGCAGCACCGGTGTCCTAGTCGCCTACCCACAGTCCAGTCCTCAGAGCGAACAGACGACGGCGCTGGTGGAAAGCCTCCGTAAGGATGTGACTCCAAAGCTGGCCCAGCAGACTGGCACGCAAATCCTCGTCGGCGGCTTTACCCCGGCAACGGTCGACCTAGCCAACGTCTTCAGCTCGAAGCTGCCGATGTTCATCATTGTTGTCGTCCTGTTGTCGGCTCTACTACTGATGCTTGTGTTCAGGTCGATCTTGGTGCCCGTCAAGGCCGCGATCATGAACCTTCTTTCCATCGGCGCGGCATTGGGCGTCGTCACACTTGTCTTCCAGGAGGGCTGGGGCGCAAGCCTGTTTGGGATCGAACCAGGTCCAATCGAGCCCTTCTTGCCCGTGATGATGTTCGCAATCATCTTCGGCCTCTCGATGGACTACGAGGTCTTCATCGTCTCGAGGATCCGTGAGGAGTGGACGATCTCCAACGATCCGAGGGCAGCTGTGCGCCAAGGCCTTGCGGCAACAGGTCGCGTCGTCACTGCTGCAGCGACGATCATGGTCTGCGTCTTTGGGTCCTTCATGTTCGGCGGCGACAAGATCATCATGATGTTCGGAGTCGGCCTGGCCACGGCTGTGTTCCTAGACGCTTTCCTGATCCGTGTGATTCTGCTTCCGGCGATCATGGACCTTGCCGCGAATGCCACCTGGTGGCTTCCGAAGTGGCTTGACCGACTGCTTCCCAATGTTGGTATTGAGGGCCGCTCTGTTGAGACGGAGAAGGAAGTAGTCACGCCATAAAGAAGGCCTAGGAGAAGTTTCCTCCTCCCAGGCCAGCTGAAAGCTTCTGTGCGCTAGTTGTAGATCAGCGTGAAGTCGTACTTGACGCTGCCTGCTGCGCCGGTTGTGATCAGGCAGTCAAACCCAGTGCTCTTCCCAGTCACCGTTGGGGTGCAGTTGAAGTTGTTTGTCTTGACCGGCATCTGCGCCTTTGTAGCCGCGACTATCTTCACCAACGAGGACGCGGTTGGGCACCCGACGAGTGGCAGTGACTTAGCGACATATCCCTTGGCCGTCAGCTGAACGCTGATTGAGGATGGGGTGACATTGGGGACTGCTGTGACAGTGCATGTTTTAGAGACGGCAGCGCCTGCCGGTTTGGCCGGGGTGGTCGTGGTTGTAGCGGCCGCAGTGGTCGTGGGAGCCGCCGTGATCGTGCTTGTAACAGTTGTGGTTGTTGTGCCGCCACATGCCGTGAGGGCGGTGGCCAACAGTGCCACGGTGGTAAGCGATAGAGCCTTGGTCATAGCGAGGGTCCTCCATTCAAGAGGGTTGTTTGTCCTGCAAAACCTACGGTTTGCTGCGGCGACGGCTTCAGTTCGTGGGTCTTGCCTCACATCCCCTAGTTGGGAATTAGGTCTTTCCCCGTGTAGGTCTGGGTGCGGGTATGTTGAGTGCGTTAGTTGGCACCCAACAGCAGTGAGAGAGGCCTACCTCGATGGCAACCCAAGTTCAGATTCCTGGCACCACCCAAACAGCCAAGATTCGGCACCCACTTGCTGTTGTGGGCCTTTCAATTGTGACCTTCGGTGTCTACATGATCTTTTGGTGGTATTTCGTCAACCGCGAGATGCGCGACTACGGGCAAGCCAACGGAACTGATGAATGCGGCACGAGTCCTGGCAAATCTGTTCTTGCGATCACCCTTGGCGCGCTGGTGATAATCCCCGCGCTGATGTCTTACTTCAAGGGCTTCAAGCGGATGAACGCAGCCAGCCGCATCTCGGGAGCGGGCGATGGGTTTGACCCAGGCCTTGGGCTCCTGATCTGGCTCTTCGTCTCCCCAATTGCGCTCTACATCTTCCAGATGAACCTGAACAAGGTCTGGGAAAAGAGCGGGGTTCCAGAGGCACTTGGTCAGCCCGCCCCGGTAGCGGCCGATCCGGTTGCTCCAACACCAGAGACCCCACAGGTAGCTGAAGGTGGAGTTCCACCAGCAACCCCAGGAGACACTCCAGCCGTCTAGCGGTTTCTGTCTGAGCGAGAGCGGCTGGTCAGCGTCCGACGGAGCCCATGTCGGGGTAACGGTCCCCTGAGGCGCTGTTGGGTGGTACCGCCAAGCTGATCTGCTCAAGGTCAGCCTGTGTTAGCTGGACATTGACGGCCGCGATGTTCTCAGCGAGGTAGGTGCGGCGCTTCGTTCCCGGGATCCCAACAATGTCCTCGCCTTGGTGGAGCAGCCATGCGAGGGCAAGCTGGCCTGGAGTGCAGCCCTTTGAGTCAGCGAGTGCGCGGACTTTATCGACGAGACGGAGGTTGTGGGTGAGGCTGTCACCCTGGAATCGAGGTGCATTACGCCGCCAATCCGTCTCGGCAAGCCCGCCAGGGCTCTCAATCGTCCCAGTCAGGAAGCCTCTACCAAGCGGGCTGTAGGCCACTGTGCCAATACCGAGTTCACGGCATGTGGGGAGGATCTCGCTCTCAATGTCTCTAGTCCAAAGTGAGTATTCGGTCTGGACTGCGGCAATCGGATGAACGGCGTGTGCTCGCCGGATCGTGTCCGCTCCGGCCTCTGAGAGGCCGATGTGGCTGACCTTTCCGGCGCTAACGAGTTCGGCCATCGCTCCCACGGTTTCTTCGATCGGAGTGTTGGGATCTACGCGGTGCTGGTAGTAGAGGTCGATGTGATCCACGCCAAGGCGCTGAAGTGAGAGGTCGCACGACCGGCGCACATATTCGGGCGTGCCGTTGATGCCAACTGCGGCCCCGGCTGAGGTACGTACTACACCGAACTTGGTGGCTATGACGACCTGATCACGGACCGGGGTGAGCGCCCGACCGACTAGAGCCTCATTGCTGAACGGGCCATAGATGTCTGCTGTGTCAAAAAAGGTCACCCCAGCTTCGACCGCGGCGTGAATCGTGGCGATCGACTCCCGATCATCAAATGCGCCATAGAAGTCCGACATTCCCATGCATCCCAAGCCAAGGGCCGAGACAGCGAGCCCACCTGTTCCAAGCGGTCTTGTTTCCATGAGCTGACCGTAGAGCATCCTGCCTTGACTAAGGGAACGGGTGGGTGTTGAATGTCAATCACACTCAAGAACCCGCAGTTTGCTTACCCTGAATGGCGCTGGATTAACTTTTGTGCAGCAAGCGAGTGGTAACAGAAAGGCTTCTTCATCATGGATTACGAACGCGATATCGAACGTAAGGACTTCCCTCTTTCCCGCCGTGGCTACGACCCCGCCGCAGTGGATGCCCACCTTGCCCGCCTTGCGACTGAGATTCGGGACGAAACCCGTCGTACAACTCCAATTTCAGAGAACGTAAGCCGCCAGATCAAAAGCATCATCTCCGTGGCAGAGGATGCAGCCCACGAGGTGCGCTCCTCGGCAGATGATGACGCGGCAGAAATGCGCAGTTCCGCCGCCGCCGAGTCCCGCGACCATGTGGGACGTGTTACCGATGCCTCAGGAACGCTCCTTTCGGAACTTCAGGTCCTCCGTGAGCGCTCGCAGGCTCTGATGACTGAACTTGAACTTCGGACTCGGGTACTCCTCGAGGATGTTGAGCGCAACTCTGAAGCACTTCAGGGCGGACTGCTCAACCTGCGTGAGGAGGTCTCAAGCTTCAGGGGAGAGCACGCTGCGAACGCAACCTCAGCAGGCCGCAAGTTGATCCAGACCGGCTCAGACTCAGATCCCGAGCTTGACATGGCAGTTGACGAGGAGACCGCGGATGAACCGATCAGGCCCCAGCGTTGAGCGACGTATCCTCTGACAGGCCTACCCCGGACATGCCTGCTCCGGGTACCCCAAGGAAGCGCGACGCTGATGGACTTTCCACACGAATGGAGAGGATGATTGCCGAGGCGCAGAAGAGCTCTGACAGGGTGATCGCTGATGCACGTGATGTGGCATCGGACATCATTGCTGAGGCAGAGAGAGC
>CAFBLU010000019.1_pt1 | contig 24319 bp, 25 predicted proteins | sample 7268271 | NCBI WGS metagenome assembly CAFBLU01 (sample SAMEA6814044, study PRJEB35770) | freshwater metagenome | biome: Freshwater; feature: Freshwater reservoir; material: water | place: Czech Republic | collected 2017-05-23 | depth 30m m
ACCTGCGTGATCGTCGCCGGCGCGTTTGCGCTTGCGGGCTCGATCATTACCGCGTTGATCCAAGGGTTTGCCTCGGCAGGCTCAAAGCGGACAGGCAGGTGAGTGCTCATTGCCTCAATGGCCTGTTCTTTGATTACGCCAATCACGCCATCGCGTGAGCCAGTCATTCCCACATCGGTGATGTAGGCAGTTCCCTGGGGCAGAACTCGCGCGTCAGCGGTGGGGACATGGGTATGCGTGCCGACGACTGCTGTTACTCGCCCGTCGAGGTGCCAACCGAGGGCAACCTTTTCGCTCGTTGCTTCAGCGTGCATGTCAACAAGGATCAGGTCGGATTTGGACTTGAGCTCATGTACCCCGGCGTCTGCGGCCGCCATGAACGGATGGGGCGCGTCCATTCCGTGATTGCCGCTCAGGTTGAGAATTCCAAGCCGCACGCCATCCTTTTCAATAACGGTTGATCCGCGCCCAGGACTGGTCATGAAGTGGTTTGCCGGCCGGACCACCCGACGGTCTTCGTCAAGCAACTCCCAGCCTTCCTTGCGGCGGTAGGCGTGGTTGCCGAGCGTGATTGCGTCCACGTTGACCGCAAAGAAGTCGTCAGCGAGCTTCGGAGTGATTCCCTTGCCGGCAGCAACATTCTCACCGTTGACAACCACGAAGCGCGGAGCGAACTCACTGATCAGCCCTGGGAGCAGTGTGATGAGTGCATTACGGCCGGCGCTGCCGACGACATCTCCTACGAAGAGGATTCCTTCGCCGCTCATGAAGGGAACTCAACTGGGCTGTTGTGGGTGGCCTGTGTGTTCGTCATCGCTACAGAGGTTCCCAGCCTTCGCCTTCCAGTGGTTTGTTGGTCCGTCTCCGTGCAGATACGCATTGGAATCAGCACAGCCTGTCCGGTTGCGCCCGTGCCGCGCGACGCAGGCCTTGCTCGCCTATCCTCGGGGAAGAATGTCCTTCCCAGCTTCACGCCCTCGCCGCTTGCGGCGGACAAGTGCCCTGCGAACTCTGTTCCGCGAGACGACGCTTGCACCAGCTGACTTGATTGCCCCTGTCTTTGTTCATGCTGGAACTGGCGTCGAGCCAATCAGCGGAATGCCCGGGGTCTCAAGGCTTGACCTTGACGCGCTCGCGGCATTTGGCGCTGAGGCAGCAGAGGCTGGCCTTGGCGGGATCCTCCTTTTCGGCGTGCCAGCGACAAAGGACCCGACCGGAACCTCGGCCTCTGCTGATGACGGGATCGTCCAGCAAGGCCTCAGGCGGCTGCGCTCTGAGAGTGGGACTGATCTAGTCCTGATTGCCGACACTTGCCTGTGTGCCTACACCGATCACGGGCACTGCGGTGTCCTCAACTCGGCAGGCGATGTGGACAACGACGCGACGCTGCCACTGCTCGCACAGACCGCTGTGAGTCAGGCTGCGGCGGGCGCTGACATTGTCGCCCCGAGCGACATGATGGATGGGCGTGTCGGTGCTATCCGGTCGGCGCTGGACGCCAGCGGCCAGAGCGACATCGCAGTCATGTCCTACGCCGTCAAGCACGCCTCAGCCTTTTACGGACCGTTCCGAGAGGCGGCCGGTTCAAGTCCACAAGAGGGCGACCGACGCGGCTACCAGATGGACCCTGCCAACTCCGGCGAGGCACTCCGTGAGGCCTGGCTTGATGTGGAGGAAGGCGCCGACGCACTGATCGTCAAACCGGCAATTACCAACCTTGACTTGATCTACCAAGTGAGCGAGGAGTGCGGCCTGCCCGTATCTGGATACGCAGTGAGCGGTGAATACGCCATGATCGAGTCCGCAGCTGCCGCTGGGCAGCTGGATCGCCAAGGAGCGGTATTGGAATCACTCACGGCGATTCGCAGAGCTGGTGCAGGAACAATCATCACCTACCACGCATTGGAGGCAGCAAGTTGGCTACGCGCCCGGTAGCAAAGGCAAAGACGAGGAGCAGAGTAGGCGGCTCAGCCGTGCCGCTTGACGACACCGACCGTCAGATCCTCAACTTGATGCAAGGGAAGTTCCCAATTGCTTCCAACCCGTACGCTGCCGTCTCGGAGGCCGCAGGGATTCCAGAGTCCGAACTTCTTTCACGCGTTGAACGGTTGATCAAGGAGCGGATCATCCGCCAGGTCACGCCGATCTTCGACACGCGCGCCCTTGGTTTTGCATCCATGCTTGTCGCGGCCAAAGTTGACCCTGAGAACCCGCATCGTGCTGCCAAGGTGATCAATCAGCACCCAGGTGTCTCGCACAACTACCTCCGTGACCACGACTTCAACCTCTGGTTCACGATCGCCACAACACCAGATTCAGAGTTGGGCCTGCAGGGAACGCTCGACATTCTCGCCGCTGAGGCAGGCGCTGAGTCAGTTCGTCAGCTGCCAACCCTGAACCTCTTCAAGATCAGGATGGACTTGGAGATGGAGGGCGGAACTGAAGCTCTTGCAACACCACAGGCCGAAGCTGTCAAGCCAGCACCGATCAATGTTGTTCCTTACGACGAACTCGATATCGCCGTGATCAGGGCACTCCAAGGGAGCATGCCCGTCATCTCTCAGCCGTACGCACCAGCTGCGGCTGTGGTTGGAATGCCGGAGGAGAAGTTCCTCGAGCACTTGCGTGGCATGCAGGAGCGAGGCATTCTGCGGCGTGTCGCAGCAATTCTTTTCCACCGCCGGGCAGGGTTCAGCGCCAACGGAATGGGCGTCTGGAAGGTCCCCGAGGACAAGGTCCTCGAGATCGGCGGCCGGATGGCGTCCTTCCGGGGAATCTCACACTGTTACGAGCGGCCTGTATACGCAGACTGGCCTTATGCGCTGTTCACGATGGCGCACGGACGGTCCAAGGAGGAATGCGACGCAATCCTCGAGGCCATCGCCAATGACACTGGTATCCACGAGCGGTCCGTTCTCTACTCGTCGACTGAGTTCAAGAAGATTCGCCTCCAGTACTTCACCGGCGAGTTCGAGCAGTGGGAGTCTGAACACAGCCAAGGGTGATGCCGAGAGGCGTCCCCGGTGACTAGCCGCCCATGTCCACCGGCCTAGACGACACCCGTTCAAGCGCCCTCTTTGAGAGGGCGGTTGCCGTACTGCCGGGAGGCGTCAATTCGCCTGTCCGGGCGATGAAGTCCATCGGCCGCGACCCGCTCTTCATTGAGCGCGGCCTTGGCGCTGAGATCACCGATGTCGATGGGAACTCATTCACCGACTATGTCTGCTCGTGGGGACCATTGATTCTCGGTCACGCGCACCCAGCAGTGGTTGAGGCAGTTACAGCGCAGCTGGCAAAAGGGTCCACCTTCGGCGCTGCGACTGAGGGCGAGGTTGAGCTTGCCGAGGAGGTCAGTCGCAGACTTCCATCAGTAGAGATGCTGCGAATGACATCCTCCGGGACAGAGGCTTCGATGAGCGCAGTCCGGCTAGCTCGCGCTGTGACAGGACGCGAGGCCGTCCTCAAGTTTGCAGGCGCCTACCACGGGCATGTTGATGGTCTGATGGCTGAGGCCGGCTCGGGGCTAGCCACAGCTGGCGTTCCCGGGAGTCCTGGTGTTCCAGCGGCAGCGGCGGCAGCAACGATCGTTGTCCCTTGGAACGACCCAGACGCTCTGGCCGCTGCTTGCGCCAAGCATCAGTTCGCGGCGATCCTGGCGGAACCTGTTCCGGCCAACATGGGCCTGGTTCCGCCCGCCTCAGGGTTCCTAGAGCTACTCCGCGAGTTGGCTGATGTCAACGGCGCCATCCTGATCTTCGATGAGGTGATCTCTGGGTTCCGAGTTTCGGGTGGCGGAGCTCAAGAACTGTTTGGAGTTCAGCCAGACCTGACTGTGTTCGGCAAGGTCCTCGGGGGCGGTTTGCCTGCCGCGGCCTACGGTGGTCGCCGCGACCTGATGGAACACATCGCACCGGCAGGTGACGTCTACCAAGCTGGCACGCTCTCCGGTAATCCGCTGGCCGTTGCTGCTGGCCTGGCGACACTGAAGCTGCTTGATGACGAGGCCTACCTCCGACTTTCTGCCACTACCGAGCGCCTTGCGTCAGGGATGCGGCAGGCCGCCGGCGATTGTCCGGTCAAGGTTGTGACTCAGCCCGGTCTGATGACCGTCTTCTTCAGTGCAGACGAGGTCACGGACTATGCGAGCGCACAGCAGACCGATCGCGACAAGTTTGCCGCTTGGTGCCGCGCTCTTCTGGCCAGAGGCGTCTACGCCCCACCGTCACAGTTTGAGGCGTGGTTCCCGTCGCTTGCTCATGACGACGAGACAATCGACAGGACGCTGGAAGCAGCCTCCGCGGCATTTGCCGAAATCGCGTGAGCGCCTTCGAGGCCCTCAGCCGCGACCTCGCTGCCGACGACCCCCTCCTGGCGGCCGCGCTAGTCAATGATCCGACAGGGGAAGGCGAGGCGCCTGTCGCGTTGGCGATAGGACCCGGGACTGAGCGAGCAGCTAGCGACTACAGCTACGGACTTGAAGCTATCCGTGAGGGCCACCTCCTCCACTGGGGCAGCGCAAGGTTCCTTTCTACGGATGACGATGACCTAGCCCTACTGGCCGGCGATCGCCTCTACGCGGCTGGCCTAGAACGGATTGCAGCGCTCGGCGACGCGCAAACAATCGCAGAGCTAAGTGGCTTGATCATGGCCGCAGCGACGGCTCGGGCAGAGGGACTGCCAGCTGCTGCCGAGGCTGTCTGGGACGCAAGCTGTGCCCGAATTGGCGCGGGAAGCTGACGATGAGCCTTCGCACCTCTTGCCGCCCGTATAGGATGTGCCACCGCGCAGGAAACCGCCCTACTTATGGCTGAACAGAACCGCAAAAGAACCAAATCTCCCTACACGCTTGACCGGGACATGCCCGGAGCGTTTGAGGGCGAAACCATCACCCGTCGAGGGCTGATGACCGGTACCGCCCACGGCTTGGGAGCACTTGCTGCGGGTGCATTCGCACTGCCCGCAATCGGTTTCGCGCTGGGTCCAATCTTTGAGCGCCAGAAGTGGCAGTGGCAGGACATCGGCGCCACGGGTGACTTCTCCGCCGAGACCTACACACCAAAGACCTTTGGAATCGTTTCGGGAATTGGCGAGGCTGGTTACTCGACCGTCTATGTGCGCCATCACAACGAGGCCATTGATGGACCAAAGAAGGACAAGTACGACGCCATCGTTGCTGTCTCTACCCGCTGCATGCACTTGGGCTGCGCCGTCCGATTCGTCTCTGCAGCAGAGCGCTTCGTCTGCCCATGTCACGGCGGGGTCTACGACTTCAAGGGCAGCGTCATCGGCGGGCCGCCAGTGCGCCCGCTCGACCGCTTCTACACGCAGCTGGTCGGCGACCGAGTCCAGATCGGACCGCGTTACAGCGTCAACTCTGAGTTCACGCGTTACTCGCCACGTGATCCAGGTGAGCCGCTTGACGGCATCGGTCAGTTCATGTACCCAGCCCGGTTCTCAACGGCGAAGCTGTCAGATCAATAACCCATGCCTGATCTCAAAAAATTTCTTCCCCCAATTCCCGATTCGCTCAAGCTTCAGCCGCGTCGAGCAGGAACCAACCCTGAACCAGAGACAGCTCTTGACAATGCTCAAGAGGCAGGCAAGCACGCCGCCGGGTGGATCGATGAACGGCTTCAGCTCTCCGGAGCTGTCCGCTGGGCGCTGTTCCGCAAGGTTCCACGGCACGACTGGACCTACACGCTTGGTTTCTCAGTCATGTTCGCATTCCTGTCACAGGCCGTAACCGGCGTCTTCTTGGCTACCGCTTACGACCCCTCGACCACCAACGCTTACGAGTCAATCCGCCAGATGACCAACGAGGCGTTCCTTGGGCAGTTCCTCCGCGGGATGCACCGCTGGGGCTCGACGGTAATGGTCATTCTCGTCTTCCTTCACATGGCCCAGACCTTCTTCTACGGCGCCTACAAGTATCCGCGTGAGCTCAACTGGGTGATTGGCGTTGTGCTGCTTGTGCTGACGATGGCAATGTCGTTCACTGGTTACCTCCTTCCGTTTGACCAGAGGTCTTACTGGGCAACAATCGTCGGGGTGAACATCAATGGCACGGGTCCAATTGTTGGTCCGTACCTGAGCGATTTCCTTAGAGCAGGCCCTGAATTTGGCGCCACGACCCTCTCGCGCTTCTATGCGATCCACATGCTGCTCGTACCTGGGGCGATCGGAGCCATGGTCGGCGCTCATCTCTGGCTCGTAATGCGCCTCGGAACGACTTCACCCCCTTGGAACAAGCCCCGCAAGAAGGCTGACGCATGAACCGCGCAGAGAAGGAAGAGTACCTCCGCGAATACGGTCAGCTGAAGGCAGAGGGCGAGCCGTTCTTCCCCTACTCAGTAGCCAAGGACAGCATTATTGCCGTTGTTGTGATGGCGATCATCATCACCATGTCGATCGTCCTTGGCGCCGAGCTCGGCCCCAAGGCTGACCCAACATCAACAACATATGTACCGCGTCCAGAGTGGTACTTCTTCTTCCTCTTTGAGCTCCTTCGGATCATCAAGCCACCGGAGCTCGTGCCACTGGCAACGATCGGTGTTCCAACCATTGGCCTGATCCTGCTCTTCCTGCTTCCCTTCTATGACCGGGGTGCTGAACGCCACCCACTCAGGCGTCCGGTTGCTACTACTGCAGGCATCATGGTGATCTTTGCCATGGGCTACTTGACCTACATGGGCGCTGCTGCTGGTTCACCTAACGAGATTGAGATGAAGGCACCCTCAACCCTGACGGGCGTCGCGCTTGTCGAATGGGAGAAGGGCAAGACCGTTGTTGGGCAGTCAGGTTGTCTCGCCTGCCACAAGATCGGCGAGAACGGCAATGACGGTCCCGGCCCCCAGCTGACCCACGTTGCCAGCAAGCTGCCAGCTCAGGCCATCGCCCAGACCTTGCGCAACCCGACTTCACCAATGCCGTCCTTCAAGAACCTCGAGGAGCAGTCGCCAGAGAAGTTCCGCGCGATGGTCTCGTTCCTCGGGCAGCTGAACTGAGCCTCCAGCTATGACGCCCGCAGACCAGGCCAGCGGGGCTGGGAGCGGAACTCTCCCTGAACCTGAGGTTCGGGAAATGTTTGACCGGATCAGCGGCGTCTATGACCGGATGAACCAGGTTATGACCGCCGGCCTTCACCACCGGTGGCGTGCCCGTGCAGCGGATCTCGCCGAGGTTGAGGAGGGAGGGCGTGTTCTTGACGTTGCCACCGGTACTGGTGACCTTGCGATTGAGCTCGCGTCAAGGGTGGGCCCAGACGGTCATGTGGTCGGATCCGATTTCTCCGAGCCAATGCTGGATCTCGCACGCGACAAGGTAGACGCACGCCATCTTGATGGGGTCCGATTCGAGTGGGCAAATGCGATGGAACTCCCCTACCCAGAGGGAGTCTTTGACGCCGCCACAGTTGGGTTTGGCGCACGCAACTTCAACGACCTTCAGCGGGGACTTGCTGAGATGACGCGGGTTGTGAAGCCCGGTGGGCATGTTGTCGTGCTGGAGATCACCACACCCACAAAGCCGCCGCTCTCGACCTTCCACCGACTTTGGTTTGACCGACTTGTCCCTGCGCTCGGGAAGTTCGCAGGCGACGCTGCCGCTTATAACTACCTTCCCAACTCGGTCAAACGGTTCCCTGAGCCTGAGGGTCTCGCCTCGGTGATGTCGGAGGCAGGACTCGAAGGCATTCGCTGGGTCCTCACGGCGGGCGGAATCATTGCGATTCACGTCGGCCGCAAGCCCGCTGCTTAGAGACAATGGCTTCGCCTGAGGTTCTCGCCGTTCTCGAAGCTGGAGGGCCTGGTGTTACAGAGACTCTCCTTCGAGTAGAGGAGAGCCTCGCTGAGGTGGCCGGCAGGGCGACCGGTGCGATTGCGCCCTTCGCGAATAGCGCGGTAGCGGGAGGAGGGAAGCGCCTCAGGCCGCTCTTGGCAGTTCTCAGCGCGGGGTACAGTCCGGGCGACACTGATGCTGTCGTACGCGCGGGAGTGGCTGTGGAACTCGTTCACGCTGCCACTCTGGTTCACGACGACATTCTTGATCGCTCCGATGTCAGGCGGGGGAGCCCCACAGTTGTTGCTGCTGGGGGACGAGAGATGGCTGTGGCCGTTGGGGACTATCTGTTCGCTGCGGCGTTCGGAGAGCTTGTCCCGAATGGCACAGCGGATGTTGAGGTCCTAGCGCAGGCCGGGTCGGACCTCGCTAGGGGAGAACTGCTCCAGCGGGCGGATGCGTGGAACGTTCACACCTCGCGCGAGAGGTATCTCCAGCGCTGTCGCTTGAAGACGGCCCGGCTGTTTGAAGCCGCAGCCGTTCTTGGCTCGCGTGCAGGGGGGCTCGGATCGGAGCAGGCAGAGCGGTTTGCTGGCTCTGTTGGTTTGGCCTTCCAACTGCTTGATGATGTTCTAGATGTAACCGGCCCCGAAGAGCGCACAGGGAAGCCCCGCGGGACCGACCTCTTGGACGGCACGGTGACGCTGCCTCTGATCATTGCGATGGAGCACGATCCTTCCCTCATTGAGGTGGATTTGGCTGCCCTGGACACCGTGTCGGTTGTGGAGATCTGTGATCGGATTGCTGAGACTGGAGCTCTTGATGAAGTGCGTTCCATGGCCGAGGATTGGATAGCAGTTGCCAACGGTGCGGTCGCAGAGATGAGCGGAGTATCGGCTGACGCCTTCCGGCTTGTCGCCCGTGCGCTCGTTGACCGCGTGTCTTGATTCGCACGGTAGGCGGGCATGCGCCCGGCTCTGGCTGAAGCCGCGATACTCTTACAACCGCAGGGTTCCCGTCCGGGAACCGCGAATATCGGAGAGATACCAAGTCATGTTTAGCCAAATCGGCCTCCCAGAAGTAATCGTTGTCCTCGCAATCGTCCTGTTGGTGTTCGGTCCCAAGCGGCTTCCTGCAGCAGGCAAGGCCCTAGGCAGCAGCATGCGCGGCTTCAAGGAGTCTCTGACCGGCGACAAGGATCACGACGAAATCGACGAGGCCCAGCCAGCAGCCCCAGCTGCTGAGGCCAAGCAGGCAGAACCAGCGCCTGCTGTTGCTGATCCAGCTCCAGAAAAGGTGGATCAGCCGGAGTCCAGCGACTCCGTCTGAGCCCAGGTCGGCCGTGAGTACCCTGCTGGGCAAAGTCGATCACGCAGATCGGCTCTCGATCATTGATCACCTTGACGAGCTTCGCTCGCGTTTGATCATCTGTGCGGGAACGATGGCTGTTGCCTTCCTCCTGTGCTTTTGGCAGAACGCCGCCCTCCTGAAGATCCTCAATGAACCCCTCAAGCAGGCAGGCACCCCCAGCGGTTTGTCGACGGGCGCTCTCAGCGGAACTGCCGAGGTAGGCGTCCGACTAGGTCAGGAGCTCCAGAAGTCTGCGGAGGCAGCTCAGGCGCTGTCCATCGCTGCGGCAACCCCAGCGGGCCAGAAGCAGGAGTTCAAGAATCTGGCCGAAGGACTCAAGGCTGCAGCGGCTGACCTTCCGAAGGTCACCCCTTCCCGCCAGCCGATCACAACTGGGGTGGGCGAGCCTTTCACCGCCACGCTGACCGTGTCGGCGTATTTCACCCTGCTCTTGAGCCTGCCCGTGATCCTCTGGCAGATCTACGGGTTCATACTGCCCGCCTTCAATCGGCGCGAACGAAAGATTGTCCTGCCACTGATGATGATGGTCCCCGTGCTGTTCTCAGCCGGCGTGGCCTTCGGTTATCTGATGGTCTTGCCGCCGGCTGTCAACTTCCTCCAAAACTTCAACTCCGGCTCGTTTGACATCCTCGTTCAGGCCAAGGAGTACTACGCCTTCGTGGCGACAGTTCTGCTGGTTATGGGGCTGATCTTCCAGGTTCCGGTTGGACTTCTTGCCCTCAATAGGGCTGGTCTCGTGAGCAGTTCGGCACTGGTTCGCCATTGGCGCTACATCATCGTTGGCATAGCAGTGGTGGCCGCGTTCCTGCCTGGCGTAGACCCTGTGACCACGATGCTGGAGATGCTTCCGCTACTCGTGCTCTATGGGCTGAGTATCCTCCTTCTGAAGTTCGCTGAACGTAAGGACGGCGAAGATGTGGAGGGGGACGGCTGGGCGCTGGAAACGCACCTAGACGATCCAAATGCAGACACTGAAACGCCTACTGTGGGCAACGCGGGCAACCAAGCACGTGCAACCGAAGAAGAAGAGGACTTGAGCGACTGATGCTTTTTGATCTGAGGGCCACTGGACGGCGACGCGTAGTGAAGGTCGTATATGTCTTTCTAGCTCTGCTGATTGGCGGGGGTCTCGTGCTCTTCGGCGTCGGCGGTAGCGGCTTTGGGCTACTCAACTCTGACCAGAACTCAGGCAGCAGCGGTTCGGGAATCTCTCTCGATGCTCAGGCGATCAAAGCCGAGAAGAACGCTGCAGCACCAGTGCTCAAGGGCGCGACGATCAAACAGACTCCAGCCCAGCAGGCTTCGCTTTGGGCCGCAGCGGCACGCCTTCGGTTCCAGGCAGCAAGTGCCGGATTCGACACGACATCCGGTCAGTACACGCCCGAAGGAAAGGCTCAGCTTGAGGCTGCCTCGACTGACTGGGAGCGCTATCTGTCACTTCAGCGCGGAAGCATTGACTTAACGCTTGCGAAGCTAATGGCTCAGGCGTATGGACCTGGAGGCCTGGCCGATGGGGCAAAAGCCGTTGTTGCATGGCAGTACGTTGCCGCAGTGGAGCCAACTGGGCCGACATATTCCCAGCTTGCGATAGCCGCATATCTGGCTGGAAACAACAAGCTTGGCGATAAGGCAGGGGCCAAAGCACTCGCCTCAGTTCCCAAGGCGCAGCGGGCCACACTGAAGAATCAATTCATCTCCGCGAAGGCCCAGTACAAGCTTCAGAAGCAGCAGGCGGCGAAACAGGCCACGCAGGGCAGCCCAACATCCCCTCTTGGGGGATAAACTCGGCGTGATCGCGGATCCCGAATCGGTATCCGCGAGTCTGGGCCGTTAGCTCAATTGGCAGAGCAGGGGACTCTTAATCCCAAGGTTGTAGGTTCGATTCCTACACGGCCCACTGGATGAGCGCTGAACTTGCCTCAATCAATGGCGTCATTGGAGACGCCGCAGCGGCGGTCATTCCGGCAACGGATGACGGCCTACTTCGCGGTGATGGGGCCTTTGAGGTCGTTCGTCTCTATGCCGGCTTTCCGTTCGCAATGGACGAGCACTTCGCTCGGCTGGGTGCTTCCGCAGCAAACTTGAGACTCCCTTATGACGAGGTAGCCCTGAAGGCTGAGGTGAAGGCGATCCTTGCCGCATTGGGCAATAGCGATGGCTGCCTCCGCATCGTCATCACGCGCGGTGGTAACCGGATCCTTCTGACCGAGCCTCTCCCGGATCGCGGGACCGCAGTGCGGCTCGCGACTATTGCCTACCAGTCGACGATCGTGCTCGATGGAATTAAGTCCTTGTCATACGCGGGGAACATGCTCGCTGGGAGACTTGCGGTTGAGAAGGGCGCCGACGAAGCTCTACTTGTGACGCCCGAGGGAATGGTCTTGGAAGCACCGACGGCGACGTTCTTCTGGGTTGAGGGCGGTAGCGTTTTCACACCTCCGCTCGCAGACAGAATCCTAGAGTCGATCACACGCAGGTACATCTTCCAGATCACTGGCGCGGTGGAGAAGTCAACCCTGTTGGTTGATCTCCTTGAGAACGCGGACGAGGCTTTCCTGGCTTCCACCACGCGCGAGATTCAGGCAGTAAACGGAATTGACCAACGCGAGTTCCCGGCTAACGGTGCCGTCACGGCTGACCTTGCCGGGCGTCTGAGCGAGCTGGTTGGTAGCGCGCTGCCGACTGACGCCGCGTGACCGATACCCGCCGAGTCCTGACTGTGGTGGGCAATCGCCCACAGTTCGTCAAGGCGGCGGCTGTCTCCGGCCCGTTGCGCAAAGTTGCGACTGAGGTCCTAGTTCACACAGGCCAGCACCATGACCCTGAGCTCTCCGCCGTCTTCTTTGACGAGCTTGGTATTCCAGCGCCTGATGTGAACTTGGAAATCGCCGGTGGGCCGGATCAGTCCCAAGTGGAACGGATGGCTACGGCTCTTGGCCAAGTGATCGCAGATCAGCACCCCGACACGGTCCTGCTTTACGGCGATACAAACTCCACGCTAGGCGGCGCTCTTGCCGCTGAGGCAGCTGGTGTTCCGGTTGCTCATGTTGAAGCTGGGATGAGGAGCTTTGACATGTCAATGCCGGAGGAACGCAACCGGATCGAGACCGACCGGCGTTCAGCCCTTCTGCTCTGTTCCACGCCGGTGGCCGTTGAGAACCTCAAGAATGAACAGCTGCCTGGAAGGATCGAGCTCGTTGGGGATGTCATGGCTGATGTGGTTGCGATGGTCGCCGATCGCGTCCGTAACCGGCACGAAGTGTTGGCGACCATGGGGGTTGAGGCAGGCGCGTACCTGCTCGTCACTGCCCATCGGGCTGGGACGGTTGACACTGCGGAGGGTCTGGAGGGGTTGCTTGGGGTCCTTGAGACGCTCCGGCTTCCAACTGTTTTGCCGTTGCACCCGAGGACTGCCGCCCGGCTCCAAGAACACGGTTTGCGGTCGCGACTGGATGCCATCGAACACCTAACAATCACCCCGCCCCTGGGCTACATCGATTTCCAGTCACTGCTGGTCAACGCCGCGGCGCTACTGACGGATTCCGGCGGCGCGCAGAAAGAGGCTTATCTAAGCGGCGTGCGCTGCGTAACCTTGCGCACCACCACAGAGTGGACCGAAACCGTTGATGCTGGCTGGAACACATTGACCGGCCTTGACGCTGAGGCGGTGGTGTCAGCCCTGGCAGCGGACCTGCCCTCGGCGAGACCCGATTTGTACGGTGATGCCCGCGCAGGTGACCGAGTGGCCGCGGCACTTAGACTGGCTCTCTGATGCGCGTCGGGATCGTCGGACTTGGATATGTGGGCCTGCCTCTTCTTGTGGCATTTGGACAGGAGGGCATTGACGTCACTGGATTTGATGTCTCACAGCCCGTGCTCGAAGGCCTCAGGGCTGGACGCAGCCATATCGAGGACATTTCGGCAGAACAGCTCGCGTCAATCGCTGGGGTGGCCAAGTGGACTGACTCGCCGGCTGACCTAGGCGACTGCGATGCCGTGATCGTCTGTGTTCCTACTCCGCTGAGCGGAAATCGCGAACCTGACCTTGGGCCACTTGAATCAGCCGCTGGGACAATCGCGTTGCATCTCACAAAGGGGCAGATGGTCGTTGTTGAGTCAACGACTTACCCGGGGACTACACGCGAGCGCCTCGTTCCGATCCTTGAGAGCAGTGGCATGACCGCCGGGACTGATTTTGCTGTCGCCTATTCGCCCGAGCGAGTCGACCCAGGCCGCACGGACTTCACGATGCGCAACACCCCAAAGATTGTTGGCGGCCTGACCGACGCCTGTCTGGCCCGGGCAACCGAGTTGTACTCAAAGGTCTGCGACAACCTGGTCCCCGTCTCATCACCAGAGGCAGCTGAGTTGACCAAGCTGTTAGAGAACATCTTCCGTTCGGTCAACATTGCGCTCGTCAACGAGCTGGCGATGCTGGCGGACAGAATGGACATCGATATTTGGGAAGTCGTTGACGCGGCAGCAACCAAGCCTTATGGGTTCATGCGTTTTGAGCCCGGGCCAGGAATGGGCGGCCATTGTCTGCCAGTGGACCCTTTCTATCTAGCGTGGCGCGCCCGCCAGTTCGACATGTCCACTGAGTTCATTGAGCTGGCCGGCAAGGTCAATCAGCAGATGCCTTATTACTGTGTTGACCGGGTTGCCAGAGCGCTCAACGACCGTGGGCTCGCAGTCCGCGGTTCGAAGGTTCTCTTGGTTGGAGTCTCGTACAAGGCTGGCGTTGGCGATATGCGTGAAGCCCCAGCATTGAAGATCGCCCGACTGCTTGTGGAGGAGGGCGCAGAGCTCTCCTACCACGACCCGATGGTCCCGAGCATGGATCGGTTTGGTCTAGAATCAGTTGAGTTGGAGAGTGGTGTTGCCGCGTGTGACCTTGCCGTGATTGTCACCGCTCACCCTGACGTTGACCATGACGCGGTGGTCGCTGGAGCGCCCTTCACGCTGGATCTCCGTGGTGTGACCGGGCCTGATAGCGATCGTTCCGCCCGCCTCTAAGTCAAAGTACCTCCGTGTCCAACCGCCCCCGCATCGCAGTGACAGGCCTCGGCTATTGGGGCCCTAACTTGGTCCGTAACTTTTCGGCGATGGCTTCGTGCGACCTGACAATGATCTGCGACGCTGATACCGAAGCCCTTGAGCGGGTTAGCGCCCTGGCACCCGAGGCAGTTACGACGACTAGTTTCGCGGACGTGCTCGCTTCAGACAATGTTGATGCTGTCGCACTGGCAACCCCTGTTCCTACGCACGCTGACCTTGCCTGTCAGGTGCTCGCGGCGGGCAAGCATTGCTTCGTCGAGAAGCCGCTGGCTCAGTCGGTGGCCGATGCGCAGCGAGCAGTTGATGCGGCTGCGGCCGCAGACCGAATCCTGATGGTCGGGCATCTGCTCGAGTACCACCCTGCGGTTGAGGCGTTGGCTGAGCTGATCTCATCTGGTGAGTTGGGTGAAGTTAGGTACGTCTACGGGAACCGTCAAAACCTGGGCCAGTTGCGATCGGATGAGAACGCACTCTGGAGCCTGGGAGCTCACGATGTCGCTGTGATCCTTTCGCTCCTAGGCGAAGAGCCGAACTATGTAAGTGCCGTCGGGGAGGCTTGCGTTCGCCCCGGGGTTGAGGATGTCGTCTTCGGCTACATGCGATTCCCATCAGGGATTGCCGCGCATATGCATCTCTCTTGGCTAGATCCCCACAAGGAACGCCGAATCACAGTTGTTGGCTCGAAGCGCATGGCGGTCTTTGATGACATGAAGATCGAGGGCAAGTTGACGGTCTACGACAAGGGCTTCGATGAGGACACGCGCTCGTGGGGCGAGTACATAGCCCGAGCTGGTGGGTCTTGGACCCCGCAGCTGGCCAACACTGAACCGCTCCGGACGGAACTTGAGCATTTCGTGACCTCGATCGCAGAGGGGCGCGCTCCGCGCACAGACGGGCAAAGCGGGCTGAGGGTCGTTTCCGTGCTCGAAGGCCTCCAGAACGCCCTTGAGGAGGCCCGTTGAGCGATCTAAACGTCGCCAGCGACGCCAAAGTAGATGCAGCGGCAACCGTTGCGGCAACCGCCGTTGTTCTGAGTGGCGCTGTCATCGGCCCAGATACGGTCATTGAGCCTGGTGCTGTGATCAGAGAGGGCGTCACGATTGGAACTGGATGCCTCGTCGGTGAGAACGCGGTTGTGGGACGCGAGCCGCGCCTCGCGGCGCACTCGCGGGCACAGGGCCGGGAGACCGGTGCAACCGTTGTCGGGGACGGAGTCAGCATCTGTGCTGGAGCAATCGTCTTGGCTGGCGCTCAGTTGGCCGACGGAGTTGTCATCGGCGATCAGGCTCACGTTCGGGAGCGAGCGGTTATCGGGGCGGGAAGCGTTGTCGGCCGCGGAACAACGATTGACAACGATGTTGTTGTCGGTAGTGGCGTCCGAATCCAAACGCTCGTCTACATCACGACGGGCAGTGTGATCGAAGACGATGTCTTCGTCGGTCCTGGTGCGATCACCACCAACGACGACAGCATGGGACGCCACGATGGCTCAGTTCCATTGAAGGGTGCAACCCTCAGGCGAGCCTGCCGAATTGGCGGCGGCTCAGTTCTGCTTCCCGGAGTTGAGATTGGCGAGGAGGCAGTTGTCGGTGGTGGCGCTGTGGTCAAGCACGATGTTTCCCCTAGAACTGTTGTCGTCGGCGTTCCAGCCCGGCGCATCGGAACTGTCGGGGACGATGAACTTGTGGAGAACTGGCGCTAAAAGCAGGTTCTAGCGGCGCGGGATGGTGCCGTCGCTAGCAGCAGTCCAGATGACCTGGTCGCGGCCGGGACCAACACCGATCAGTGTCACGGGGACGCCGGTGAACTCTTCTACGAAGGTGATGTAATCCCGTGCTGTTTGCGGCAGCTCATCAAGCTCACGGCAGCCGGTGATGTCCTCTGACCACCCGGGAAGGTCAATGTACTTACCGGTCGAGTGATGGAGAACGCTCTGGTGGTAAGGGAAGTCAGGGAACTCGACACCGTCCTTACCCAGATATGAGGTGCAGACCCGGATTGTGTCTTGCCCGGAAAGCACATCCAGCTTTGTGAGGACAAGGGCGCTGAGCGAGTTAATCCTTGCGGCATAGCGGAGGGCGACAAGGTCAAGCCAGCCGACTCTGCGGGCGCGGCCAGTAGTCGTGCCAAACTCTCCACCCTTCTGGCGGATGTCCTCGCCTAGGTCATCGTGCAGCTCTGTCGGGAACGGACCTGAGCCGACGCGGGTGGCGTAGGCCTTGGTGATTCCCCAGACTTCGTCGATGTCGCGCGGACCAACGCCTGCTCCCACGCAGGCAGCACCGGCAATTGGGTTTGAGGATGTGACAAACGGGTAGGTGCCGTGGTCAATGTCCAACAGGGCGCCCTGGGCACCCTCAAAGAGAACTGTCCGGCCGGCGTCAAGGGCGTCCCAAGCAAGCTTGGCCGTATCGCGGATGTGGGACTCAAGCCTGTGTCCGTAGACGAGGTATGCGTCGGTCATGGCCTGAAGGTCGAGGCTTGGGTCCTTCTGGAAAGGCCTCAGTGAGAGGCGCTTGGGCTCCATTGCCGCGACGATCTTCTGCTTCAGGATCTTCTCGTCAAGCAGGTCCTGAACGCGGATTCCAAGACGGGCGGCCTTGTCAGCGTAAGCAGGGCCGATTCCGCGACGGGTGGTACCGATCCGTGCCTCGCCAAGCTTGGCTTCACCAACTTGATCCAAGAGCAGGTGGTAGGGCATGATCAGGTGGGCGTTGGAGCTGATGCGGAGGGTGGAGATATCCACGCCCTTGCGCTTCAGCTCATCGAGCTCACCGGTCAGGACCGCAGGGTCGATCACAACACCATTTCCGATCACGCAGGTCGTGCCTGGGTGAAGGATTCCTGATGGGATCAGGTGCAGTTTCCACTCGACGCCTTCACGGACGATTGTGTGTCCAGCGTTATTGCCACCCTGAAAACGGATGACGGTATCCGCCTTCTCGGCAAGGAGGTCGGTGACCTTTCCTTTCCCTTCGTCGCCCCACTGGGCGCCAACTATGACTATTCCTGGCATTAGAGCTTCTGGAGTCTACGGAGCCGAGGCCTTTGGCCTAGTCCACGCGGTCCGTTTCCCGGCTAACACTGGTGAATCGAGGGTAGGCAGGTTGGAATGCAAGGTCGACTGTGGCCAGTTGGCCGTTGCGGTGCTTGGAGATAATCAGCTCGGCAATACCCCCGCGCTCGCTCTCCTTGTCGTAGTAGTCGTCGCGGTAGATGAACATGACCATGTCGGCATCCTGCTCAATCTGTCCCGATTCACGGAGGTCGGAAAGGATTGGACGCTTGTCTGTCCGGGTCTCGACTGCACGCGAGAGCTGGGAGAGGGCGATCACTGGGACTTCAAGTTCACGGGCGAGGATCTTCAATCCACGACTCATCTGGCCGACCTGTTCAACACGGCTGTCGTAACGGTGGTCGGCGCGCATCAGCTGCAGGTAGTCGACGATGATCAGCCCGAGTCCCCCGGTGCCATCCTGGTTACGGAGTTTCTGATGGAGCCGGCGTGCCTTGGCCCTGATTTCCATGATCCCGATGTCTGACGTGTCATCAACAAAGAGCGGTGCCGCGGTCAGCCGTTCGCAGGCGTGGAGGATCCGTGGCCAGCGCTCAGCTTTGACCTGCCCTTTGCGGAGCTGGTCGCCCCGGGTTCCGGACTGTGATGCCACAAAACGCTGGGCCAGCTCGGCTTCTGACATTTCCAATGAGAACAGTGCGACCGGCTTGCCTTCTCCGACAGCGGCGTTCTCAGCCATATTTGTTACCAATGCCGACTTACCCATCGATGGGCGGGCGGCGATGATGATCAGGTTGCCTGGCTGGAACCCGCCTGTGACGGCGTCAAGGTCAACGAAGCCCGAGGGCGTTCCGCCGTTGGGACGCTCGCCGCGGGAGAGCGCTTCCATCCGGTCAATCTCCCGACCGAGCATCTCCCCGACCTGGAGGAAGTCCTTCTGAGCGTCGTCTCTGGCAACTTCGAGGATTGACATCTCTGCACGTTCGACAAGGTCCCGAGCTTCACCGTCGCGGCTGTTGACTGCTTCCTGAATCTCGAACGTGGAGCGCAGCAGTCTGCGGAGCAGGGCTTGCTCACGGACGATTTTTGCGTAGTTGCGGACGTTTGCTGCAGCGGGGGCTGCTGCTGCGAGCGAGTCGATCATGACCTCGCCACCAGCCTCTTCAAGTTTGCTGTCCCGTCGGAGCTGCTCCTTCAGGAGGAGGGAGTCGATTGGCTCGCCTGAGTTGTACAGCGCGAGCATCGCGTCGTAGATGGCTGCGTGCTGAGGGCGGTAGAAGTCCTCTGGTCGCAGCTGCCCGGCTATTACAACGCCGTAGAGGGCTTTCTCAGAGAGGAGGATTGCTGAGAGGACAGACTGCTCGGCCTCAATGTCGTGTGGCGGGGTGCCGCTGCGATCGAGCGAGGCTAGTTCGGCGGCGAGTGATTGGGATTCAGCAGTCACGGTCGACCGAGGGTAGCGCCGTCACCCAGCGGTAGGACGGCGAAAGGGCCGCATCCTGCGGGTTGTTTCTGAGAGTTGGTGCAGGGTTGCGCGGAGTCTTTATGACTCAGCGACAACCATGGTCTTGACGGAGGCCTTGTGGCCACCGGCAATTTCAACTTCAACCATGTGCGTTCCGACTGCCTTGATGGCTTCGTCAAGGCGGATCTTGCGCTTGTCAACCTTGATGCCACGGGCATCCATGATTGCGGTAGCAATGTCAGCGTTGGTGACTGAGCCGTAGAGACGGCCATCGTCACCTGCCTGCCTTGCGATTGTCAGAACGGTCTTGGAGAGAAGTGCGGCGTACTCGTCTGAGCGGGACTCAGCTTCGCGGCGAGCGCGATCCTCTTCCTCTGCGCGTCGCCTTGCTTCGGCGATTGCGACATCGGATGCCTCGCGGGCCAGGCCACGCGGGGTAAGGAAGTTACGCATGTAGCCCTTGGAGACGACAACAACGTCGCCCTTGGCGCCAAGGGTTTCTACGTCGTCAAGAAGGATTGCTTGTGGCATTAGCGCCGATCGTCTCCACGATCACGGCCACGGCCACGGCCGCCCTCACGATCGTCTCTGTCGTCACGATCCGAACGGAGCAGACGGCCTTCGACGTCGTGGTGCTCAGCGACGTAAGGGAGAAGGGCAAGTTCACGGGCGCGCTTGACCGCTGTCGCAATCTGGCTCTGATGGCGACGGCATGCGCCGGTGATTCGACGGCCGCGCAGCTTGCCGCGGTCCGAAACGAAGCGACGAAGGGATGCGACGTCACGCCAATCGACGTTCTCGACCTTGTCCTTGCAGTACGGGCAGGACTTCCTGCGGCCGTTGCCGATTCGCTTTTCGCGCCGCCTTGGCGGCTTGGTGCTTGTGCTTTGTCTCGCCACTTGTTTCTTGACCGATTTCTTCTAGAAGGGAATGTCTTCGTCCCCGGCACCGCTAGGAGCGGCGGGGGGTGCAAAGTCGCCATCATCGATTGGTACGTCTCCACGAGGTGCCGGGGAGCTACCAGCCGATTCATCACGACCGCCCAGAAACTGTACCGACTCGGCGATGATTTCGACCTTCTGGCGCTTCTGGCCCTCTGTTTCCCACTGACTCCACTCGAGACGACCGTCAATAGCGACGGGGCGACCCTTGGTCAGAAAGCGGGCTGCGTTCTCGCCCTGAGCTCCCCAAACAGTTACGTCAAAATAGTTCGGCTTGTCTTCCCACTCACCACTTGCGTTCTTGCGACGTGCGTTGACAGCCACGCCCAATTTGCAAACTGCATTGCCGCTTGGGAGCGTGCGCAGCTCAGGATCCCTCGTGAGGTTTCCGGTGATGATTACTCGATTGATGTTGACGGCCACAGTGTTCTTCCTTTCGACAGCGACTGATCTTCTCTGGCGAGTCTATTGGTGGGAGCGCACGATGACGCTTCGCAGAGTTGGTTCGTTACGGAAAATGGGAATAATCGCGGCCGTGCTACGCAGAAACGCGAGACTCAGGCGTCTTCGGCGGGCGCGTCTGGCGCCTCGGCGACGGGAGCTTCCTCAACTGCTGGAGCTTCCTCAACTACGGGCTCTGCGGTAACTGGAACCTCGACGGCAACTGGCTCTGCTGCCGCGGGAGCAGCAGCGGCCTCTGCCTCTGCTGGAGCAGCGTCTTCGGCGGCTGGAGCAGGTGAAGGAGCAGGTGGAGTTGGTGCAGACTGACCAGGGGACTCCTTCGGCGGAGCCAGTGCGGCGGGAGAAGCAGCAACGCTTACCGGCGCACCAGGGACTGCCTTCATCACGCGATGGCGCAGGAGGCCTTCAGTGATGTTGAGTTGACGCGACATTGGCTTGATTACCTCGCCAGGTGCTTCGAAGCGGATCAGGCTGTAGACGCCAAGGGACTCATGCTCGATTTCAAAGGCAAGCGTGCGGTCTCCCCAAGCGGTCCGGTCGGAAATTGTTCCGCCACCCTTGGTGATCAGAGCTTCGGCTTCAGACGCGATTTCGGCCTTGCGGCTGTCTTCGGCTTCGGCGCTCACAATGAGCATCAGGTCATAAGTCTCGTTAGGCATGAGGTCGGCAGCGTATCAGCGGGGGCGAATTGGTCGCGGCCGGTCCCTTCTAGGTGACATGGATGGACACAAAGATCGTCCTTCAAGACAGGGAATACTGGCGGCAGTTCGTACCCACACGCGAGCCCACCGATGGGCAGTTCTGGCCGGTTTCATTGCGGTTGTGGCCGGTGTCAGCTCTGACGACCCACTCCCTCGAGTCCCAGTTGGGTGGGGTCTCCATCCCACGGGAACTGTGCCCCTGCCAGTGGCTGCCCAACGGCCAGATAATGCTCCAAGTTCACACCGCGGCTCGGGAGGAGCAGTTAGACACAGGCGCAAACCGCGGCCCAAAAGGCCCCCGGTACGCACCGCTCCTGCGCCCATCCAGGCCCCCGAGTGGAACTCACAACCGCGGCGCGCGCAGCCTTCCCCGAGGCCCGAGTTTGGCGGGCTCTAACCCCGGCGTCGTGCGGCAATGTCGTCAAGCTGCTCGTCGATCCAGTCACCCGGATCACGCGCAGTGACAATCTCCTGAAGACCCTTGTGCCGCCGGGCACGCTCTTCGGGAGGCATCGTCAAGGCAGTGTGAATGGCGTCGGCCAACTCCTGGATATCGAATGGGTTCACAGAGATTGCGAACTCACCGAGCTCCTCGTGGGCTCCCGTGTTCTCGGAGAGAATAGAAACGCCATGGCGCTCGTTCACAAGCGGGCCCTCCTTAGCAACTAGGTTCATCCCGTCGAACATGGCATTGACCAGGAGCACGTCGTAGTTCTTGTATGCCGCGACCGCCTCTTCGAGGTCGTCCCGCAGCTTGAGCTGGATTGGCATCCAGTCGGGAGTTCCGTGGTGCTGGTTTACAACGGCGACGAGCGCCTCAATCCGCTCGAGGTACTCCAAGTACTCGGGCACATCCGTACGTGACGGCATCAGCTGGGCAATGAAGGAGACCTTCTCCCGAAATTCGGGGTGCTGCTCTAGAAACACGTCGAAGGCAGTAAATCCGCGCAGGACGTTCTTGGATAGGTCGGCGCGGTCAACGCGCAGAATCAGATGCTCCCGACGCCGCCGCTGCAAGTCCGTCTCGAAATCTTTGGTTCGCTGTTTGGCAGCAACGGCCCGCGTACTCGCGGCGTCAATTGGCAGTGGATAAGCCCGAACCCAAACGACACGCCCGTCCGGAGCGATCACCTTGCCAGCCTCAAAGTCAACCTCAAGGTCCATCAGGTCGCGGCAGCACTGCAGAAAATTTCGGCGGTACGCCATCGTGTGTACACCGATGATGTCGTTGCCGAGAATCCCCGTGAAGAGTTCCTCACGGAGACGGGCGGGCAGCACGCGCCATGCGTCGGACTGTGTCCACGGGATGTGAACGAAGTGCTGAAGGAACGCATCGGGTCGTTCGCGACGGATAACACCGGGAAGGGTGTAGAGGTGGTAGTCGTGGACCATCACCACAGGGTTTTCAACGCCTTCAATTTCCTCTAAGACGGCAGCGGCTAGGTCCTCGTTGACCTGCTTGTAACCGAAATCAAAGGCCTGGATTTCCTCATTGCGAATGTCCGGCGCATTGGAGAGATCCCAGAGGTAGTGCTGGATGAACCAGAGCATCGGGTTGCTGACGATGCTGTAGAAGCCGTGGTAGGCAATCGGGTCTGACTCCACCAGCCGAACCAAGTAGTCACGCGGACTGTCGGGCAGGCTCACCGGGAACGCTTTGCCACCGTGGCGCCTTGCTGCTTCCGCGTCGCTCTCTGACATGGCAGACGCGACCCAGGTCACATCACGGTAAGAGGCCAACCCGGTGAGGGCAGTGACGAGTCCACCACCGCCGCGTCGCATCTCGCCACCAGGCTGAAATCGCACTGGGCCCCGGTTGGAGACAAGTACGAGCGGCGCGGAGTCGTCCGTCATGACTCCGTCTGCGCCCGACTGATGATCTTCAGCCAGTCCCGCAGCAGTCGGGGAGAAAGGAAGTGCTTACGGACATGTTCCTTCCCGGCCTTACCCAGCTTTGCGCCAAGGACAGGGTCTCTGAGAATGTCGACCGTGCGGGCCGCACACTGTTCCGCGTCGCTGACTAGGTAGCCGGAGACACCGTCGGTGATCTGAAGTGGGATACCACCAACATCACCGCCGATGAATGGCCGCGCCTTCCAGATGGCTTCAGAAACCGTCAGCCCAAAACCCTCACGGGTTGACTTTTGGATTAGTACATCCGAGTAGGACTGGAACGCGTTCACTTCAATCGCACCAACATTGTTGAAGTTGTTGAGGATGTGAATGTCAGGATCCCCGGCCGCGTGCTCAACGGTGGCGTTGAAGAACTCCCAGCCCTCTGGGTCATCAGAGGCCATTGACCCAACCAGTGCAAGCTGAATGCCCGGGGCCTCTTCGCGCGCAAGCCGGAAGGCGTCGATTACTCCAAGGGGGTCCTTCCACGGGTCAAAGCGGGACACCTGGCAGACGAGTGGACGTTCGACATCAACTCCGAATTGATGGCAAATGTAAGTGGCCTCGTCCAATGAGAAGGCCATGTTCTTTGGAGCCAGAGGGTCAATCGCTGGGGGAACGATGTTGACATTGCCGTTCATGCCGTCCGGGACGTATTGCTGCATGTGGAAAACGGACTCCGGGTAATCGGCGATGTAGGGGAGCAGCTGACGGATGGTGTCCGGGTTGGGTGTCGAGAGGTCAATATGACAGCGCCAAACCCACTGTTTGGCTCGTTCTGGAACGAGGTTCATGATTGCCGCTGGCTGTGGATCGTGGACGATGCAGGTGTCCCAACCGCCCGAGAGCTGCTCGGCGTTGAGCTCGTTGTAGTGCTTCCAGTCAGCCCACTGCTGTGGGGTCAGATCATTTGGGTCGCCCTGGAGGGAGTTGTGCATCTGCTTTGTCGCACTGAAAAACTCGTCTTGCCCGTAGATCACTTGCCACTGGGCGTCAAGTCCGACGTCGCGCATCAGCGGCAGCAGCGTGTAGAGGATCTCCGCCACGCCACCCCCGTAGGCGGTGGCCGACAGGTGCAGAACCTTGTGGCCTTGCAACGGTTCAGCAAGAGCGTGGATTTCCTCAATCAGGTCACGGCCGACGATCGATGCGTAGTCAGCGAGCTGCTTGGTTCCTAGTGGGACTGTTTGAATCATCTTCGATGGCACGATACCCGCGAATTGGGTACTGCAAGCACTGAATGCTGCTGAGGGGGAACCGCCGGGGTGGCTACGCTTGGCAGATGCTTGAAGGTCGGTTGCATCGAGTGGTCCTGCTTTTTGTGATGATTCCCGTGTTCACGATCGGGGCATTCTCGCTGCGCCCATCTCCCGAAGCGCGCACGGTTGCCTTGGCGCCAGACGCGTTTGACTCGCAAGCAGCGATGGCAGACCTCAAGAGTTTGAGGGCAATTCCTAACCGGTCACCAGGAAGCGTTGGGGATCAACAGGCCGCTGAGTTTGTGGCAACAAGGTTCCGCGCTGCGGGACTCAAGGTGACCGTCCAGCGGTCTCAGACGGCAACGATCGAGGGTGATCGCAGCACGACGACAGTCCGAGCGGTCCGTACTGGCTTCTCACAAGCCAAGGTGGTGCTC
>CAFBLU010000020.1_pt1 | contig 23156 bp, 24 predicted proteins | sample 7268271 | NCBI WGS metagenome assembly CAFBLU01 (sample SAMEA6814044, study PRJEB35770) | freshwater metagenome | biome: Freshwater; feature: Freshwater reservoir; material: water | place: Czech Republic | collected 2017-05-23 | depth 30m m
ACGCCCGAGCAGGGCGCCCCCGAATGGGTTGTGGACCTCAATCCAGTTGCCGGTCTCTACCAGCTCCCCTGCGATCCGCAGTTTGCGGTCACCTGCTGATTTGTTACTCACGCCTCACCAGTCCTCTCTGAAGGACAGGATAGGTCAGCCGAAGAGGATCGTCAGAGTCTCTGCGACGCAGGCTGGCTTATCTGAGCCTTCGATCTCAATGGTGCAAGTGACCTTCATCAGGACTCCACCGTTGCGATCGTCAGCCGAGGCGAGCGTTGAACGCATCCGCAGGCGGCTGCCGGTTGGGACTGGTGACAGGAAACGCACCTTGTCTGAGCCGTAGTTCATTCCGAAGGTGATGCCCTCGATCGAGTACGTCTCGTAGGCAAACTTTGGAATCAGCGAGAGCGTGAAGTAACCGTGGACGATGGTGCCGCCGAGCGGTGATTCCTTTGCGCGATCCACGTCAACGTGGATCCACTGGTCGTCGCCAGTTACTTCTGCAAATTTGTTGACAGCGTCCTGATCGATCTGAATCCAGTCGCTGACGCCAAGTTCTTCGCCAACCTTGGATTTAATGTCGTCAATTCCGTTGAGGACAAGCATGTGACTCCCTTTGTTTTGAAGCTGATTTCGAGAAACGCCGTGCGTGGCAACAGCGTGTCTGGGAAGCCTACCTGCGCGCGGTCGAACGCCACTCTGCGTCGATGCGGCCAAGCTCTGTTGTCGGCTCAGCGCCACCCCAGTACTCGGTCCCAAGAGCGTTCCAATCAGCTCCCGCTCGAAGCTCGCCGAGCACACTGAAGACCAGTGCCTCCATGCGTCTGGCGAGGAGTGCCTCTGGTGGCAGTGTCATTTGCCGCATCTGCTTGAAGTAGGGCGAGCGTGGGGAGCTGCCTACCTCGGCAAGTTCAAAGACATACTCGGGGGTGATCCGTCGGTGGCCAGGCTCAAATGCCCAATCGCCTGCGACGAGCATCTGGTCGAGGAGCATCTGGGGATCAAAACCCTCGGGCTCGGGGAGGTATCCGAGTGACCCGAGCTGTGCCTTCACACCCTCAGCGTCACGGGCCAAAACTGAAGCAGCGAGGGCGTGTTCGGCTTTCAGCGTCTTCTCGCTGATGGTTCGCATCAGCCCAAAGTCAAGGAAGCAAACCTTGCCATCAGGGCAGCGCAGGTAGTTACCCGGATGCGGGTCACCTGAGCAGAAGCGCTCGCGATGGAGGAGGTGCATGAAGAACCGGAAGATGATCTCCCCGTACTTGTCCCTTTCGGCCTCTGACATCTTCTTGACCTCTTCAAAGCCGGCACCCTCTACATACTCAGAGACCAGCACTCGGCGGCCGGAGAGCTCGGTGTAGACCTTGGGGATCTTCACGAATGGATGGTCGCGGAACGAGCGTTCCACCCGGCGCTGGTTCTGGGCTTCAAGCTCGTAGTCAAGCTCCTCTCCAATCCGTTCCCGAAGCTCGGCAGCGAGGGCCTTGCCGTCTAGGCCGGGTGCCAAGCGCTTGAGCAACGGCAGGAGGAGGTTCATGTTGCGAAGGTCCGTTTCGACCGCCTCGGCCACACCTGGGTATTGGACCTTTACAACAATGTCATCACCCTCATGAGTCTTGGCCCGGTGGACTTGTCCGATGGACGCGGCGGCGAAGGCCTCCTCGTTGAACTCAGCGAAGAGGTCGCTGATCTTGCCGTCGAGGTCTTGCTCAATGACCTTGCGGACCTTCGGGAAGGGAACGGATGGTGCGGCATCGCGTAGGGAGGCGAGCTTGGCTTTGAAGTTCTCCCGCTCACCCTCGGGGATTGCCTCGAAGTCAATCGTGGACAGGACTTGCCCGATCTTCATTGCGGCCCCACGCATCTTCCCGAGTTGCTCCACCAGTTCCTCCGCGAGTGAGAGGGCACGCGCTTCCATCTTGCGCTGGGCTTCCTCCTCGTCGCGGGTCATGTTCGCGGCGCGTGTTCCAGCCCAGCGAACTCCTTGACCGCCGACAAGTTTGCCGAACCTGGCCGTTCGCGCAATACGCCCAGAGGGGAGCGAGTCTTCCTTGGTTGGAGCCATGTCCTCTTGCTTACGGTTGTCATCGTCTTTGGAGACCACTCCTGAAGGTTAGGCCGCTGGGGCGGTCGTCTACGCTCGCGGGTGATGCCCGGCCCCTTACTTGTCTGCGATCTACCCCTATTGATGTACCGCGGCTTCTTTGCGCTGCCATCCAAAATTCGTGGTTCGGACGGACGGGCTGTGAACGCTCTGCTTGGCACGGCCAATGCTGTCCTTGCCGCAATTGACGGCTGTAAACCCCGCGCGGTCGTGCTGTGTGATGGGGCTGAAGCGGGTGCTTACCGAGTGAAAGCATTCCCCGGCTACCACGCTGCCCGCGAGCCAATGCCTGATGACCTTGCCCACCAGTTCGGGCTTGGTGAGGGCTTGTGGAAGGCGCTTGGCTGGAAGCAGGCTGATGCCGGCGACCTTGAGGCAGATGACCTGCTCGCATCACTAGCCCTGCTGGAGGCTGAAGCCGGCGGCAGCACGCGCATCCTGACCGGGGACCGTGACCTGCTGCAGTGCGCGACAGCGAAGACGAAGGTGATGTTGCTCAAGCCTGGGCAGGGCACTTTGGACTGCGGGCCAGCTCAGGTCCAAGAACTGACTGGTGTGAAGCCAGCCCAGATCCCTGACCTGATTGCCCTTCGCGGAGATCCAAGCGATGGCATTCCCGGTGCTCCAGGCATTGGTACCAAGGGTGCAGCGGACCTGCTTGCGCGCCATGGGTCCGTGGACGGGGCAATTGCCCATGCGGCCGGAGAGAAGCCCAGAACTGCTGCGTCACTAACTGAGAACGCGGACCTGATTCGGATGTTCCTCGACATTGCGACTGTTCGAAAGGTGAAAGCCCGCCGGCCAGCTGACGCGCCCACCAACCATGCCAAGGGATCACTCGAAGCGGAGCGGCTGGGAATGGGTCGGCTAGCCGCACGGCTGGCAGCTTTGGCTTGAGCCCGAGGGTCCTTGCGGGTTATCACGCCCATTGGTAGTTTCCGCCTACAACTCAACGCCGTTTCGACAGGGGTCACAACAATGGTCAGCAGCGCTCGCACATTTGGCAACACGAAGGCACTGCTCTTCACGGCCATCGCACTGGTCCTCAGCGCCACAGCCTTCACGAGCCCTGCGCTAGCTAACTATGGGGATAAGGTCAGCGACGGGTTCGTTTACACCGACAACGGCAGTGAAGTCACCATCACTAGCTGCGAGAACCAGAATTACTGCGGCACTTCGATTGTGATCCCATCGACGATTGACTCCATGCCCGTAACCGCCTTGGCACAGTACGCATTCGCATACAACAACAGTGATATCGCCGACGTATCTCTGCCCAACACACTCACCACCATCGGGAGAAATGCATTCGCAGAGGACGATTGGATCGGAAGCATCAACATTCCCGACAGCGTCACGTCGATGGGGGACAGCGCCTTTTATAACTGCCGCGGACTCACAAGCATCACGATTGGCACAGGGCTGACCGAGATTCCCATGTTCGCATTCACTGGCGCCTCGTCGCTTGAAAACCTGAGCCTTCCAAACACACTCACCACCATCGGTGAGGGCGCCTTCCGCAACGCTGGCCTCGTGCACTTGACCATCCCCGCCAGTGTTACCTCGATTGGAGACTTCGCTTTTGGCTCGGACAGCAATCTACGAACGGTCATCTTCAAGGGCAATGCCCCAACTTCCATCCCGGTCGGCGCTTTCAACGGCTCGAGCTACGCCACCCTGTACCGCAGTCCCACGCTCACTGGTTACGGCAATGACGGCGGCCACTTTCCCGCTGTGGGCCAATGGGACACGCGAGGGTTGCTGGTGGCCTCCGATGTCAGCTACTACCTCATCGGTGACAACGCAACCTTCACAGGCTGCGCACCAACCGCTTGCTCCGGGGACTTCACTATTCCAGCCTCAATCAACGGGCATCCCGTCACTGCCATCGGCAACGGAGCCTTCCAAGATGCCACCGAGCTGACCAGTGTGACCATCCCAAACACGGTCACAAGGATCGGTGGTAGTGCCTTTCAAGGCGCCACCGGCCTGGTCAGCATCACCATCCCAAACACGGTCACAGCGATCGATGACAGTGCCTTCCAAGGTGCCACTGCCCTGACCACTGTGACTTTTGCTCCAGGGAGCACGCTTAGGTACATCGGTGACTTCGCATTCTGGGCGGACACGAACCTGACGGGATTCACCATCCCAAACACTGTCACTGACATTGGGAACTACGCATTCGCCTCGAACACGAGCATGACTAGCATCACAATCCCCAGCAGCGTCGCCTCACTCGGGGTGAGTGATTTCTTGGGTAACACGGCCTTGGAGAGCGTTACATTCGCACCAGGCAGCACCCTGACCCACATCCCAACCGCGACCTTCTCCAGTGACAACAAACTCGCGAGTGTCAGCCTGCCAGCCAGTCTGGTGACCATTGGCGAAGACGCCTTCTACGGAACAACCTCACTCGTCAACATCACGATTCCTAGCAATGTCACAACTCTTGGGCCCTATTCATTCCAGAACTCAACCGGCCTGAAGAACGTCACATTCTCCGGTGTCAGCAAGCTCACTACGGTCGGTACGGCTGCCTTCATGGCCAGCGGGTTGGAGCACATCACGCTTCCCAAGAGCGTCACCACGATTGGGAACCAAGCCTTCGTCGATTCAGCGTCTCTGGCGACAGTTGTCTTCAGCGGTAATGCACCCTCGGTTGGACTGAACGCCTTCAGTGGCGTCGCCAGCGGTGCCAAGGCCCAGCGGCTCCTCACGCTGACGGGTTACGGCGATAACGGATCCAGCTTCAACGGCCTTGTCGTCACTGATGGACTTGGATGGGCTTGGCCACTGACGCCCGCCGCGGCAGTGGTAACGGTCACCAAGACTGGGATCACCCTCAAAACCAGCGTCGCTACTGCCGGTGCCGGCGTGCTTTCCCAAGTGGCAACCACCAAGGTTGGGCGCCTGCTCGCAACATGGTGCAAGACCTCGCGTTCAGCTTCCCTGCCAGGTACCTACACCCTGACCTGCAAGCTCTCCAGCCACGCGCGCACAACGCTGCGTAAGACATCGATGAACATCACCCTGAACACAACACTGGCGCTCACCCGGGGCAAGAAGGCCACCGTGTCGCAAGCCGTTCACATCAACCGAACTAAGTAACAAGTCGGTCCAAGCCAAACCAACGCAGTTTGGGATAGGGGTCACAAGGATGCTCATAAGCACTTCAGTCCTGGCTAGGACAGTTCACCTGCGCCGATCACTTCAGGGTGCCGCCGCTTTGGCTTGCATGGTCACGATGACAGGTGGGATGACAACCGCTGCACAGGCCGCTGTGCAGCCCCCACAAATCACTGCTGGCGTCGCTCACTCGTGTGTGGTGATATCTGGGGGCACAATCAAATGCTGGGGCTACAACGGATGGGGCACGTTAGGGAATGGGACGACCACTGACAGCAGTCTGCCGGTGAGTGTCTCAGGCATCACGACCGCAACTCAGGTCGCTGCTGGCGATTACTATTCCTGTGCGTTGCTCACAGGTGGCACAGTCAAATGCTGGGGTGAGAACACTGTTGGCCAGTTAGGCGATCGGACAACCACTGACAGTCATGTGCCGGTGGGTGTTACGGGCATTACAACCTCAACACAGATCACTGCTGGCAACCGTCATTCGTGTGCGTTGCTATCGGGTGGCACAGTCAAATGTTGGGGGTCCAACAACGGTGGCCAGTTAGGTGACGGGACGACCGCTGACAGCAATGTGCCGGTGGGTGTTACCGGCATCACCACCCCAACACGGATGACTGTCGCTAAATCTAGGCACAAGATCACCAAGACTTTCATCACATTCACAACATCGGTGACCGTTTCAGGTGCTGGCAAGCTCAGTCAGGTAATCACCCACAGGACAGGCCGCAAGACACGCACCTTGTGCACGGCCAAGGCCACAACCACAACAGCGCACGGCTACACGCTGACCTGCAAGATCACCAAGGCAGGACGCGCAGTACTGCGCAAAACGGCGATGACCTTAACCCTCACCACCACATTCACCCCAACCGGGGGAACCAAAGTCACAAAGAAGCAAGTAGTCAAACTTAGGCGCACACGCTGAGCAGGTAAGCCCGCCCGCGACCGCTCGCCTGACGCGTTGCGGAACATCAGGGAAAGAAACGGGGTTGTTTTCGGTATAACCCGTAGATGCCGCTAACAACAATTGTCGTAGTCGACAGTCTTGAGCTCTTCTGCGCTGGCTTCAAGGCACTGCTTGAGACTGAACCAGGGTTTGAGGTTCTAGCAACAGGGTTAACGCTGGAAGACGCTCGGCGCAACGCCGCCGGCCACCAGCCAGACGTGGTCATCCTCGGCCCGAACCTAAGCCACCAGCCGACGGAAGCGGCACACGCGGCGGTTCTGGCCGCTGTGCGCGAGGCATCCCCCACATCCAAGCTGATGGTGGTACTGAATACTGACTCCGACGTTGACGTTGCGGAGGATGGCCTTGCGGCAGGTGTCGACGGACTAGCCACGCTGAAGATGTCCCGGGATGCCTTCATCACATCCATCCAGCGAGTCGTGTCCGGAGAGCCATTCATTGCCTCATCTCTGTCAGTCGCGATCATCCAAGACCAGATAGAGAAGGGCAAACAGGAGATCTCCGCGCGCGAGACCGACATCCTCACCCAAGCTGCACTGGGGCATACAAACGCAGAGATAGCAGACATCTTTCACCTCTCGGTCAGAACCGTCGAGAGCCATCGGGCTGCGATCAACAGCAAGCTCGACCTGACCAGCCGAGCTGATCTGGTGCGCTACGCAATGCGGGAGGGACTTCTCTTCCACCCGCGCTGCAAACGCTGCATTGTCAACCCTGCTGCCAGATAGGAACCGGGCGTAACTACGGCGTGAAGCGAACGCTGATTATGTCGCCGTCGGCCATCGTGTAATCCCGGCCTTCGATCCTAAGCAGGCCCTTGTCACGAGCCTGCACATAACCACCTGATTCAAGAAGTTCCTTCCAGCCAATGACCTCAGCACGGACAAAGCCCTGTTGAATGTCGGAGTGAATCTGCCCGGCGGCCTCCCATGCGCTGCCCCCACGGTGCAAGTGCCATGAGTGAGCTGGCTTGCCTTCACCGGCTGTGAAGAAAGCGATCAGGTCGAGCAGGTCAAACGCACCGCGCAAGACACGGGACAGCCCTGACTCACCGGCGCCAAGGTCAGCGCGCATCTCCTCAGCCTCCTCATCATCAAGGCCACCCAATTCGGCCTCAAGACGGACACAGACCGCAACTGCTCCGGCACCCTGCTCATCCGCGTGAGCTTGGATCTCCGGCGGAACGCCTTCCTCACCCTCGCCGATGTTGGCGACAATCAGCACTGGCTTAGCCGTTAGAGGGCCAAGGTCCCGCAGGGCATTTGGCGCATCAGCAGGGGCGGGCACAGTGCGGGCAGGCTTGCCAGAGTCGAGCGCTGCGATGACCTCTTCAATCCAAGCCTGTTCAGCGACGGCAGCCTTGTCGCCAGACCGAGCCTGGCGAATTACGCGATCAAGCCGACGCTCAGCCTGGTCAAGGTCAGCGAGCAGGAGCTCGGTCTCAATCGTGTTCAAATCCCTGACTGCGTCAACACCACCCTCAGGATGGATCACATTCGAGTCATCATGCGCGCGCACAACGTGCAACAGCGCATCGGTCTCGCGGATATTTGCGAGGAACTTGTTACCCAGGCCTTCGCCCTTGTGCGCCCCGGCTACAAGACCTGCGATGTCATGGACTTCCATCGTGTCGTTGACAACCTCACTCGCGCCAACAAGCGCCGAGACCTCATCCAGCCGCTCATCTGGAACTGGAACGATCGCGACGTTAGGTTCGATCGTCGTGAACGGATAGTTGGCTGCCTCAGCGGCAACCCGCGTCAGAGCCGTAAAGAGAGATGACTTGCCCGCGTTGGGCAGGCCGACTATTCCCACCTTCATCGGCATCTGTCAGCGACCTACTTACTCAGACGCCAAAACCAACGCGCGAGGAATCGCCGTCAGTCTGGATGTAGACAATGCGAGCGAGGTCAACACGGACTTCGCCATCGTCAGTCTTGAGCTCGTGCCAACCGGTCGACCCGAGCGCCTTGCGCAGGGCCTTTTCCGCGTCAGCGTCAATGCGAATGGACAACACCTGCCCGCCTTCAAATCCAATCGAAACCTTGCTCATGCTTGCTCAGTGTCCTTCCGCTGGGGTGACTAATTCTGTAAGGACGGAACCGCTGCCTGCTGGGTGCAGGAACGCCACAGAAGAGCCGCGGATACCAACACGCGGTGTCTCGTCAATGAGGCGAACGCCTTCGGTTTTGAGTCGGACAAGCTCTGCCGCGACATCGTCAACCCGGTAGGCCACGTGGTGCAGGCCGGGACCCTTCTTCTCCAAAAACTTTCCGACAGGGGTGTCAGGGCCAAGCGGGCTCAGCAGCTCAATGTGGCTCTCGCCGATGTCAAGCAGGACGGCCTCAACGCCTTGTTCCTCAACCACCTCACGGTGAACGAGCGGAAGGCCGTAAGTCTTTGTGTGCAGGTGTATGGCGGCTTCAAGATCCGCGACTGCGATTCCGATGTGGTCAATTGCCTCAAACACGACTTTGGACAATAGCCACGACCCGAGCTGAGAGTCAGCCGAGCAGTCTGCGGATGACCGACGTGTAACAACGAGCAGCCACACCAACGTCGGCAGCGGAGATGCGTTCGTCCGCCCCGTGAATCAACGGCGCCGTGGCAAAAAGGTCCATCTCAGTCTGTGGGAAGAACCCGTATGCACTGATTTCGGGGTACGCCTCGCGGAATGCCACCGAGTCCGTATAGCCGGCAAGCAGCACAGGGAAGACCTCGCCCTCACCATCTTCCTCGCCAATCGACGCGCCGATTGCGTCCCACAGTTCGCCCTCTGCTGCAGACCTATTGCCTGGGATCCGCTCGAGGAACTCCAGCTCGTAACCCTCGGTCCCAAGGACTTCTTCGGCCGCCGCAAGGGCCACTTCCTCACCCATACCTGGAGGGATCCGGCAGTCAACCTGAATCGTTGTCTTGGCCGGAATCACATTGATCTTGTCTGACGCAGTGATGCGCGTTGGCGCCAGCGTTACGCCAAGCAAGGGCCCGATGATCGCCGCCAAGCGGGGCTCCGTCGCCGTGATCTGCGCTAGGGCAGCCACCGGGTCAGCCGGGTCTGCGCCAAGGGCGCGCAACATGGCCTCAGCCTCCGGCACAAGTGTTGGCGAAGGCTGCTTGGCAGCAAATTTCTCCAAAAGGGGCGCGACCTTCAGAAGAGAGTTATCACCCAACTGGGGCATTGACGCGTGCCCCGCGGTCCCCGATGTCGTCACCGAGAAACGGAAGACACCCTTCTCACCACAGCAAACGCCGTACATCCGGCGGCCGCCATAGTGGATTACAGACCCGCCACCTTCGTTGATCAACCAATCACAGCGTGCAAGCTCAGTCTGTTCTCTGACCAGCCACCGGGCACCCAGCTGACCGCCAGTCTCCTCATCGGCAACAACAATCACCTTCAGCGCGCCACGCTCGGGCCGCCAACCACCAGCAGCAAGCTCAACGGCGGCCATCACCTCAGCCGCGGTCTGCGACTTCATGTCAATCGCCCCGCGCCCCCAAACTTGGCCGTCAATCACATCGCCACACCACGGGTCATGCGCCCAGTCATCTGGATGGGCAAGAACCGTGTCCACATGTGACAGCAGACCCAGCACAGGGCCGGAAGTCGGGTCGCCCAAGGTTGCGACCAGATTGGGCCGGTCAGGCTCTGCCCCGTGAAGCTCAACCTCGAAGCCCGCGGCCTCAAGCAAACCCTTCAGGTGCATCTGAATGTGAATCTCGTTGCCGGGCGGGTTGACCGTGTTGAAACGGATCAGGTCACTCAGCAGCTCAACGCTTTTCTGTTCAAGGCTCATCCCCGGGAGAGACTACGCCGTCACACGCTGCACGGCAACAACTTCGGTCAACTGTTGTGCGCCCGCCATTGCGGCGTGTGCCGAATGACCGACGGTGCTAGAGGCACGACTAGGCGGCGCAGGTACTCCTGCCCAGCGCGGACGGCAAGGCCCCTGAGTGGGTCCCAGCTGAAGCCGTAAAGGTCACGCACCGCGGCTGGAAGCAGGCCGATCGAGGTCTGGTTGATGGCCTCGCGCAGCGGAAACATCGAAGCGGGAATTGGTGGCTTGAGGATCACGTTCTTGGCCGTGTCGAGAGCGTCTGCGGTCACGTGAAGGTCGCCACTGGCCACCATCCCCGCGACATAATCGGGCAGTTCCTCGACCCGCTTGGGCATCGCCTTGAACGGAATGCCGAACTGCTTGCCAACGAAGCGTTGGTCCTCCCAGTACGCCTGCCGCTCAGCGTCACTCAGCGGTGCGACGTAGCGCTCATAGACGAGCAAGCACGAGTCCACCAAGCTGCCCCAAACCCAGAACAGCAGCTCAGGATCCGCGGCCGAATAGGGCGTGCCTTTGGGGAATCGGCCAGCTGCCCGCGGCAGCGTTCCCTTGGCCGACCTGTGCATTCGCCTCACAAAGGCGGTCGCCCGGTCCGCGTCAGACCTGTCGCCGTAGGAAATCTTCTCCAAGACAACCGCAGTTCGCTCCAACCGAGCGAGCGGGTCTCCCTTAGCCGCCGTCGCAGCGAAGAATCCCTCGAACACCACGGGGTGGGCTGCCATCAACAGCAGCGCCCTTCCCCCAGCCAAAACCATCACCTGCTCGCGGTGAACCCGCCTGAGCATGCTGGTGTCATCAAAGTGGCAGTTGGGTGCGGTGAGTTGGGTCATCTGTTTTGGGATGTGGGCGAATGATGCCCGGTGTCCGTATCCTTATACGAACCAATGCCAGCTCAGGCCTACAAAGGAAAAGAGTGCGTATGCGCTCTCCGCAAAGGAATTTGCGATCAGGAGTGTGTCCGCGACATGCTCAGCACCCCTTTCTACATTGCCTGCCTGAAGCTCACAGGCCGGTCATCCCTAGTTGTTGGCGGCGGTGATGTTGGCCTTGAGAAGATCGAAGGCCTGCTCGCCTGCAGCGCTGAGATCGTGCTAATTGCGCCAGACGCGTGTGATGCAGTCAAGGCACTTGCCGCTGAGGGATCTATCGAATGGATCCAGCGCGCGTACGAAACCTCAGACCTTGAGGGTCGCTTCATGGTGATTGCCGCAACCAACGACAGCGAAGTCAACATCGGTATTTACGAGGACGCTGAGAAGCGCGCAATGCTCGCCAACGTTGTTGACGTTCCACCACTTTGCAACTTCATTCTGCCGGCCATTGTCCGCACCGGACCATTGGCGATCGCAATCTCAACTGCTGGCGCTTCACCTGCGCTTGCCAAGCGGATGAAGCGCGAGATCTCTGAACTGTTTGGCGAGGACTACGCGCGTCTGGCGATCATGCTCAACGACGCACGTGGATGGGCCAAGGGCACGCTGCCGACCTACCAGGACCGGAAAGCGTTCTTCGAGGACATCGTCAACGGAGACCCAGACCCAGTAGCACTCATCCGCAACAACGATGAGCAAGGCGTACTCGACCTAATCGAGCGCGCCAAGGTAGTTCACACACCCGCTGCGGTCTGACGCCGCGCACCATTGGGTGCCGCATAGACTTCCATCACCATGAGCTCCACAGACCCAATCACTGAGGACCGCCGTGCAGAAGCACACGAGCACATGGTCCACCACGCGCTGCTTGAACGTGAGCGGATTGAGAAGTCCTCGCGAATACGTGAATTCGTGCTCGGCGCGCAGGATGGACTGCTCGTGCCACTTGGCGTTGTCACCGGAATGGCAGCCGCTCACCCGGCAAAGAGCGTGATCCTTGTTGCCGGTCTGGCCGAAGCAGTCGCTGGCTCGATCGCAATGGGTGGCGGGTCCTACCTAGCCAGTGAAGCTGAGGAGAGCCTTTACAAAGCTGAGATCGCCGACGAACGTGACGAGATCATCACCGACCCCGAGCGTGAAACAGCTGAGCTTGCCCTCGTCCTAGAGGAAGAAGGGCTGCCGCGCACGGAGGCCGAGACCGTCGCCCGTGGCCTTGCCGCCAACCCAAATGTCTTCCTGCGCACAAAGGTCCAGAAGGAACTTGGCCTCTCCCCCGACGCTGGTGGAGCAGCCCTTGGCGACGCACTAGTTGTTGGCATTACCTACCTAATCGCGGCAATCATTCCCCTCTGGCCCTACGCAGTACTGCCAATCAGCAAGGCGCTACCAATCAGCATCGTCTGCACCCTGATCGCCCTATTCGCGCTTGGCGTCGTGAAGGGAACTGTCGCCAGGCAGAAGCGCCGCTGGTCCGGAATCCAGGTTCTGCTGATCGGTGGCCTCTCAGCCGCCATCGGCTATGGAATCGGTCACTTGGTCACATCAATCGCCGGCTAACCCAATGTCTGAACTCAGCCACATCGACAGCCAGGGCGACGCACGGATGGTTGATGTAGGAGACAAGGACGTCACCGACCGGACGGCCGTAGCGCGCGCAACAGTCAGGATGCTGCCAGCAACCGCTGTGCTTGTTCGTGACGGAAGCGCTAAAGGTGAGGTGATCGCCACTGCACGCATCGCAGGGATCCAGGCTGCCAAGCGGACCGCTGAGCTGATCCCACTCTGCCACCCCCTTGGCCTCGACCACGTTGACATCACCGCCGATCTCGATGTTGACGCTGGCCTGCTCGTCCTTGAAGCAACCGCCCGAACACGCGGGCGAACCGGCGTGGAAATGGAAGCAATGACCGCTGCAAGCATTGCCGCCCTAACCGTCTACGACATGGTCAAGGCAGCTCAGCGCGATGTCACAGTTGACCGAGTCGAACTGGTCACCAAGACCGGCGGCAAGTCCGGCAGTTGGTCCAAGGATGCCTAACCGCGCGACCGTTGTAACCGTCTCAACGTCGGCTGCTGGCGGCACCGCCTCCGACGAATCAGGTCCGCTTCTGCAAGGACTCCTCGAAGGAATTGGGTTCACCGACATCAAGGTGGTCGTAATAGCCGATGACAAGGGTGCCATCGAGCGCGTTCTACGTGAGGAGATCAGCGCAGGAACAAGCCTTGTACTCACAACTGGCGGAACTGGCCTAAGCCGCGACGACGTCACACCTGAGGCAACAAGCGCTGTACTCGACCGTGCGGCCCCCGGCTTCAGTGAGGCAATCCGCGCAGAGTCGATCCGGCAGGTCCCGACGGGAGTCCTGACCCGCGGTGTCTCTGGCAGCGCTGGCTCAACGCTGATCATCAACCTTCCAGGCCGGCCGAAGGCTGTCGAGGAATCCTTCGCTGTGATCGCCAAGGCACTGCCGCACGCCGTTGAGCAGTTGAGAGGGCCCGGTGGGCGCGACCGGCACTAATGCGGTCGCCCTTGAGGCGGTCGGACGGACTTACGGCGAGCGTGATGCCCTGCTCGGTGTGACGCTGACATTGCCTCCCGGCGGCAGCCTTGCGGTTCTTGGCGCCAACGGTGCGGGCAAGACCACACTGCTTCGCTTGCTGGCCGGGTTGCTGCGCCCAACTTCTGGCACTGCCACTGTTTTGGGGTCATCCCTCCCCAAAGAGTCCTGGGCAATCCGCGGGCGGATCGGCCTGCTCGCGCACGACCCAATGCTCTACCGCGCACTGACTGTCAGGGAGAACCTCGCCCACCAAGCACGCCTGTTGAGCGCTCCCACTGAACGGGTTGACGAGTTGATTGACGCCGTCGGCCTAAGCAACCGCGCAGATGAGCCATTGCGGACCTTGTCCCGTGGGCTGATCCAAAGGGCTGCTGCCGCGCGCGCCCTGCTTGCCACCCCAGAGTTGATGCTTTTGGACGAGCCCTACGCAAACCTTGATCCAGGTGGGCAATCACTGCTGCAACCACTGCTTGAGAACAACCGCAGTGTTGTGATCACTGGCCATGACCCGGAGGCACTCCTGCGCGGGACTGACTTCGCGGTGGGCTTGAAAGCCGGAAGAGTCGCCTTCCACGCGCCCAGCAATCAGGTCAGCTCAGCTGACTGGAAAGCGCTCTACGAGGGCTGATGTTTCGCGACACAATCAACCTCCTGCGCAAAGACCTGCTGCTTGAAGCACGCGGCCGTGAAGTCGTGCCCGCGATGGCACTGCTTGCGCTCAGCACACTGGTTGTCCTTCACTTCGCTCTTGGACAGCAGTCCCTAGACGGCAAGCTCGCCGCCGGCGCGCTTTGGATCGCCATTCTGTTCAGCGCCACACTTGGCATCGGCCGACTGTTTGTTGCCGAGAGTGAGGACGGTGGAATGGACGCTGTTCTACTCACCCCCGTCGACCGCGCTGCAATCCTACTCGCGAAGGTAATCGCCCTCTTCACCTTCCTCGTGATGGTGCAAATCGTGATCGTCCCCGCGTTCGGCCTGCTCCTGCTTGGCCCACACTTGGCACCCGCGCTGCCAAAGCTTGTCGGCATCCTGCTGCTGACCGACGCCGCAATAGCAACAGTTGGCGCGCTGGTCGGCGCAATCGCAGTTCAGTCCCGCCTGAGGGACCTGCTGGCACCGCTACTTGCCCTCCCACTCTTGATCCCGCCACTGATCGCCGCTACCCACGCCACAGCAGGGATCCTTGCCACAGGTGGCCCAGAGGGCATCCCGGGCAGGTGGCCGTTGATCATTGCCTTGTACGCTCTGGTGTTCGGGCTGCTTGGTATTGCCCTCTACGACAACGTTCTTGATGACTGAAAAACGCAAAGCCCCAGGCCGCGGCCTCAAGCCACTCGCCATTCTCACCGCGCTTACGCTCGGTACCGCCTACGGAATGGTCTTCTTCTGGACCCCAAATGAGGCTGATCAGGGCTTTGTGCAGAAGATCTTCTACCTCCACGTACCGATGGCAATTGTCACTCTGGGCGGGTTCATCCTCGGGGGGATCTTTGGCTTTATTCAGCTGCGCACGGGCGACCGCAAATGGGACCTGCGCTCCTATGTGGCAATCCACCTCTCTTTGATGCTCGCCTTGGGAACACTGATCACCGGCTCAATCTGGGCGCGCGCCTCGTGGGGCCACTGGTGGGTTTGGGACGAGCCCGTACTTGTCTCATTCCTGATCGTGTTCCTTCTGTACTCGTGTTATCAGCCGCTGCGGTTCTCGATCGAAGACCCCGACAAGCAGGCGCGTTACGCATCCGTCTTTGCTGTTGTGGCCGGAGCATTCGTACCAATGAACTTCGCGGCAGTACGACTCGCCCAGGCTTACACCCACCCCCGTGTTCTGGGTGGAGCGCAGAACAGCATGCCCGGGTCAATGCAAATCACATTCCTGCTTGCCATAGTCGGCATGACACTGCTGTACGCCACGCTGTGGAAGTTCGAAATCACGAGCAAGACCACACGGATGCAGCTCGGTTCAATCAAACGACGCCTTGAGCGCGACAACCCTGGGAGCCCAGCCTGATGCCAGCACTGCCGCTTGACACTGCAGGACGCTACGTAGCCGCCGCCTATCTGGTCTTCATGGTCCTACTGATCGTGTACGTGGCAATCATGGCCGCACGCCTTTCGCGAATCCAGAAGGACATCGCTGCGATTGATGAACTGCTCCAGGCCCGTGACACGGACGCCCCCAAGGCTCAAGCTCCTCCCGTGAACAACGCTGAGGTTGCCAGTGAGTGAAGTCCTTGCCATTGGCGTATCGCACAAGACCGCGCAGGTTGAACTGCGCGAACGCCTTGCGCTGAGCCAATGGCAAGTCGAAGGCTTCCTCCAAGACCTGCTCGCCGAAGAGTCAATCGATGAAGCCGCAGCAATCTCTACCTGCAACCGAACAGAGATCTACCTAGTTACCCGGGACGCGGTCGCAGCTGAGGCCGCCGCACTGAGTCGTCTGGCAACCCGGGCTGGGATCCGACCAACTGAACTGACCCCAATCATTTACGCGCTGCGCAACTGTGACGGCGCCCGCCACCTTTTCCGCGTCAGCTCAGGCCTGGAATCGATGGTCATTGGCGAAGCTGAAGTTCTTGGCCAAGTGCGCAGCGCCTTCGACGTCGCGCTCGAAGCTGGGACCACAGGGCCGCTCCTGAACCGCCTCTTCCAATCTGCCCTGCGCACAGGCAAGCGCGTCAGAACTGAGACAGCAATCGGTGAACGGTCGATGAGCATCTCCACTGTTGCCGCATCGCTGGCACGAGAACTTCTTGGGGACCTTGACGGCTCACGCGTCGTCATCCTGGGCGCGGGTGAGACCGCTGAACTTGCCGCCAAAGCCCTCAGCGCATACGGCGCACAGACTGTCTTTCTTGCCAACCGCCGCCGCAATCGCGCCCTCGCACTAGCCCAGAAGTTTGACGGCAAAGCAATCTTCCTCGACGGCCTTCCAGACCAGCTCCACAAGGCAGATGTGGTGATCGGCGCAACATCATCGCCGCACCCGATTGTCACCGCCGACGAGCTTGACCAAGTTGTCCGCTTGCGCAATGGTCGCCCGCTCGTCCTGATCGACCTGGCAGTGCCACGCGACATCGAGGCCGCCTGCGGTGACCTAGCAGGCGTGACCGTGCGCGACATTGACGACCTCCAAGCTGTCGTTGACCGCAACAAGTCCGTCAGGGCCGCAGAGGCAGGACTGGCAGAGGACATCGTTGACGACGAAATCGGAATCTTTGCTCAGTGGCTTGGCACCCTCGACGCAGTGCCAACCATCCGCGACCTTCGGACGCGCGGTGAAGAGGTCGCCAACGCTGTCATCGCTGAGAACGCCGGCCGTTGGGAGTCACTCAGCGACACGGACCGTGAGCGCGTTGAACTTCTCGCCAAGACTGTTGCCCAGCGCCTCTTACATGAGCCAACAGTTCAGCTGCGCGGCCATGGAAACGAGGGTTCACACGGTCGGTTGGAAACAGTGCGTGAGATCTTTGGCCTCGACAAGGTCAAGCAGAGCCAAGAGCCTTCAGAGTCGCTTGAGGGCGGCGGCGAAGTGGTCGAGCTCCCACCGCGTCGCGGTGCGGACAGCGGCCGCAGCCAGTAGGAGCAGGGCAGTGCTCAAGGTAGGAAGCCGTGGATCCGCTCTCGCCACAGCCCAAGCACGGACTGTTGTAGCCGAGCTCCCCAATGCGGAACTGGTTGTAGTCGAGTCGAGCGGGTCGCCTTCAGAGGACAAGGCGCGCTGGACAAGGTCGTTGGACCAAGCCTTGTTGGACGGTGAGATTGACATTGCCATCCACTCAGCCAAGGATGTTCCCGGTGACAGACCCGATGGAATCGTTGCCCTTGGAGTTCCCAAGCGGGAGGACCCACGCGACGCGATCTGCGGTGCCATATCGCTCGAAGCGCTATCTGAGCAAGCCCGAGTCGGAACATCAAGCCCTCGGCGCGCAGCGTTGATAGCTGCCTTTGCACCCCAGGTTCAAACCGTTGACCTGCGTGGCAATGTTGACACGCGCCTGCGCAAGCTCGCTGAGGGCGAATGTGACGCGGCAATCCTTGCCCTAGCCGGACTCCGTCGCCTCGGCTTGGCCGACAAGGGGATCGCGTTGGACCCCACTGTCTTCACACCAGCGCCTGGGCAAGGCTCCCTCCTGCTTGAAGGCCGCGTCGGCGACGACAACGTGCGGGAACTTGGCGAGCTGGTCAGTCACCGTGAGTCCGAGTTGGCGCTCGCAGCCGAGCGATCACTCGTAATTGCACTTGGTGCTGACTGCCACACTGCTGTTGGAGCTCTGGCACAAGTGGAAGCAGACCTGATCACACTCGATGCAATCTGCCTCGCCCCAGATGGCGCGACATGGATCCGGGATCGGATTACCGGTCCAGTCCGCGACGCAGCCGCCTTGGGGCGCGAACTCGCTAAGAGTCTGCGTGCCGCTGGAGCCGACGAGCTGCTTGCCCTGTCCCGAGGCGAGGCGTCATGACGGCCCTGCCCGGAACCGTCTACTTGGTCGGTGGTGGCCCCGGCGACCCTGGCCTGATGACCGTCCGTGCCGTCGAGCTGCTGGCAACCGCAGATGTGATTGTCCACGACAGGCTCATTCCAGCCGGATGTCTTGACCTAGTCAGACCTGACGCCAAGGTCATCTCTGTTGGCAAGGAAGGTGGTGGTCCCTCGACTCCACAGGATGAGATCAACGACCTGCTTGTCGAGCACGGGAAGGCGGGAAGTTCCGTCGTGCGTCTCAAGGGAGGCGACCCATTTGTGTTCGGTCGCGGTGGAGAGGAAGCACTGGTTCTGCGCAGCGCTGGGATTAGCTTCGAAGTTGTCCCAGCGGTGACATCCGGAATCGCTGCCCCCGCCTCAGCCGGCATTCCCGTCACCCAGCGCGGCATGTCCAGCGCCGTCGCGCTCGTGACCGGCCATGAGGACCCAACCAAGCCGGAGACAGCCCTGGACTACGCCGGGCTCGCAGTATTCCCGGGCACCTTGGTGCTCTACATGGGCGTCAAACGCCTTGGTGCGATCACTGAGTCGCTGATTGCCGCTGGCCGCCGGGCCGATGAGCCAGCAGCGTTGATTGAGCGGGGCACAATGCCTGGGCAGAAGACTGTTGTCGCCACACTGGAAACACTTGCTGCTGCCGGCGAGGAAGCCGGTATCAAAGCCCCGGCAATCACCCTGATTGGCGATGTCGCCTCACTCCAGCCTGACCTCCACTGGGTTGAACGCAAACCCCTTCATGGCAGGCGAATCGCAGTGACCCGGGCGCGCGCTCAAGCAGGGAGCCTCTCCGCCCGCCTGACAGCTTTGGGTGCTGAAACGGTCGAGGTTCCTACCATCAAGACCGAGCCAGTCGATGTGGGAACCCCACTTGACCCGACGGGAACAGACCTTCTCTGCATCACCAGCACCAACTCGGTCGACCTCCTCTTTGACCGCATGGCCGCCGCCGGGCTTGACGCTCGCGCTTTGGCTGGCGTGACAGTGGCCGCAATTGGGCCAGGAACCGCCCGGGCACTCGAAGCGAAGGGAATCCGCGCCGACATTGTCCCCCAGCGCTCCATCGCTGAAGCGCTCGTGGAGGCGATCGCTGGCAGCGGACGCTCCTACCCAAAGGCGATGATCGTCCGCGCCGAGGAAGCGCGGACCGTGCTCGACGAGGCACTAGTGGCCCAAGGCTCTGAGGTCTCGGTTGTCGTTCTGTACAGGACCGTGCGAGAGGACCTCTCCGAGTCTGAGAGAACGGCACTCGCGACGGCAGACACCATTACCTTCACCTCGGCTTCAACCGTCCGCCACCTGCTGGACGCGATTGGCGGCCCGGACGGCCTCGGCGACGAAAAGCCGCGTCTTGCCTCAATTGGGCCAATCACAACGGCAGAACTTGAAGCCCACGGGCTCAACGCTGACCTTGAGGCAGTTGAGCACGACATTGACGGGCTGATTGCTGCTCTGACCTCAGACGCTGCCAGATGAAGCCCCTCGGGCTTCCTCGCGTCCATCACAGGGAGATCAACTCCACCAACGACGCAGCCCGAGCACTCGCGGCAGCTGGGGCACCGCACGGCACACTCGTAACCGCCCAAGCCCAGTCCGAGGGCCGTGGGCGCCAAGGACGAGTCTGGTCTGCCGTCACAGGGTCAAGCCTGATCTGCACCGTCATCCTGCGCGACCCGCCCGCCCTGTTGCCCCTCGCCGCCGGAGTTGCCGTCGCAGAGACACTTGCCGAGTTTGGACATGACGCACAGCTGAAGTGGCCCAATGACGTTCTTATCGAAGAGCGCAAGGTGGCAGGCATTCTTGCCGAGGGCCGTCCGAGCGAAGGCTGGGCAATCGTCGGGATCGGCCTCAATGTCGCAGTCGCACTGACAGACCTCCCTGAGGAGCTGCAACTGACCGCAGCCACAATGGGCCTTGGCGCCGATGATGTTGAACCGGTACTTGACACGCTGCTGCGCAAACTCAGTCTGGGACTCCAGCAGAGCGACACTGAGCTCCTCGCCGCCTTCAACGAGCGCGACGTCCTGCTCGGCCGTCAGGTCAAGTGGTCAGGCGGAGTCGGTATCGGTGCTGGAATCGACGGGACCGGACGGCTTATCGTCACGGGCGACGACGGAATCCGACACCTTCTCGACGCTGGTGAGGTTCACCTCGGCAGCATCATTCCCTGAGCCGTTAGCGCGCTCCGGATCAGCACCATGAGAACCGTTCTCAGCCTTCTTAGCCTGTGCGCGTGCGCGACCTGCGGCCTGAGCCTTCCGGCGCTCCGGGTCCTGCTGGCGTGAGCCACGGCGGCGGCCGCGACCTTTACCGCCACGCTTGGGGAAGTTCTTCAGCAAGTCGCGGGCGACAGCACTTGGCTGCCGGGCTTGGTAGATCCACGCCTCGCGCAGAGTCCTCTCGGCATCAGGAGAGTGGGCTGTGGAAGCTGCGAGGACCGACACGGCAAGTCGCCGGTCTTGGTCGCGTGTGATGTTGGAGATCTTCTTCGCATTCTTAGCGTGAGCTTGGCCGGAGCTGTTGACCAGAAGGCCGAGTAGACGCTTGGTTTCAGGCCAGCGCTGCACGGCGTACTCCTCATGCAGATCCCGGGTCGCTTCCGCAAGGCGGCGGGTCCAGGCAGCGACCTGCTCACGTGACCCGACCTTTTGCTCTGCCATAGCCATCAGCAGCAGGCGAGCTGCCTCACGCCGCTCATCCTTGCCCCAAGTGATCGCGTGGTCAACTGCGTCATCGAATGCCTCATCGTCACCGGAGTTAGCGATGTCCTGAACGGCGCGCAGCCTGACCTGCCCAGATGTATTACGCGTCAGAGCACTGAGTTGGAACTCGCGCTTGAGCTCACCGCCCTTGTCGAAGTCAAGCATCGACCTGACCTTGCGCCAGTTGGCAGGCTGGACCTTCGCCCCTGCCAGCTGTGACCAAGCCCGCTGCTCGCCAAAGTCAAGGTGCTCCACTGCGATGCGCCAAACATCACGCTTGAATACCTCAACGCGCCGCGTCTCATCAGTGGTAACGGGAAGAACACGCTTCTCGACCTTCATCCGCTTACCGCGGCTGCGGCGCACAGGGCCGATCACAATCGCTCCCCCTCGGTACACGTCTCTGTCGAGGAGACTGTGAAGGGTGACGATCGGATCGTCGTGCTTGGTCGCAGGGTGGACGAAGTCGACAACGATCCCGGCTTCCTTACCTGGATGGCGACGGGTTACACGGCCCACCCGCTGCTGGTAAACCCGCTTGGAAGCCGTCGGCGCAAGGTGGAAGCAGACCGTGGCGCGAGGGGAGTTCCAACCCTCGGCGAGCAGCTGCGCGTTGACGAGCACATCGATCTCACCCCGCTCGTAATCGGCGAGCATGCGTGCAAGGTCACCCTTGGGTGTCTCACCGCTGACGGCTTGGGCCTTGATGCCAATGTCGCGGAATGCGCTGGCAACGTTGTGAGCGTGCCGGACGCCGGCCGTGTAGACAACACCTGGCGTGTCGCCAAAACGGGTTCTGTATAGATCCGCGATAGCGAGGTTGAAGGGCAGCTGGTCGAGTACCTCGGCGAGCATTTCCTGATCAAACTCAGTGTCTACCTCGCCGCGACGGAGTGGGACCTTGGCAATGGTGCGAACACCTGGGCCCGGCGGGATCCTGATGCAACGCAGTGGCGAAATAACGCCACGGCGAGCGGCCTGGGCCAGATCAAACCGTGAAGTCTGAGTTGGGAAGAGGTCGGTGACATGGCGCGCAATCAACGCGCCGGTGGCGGTCATCCCAATGAAGATTGGGCCCTGCCATGCCCTGATGGCCGCGCTTGTCTTTTCGCCAAGGGCAGTGTGGGCCTCGTCGCAGATGACAATGGCGTAAGCCGAGGAGATCCGGCCAGCGTTACGAACAAACCACTGGTAGGTCTCAACGGTCACAGGCCCGTCAGCGCGGTCCTCGTCGTCAAGCATTGGTGGCGCGATGCGATCGGCGTAGCCACGTTCGCGCAGCTCACCTTCGAACTGATCAACAAGGTTGCGGCGGTGAGTAAGAATCAGGGTTCCGCCAGTGCTCGATCCCTCGACAAAGCCAAGGGCGGCAACGCTCTTGCCTGCGCCGGTGGCATGTTCAAACCAGAAGCGGCGCGCCTGATTGGGGTCGTCCAGCACCTCTGATGAGGCAAGCTCCTCGTCAGAGGAATGATCTTCCACCACAGGCTCTGGCTCGGGTTCAGGCTCTGGCTCGGGTTCGTCAAAGTCATCGAGCTCATCAATCAAGCCCTCTTCATCTTCCTCCGACTCATCTACCTCGTCCTCAGGTTCGCCCTCAAGGAGCTCCGGCGCAAGCGGGCCAATGACAACATCCTGCGACTCAGCGAGAAGGGCGGTAAGAGTGCCGGAGAGGGCATCGATTTGGTGAACGCCCAGCACCGTTCCGTCAACAAGGTGGGGCTCCTCGTCGTCAAGCACGCGCTCAAGCCCAAGCATCAAGGACCAAGTCCGACGCCACTCCCGAGAGGGAACCTTGGCGCCGGCCTCAATCTCAAGCATTGCTGCATCAAGTGCAGATCGGCGCGGAGTCCTCGGTGCGAGAACAACGGCGGGGTCCTCGCCTTCCCTCAGGAACGGTTCGCGCGCAAAGTCAGACGCCCGCTTCAGTGCGGCGTTGTCATAGGGGAGGACGGCCTGTTGGACCGTTGGTTTCGTATTGCCCATCTGAAGGCTCGAGGATCGAGTGTTTTGAAAAGCCAAAACCCGTGAAACGGGCGTCAGCCCGGGAGGGCCGATAACCGGCCGGCAGATCGAGGCAATTGGCGCCACGACTTACCTGCTCCCTTCCGTGATTGTAGCGTTTTTTGCAGGTTATGCGGCCCAACGGCGCACATCTGCGAATCTGGGGGCGTGCGCAGCAATCACACACCCCTGAAAGCGTTCCTCGGCATCGCAGCAGTTGCGCTGGTTGCCAGCGGCTGCGGAGCGAGCGCCAGCACCGAGGCTGGCCCGACCAAGGAAGCGTTGAAGGCCGGGCTGGCTGGCTCGCCGCCCGCCCTCGCTGCGCAACAAGCCCAGATGGGTCAGATTCTTGACTCGGGTGCCAGCGGCTTCACCAAGGCCCTCTCAAGCCTCCACGGATACCCAGTAGTGGTCAATGTTTGGGCGTCATGGTGTGGCCCCTGCCGCTACGAATTCCCCGTCCTTGGCAATGCTTCCCTCAAGCTG
>CAFBLU010000021.1_pt1 | contig 22825 bp, 21 predicted proteins | sample 7268271 | NCBI WGS metagenome assembly CAFBLU01 (sample SAMEA6814044, study PRJEB35770) | freshwater metagenome | biome: Freshwater; feature: Freshwater reservoir; material: water | place: Czech Republic | collected 2017-05-23 | depth 30m m
AAGCGGTCTGCGGCGCTAACGACTGAGACGTGAGGGTCAAGACCAACTTCCATTCCGGCCTGACCGAGCAGGCGCATTGCCAACCCAACAGTTCCGTGGACGGCGAGCTCCTCCCATGGCAGTGCCAGCTTCTCCTCCAGCCTTGGGCGCAGCAGGTCCGCCTGTTCATCAGTGCGGGTGATGATCAACACGCGTTCGGGTGCGGTACCGGAGGTCACTAGTGAGGCGAAGCGCTCGATCAGAACTGTCGTACGGCCTGTTCCCGCGGCGCCTGTGACGATCAGACGGGGACCGCGGTAGTCAATCGCGCTGGTTTGGAGTTCGTCTGGTTCTGCCGCAGTTTGCTCCACCTCTGGCAGGATAGGGATTGAATGAGTTCAAGTCACTTTGATCCAGCCCCGTGGCTCGACGCGTGTCGGCGGATGGTTAGCGGGATTGACGAGGTACTCGCAGACCATGCGACCACCGTGGACCGTGCGGTTGTTGTTGGACTTGGCGAGGGAGGCGACAGGACCCTTGTGATTGACGAGCTTGCAGAGGACGCTGTTTTCGCTGAGCTGACGAAGTTGAGTGAGGACGGCCTTGCCTTTACGGCCGTCGGCGAGGAGCGTGGCGAGGTGGACTTCGGCTCGCGCGATATCGCGGTGTTGGTTGACCCAATTGATGGCTCTCTGAACGCCAAGCGCGTAGGTGGCCCTTGTGCTCTCTCGATTGCCGTGGCAACCGGTTGGACTGTTGAGGATGTTGTGTTCGGTTTTGTTCATGACTTCCACGCTGGCGAGGAATGGGTTGCTGTCAGTGGGGAAGGAGCCACGCTGAACGGCCTCCCGCTTGACCCGTCCCTGCCCGCGCGGATCCGTGAGGACGGCAAGGTGGAGATTCTCGGCATTGAGTCCGCTGACCCCCGCTGGGTTGTCGGCGCAGGTGACGAACTGCTTAACGCCGCCTACCGGTTGAGGGCTTTGGGTGCCATTGCGGTGACCCTCTGCCAGGTGGCAGCCGCGCGGTATGACGCGATGGTTTCGTTGCGCGACTGCCGAGCGGTGGATGCCGCCGCTGCCCAGCTTGTAGTTAGAGAGGCCGGTGGACTGGTCTGCTTCCCTGGGCTTGACTCACCTTTGGCGGCTCCGCTGGATCTGGTCGGCCATGCACCCGTTGCGGCAGGGCGTGACCAGCAGTCGTTGGACATCGCGATTTCGGTGGCCGCGAGGGCTGCCAAGGAATGATCGACTGGCGGGCCGCCCGCTACATCGCTGGAAGGGTCGGAGGCGACCCGGTTGACCCAGGCCCTAATGGGCTGTTGGTGAGGGAGATGTGCTGGGAGTCGGAGGATTTAGTCCGGACCTACACCCAGCTGACCGAAGGCCCGAAGGTTCCGGATGGCGAGGTTGTGAGTAGAGCTGAGTGGATTGAGGCCAACTCGCTGTCGATGGGGCCGCTCCTAGATGCCGCAATGGATGGCATTGGGGCTAAGGCGGCTGTCAAGCAGTCGCGCAATGGTGCCGGTGTGATTACTGCTGCGGCCGTGACTTTTGAGGCCGGCGCTGTCCTCGGGTTGATGTCGCGTCGTGTTTTGGGTCAGTACGACTTGGCGCTGATTCCACGGTTGGCTGATCCGCCTCCACGACTTCTGTTCGTCGGCCCCAATATCGCAACGGCTACGAAGTCCTTTGGAGGCGCGGGCCCAGACTTCCTGCGCTGGGTTGCGATTCATGAGATGACCCATGCGGTTCAGTTCAGTTCGATCCCGTGGCTGCGGTCGTACATCGGAGGCCTCGCCTATGAGCTGCTGCTCTCATTTGAGGAGAAGGTCCCGGGAGCACGTCGCAGTGTCACAGCAACGAGCCGCTCGGTTGCGGGCCGGGCTGCCCGCACAGTTGCGGGCCGGGATCCACTCGCGTTGGTGCTTAACGAGCAGCAGCATCGGCTGGTGGAGAGGATGCAAGCGGTGATGTCTGTTGTTGAAGGTCATGCCGAGCATGTGATGGATGCTGCGGGCGCCCAGGTGATCCCAAACCTCGAACGGCTGCGGAGTTCCATGTCCGCGCGGCGACAGCAGCAGAAGCCGCTCTGGAAGCTGCTTGGCCGCCTAATGGGTATGGAGATGAAGATGCGGCAGTATGAGCAGGGCCGGCAGTTCTGTGATGCGGTTGTGCGCGAGGCTGGTGTGGCTGGGTTGAATCGAGTCTGGTCAGAACCGGACGCTCTTCCTTCGCTCGCCGAGGTGGGCGAACCCAGCAAGTGGCTCGCTCGCCAGACCCACTCTGTGTGAATCTAGTCACACAGCCGTGTTCTGCTCGTACGAACGAGCGTTCGGTGCTATCTTGAGGAACAACCTTAGAACTAACAAGATCAGTTCTACAAACAAGGAGCAGCGTGATGGCCACAACAACCCCCACAAAGAAGCGCGCAACCGCAGCCAAGACCACGGCAGCAAAGCGAAAGACTTCATCCCGAGCCAAGGCAAAGCCGAAGGCCGCAACCCCAACCCCCCTGACCCGCGTAGAGCGCGTCCGTGAAGCCGCAGAGCGCGCAGTAGTCGTGCCAGTCGGCGCAGCCCTCGAGGCTCGCGACGCGGTCGCCGGAACAGTTGAGGACCTCCAGGCCCGTTATGGAACAGCAGAAGCCGCTGAAAAGCAGCTCAAGCGTTTCGAGCGCCGTGGTGAAAAGGTCCGCAAGCAGGCAGAGCGCCGTGTTAAGAAAGCACGCACCCGCGTTGAGCGTGAGCTGAAGGCTCGCCGTCGCACCGCTGAAAAGCGTGTACGCACGGAACGCACTCGCGTCGAGCGTGAAGCCAAGCACGCAGCAGCCCGCATGGAATCAGTCCGCGACTCAATCACTCAGATTGACCTTGCGAACTCCACAGGGTTCCTGCAGACTCAGGTAGAGCAGGCAGTCCAGACTGGCGTTAATGCTGGAACGGAAGCCGTACGTCGCGCAAGCGAGAGGCTCTCTGCCTAACGGCAACCAATTGCACAGTCGGACGGTGCCGGAGAGCACCGACCCCGACTCAAGTATTCGCCAGCCTCATATCTCCGCTGGCGGGTAGCAGTATCTCTCCTCCCCTGAATCGGCGGTCTGGCTTTCGAGCCGGCCGTCGATTCTCTTTCTGCCACACTGCACACAGGACACCATGAGCGAAAACACATCACTTCCCACAGATGAGCAGGTAACCGAAGCCCTCTCCAAGGTCATTGACCCGGAGCTGCGCAAGGACATTGTTGAACTGGGCATGGTCCGGTCAGCGATCGTCCATCCCAATGGCGTCGTTGATGTGACCGTCTCCCTCACGACTTCCGGCTGCCCAATCCGCGGTCACTTTGAGAACACCGTCCGCGAACACGTCGGCGGCCTGCCAGGGATAACAGCGGTCAACATCTCCTTTGACGTTCTCTCCGACCAGGAGAAAGCCGGCCTGCAGAAGAAGCTTGGCCGCGCAGGCCTCCCAGAGGGTGCCCTGGCCCAAGTTGGGCGCGTCATTTGCATTGCCTCGGGTAAGGGTGGAGTTGGCAAGAGCACGCTAACCGCCAACCTCGCGGCAGCCCTCGCTTCAGAAGGCCGCCGTGTTGGCGTCCTTGACGCTGACGTCTGGGGCTACTCACAGCCGCGCATGTTCGGACTTGGCTCTGCCCGTCCGGATGTCAACGGGCAGCGCAAGATCCTTCCGCACGAGGCTCACGATGTGAAGGTCATGTCGATTGGGTTCTTCCTTGAGGAGGACGCCGCAGTCGTCTGGCGCGGGCCGATGCTCCACAAGGCGCTCACCCAGTTCCTTGAAGATGTAGCTTGGGGCGAGCTTGACGATCTCCTCGTTGACCTCCCACCAGGCACGGGTGATGTGTCAATGACCTTAGGTCAGTTGCTCCCGGACTCTCAGTTTGTTCTGGTCACAACGCCGCAGTCTGTTGCCCAGAAGGTTGCCCGTCGCTCAGCTGACATGGCAGAGAAGTTCAACCTTGAGATCGTAGGCGTGATCGAGAACATGTCCGGCTTCGTTACCCCCGATGGGGAGCGGTACGAGATCTTCGGCGAGGGAGGCGGACGCCTGCTCTCCGATGAGCTTGATGTCCCACTGCTTGGCCGCGTGCCACTGACAATGCCGCTGCGTGAGAACTCCGATGCCGGCACCCCACTCGTGCTTGCCAACCCGGACGATCCTGCCAGTCAGGCGATCAGGCAGATCGCACGTGGACTGATCGCGATCGCACCAGTCGCACCACTGCCAATGCTTGACGATGTACCCGCCGCGCCACCGGAGCCACCAAAGGCCTCCGGTATGTCGCTGCCAATGGCTTAGTTAGCCGCGGCTGGCGAAGTAGTCAGCGTTGGTCTGCGTGAATGCGGACCACTCGGCTGGCAACTGATCTTCGGCAAAGCAGGCGTCCACGGGGCAAGCCTCGACACATGCGTCGCAGTCAATGCACTCTTCTGGGTCGATGTAAAGCTGCTTGACGGTGTCGTAGTCCGGCTCGTCAGGAGTCGGGTGGATGCAGTCGACGGGGCAGACCTCCACACAGGAGTTGTCTTTGGTGTCAAGGCACGGTTCGGCGATTACATAAGCCATTTTGCGTTCTCAGTTCCTTGTGTTTCGAGGGCGGTTTGTTGTTTCTTCGCCAACTGTGGCGTGAAGTCCTTGCCAATCCTACTCAAAGCGTTCAGCTGTTCGGCGCCCTGCGTGCTGCCCATGGGCTCGCCTCTTCAAGCTGGGCTGCCACTTGGAGCAGAAGGTCCTCGCGCTCAGGGCCGGCCATCAGCTGAACTGCGAGCGGCAGTCCGTCCTCACGCTGCTCGATTGGGACACTGATCGCTGGCTGACCGGTGACATTGGCTGCAGCTGTAAATGGCGTGAACTGCCCTCCTCGCACGAACATTGCTTCAGGGTCGTCGCTACGAGGATCGATCTCGCCAATCTTCACCGGGCGCTCCGCAAGACCGGGTGTGAGGAGTAGGTCGTACTCATCAAAGAAGCCCATGAATCCACGGCAGAAAGCGTTCAACTGGGTCATCGCCGCAAGGTACATCGGCGCTGAGAGGCCCTGGGCCTGTTGCCAGACCATCCATGACATTGGCTCCATGTCGTCTGCAGTGGCTTCCCTCTGGGCGATCATTTGAGCGAAGATCACCTGGGTTGCCACGGCAGGTCCAAACGCGGCGCTGAACAGCGGAACGAGCATGTCGTTCTTCCATGCGGGCTCGGCGATCTCAACCCGGTGGCCCATGTCCTCAAGCAGCTTGGCAGTGCGTTCAACTGCGGCGGCTGCCTCAGCATCAACGGGAGCGTCAATCGGCGGCTCGGTGGTCCAGCCGATCCGCAGCGTGCCTGGCTCGCGCGCGGCGGCCTTCGCATAAGGCTCGGTTGGTGGGGTAGCCCAGGTTGCGTCACCGGTGACGTAGCCCTCGAGGATGTCGAGCACCGCAGCTGACTCGGCTGTTGTGCGGGTGAGGACTCCGTCCGCAATCAGGAAGGAGTCACCCAGCTCTGGGGCGACTGAAACACGGCCGCGCTGCGCCTTGAGGCCAACTAGGCCGCAACAGGCTGCCGGGATCCGGGTTGAGCCGCCACCGTCGTTTGCGTGCGCAATTGGCACCATGCCCGAGGCAACGGCTGCTGCCGACCCACCCGATGACCCACCTGGCGTGCGGGTCAGGTCCCACGGGTTGCGGGCGGGGCCGCCACGGCTTGGGTCTGTGACGGGCATCAGCCCGAACTCTGGAAGCTTGGTCTTGCCAACGATGATGAATCCCGCATCGCGGAACTTGGTTACAAGGGCTGAGTCTGAGGGGGCCACAAAGTCGCCCATCAGATTGGCGCTGAAGTTCAACGGCATGCCAGCAACAGCCTTGTTGTCCTTGATCGCAATCGGCACACCGGCAAAGGGCCGGTCGTCCTCAGAGTTGATCTTGTCGGCTGCGGCTAGTGCCCCTTCAGCGTCCACATGGGAGAAAGCCCCGACTTCACCGTTGAGAGATTCAATCTGTGAGAGCGAAGTTTCCACCAGTTCACGGGCTGTCAACTCGCCCTTTTTGACCATTTGCGCAAGCTCATGGATGGGGCGGAACATCAGGTCGGCGGCGTTGTTCACAGTCTCTCCTTAGGTAGTGACCTATCGAAGCCTACGACTCCGGCCGTTTCGTGTCATCCTCAAGGTGTGAGTGAAATCCAGTCAGGCCTTGAAGGCGTAGTCGCATTTGCTACTGAGATCGCGGAACCAGACCGCGAAGGTGGCGCGCTTCGCTATCGCGGTGTTGACATCGAAGACCTTGTTGGGCATGTTCCGTTCGAGAAAGTCTGGGGGCTTTTGGTTGACGGCAGCTTCGAACCTGGCCTGCTGCCAGCGGAGCCACACCCCCTTCTTGTCCGCTCAGGCGACCCGCGCGTCGACGTACAGTCAGCTCTCGCAATGCTCGCACCTGAGTGGGGCATGGGCCAAATCCTTGACATCACTGACGAGGAGGCAAGGGACGACCTTGCCCGCGCATCGGTCATGGCACTTTCGTTTGTCGCCCAGTCCGCTCGCGGTCTAGGCCAAGCATGGGTGCCCCAGGCTGAGATTGACGCTGGCAAGACCATTGCCGAGCGTTTCCTGCTCCGTTGGCGCGGCGAAGTGAACGCAGACCACGCCAAGGCAATTGACGCCTACTGGGTCAGCGCAGCAGAGCACGGCATGAACGCCTCAACCTTTACGGCCCGCATCATCGCCTCCACGGGCGCTGACTGTGCCGCAGCCTTGTCCGGCGCTGTTGGCGCGCTCTCCGGCCCACTGCACGGCGGCGCGCCGTCACGGGTCCTCACCATGCTTGACGGTGTTGTGGAGATGGGTGACGCTGACAAGTGGGTCAAGCAGGCTCTCGACAGTGGCGAGCGCCTGATGGGCTTTGGTCACCGCGTCTATCGCGCCGAGGATCCTCGCGCCCGAGTTCTTCGCCGCACCGCCAAGGAACTCAACGCTCCAAGGTTTGAAGTTGCTGAGGCACTTGAGACAGCTGCTCTTGCCGAGCTGAAGGCCCGCAAGCCCGACCGCGTCCTTGCCACAAATGTGGAGTTCTGGTCAGCGGTTGTTCTTGACTTTGCACAGATTCCCGCTGACATGTTCACCAGCATGTTCACCTGCGCCCGTGTGGCCGGCTGGTCCGCCCACATTCTTGAGCAGAAGCGCGAAGCTCGCCTGATCAGGCCGAGCGCGAAGTACGTAGGCCCAGGCCCTCGGTCTGTGGCCGATGTTGGCTGATTGCGACTGACCAACCTCTAGTCTTATAGCCTCGGCCGATGAAGATCGGTCGGATTACAGCCCTTGTTGCAGCCCTCATGGCGATTGCTGCCCAGCCCGCGAGTGCCGCCTCCCCGAGTTTGACCACTACCACCGGGCTGAGCCCCGTCTTCGCGTCCGATGTCAAGAACTTCATCACCACATGCCCAGGTGGTGCGGTCAACCTTGGGATCAGCAGTGATGCTCAGACGTCCTCCAGCGTTGACGGTGCTCCTGGTCAGACCGGCACCAGGTCAGTCACGGTCAGCTTGGTCCCAGGTGCGCGGACAGTTGTGACGTTTACGTCAGCGGCGGGCAGGTCAAGCCATTCGATTCGCTGTGTACCCGAGGATTTTCCCAAGTTCACGGTCACGGGAATGCTCCCAGCATCCGTCGGGATGATGGCCTTCGACAACATCCGCTCACGTGTGCTGGGGCTGCCGGCGCGCTGTTCGTTTGCGATTATCACCGACCGCCGTGGTGTTCCGATCTGGTGGCGCGAGGAGGCATTGAGTCTGGTCAATGTGTTCGTGACATCACGCGGGAAGATCGCTCTTGGGCATTCAGGGGGGCCACTCGTGCTCCGCAACCCGAACGGCGCCCAATCTGGCAGCAGCCGTGCGACAGCAGGCACGCAGGACGCGCACGAAGCAATCCTCACGACCCGCGGGACCACACTGCTCGCCACCAAGACAGAGCGGTCTGGCATTGACCTGAGGTTCCTCGGACTTGACCAATCCTCAACGGTGATTGACTCAAACATTCAAGAGGTCTCAAGCGCTGGGCGTCTGCTCTGGTCGTGGGCTTCGGCTACCCATCTGGGTCTGACGGAGACGATCCTGCCGCAGGTGTTGAAGACCACGGAAGATGGCTCCCTTGCGCTGGTGCGCAAGGTTGACATTGCCCATGTCAACTCAATCGCCGAGGACGGGACCACTGGCATCGTCGCCTCTTTCCGGAATGTCTCCGGGATCTTCCACATCCGCAAGAGCGACGGGCAGATTGACTGGAAGCTGGGCGGGACTACAACCGCAAAGAGTTTGACCGTGACGGGCGACGCAGGGGTGGATCCACTCCGGCATCTACTCGGCCAGCACGATGCCCGGCTGAACAAGGACGGCACGCTGAGCGTGCTCGACAACGGTTCCACGATCACACGGGACGGGGTTTCGGCCTCCCACCCTGAACGGGTATTGCGTTTTCTGATCAATCGCTCACGCAAGACGGCGGCGGTGGCGGAGAAGCTTCAGGACCCAGCGATCGGGAGCGGCAGCTGCTGTGGCAGTGCGCGCCGCATGTCTGATGGCGCTTGGCTAGTCGCTTGGGGCGGGTTGCCCTACATCCGCGCCTACAGCAAGTCCCACGCCGTGGTGTTTGCCCTTGAGTTCAGTCCGATTGACTTCACCTATCGGGCGACCCCAGTGTCATCTTCCCAAGTCAGCGAGGCCACACTGATTGCTGGCATGGACCAGATGCCCAGGTCCTAATTCGAACTCGACTCAGCCGCCGGTGACGTCCCGCCGCAGGAACACGACGAGCGCGATCAACAGTGCTGGTATTGCATAAGCGGAGGAGACCCAGGCAGCGCGGATGATCGGGTCCCAGTCAATGGGGGTCCGCAGCAGGCCTTGCCATGCGTTGAATTGAGTGCTCAGGAGGTAGGGCTTCAAACCGCCAAGGCCGGGAATGATTACCACCAGTTGGAGGATCAAGCTGAACATCAGCGTTCCGACAACTGCAGCAGCGCTGTTTCGTGTCACGGTCGAGAGCATTAGAGCGATCGACGCAATCGCGAGGATGGGGATCATGTAGACGGCCACACTCGCTCCCACAAGGGAGAGGCCTTCGTTTGCTGACACAACCTGCCCGGAAAGGCTTGTGAGCGGGTTGTAGCCCGATACAAAGAGGCCTGCCACCAAGGCAAAGCCCGCGCTGATTACCACTGCGATGAAGGCGTAGGTGAATGCTGCAAGGACCTTGCCGAAGAAGACCTGCGTGCGCTCCACTGACCGGGTCAGGATTGTTTTCATAGTCCCGTTCTGGTCCTCGTTGGCGACGATGTCTCCGGCGACCAGGGCTGTGATCAGCGGGAAGAACCAGATTGACCCAAACAGCAGCATGACCAGTGGGATGGCAAGGCCGGTTTGGTGGATGTAGCGGCCAAATGGAACATCGCGTGGCTCGCCTGGACGGAGGGCAACCGCAATCGTGAATGCCATCGGCACGAGGATTGCGGCTCCGATGCCGAGGTAGGTGCGCTTCTGAGCACGAAGCTTGCGTAGCTCCCATCGGTAGACGGTGAAAGTTGAGGGACTCTTCATGACTCTCCCTCGGTCAGTTCGAAGAAGAGTTCCTCGAGCGTCGCCGACCTAGGTGCGAGCTCAATGATCATCGCCCCAGCAGCAGTCAGCTGGCCAGAGAGTTGCGCGACCGCGCTCTCATCGGCTGGGTGGAACCGGAGTGTCCCGTCGTCGCTGGCGGCAACGTCTGTGACGGCGGTGAAGGAGTCGAGTACTTTGCGGGCCGCAGTGTCATCCGTTGTTCTGAGGGAGTAGGAGAGGCCGGCTTCCTTGCGCAGCTGGGACAGCTGGCCTTGGTAAGCGATCTTGCCTTTGCGGATGATTGCGACGCGGTCGCAGACGTCCTCGACTTCGGCCAGCAGGTGGCTTGACAGCAGCACGGTGATGCCCTCACTGGCAAGTCGCTTGATTAGTAGTCGCATGTCGCGCATGCCAGCTGGGTCTAGGCCTGTGGCTGGCTCGTCGAGCATCAGCAGCTTGGGCTTGCGCAGCAGCGACGCAGCTATCCCGAGCCGCTGGCGCATGCCATGGGAGTAGCCACCGACCTTGTCTTTGGCGCGATCGGTCAGCTCGACAATGTCGAGCACTTCGGGGATGCGCCCATTGGCGCCATCTCCGTCGAGGGCGGCCAGGAGTTCAAGGTTTGTTTTGGCGTCTAGGTATGGGTAGAACCGTGGGGCTTCAACGAATCCTGCGACGCCTGTGAGTGCACTGATCGATTCCTGTGGATCCTTGCCAAAGAGTTTGACCTCGCCAGCGGTGGGGCGGATCAGCCCGAGCATCATTCGCATTGAGGTTGTCTTCCCGGCTCCATTGGGGCCGAGGTAGCCAAACACGTCGCCAGCCTCAACCGTCAGGTCAACTCCGTCTACAGCGGTGATGTCGCCGTACTGCTTTGTGAGGCCGCGAACCTCTACCGGTGGGCCTGAGGTCATCCTGGGGGTCAGAGTCCGCTGACAGCAGACTCAAGCGTCGCTGTGGTCACCGAGCCGACGAGGGTGTAACTGACCCCGTCGCGGGTGAACATTGCGATTGACCCAAGGGCGGTGCCAAATTCCGTGATGGTGACTCCGCCGACAGTCTTTGTTGGCAGCTCAAGGCCACCAGTGTTTGCCTTCTTTGCAGGCTTGGCGGCCGACTCGACCACTGCGATTGCCCCGAGGCCGGTTCCGTATGTGATGACGGCTGACTTGTCCTTGCCGAGCAGCATCACCTCAGTGCGGTCCATTCCCGCAAGGGATGCGGGAGCGTTGACGGTGAATGGCAGGGCTGCTTGAACTGCTGCCAGGCCCGTTACTGGCTTGGCCCGCTTGGTGGTCTTGGCCTTGGCAGCATCGGCCTTACCCTTGGCGAGGAGGTCCGTAACTGGGATGTTTTCAATCTTGGCGTCAGCCGGTGGGGTGATGGCAAAGATCGACGCGTCAACAGGCCCGAACTGGACATCGGTTGCGTGGAGGTCAAGCACTGGGTCGGCCTGTCCCTTAGCGAGCAGTGCGACAGCGAGCGGCGCTCCGTTGCTTGCATCCCATGAGACCCGTGCTCCTGCGAGCAGACCGGACTTGTCCTTGGGTTCCATTGTCACCGTGTATGCGGGCCGTCCGCCAATGTTGTCGGGCGTTGGGTCGGAGATCGTCACATCACCGGCAATTGCCTTCAAGGCGTTCTCGACTGTTGTCACGGTGATTGGTGTGTGAGTGTCAGCTTTGCGCTTCTTGTCGGCTCTGGCTGGCATTGCGGCGCGGTAGACGGTTGAGGTTGTGCCGTAGCTGACCCATACCTGCTTGTCATTGGCGACGATTTGGACGTCACCACCACCACCGTCTGACTGAAGCTCAATACGGAGGTTGCCGTTGTTGTCTGCCCAGAGCCGGCCACTTCCGCCGCCAAGCAGTGGATCACTGCCTTGACCAAGAACGGATGAGTCAACAAGGCTGTTCTTGAAGGTGACTCGTGCTGCTACTCCGCTGAATGTTCCCCGAGTCGCTTGGGAGTCCACGACTGCTTGGGCGAGTGACTTCGGGGCTGGCTTAGCGTCACTGCTGAGGGCGCCGGTTGCGACCATCGCGCCACCCAGCAGGAGGCCTGTGAGGCCGATAGCTGCTGCGCTGAGAGCGCGGGATGAGGCTGTTCGGATGAAGCGGATCATGCTCGACCTCAAGAGTAGCGAGCCGAACGCGCCGGCCCGCTAACTCTTTGAGATCCTTACATCTCCCTTACCTAGCCTTCGATCGGTACTACAACCTGCTCGCGGCGGACCTTGCCACCGACCAGGTAACCGATTACTGCAATTACGAATACGACGCCAAGGGTGCCGAGTGTCAGCCACTCATATGTTGCGCGGCCAGTTCCCCACGTGTCTTGGAAGTCGTATGACACGTTCAGCAGGGACTCCAGCGTGCCTGGGAAGAGGCCAACCCATGTGCCAAGCGCCACCCAGAACGTGGTGATTGCTGCGACGAGGGCCATTCCGCCCTTGCCTCCGGGAACTGAGTACGGGCGGTGGACATGCCCGTGCGTCTTGCGCAGGCGCCATGCGGCGGGGAAGATCCACAGGTAGGACATCAGCGTTGTTGAGATCGCGATTGTCAGCACGATGTAGAACTTCGAATCAGCTCCGCTGTCGAACGCTGCCACTGCAACGATCATGAATACGGAGGCCACTAGTCCCGAAAGGACATTGGCCCTTACCGGTGTTCCCAACCTGGCGTTGAAGCGGCCAAAGAATGGGAAGAACGCACCGTCGTAGGAGGCCACAGCGAGGATTCTGTCCCCGCCGATCATCCATACGGCACCTGAGGTCAGCAGCGTGAGAATGAAGCCAATGGCTGTGATCTGAGTCAGGATGTGCGCTGCGCCGCCGTAGACGCTGAAGGTTGCGGCAACCGCATCGAGGAAGCCCGCGATGCCGGTGACCTTGTCAAGCGGGAGGACGAGCAGGATGCACAGAATCGGCACGGCGTACATGGTCACGCCGAGCGCACCACTCTGAATCACTGACTTGGGCACGTCCTTGGTTGGGTCCTGCATTTCCTCAGCGGCACCGTTCTGGAGTTCAAAGCCCACGTAGTTGAAGAGCAGCAGTGGAACAAGGGCCAAGAAGACCGAGAGGGTCGGTGACATGTCGGAGAAGCCGAAGCCGTGGAAACCGTGCTTGGCGCCGTAGATGATTGCTGTGATTGAGAAGAACCCGAGCACGATCACCCTGATGATCGCGCCAGCATTGGGAATCCACTTGCCGCGCTTGAGGGCTGCGATGGCAACGCCGATCGAGACCCAGATGAAGATCAGCTTGAACGCGTAATCCCCAGCAGTGCCAGCACCTATGGCATGAATGTTGCTGCTCCAAGCCTCTGTTGCGATGAATGCGAGTGAGCCGCCTACCCAGAATGGGTTGGTCACCCAGTAGAGCACTGCTGCCAGCCCGCCTTGGAAGCGTCCGAAAGCAAGCTTCACCCACTCGTAGGGCCCGCCTTCCTCAGTGAACGTGCTGCCCACTTCTGCCATCAGGAGCGCGTAGGGGAGAACAAACACCACTGCCAGCAAGATCAGCCAAACGAATCCCTGGGGACCGTTTGAGGCAACGAGGCCAAGCGTGTCGAGACCTACAAACGCGCAGAGCGTGAAGAGGAGCATGTCAATCCGCCGCAGCGACTTGACGAGCTTGCCCTTTTCCTCAAGCGCAAGTGCCGTTGTTGCTTCAACGAGCTCTGGATCCACGGGTGGTAGTGCTGAACCGGCTGGTGTCGTGCTCAAGTCGTCCTCCAAGGTAGAAATGACCGATATTGCAGGCCTTTCGACCCACTGCTTTGTTCGGCGTCAAGGTACCTTTTCCTGCCTGCCGGCCCATCAGTCGGCAGTGATACCCGTTAGTGCCCGCAACACCTAGGAGAAGCACAAGGCTCTCAGCTCAAAACCCGCCTTGCTTATGTGGTCCCGGGTCGTCACTCTGAAACTATGAAGACAGCGATTCTCACGGGCGGGGGTGACTGCCCAGGTCTGAACGCTGTGATTAGGGCCGTTGTCCGACGGGTGCTCGCTGAGGGGCATGAGGCAATTGGCTATCGCCGTGGCTGGGCTGGTGTTCTGGAAGGCGACTCGGTTGAGCTTGGCCGCAAAGACATTGCGGGGCTGCTGCCGCGGGGAGGGACGATCCTCCTCTCGTCACGGACAAACCCTTATGCCGACGGGGCCGACGGTACCCAAGTGGTCAGGAAGCAATTGGAGGCCGACGGTGTTGATGCTCTTGTCGTGATCGGCGGCGAGGACACCCTCGGCGTAGCTGCTCGGCTTGCCGCCGATGGGCTTGGGGTCGTCGGCGTTCCCAAGACGATTGACAACGACCTGCCAGGAACCGACCGGACATTTGGCTTCGACACGGCAGTTCAAATCGCTACGGATGCCATCGACCGCTTACACACAACCGCTGAATCTCACGACCGAATCATCATCGTGGAGGTCATGGGCCGGCACGCGGGATGGATTGCCTGCGCTGCCGGTCTAGCCGGCGGAGCGGATCTGATCCTGGTTCCGGAGCGACCTTTCGAAATTGACACTGTCTGCGCCCACCTTCGCTCGCGTCACGAAACGGGCCGCTCATTCTCGATCGTTGTCACCTCGGAAGGAGCCACGCCTGCGGGGGGAGGCCTGGTTACCCAGACCGGTGCAACCGATGCATTTGGACACGCGCGCCTTGGCGGCATCGGCTTCTGGCTGGAGGGGGAGATCGCTCAGCGGACGGGTTACGATGCCCGCGCAGTCATCCTGGGGCATGTTCAGCGAGGGGGCACGCCTACAGCGACCGATCGGATTCTCGCAACCCGGCTCGGACTTCAGGCCGCCGACGCGGTCCTATCGGGCCACTTCGGTGTCATGGCCGCACTGCACGGGACTGAGGTAACAACGGTTCCACTAGCGCGCGCTCTTGAGACACCCCGACTTCTAGACCCTGACCTCTACGCCGACGCCGAAGTCTTCTTCGGCTGATCCAGCCCTAGGACTCGGTACTCAGCGGGGGTTAGCTGAGTCCATGCCGGCGATCAGCGTGGCGCTTGTTACCTGCGATGTTGGGATCGGCGTAGCGCGGTACGTCAAGCCGTGATCAAAGAAGTGGAGATTGAAGACCATGTGCTGGGCTGAGTTGTAAGCACGGATGTAGGAGAGTGATCCCCACGCAACAAGCCAGCTTCCGTCGGACCCCTTACGGGCGCTGCCGCAGCAGACGGAGCGGCCGATGGTTGGGTCAATCAGCTCCTCTACAAGAGTGGCGGTCTTGGCCGCGGCGTTGATTCGCCAACGGGTAACACGTGCTCGGCGAGTAGTGCCCGAACCATTGTCCGCGATGCTAAGAGTTCCGTCAGGGAGCAGGCGAGCATCGTGTTGCCCGCCAAGGTGGACAAGGTTGGCGTCATCGCCCAGAACGGTCAGGCTCTTTGAGGTGGTCGTGCCACCGAACTTCCAGTCAATCGCGTGTGTCGCCTTGTTGATCCGGTAGACCGCGCTCGTGTTACGGAAAGAGGCGATCAGGCCGCCGTGACCGTCGTCTTCCACAGAGTTGAGGTGGGCGATGTCCATAACCGGTGTCGAGCCCTGAGTCACATCGGTTAGTGGAATAAAGACCTGTGGAAGAATCGTCTCTGACAATGCGAAGTGTTCGGCTGACTTCCATGACCAGAGCGACTTGCCTGTAGCTGAGACCTCCTCGATGACTGAATCGAGAGGACTACCGTCAGCTGTGCCTCCTTGGATGGCCCTCAGGTCAACGTGGTAGCGCTGCTGTGTTGCCCCAAGGTAGTAAGTCCCGCGCGAAGTAGGAATGGCCTCGTGTGCGTCTGGCTGCCCGATTGTTGGCCGAACTCGCCGTTCAACCGTGCCGTTGGGCCGGTAGACGGTCATCGGACCATCCGCAAGGCCTGTGGCGATGCGGCTGCCCTTCATCCCCATCACATTGAAGAGGTTGTCGGGAGCCTTCTTCCACCAGACTGGAACACCATTGCGGTCAGCGACGATTGCGTACGCATTAATTGGCGTTTGGTGAAAGACCATCGGCCGGATATTTGCCAGGCCGAAAAGTGGGAATGAGGCTGGCAGGGATCCCGTTACCTCAAAGCCAGGGAAGTCTGCGGGTAGACAACGGATCGAGTGCGTTGTTGTCTTACTGCCCTTCTTAACGGTGATCATGAACCGCTGCCCTGCGGTCAGCGTGACGGTCTTGACCTGCGTGCCGCCAACGCGGGTCTGATGGTCAACCGACACGCCGGTGCCCGTGGGCGAGACAGCTGTAATGACAACGCTGCCAGCGGGGCAGGTTGTTGTGTAGTTGAGGACGCTGCTCGAAAAGGCTGGCGTCAAGGTCGTGCTGCTGGTGACCGCGAGGGTGGCAGCCTGAGCCAAGGCAGGGGCCATAAGAGCTGCGCCTAGTAGGCCCAGCGCGAGGATTCCTCCCTTAATCCGAGTGCGCATAGCTGGACGCTACTACTTCACAACCGTTTCGTCTATATCGAACTGCCTGTGAGCAGCAGGGCCATCAGGGCCATTACCCCGATTGCGGCTAGGGCGCCAATTAGAACCTGCCCTTTGTCCTTGTCCTCGGTCAACGCTTCCGGGAGAAGATCCGCTGCGACAAGGGCGAGCATGGCGCCGGCCGCAAACCCTAGGGACCATGGGAGCAGCGCGTTGATCTGCTCGACAAGCACGAACGCGGCGACTGCGCCAACTGGCTGCGGGAGGCTTGTGCCGACGGCGGCCCAGAACTGCTTTGTCTTGGAGTACCCGGCTTGCACCATTGGGATTGCAGTCGCAGTTCCTTCGGGAATGTTCTGGATGGCAATCGCGATGAAGACGAACAGTCCGAGGTTCTCGACCTTCGCCCCCCAGGCCGAGCCGAGGGCGAAGCCTTCCGGGAGGCTGTGGACGAAGAGCACGGCAAAGACAAGGAGGGAGCGCTGGCGGTGCTTCCCGAGCGGCTTGCCGGTTTCCTCGCGGTGCAGTAGCCCGCGCTGGGCCCCGAGGAGGAACAGTGCGCCAATGACGAAGCCAACGCATAGGGGTATGTACTTAGCGTTCTTGAGTGGCTCGAGGAGCAGCCCGACGGATGCCGCTGTCATGACCCCCGCTGTTATGCCAAGCAGAAGGGGTTGGAACCGGCGAACCCGGTCAATCCCGATCCAGCCAACAGGAAGCGCCCCTAGTCCTGTTGCCAACGCGGTGACCACGGCGGCGAGAAATACGTTGAGCAGTTCCACAGGTCGCTAGTGCCAGCTGTGTGAGATGTCAACAAGCATGTTTGGCATCCAACCGTGGCTGTCTTGGACAGGAGGGTGGAGAGTCAAGGGAAGCAGGCAAGAAATGGTCCCGAGCTGGTGCATGGCCCGAGCCTAACGGGGGCAGTGCCGGAAAACCTGAAGCTTGCTGCGGCCCGAGATCTCTCACGGGTAAGTGGTGCCGAGCCTGTGGAAAACCCCTATCGACATCTCAAGACGCGGCGCCTAGGTTCGAAGTACCGGTCGAAATCCGGCCTGTTGAACTAAAGAAAGAGAGATCGAGCATGTCAAATGCACTAACACGGTGGGAACCATTTGTAGATCTGACAGAGATGCGCGGGCGGCTTGACCAGCTGTTCATGGACATCAACCCACGGGGCGGGCATACCTACGCGCCAGCAATGGATGTGATGCGAACCAACGGCAACCTCGTTCTCAAGTGTGATCTCCCAGGCGTGAAAGCCGAAGAGGTTGACATTGAAGTGGAGGACGACCTCCTCACAGTGCATGGGGAGCATGAGGAGAAGCACGAGGAGAAGGGAACGGACTTCGTTCGGCGCGAGCGACGGTATGGCTCGTTCACGCGGTCACTTCCACTCCCGAGCGGTGTTGACCCTGAGCAGATCAAGGCTCGCACTCATGATGGGGTTCTTGAGGTAACTGTTCCGTTACCGGACACGAGTACCCGCAAGGCGGCGATGATCAAGCCAACGGCGGAGTAGATCGCACGCGGATGGTGCGGCGGTCGGGGCTGGAAACGGCAACCCGGCCGTGGTGCCTCAGCGGGCTAGTTGCTGACGGTCAGGCGGAAGGAGCGGCGAGCGAGATGTTGTTGCAGCGCTCGCATACTTCTTCGGGGATGAGGCCAGCTTTCATCAGCAGGGAGAAGGCTTTGCAACCGAGGCAGATTCCGAGGTATGCCTCGAGTGATGCTGCGAAGATCAGGCCTCCGAGAACCCAGTAAGCCGCAGTGGTCTGATCAAAGCCAAGCGCGAGGATTGCTGCCGTGAGGGAGAAGGCGACGCCGATGCCTTGCGCAAATCGCTTTGGGGGACCTGCGCAGTACTGGGGTTCAAAGGGAAGACGAGGAGTGATAACTCTGGTTGCCAGTTGACCTAGTGGGCTGAGCGTTGGGCCAGTGAGCACACGGGCGATGAAGCCGTAGGCGATCACTGCGGTCATCCAGGGTTGGTCGAGGATGATGGTCAAGAGTGCCATGACCACAACGCCACTGGCAACGATCCTGGCCGAGATCTCATTGACCGGGTTTGGGAATGCGAACAGTTTCTTGAGCATGGTTTTCGCCTGACGGGTGAGGGGCAGGAGTCCCAATCTAGCCATCTGGTGGCGAGGACAGAGAGTGGGGTGCCAATATGCGGACTGTGAGCGCCCCTCTTAATTCCGGATACGCCCGTACCTGCTGGCCTGCGGAAGACGGTGGACCGACCCGGGAACAGGCTCCGGCGGGGATCACATACCTCCTCGGTTCCGACAGTGACCGGTTCAAGCTGCTTGCCGGTCGTGCGGCGCCCGGTGCGCACATGGCCGTGATCGGCCCGGATGGCGCGATGTTCTTACTGCGTTCTCTGTTTGGGCATCGGATCCTCAAGGATCCAGCCCAAGCTGTGGTCGAGCGCATCGACCCACTCACACTGGAGACCACTCTTTCTTCCCCGGTTTTGCCCGCTGGCCCTTGGTGGGCAGGCGGCCTAGCGGTGCTAGCAAGCGGCGACATAGTTGCCGTTTCGGGCCGTTGGATCCACAGACTTGACCCCCAGACTCTGGAGGTGATCGCCGCCAGGGAGCTCCCAACCGGTAGACCGCACAACTCCTTCGTGGTGCTGGATGACGGAACAATCGTCCTCAAGGACATTGACCGGTCACTGGCTCTGCCCGCTGTGCTTCACGCAATCGACCCGCAGAGTCTCGAAGACCGGTGTGAGCCACTGGACCTTGGCGAGACAGTGATCGCTCGCCTAAGCGCAGACGGCAACACCATCTATGCGGTTGGCGTTGACCACGCAATGCGGATCCACTGGGATGGCAGCACGCTCAGCCCGGATTCGGAATGGCGCCACAAGTACAGGACCCATCCAAACCAGGGTTACGGCTGGGACCCCGTGGTGAGCGCAGGCCGGCTGTGGTTCCTAGATCAAGGCCGCCACCGTTTCAGAATCAGCATGCGTGGCTCAGGACTTGACTCGGGGCCCGTCCGCCTCCATGCGGTTCCGTTAGAGAACGCTGCGGCGGCCACGGAAGTGGTGATTTGCGGTGCCCCACACGGTGGGATTACTAACCCGCCGCTGATTGACCCTGACCGGATGATCGCGGTTGGCTATGACACTGCCAACGGGTGGATTACAGCCTTTGACATTCCACTCGACCCAGCCTCCACGCCAACAGAGCGCTGGCGCAAGCGCCTCCACACTGGCCCTCATCTGATGCGCTACTCGGGCAGTGGCGAGTTGATTGCTTGCGACCACAACGCGCCCTGGCCGCTGGGTACTCGGCTCGGGTCGTGGCTCTTGGAGAAGGGCCTCAGCGACGCAATGCGCAGGTCAGGTGAGGATCGTCCGGGGCTTGAACCAAAGCTGGCGAAGTTGATAGCCGGTGAGGATGTCGTTGTCTTGGATATCGAGACGGGCCTCGAGCGGGCCAGAGCTTCGATGCCGGTTGTCGCGCAGTCGGTGATGTTCCCAACAGCAGGCGAGAATCGTGATGTGGTCATGGCAACCGTCACCGGCATCTTCCGGGTTGGGATTGACCCAACTCCCGGCAGGTAGCCTTATGGGCGTGACCGCGCAGCCCGTCTCCAGATGGAGGACACGTAACTGGCGAGTGTCGGTTACGGCAGTGACACTCGCGGGCGCCATCGCTCGCCTTGTTGGAGATCGCGACAGCATCGCTTGGGATGAGGTGTATCTCTACTCGTGGGTTCACGGGAAGGGATTTGGCCAGATGATGCATCTGGTTGCCGTCAAGGAGAAGACTCCCCCGCTTGGATTTGTCCTTGCGTGGATCTCTGACCAGCTCGGTTCCAGTCCGAGCCTGATCCGCATCCCGTCGCTGATCGCAGGGGTGGCACTGATTCCGCTTGTCGCGGCGCTCGGCCGCAGGCTCGGTGGGCAGCGGACCGGCCTCGTAGCGGCACTGCTGGTCGCAGTCAGCCCGTTCTTGGTCTTCTATTCAGTGGAGGCAAGGTCGTACTCATTGACGGTTGCTCTTTGCACCGCGTCGACCCTGCTGTTGGTTCGAGCGCTCAAGGACGGCCGCCGTGCCGATTGGGCCGCGTACTCGCTGCTTGCCGCACTTGCCCTGATGAGCCACTACACAGCCTTCGCTGTTCTGGCAGGTCAGGCGTTGTGGGCGCTGGCCGCGTTTCCGCGCAACAGGAAGTCCATCTTGCTTAGCCAAGCGGGCCCAGTGCTGGCGGCCGTCATCTGGCTTCCATGGCTGAAGCAGCAGGTTGATAACTCAAGCGACGAGCTTCACCGGATTGCCGCGATCTCACCACTGGATTTCGGCAACGTCAGCGCGATCATCGGGCATTCCCTCGTCGGTCACCCACTCACCTCGATCGCGCGGCTTCCGGGCCAATGGGGTCTTGGCCTCGTCTTGGTGGGCGTTGCGATTGCAGCTGTTGCTCTGGTCGTGGATCGAGTCCGCGGCCGTGCTCCTCGGGAGCCAATGGGTAGGCCCAACATCTGGCTGCTGGTAGTTCTCGCGCTCGCTCCGCTCGCGCTCGCACTGGGTGTAAGTCTCCAGCCAGGCCAGAGCATGCTGCTCGCACGGAACTTGATCACAGCGGTTCCTGCTGCGGCCCTGCTCGTCGCGACCCTGCTGGCCTCACGCGGAAAGGCCGTCCTCCTTATTTCAGCGGGTCTTGTCACCACAGGACTCGCTCTGGGGACAGTGATTGAGCTGCGTGATGTGCAGCGGCCAGCGACTGGGGCTGCTGCCGATGCGATCGCCTCGCGCTGGAAGCCTGGTGACAGGGTGATCGATCTCTGCTGCCTGAGCGGTGGCGACGGCCCCTTGGGGACTGCCCTCGCTCTGCAGCTGACCAAGGGCCCGCGCGCCTCACTGACCGTCCTTAGCCGGGGTGGCGACAGCGCCTACGCAGCCTCGCTCAAGACAAACGGCCGCGTGTTCATCGTTGGGTACCAACTCCCTAGGGCCTCAGCACCAATCTTCTACGCCCCGCCAAAAGCATGGGCTACAAGATTCCACCGAACTTGGGCAAGAGAGTGGCCCGGGTTAGTAAAGACTGTGGCCTGGGAGTTCAGCCAGCGCTGACGGTGATCTTCGCTGCTGCCGCCCGCGCAATGTCACGGGCTGTATCGGCATCGCCTGCGGTGGCGAGGACAACGCCCATTCGGCGGCCAGGCCGAGCGTCGGGCTTGTTGAAGATGCGAACGTCAAGGCCATCAGCAGAGCTCAGCGCCTCGTCCACTCCGAGTATCACCGGGTTGGAGATGTCTGCGTCAGCGAGGACCACGCAGCTCGCTCCGGGTGAGCCGAGGGCGATGTCGCCGGCTGGCACTGGGAGGCCGAGGATCGCCCTTGCGTGGATCGCGAATTCGGAGAGTGCCTGAGTGGCCATGGTGACCATGCCAGTGTCATGTGGACGCGGGGAAACTTCGCTGAAGAGGACTTCGTCACCGCGCACGAACAGTTCAACGCCAAACAGGCCATAACCGCCGAGTTCGTCGGTGACGGTCTGGGCCACCTTCTTGGCTTGGGCGAGTGCGGCGTCAGTCATCTGCTGCGGCTGCCAGCTCTCCCGGTAGTCGCCGTCAACTTGGATGTGACCGATCGGAGCGCAGAAGGATGTTCCACCAGCGTGCCGGACAGTCAGCAGGGTGATCTCGTAATCAAAGTCCACAAAGCCCTCGCAGATGACCCTTCCAGCGCCCGTGCGCCCCTGCTCTTGGGAGTAGGTCCACGCAGCCTGGGCGCCGCTGAGTTCACGGACGACTGATTGTCCTTTGCCAGATGAGGACATGACGGGCTTAACGACACAGGGAACACCGACCTCTTCTACTGCTGCGGCAAGCTCCTGCTCGGAGTCACAGAATCGGTAGGGGGATGTCGGCAGGCTGAGCTGCTCTGCTGCGAGTCGCCGGATTCCCTCACGGTCCATGGTCAGCACGGTTGCTCGAGCGGTTGGGACTACGTGTACGCCCTCGGCTTCCAGCAAGGCGAGTTCAGAGGTGACAATCGCCTCAATTTCAGGGACGACGAGGAGTTTGGCGCAAGGCCTCCGTAGTTCGGCTTCGATCAGGTCCCGAAGTTGGACTGGGTCCGTCATGTCGATCACTGCCTGGCGGTCGGCCACTTGGTGCGCGGGAGCGCCTTCGTAGCGATCCACGGCGAGTACCTCACAGCCCAAGCGCTGCGCCTCAATCGCGACCTCGCGCCCGAGCTCACCAGAGCCCAGCAGGATCACTCGCGTTCCTTGCGCGCCGCCCGGCTTACCGATGCTGGATCTGACTGTCATCTGGACGGAGAATACGGATGGCAGGCAACGCGTTGGGCCGCGCCCACTTCCCGCGGTGGGTTGCTGACGGTGGTCTGACTGCGTAGGCTCTCCGCCATGAACCTCACTCGACGCATCACACTCACAGCCCTGTCCGCCGTCGCACTATCAGCCGTTGCCGTTAGCCCAGCCGTTGCGGCCGAGCCAGCCTTGGTTACACCGCAGGCGACGCTGGATGCCGCTTACCACTGCCACGGTGTTGCGATTACCGCAACCTCCCTGACGCCGATCATGCTCGTTACCGGAACCGGTGCCACAGGTGAGGCCGCGTACGGCATTGGCGAAGGTGCCTTCAATACCTACGGTCACCCTGTGTGTGATGTTGATTTCCCGGACAACACGACTGCTGACGTTCAGGTCTCAGTTGAGTACCTCGTCAATGGCATCAAGCGCATGTACGCAGCTGGGCACCGCAAGATTGCCGTCTACGGAATTAGCCAAGGCGGCCTGCTTCCCCGCTGGGCTTTGACCTACTGGCCA
>CAFBLU010000022.1_pt1 | contig 22641 bp, 22 predicted proteins | sample 7268271 | NCBI WGS metagenome assembly CAFBLU01 (sample SAMEA6814044, study PRJEB35770) | freshwater metagenome | biome: Freshwater; feature: Freshwater reservoir; material: water | place: Czech Republic | collected 2017-05-23 | depth 30m m
CTCTTGCGCAAGAATCTCTGGATGCCTGAAGGCGACGAATCTCCGTACCGAAGTAGCGCCGCGCACTTGACTGCGCTGATTCTCTGCGAGGCACGATGACAGGCACGCAGACTCTTCTGGCCCTGATCTTCACGGCTGCTCTGCTCCTCTGCAACGCGTTCTTCGTCGTTGCCGAGTACGCGCTTGTCCGGTCACGACGCGGTCGGCTGGAGGAGATGAAGGCCGAAGGTTTGCGCGGCGCCGAGGCTGCCTTGCGGACAATGGATGACATCGCTGAGACCATCTCCGCCTGTCAGGTAGGGATCACGATGACCTCCATCGGCATTGGTGCTGTTGGTGAACAGACACTCGCCCACCTACTGGAAGGTCCATTGGGCAACGTCGCCGGTACGGCTGCTGCGGTGGTCATCTCAGTCGCCGTCAGTTACCTGCTGATCACCAGTGCCCACATCACGGTCGGTGAGCTGGTTCCCAAGCTCTACGCCATCGGGCATGCGGAAAAGGTTCTGAGGACGGTCGCAAAGCCAATGCGCGGGTTTGAGGTTGCGGTTCGGCCACTCTCATTTGTACTCACCAAGGCATCCCACGGAATTCTCCGGCTGCTCGGGCAGGACCCGGCAGAGCTGACGGGCAGCGTCCAGACCTCAGGGGAGATCAAGATGCTGATTGCCGAGTCGTCAGAAGGCGGCCAGCTTGAGCGCAGCGAAGCCGGGATGTTGGCTGGCGTGTTCCACCTGCATGAGCAGGAGGCCCGCCAGGTGATGACCCCGATTCCCTCTGTCACAACAGTAGATGTCGCTAACACGGTGGGAGAAGCACTGAAGCTCTGCGTTTCCTCCGGCCACACCCGCTTGCTTGTGATTGATGGCGAGGACGTTGACCAGGTCCGGGGCGTGGTTCACTCGAGCATGCTCACGCAACGCCTCCTGAGTGATGGGGCCGATGCTCCGTTGACAGGCCTTGAGAAACAGGCCCCACTTGTTCCCGAGAACAAGCCATTGGATGATCTGCTCGCAGATCTTCAGCACCAACGTGTGACGCTTGCTGTGGTCGCAGATGAGTACGGCAGGACCACTGGCATTGTCACTGTTGAGGACATTGTGGAGGAGATCGTCGGCGAGATCGACGATGAGACTGACCCGATGGGTGGGCCGATCCGATCTCTGGCCAACGGAGATTTTCTTGTCAAGGGTGAGTTCCCCATGTCGGATCTGTTGGAGCACGGGATTGAGCTTCCTGAGGAGGCCGACGACTACACGTCGATCGGTGGACTTGTGTTCTCAGAGTTGGGCCGGAGGCCTCACAGAGGCGACACGGTGACCGTCAACGGGCACGTGCTGCGCGTCGAGGCAATGAAGGACAACCGGATTGAATCTGTGCGTGTTAGGCCGCCGAGCGTGAATGCGTCGGCAAACGGCTCTGAATCTTCAGACGACTGAAATCCCCGAATCGTCAATAAGGGCGGTCGTGTGACGGTCGTCACCTAACTTTGCCTTCGTAACTTTTGGCGCAAAGACGCTTTTCGGTGTATTCTTGCCCTCTCGCACGCCGCCGACCACGTCGGCGGTATGGGGGAGGGAGACGATGGGCCGGGGCGGGTCCATCGCCAAGCCAGAGAAGCCGACCTTAGGGTCGGCTTCTCGTTTTCTAGGACAGCGCCGACCTTAGGGTCGGCTTCTCGTTTGGCTGGGCTGCTTAGCGGCTCCAGTCGAGGAGGCCCTTGCCTGTCTTGCGACCGAGGTCTCCGGCTGCGATCAGGTCACGGACCTTCTGGGGCACGGTCGCGCCGATCTCATCACCGATTGCTGCGGATACATCAAGGCCTACGAAGTCGAGGAGTGCCATTGGTCCCATTGGGTGGCCGGCTCCGAGCTTCATGGCAGTGTCAATGTCTGCTGGTGGGATGCCGGTGTTCTCTGAGTGTTCAACAGCGTGGAACAGGTACGGGAAGAGGAGTGCGTTGACAACAAACCCTGGGACGTCGGGGACCTCCACCGCAGTCTTACCGAGCTCTTCGCAGAGGGCGCGGGTGCGGGTCTTTGTGTCCTCGTTTGCCTCGTCAGGGAAGCAGAGTTCGATCAGCTTCATCTGTGGGACCGGGTTGAACACATGGAGCGCTGCGAACCGGTCGGACTGGCCGCTGGCAGCGGAGAGCTCGGCGACTGGAAGCGAGGATGTCGTGGAGGCAATAACTGTTGAGTCGCCAACGATTGCTGCGATCTCGGCAAGCATGGCCTTCTTGGGCTCAAGCTCCTCGACGATTGCCTCGACAACATAGGTGGACCCTGCGAGATCAGCGAGGTCGGTGGTGACTGTTACGCGAGCGGCGCGGTCTGCGTCGTCGAGCTTGCCTGAGAGCTTCGCGATCACTCCACGTGCTCGGTCAGCCGAGGCGTCTGAGCGCGCCCAGAGGACAACCTCACCGTTTGCCGCTGCGGTTACGGCTAGTCCTGTTGCGATGGCTCCTGAGCCTGCGATGCCGAGCTTCTCTCCCATGTCAATGTCTCCTTGTTGTCAATCTTTGTGTGTCCCCGCCCCCGGTGGGGGCGGCAGACGGCGAAGAGTACGCATTTGGACCGCAAGCCGGTGGCCTTCCTCCAGCTCAAGTGGGTGGGCCGGGTGGCAGGGCGTTTCAATCACGGCACTAGCTCCACGGCAGGACGCATGCCAGCGTGCCCCGACGCTCCGGTCTATGCGAATCACCACACCCGCATTGGAGAGCCAGATCAGGTCAATTGGGAAAGCCATTCCCCACGTGTGGACGGCGGCCGTGTGGGTGAGGAGGAGCCCAACACCTGGTGCGGGCTGGACGCTGCGTCCGGCCAGCCCTCGGAGGCGGGCAAAGTGCGTATTGGCGACGTGCACTCGCAGCTTGACCTGGGGCTCGAGGGCAGCAGGGGGGAGGACTGGGCGCCGCCTGAGTCGCACGAGCATCTCCATTGGAGGGAATCGGAGGCCGGAATCCGCCCCCGGGAATGGTTCAGGCTAGGCGGAGGCCCGTCGCCGCCGGCGAAAGCCGCAGTGGGCTGCTCAACAGTGGTCCGACTGGTGCCGCGGCATTCCAGCCGGTTGGCGCGAGGTCGTTTGGTCCGTTGGCGTGGAATACCGAGGCAAGCAGCTGTGCCTGGTCACGGCCGATTCCAAGCTCAAACTGACCCCCGCCGTACATTCTGATCCCAGCCTCGTTGCAGTAGTCATATGTCTCCATCAGGGACCGCAGTCCCCCAACGCGGGAAGGTTTGACGTTGACCATGCTCGGCTTGAAAGGCAGTGCTTCAATGTCTGCGATGGAGTGGATGTTGGCGTCCCAGGTGATTCTGTCCCTGTGGGGTGTGAGGAACTCATCAACACCCTGTACCTCCAAGCCCGGATCTTCGATCCAAGCGTTAGGTAGCGCGCCAACCACACGCTGGTAAAGCTCAACGCCCCCAACCTGATCCACGGTTGTCCCTGAGTAAAGGGCCTTGAAGTCAACCGACTCAACCGCTCCGGTTGCTGCCAGCTGGGCAATGAGTTCAGGATCCCATTCATTTGTTGGGTCCAGCTTGAACTGAATGGTCGGGTCGATCGCGAGCCGTTCCATGAGCGGCTCAAGCGTAGGTGGCTCTCCGAGTCGCAGAGATACGACAAAGGCGAGGCTCTCGGAGCGGCGGCCGACGGCGTCCTCTAGGCCCATGCCTGCCTGACGCAGAGCGAGGTCGAGGGCGGCAGAGTCAAATGACCACCTGCGGTAGAGGCGGGACACATCGCGTTCCGGAGTTTTCGTTGGGAAGAGATCGAGGCCAGCGATCAGCTGGGTGAACTCACCAAGGGTCCGCGCGGAGGTCAGTTCGTGGACGGCACCGGCTGCCTGAAAAGCATCGTGGTCAACTCCGTCGTAGACGACATCCTCGCCGAGTCCCTCATGTCCGCCCCCTTGGAGGCGCACGATCGTTGTCTGTCGGAGAAACCCAGAGGAGACATTTTCGGCCAACGGAAGAAGGTCGTAGCCCTCAACGTCGATCGGCAGTTGCGCGAGTTGTTCCCAAGTGCTCATGAAGTCAACCTACTGGCCCCATGGTGGGATCAGGTGAGAAGACTTGGCGGATCTGACTCGGGCGGAGCTTCGCGCTGGGCAATCACCCGGTTAGCGACGGCTAGCCGGCTGGGTGTCATCCAGCGAGAAAACAGGCTCCTGTTGCCTGCCACTAGCCCGTAGCCCGCGGTCAGTAACCACGGAACGGCCGGGGAGATTCGAGCTGCGAAGCCAAGCCCATCGGTCCGGCTTGCGATCCATTCAACCGCCTGTCCACCGGAGCGGATCTCGCCATTGCTCGCGACGCAATGAGCACTATCAAGCCGTCGTTCTTGAGGGATGGAGCTGAGGAGGGTCTGGCCTTGTGCTGACTGAATTGAGACCGGGAGCAGGAGGCCCTGACGGTCTCTTTCAAGCAGCTTGGAAACCGACCAGCGGCAGAAGTCACAGTCAGCGTCGTAGAGGACTGAAACGGGCGGCTGGTCAGGCACGTGCTGCTGCGAGGGCTCGGACGGTCCTGTCCTTTGTCTCCGCGTCACCGCACGGAATGGCGACAATCTCGTTGACTCCGATCGGCTCATAGGCCGCGATACGACCGTCGAGTAGGTCAGGTGTTGTTGAGATTGTGCAGATGTCGATCAGTTCGTCAGACAGCTTGGCCGCTGCTCCCAGCCTGTCCCCGGCAAGGAAGGCCTCTTGGCAGGCGCGGGCAGATTCGCCGTGGCCGTAGAGGTCAGCGAGGTCTACATAGAAGTTTTTGGCTTTTGCGCCCATGGCTCCTAGGTAGAAGACGATCCACGGCTTTGTGGCCTCGCGTGCTGCCTCAACAGTGTCTGCCACGGCGACTGGGATCACAGCGGCAATGTCGATGTCGTCAATTGTGCGACCTGCCTTCTCGGCGCCGCGCAGGAGTGGCTCTCCCAAAATGTCTGGGTTCTCTGGGCTGTACATGAACGGAAGCCAGCCATCGGCAATCTCTCCTACCTGTTCGACTGCCCTCGGGCCAATGGCGCCGAGGTAGATCGGGATGCGCTCCTGAACGGGGCGGGCCAGCATTCGCAGAGGACGACCGAGCCCCATCCCTTGATCCTCTGGAAGTGGGATCGTCCAGAAGTCACCGTTGAACTCGAGCTTGTCACCCGCCATGGCTTTGCGGACGATCTCAACGTATTCGCGAGTCCGCGTGACGGGCTTGTCGAATGCAACCCCGTACCAGCCCTCGGAGACCTGGGGCCCGGAGAGCCCAAGGCCAAGGTTGAAGCGGCCTTTGGAGAGCACATCGAGCGTGACAGCCGCCATCGCCGTGGCCGTTGGCTGGCGGGCTGGGATCTGCATCAGTCCCGAGCCAATGCGAACCCGTTCGGTTTGAGCCGAAAGGCTCCCGAGGACCGATACGGCGTCCTGTCCCCAAGCTTCGCTTATCCAGACTGAGTCAAGCCCAAGCCGGTCGGCGAGGATTGCCAGCTCAGACTGCTCCTCAGGGGTGAACCAGGGCCAGTATGCGAGGAACAGGCCGATACGCATGCGCTGGGTCAGGCTTCCGGATCTACCGAAGCGAGCGGGGCAAGCGTTGGCTCGTTTGGTGTGCCGCGGGTTTCTCCGCGACGGCCGACCTCAAGCAGCCGGTCGACTTCCCCTTGCCCGAATGCCCTGACTGCGCTGTCGGCGGGGAGCTGGGCAATCAGGCGCTTGACCCTTTCCCTGACTTGGAGTGCAAAGTGGGGCGTGGCAGCGCCGGTGAGGGCCCGGATTTCATCAATGCTGACCACATGGCTGGCATTTGTGAGGATTGGGGATTCGGCGTCGCTCAAGGGTTCATCCGTTCGTTGGCTGGGACCATTTCCAGCAGGCGGTCAAGGTTGGCCTGTGTTTCCTGGCTGATTGAATCTGTGTTGCCCATCAGCCAACCGTGATTGTAAACCGACCGGGTCGGGTCGTCTCTGAAGCCCGGCTGAACATCCCGCAGATACTGGTCTAGGGAAGTGGGCAGTGGCCCATCCGATGGCAGGGGAATGGTGGCGGCCCAAGTCCCGGCAGCCGACAGCGGGGAGGAGATGATTCCATCCATGGGGTTGTCCTGGTTGTAGAAAATGAACCCGTGACCGGGATCCGTCAGTCCCCAACCGCGGTCTCCGTCCCGGAATCGGGCGAAGGCAATCGCCGCCTCAGTGGGGTTCTTGCCCGTGATGCGGACCACATCACCATTGGCTTGCAGCTGCTTCTCAACTGCCACGGAGACGCCTGAGATGGGCGCCAGGAGCAGGATCAGTGGCCGCCCATGGCGGCGTATGGCGGCGACGGTTGGTTGCGGCAGTGCGTCCTTCTCGGCGAACAGGACGGGGTCCCCGCTTCGCGCGGCCCACGCTCCTGCGGGGACCGCCCACTCTGGGCCTGTCGTGCCAACGACAACAACGGAGTTCGTCATGTGGGCGCCGGCCGCATCGCGGGATTGGTCGACCGCGTCGGCGAGAGCAGCGGGGTAGTCAGCGGTGATTTGGCTGCTGTCGCCCGGATCATCTGCACCGCCGACTCGGATTCGCTTCACGCCTTGGGATGACTTAACTCCCGTGGGGTCCAGCGCGTCCAAGGCTGACTGTGTGGAGTCAGGTATGCCGTCGTTGGCCATCAGAAAGGCGGCCTTGAAGGGTGGGGCGGCAAGTGGAGTCGCAGCAAGCGCGGACTGCCAGTCTCCCGGGAGGAGTGCAACCGATGATGGACGCTGTCCTGCCCCAGGCCAGACAGCCAGAGAGACCGCTGCTGCCCGGTCTGCGGTCGTCCCGCCCCCAACCCTAGTTGTGTTCTTGGTGGCAACTTCGGGATACCCGGTGCTGGACGCCCCGCTGCCGCCAAGGAGGGTTGAACCGCCGCATGCTGTGAGAGACAGCGCACACAACAGGGCTGTTACGAGACCCCACAGGGCGGGCCGCTGATGTCTGAGAATCCCCGTCATCTGGGGTGATCTTATCCGCCAGAGCCGCTTGGCGCAGGTCCGGCGGTCTGGTCGGGGGTGGAGCTTCCGTCCGGACCTGTGGTAGTTTTACACCTGCCTAATGACCTGACGTGAAGTCAGGTGACCGGGGGACCCAAGATCCCACGGGGCTAATTCCGCGCATCAGTCGCGGGAGGCGCAAGTTCAGCGCCAGCCCGACAGCTAACTCCGGCGGCAACCGAACAGATGCAAATTTTCCGTACAACATCCACAGCAGCGATTCTGGCCATGCTCGTCATGGTTCCGTCGGCTCTCGCCGATGACACCACTGGCGGCGCCTCTCCTGGCGATCCTGCTCCACCGGTTATCTCCACGCCGACAACGCCAACAGTTGCTGGCAGCCGCGTTGTTATCAAGGGTGGCCTTGCTTATGCGCCAGCAGCAGCTCCACTTTCGATCAAGAAGGTCATCTGGGCCGGCAACAAGATCCGCTCGCTCCCGTACATCTGGGGCGGCGGACATGCCGCATGGTTGGCCAGGGGGTATGACTGCTCGGGTTCAGTGTCTTTTGCCCTTCATGGCGGCGGGCTGATCCGGCAGACAATGGTGTCCGGCGAGCTCGCAAGCTTTGGCGACCGCGGCAAGGGCCAGTGGATAACGGTTTTCGCCAATGGCGGCCATGTATTCATGGTTGTAGCCGGAGCACGGTTTGATACCTCGGGCGCAAGCTCTGCCAGGTCTCGTTGGCAGAAGAACATGCGCTCCGGGTCTGGTTACGCCGTGCGCCATCCGCGCGGCCTTTAGCTCCTTCTCCCTGCAAATCCCTATTCATCAGCCCCCGTTTGGCTGTGGACCAGTGACTATCAACCCTTCAGGAACAGATGAGGAAAACCCGAATGACCCCCGTAGCTAACCGCGCCCCCTTGGCATCCCTTGCCGTAATCGCCTTCTGTGCAATCTGTGCAGTCGCGGTTCCGATGGCTGGTGCCCAGACGGTTGGCAGCATGCGAAACCAGATCAATCAGGCGCAGTCCAAGATTGACCACAAGCAGGGTCAGGCACGAGTCCTCTCGTCAACGATCGCGGGCTTCACAAACAAGATCAACGGTATTCAGGGCGGAATCACCACACTTCGGAGCCGTCAAGCCGGAGTCCAGTCGAAATTGGACACTGCCGTCGCACGACTCCGTGTGATTCAGGGCCAGCACAGAAAATCCGAGGTTGAGCTCGCCAAGCTGAGGGCCCAGCTTGGGAAGGCCCGCAAGATTCTCTCCCGCCGGCTGGTCGAGCTCTACCAGTCCGACAGACCAGACTTGATCACTGTCGTACTCCACAGCGACGGCTTTGCACGTCTGATTGAGAACAAGGAGTTCCTCTCAAGGATCGGGCAACAGGACCGCGAGATCATCACGGCCGTTCGCATTTCACGCGCGCAGACGGCCACCATCGCCTCACGCCTTGCCGGCATTGAAGCTGAGAAGCAGACTGTCGCCAACAGCATCCTCCAACGCCGCAATGAGATTGACGCAGTTCGCAGCAAGCTTGAGTCCAAGCAACAGGCTTGGGCTTCGGCGCGTTCACAGCGACAAGGCGCACTTGATCAGGTCCGAGCGGACAGCAAGAAACTGCATGAGAAGATCGATGTCCTCCAGAGCGACATCAACTCCGTGACCGGCCAACTCCAAGGTTCAGGGAATCTCTCTGCTGGGCCAATCCGGTCGGGATCAGGAACCTTCATTTGGCCCGTCAATGGCCCTGTTACCTCACCATTCTGCGAGCGTCGCGCTTGGGAGTCATGCCATCCAGGCGTTGACATTGGTGTCCCTTCTGGGACTCCAATTAGAGCCGCTGGGTCTGGCACGGTTCAGATTGCGGGCTGGGTAGGCGGCTATGGCAACTACACCTGCATCGGCCATGGCGGCGGCGTGTCAACTTGTTATGGGCATCAGTCCCGCTTTGCGACATCCGTCGGATCCCATGTTTCGCAGGGTCAAGTCATCGGGTACATCGGATGTACGGGTCTTTGCTTCGGCGCACACCTTCACTTTGAGGTGCGCGTCAACGGTTCGGTCACGAACCCCCTGAACTGGCTCTGACCCGAGGGCGGCTAGCCCGCTAGCCTCGGCCCTAGTGCTTGTTCACTTTGACATCTTCGGGATACAGCTTCAGACCTTTGGGATCTTCTTCGCCCTGAACTTCATTGCGTGGGGGCTGCTGGCCCAACGTCGATATCTGGAGCTTGGCTGGAAGGGCGAGTGGGCCTGGGAGACAGTCATCTTCGCCCTGCTTGGTGGCTTGGTCGGCGCTCGGGCCTATTGGCTGCTCAACAACACGGGCGCTGTTTCGAATGACCCTGTTGGCGCAATCTTCGGAGGCTCGGGTCTGACCTGGTTTGGTGGTCTTGCTGGAGGAGTGCTGGCTGTGTTCCTCTGGTCCAAGTGGAGAAGGGTGCCCTTGATAGAGCTCTTTGATGTTGCTGGACCGTGCCTCGCCCTTGGCTATGCGATCGGGCGGATCGGCTGCCAGATCTCCGGTGATGGTGATTATGGCCGGGACTCGGCCTTGCCATGGGCGATGGGCTACCCCGACGGGACGGTTCCCACTGCTGCCGGTGTGACCGTTCATCCGACTCCCATCTACGAAACATTAGTAATGGGCTATGTGGCTCTCTGTCTATGGCATTTGCGAGGCAAGCTCAAGCCTGGCTCACTGTTCGCGCTCTGGATGGTCGCATCAAGCGTTGAGAGGTTCCTCGTGGAGTTCATCCGCCGGAACTCTGATGCTGCAATTGGACTTACCCAGCCTCAGGTATGGGCTCTGGTTATCGGCTTCGCGGGAGCGGCTTGGCTTGTTGTGAATGGTAAGGGCGGCGGCCTGCGGGTCGACCCGCCAAAAGTCCACGGCTGAGTTCCTAAGTAGGGATGTGTTTGGCGAGGAACTTGACACTCAGGGAGACGAAGTCCGGATCGTGCTGAAGGGAGCGGTGGTGGCCACCGGGCACCTCGATGTAACGCGAGGCTGAGTTGGTCAGGAGCGGAGCTAGCTCGCGGGAGCGGCTGACCGGAACGATTTCGTCCCCGTCAGCGTGGAGTAGAAGCACTGGGACATCCGGCGGCTCCGGCTCGCCGCGGTCAAGAACGCTGGCGATCGCCACTGGGTCTGCCTCGAAGCCCATTCTTCCTGCCCTTACCCCTTCACCAAATTGTGCGGCTGTTGTTGGGCAGATCGCAACCACTGCAGTTGCGTTTGCTGCTCGAGCAGCACCCAATGCGACAAACCCACCCATGCTTGAGCCCCTCAAGCCGATGGGAAGCTGACCGAAGAGCCCTGCGACGGACACCACATCGTCCAACAACCGCTCGTCCATCGGACCATCGCTGGCCCCGTGACCACGCTGGTCAAAACAGATCGCGGATAGGCCAGCACCGGTCATTTGGCGTGCAACGTCGTAGTGGTTTTCCTTGCGCGAACCTGCACCGTGGAGGATCAGGACGCCTCCCAAGGGTGAGTCGGGCGGGTTAAAGCGCGCCCATTCGAGACCTTGCTCACGGCCTGTCTCAGCGGGTGGGGCTGGCGCCGGCCTCTTGTTTCCCATGACCGGAGAATGGCAGCATCCGCGCAGGACGGCGGCCGCAGTCCCCGCCGAGAGGGGTGCCCGTGCGATCATCGGAGCATGGAAATGCGCACGCTGCCATCAGTTCTCCCCGCCCAGAGCGGAATCGGCCCGGACGGGCACCTGATGCTGGGCGGATGTGACGCGGTTGAACTTGCCAATCAGTTCGGAACTCCGCTCTATGTGATGGTCGAGAGTGAGCTCCGCGACCGCGCCGGTCGCTTCGTTGCTGCGCTCGCCGAAAGTGGACTGGACGGCAAGATCATGTTCGCGTCAAAGGCTTGTCCTATTGGTGCGGTCGGGCGTGTGTTCTCTCCCATGGGCATTGGATGCGATGTGACCTCCGGCGGAGAGCTTCGTCTGGCGCTGCTCGGGGGCTTCGCGCCGGAAGACATTCTCTTTCACGGCAATGCCAAGAGCGATGCCGAGCTAGACGATGTCTTGGCCCACAAGGTCGGGCTGATCGTGATTGACAACATTGACGAGGTCTCGCTGATCGCCGATCGCGCGGCTAAGGCTGGCTTGGTCCAGCGGGTGCTGCTGCGGGTAACCCCAGGAGTAACGGGAGACACCATTGCCGCGATCTCCACGGGGCAGGAGGACTCCAAGTTTGGTGTCAACTTGGTTGATGCCGCGGCGGTTATTGCTGCCATACAGGCCCAGGACGCCCTTGATCTCCAAGGTCTACATATTCATGTCGGCAGCCAGCTTGGCGACACGAGCTCACTCGCCCGTGCGGCAGAGGCCATCGCCGGACTAGGAGACTTCCCCGTCGTCAACCTAGGAGGGGGCCTTGGCGTCGCCTATCTAGATGGCGAGAAGGACGGCGACATCGAGGCGTTCGTTGCCGGAGCAGCAGCTGCCGCTACAGCAAACTTTGGGCCGGATGTGAAGCTGATGCTTGAACCCGGCAGGGCACTTGTTGCTACCGCTGGTGTGACGCTCTACAGCGTGGAATCCGTCAAGTCCAACGTGTCCACTTGGGTGGCCGTCGACGGCGGAATCAGCGACAACCTGCGCCCGCTTGCGTATGGGTCGGAGTACGAGGCGCTCAGCGCCAGCCGGCTCAACGAGACCGCGGATGTCAGCTGCCGCCTAGTCGGGAAGCACTGCGAGTCCGGTGATGAGATCGTCAGCAATGCCAAGCTGCCAAACCCCAAAAGGGGCGACCTCGTGGCGGTCCCGGTGACGGGGGCGTACGGTCATTCCATGGCCAACAACTACAACGGGGCTCTCAGGCCGGCAATTGTCGTCGTCGACGAGGGAAACGCGAGCGTTGCAGTGCGGCGCGAAAGCTTTGATGATCTACTCGCCCGTGAGGTTGGGGACGCCTGATGTCTGAGCCAATCCGAATCGGACTCCTGGGCCATGGAACTGTTGGCGGCGCTTTCGAAACGCTAGTTACACAGCGTGCCGATGCAGTTGAGGCAACCACGGGCCGGAGGCCAGAGGTTGTTGGCGTCCTGACCCGTTCACAAGGTGACTTCGACTCGATCCTCGCGGACTCAGATGTGATCGTCGAGGTAATGGGTGGGCTTGACCCTGCCAAGGAGATGCTCGCCAGCGCACTGCGCAGCGGTAAACACGTGATTACCGCCAATAAGCAGCTCCTCAGCCGCCACGGTGACGAGCTTTGGGCGATTGCCCGAGAGAACGGCGTTCAGCTCCGGTTCGAAGCGGCTGTGGCAGGCGTTGTCCCTGTCATCCGCGTCCTGACCGGGTCACTCGCTGGCTCCCGAATCGACCGGATTCACGGGATTGTCAACGGCACCACCAACTTCATCTTGAGCGAAATGGCCCGCACTGGCGCCGACTATGCCGACGTTCTCGCGGAAGCGCAGGAGCTTGGCTATGCCGAGGCAGATCCAACCGAGGATGTAGCTGGCCTCGATGCGGCTGCCAAGATTTCGATCCTCGCACGGCTTGCGTTCGGTACGTCAGTTGACCCGGACAGCGTCCCCTGCGAGGGGATCGAGGGGATCCAGCCGGATGACATCGCGTATGCCAGTGAGCTTGGCCTCGGGCTGAAGTTGATTGCCACGGCAGAGCGAGTCGGCGAGGGGATTTCAGTCCGCGTCCATCCAGCCTTCCTCTACCCAGGTCATCCGCTGGCATCGGTTGGCGGAGCGTTCAACGCCGTCACAATCGAGTCGGAGGACATCACCGAGATCACCCTTTCCGGACCGGGAGCTGGCGGGCCGCAGACGGCCTCTGCGGTTCTTGGCGACCTGGTAGCAATTGCCTCTGGCGCCGTAGCTGAGGTTCCGCCTGCCACCAACGAGCTTCCTGTGGTTTCAGATTCAGAGTCTGCGTTCTACCTCCATCTTGAGGTAGAGGATCGACCTGGCGTGCTGTCCCAGGTGGCAACCGTCCTAGGCGACCATGGTGTGTCTGTGCGGTCCGTGGTCCAGCGAGGAAACGCTGGAAACGCAAGGCTTGTGATGGTCAGCCATCCCGTCGCGGATTCCAACTTCAGGGCAGCACTCTCGGTGCTCGCCGGGCTCGAGTCCTTGCGGGCTCAGCCGAGGGCCATCCGTGTCATCGAAGAGGATTTCGGCGGTTGACATGCCAGGTTTGATCGAACGCCATATGGACAGGCTCCCCTTCGAGAAGGGTGATCCGATCATCAGCCTCGGCGAAGGGAATACGCCGATGATCTACGCCTGCGAGATCAGCGAACGCGTTGGCGCACGAGTTTGGCTCAAGCTTGAGGGCCTTAACCCGACGGGATCGTTTAAGGACAGGGGAATGACCTGCGCTGTCTCGGCGGCTGTACGGGACGGTTCAAACGCTGTCATCTGCGCATCGACGGGTAATACGGCTGCAAGCGCGGCAGCCTATGCAGCGCGTGCTGGGATCACCTGCGCGGTGGTTGTGCCCGGCGGCAAAATCGCCCAGGGCAAGCTCGCCCAGTCCCTTATTCATGGGGCTCGCGTCATTGGCCTAGACGGCAACTTCGACGAAGCTCTCAAACTTGTGCGGGAACTTGTCGAGACAGAGCCGGTTGCGCTGGTCAACTCTGTCAATCCGTTCCGCATAGAGGGACAGAAGACAGGTGCGTTTGAGATTCACGACCTACTGCCCGACCTTGCGGCATTGGCGATTCCAGTTGGCAATGCGGGCAACGTCACAGCTTGGTGGAAGGGCTTTCAGGAGATGGGCGCCTCACCACGCATGTTTGGCTTCCAGGCTGCTGGTGCTGCCCCGCTTGTGCTCGGCCATCCGGTCGAAAACCCTGAGACGATCGCAACTGCGATCAGGATCGGCAACCCAGCTCGCTGGACGGAGGCCGAGACCGCTTTTGCTGAGTCGAATGGGTCTGTCAGAACGGTCACAGACGAGCAGATTCTTGAGGCCTACCGACTGCTCGCAAACACAGAGGGAGTGTTCTGCGAACCAGCGTCAGCTGCGTCAGTAGCCGGGTTGCTCGTCCACGGAGTTGATGGAGTGGAAGACGTAGTTTGTGTGCTGACCGGCAATGGGCTCAAAGACCCGGACACTGCTCTTGCCCAAGGTGGAGGTGTTACACCGTGTGAGGTGGACATCGAGGCACTGCGCGCAGTGGTACTGGGATGACCGTCCGCGTCAGCGTTCCGGCGACGTCGGCCAATCTCGGGCCTGGGTTTGACTCAATTGCTGCTGCCCTTTCGCCCCGGCTGGTGTTGACGGCTGAACGAGCGGACGAGTTCTCAATCACAACAAACATTGATGTCCCCTCGGACCGGTCCAACCTTCTTGTTCAAGCATTCGAGCGGGTGATGTCCGTTGACGGGGTGCGGTTAACAGTGGAATCCGAAATTCCGCTCTGTGGTGGGCTCGGCTCCAGCGCTTGCGCAGTTCTTGCGGGGATCCTTGCTGCCAGGGCACTTGGCGGGGAATGCAATGACCCGCTGGCCCTAGCGATTGAGGTTGATGGGGTTGCCGACAACTCCACGGCTGCCTATCACGGGGGAGTAGCTGTCCATGTAGGTGGACAGGTCACCAAGTTGACTGTCCCAGCCTCAATTAGCGGCCTTGTCGTTGTGCCTCAACACAGCGTTCACACCGAGGCCGCCCGGGATGTTCTCCCCGCCGAGGTTCCAATTGACGATGCTGTTGCCAATGCGGGCTACGCCGTACTGCTTGGGGCAGGGCTAGCGAAAGGAGACACTGGGCTGCTAGCTAGGGGACTCCACGATCAGATTCACCAGCGCCGGCGCTCGACCCTTTACCCCAACTCTTGGGAGCTACTGGGCAAGGTCACGGAGCTCGGGGCCATCGGAGCGACCATCTCCGGCTCGGGATCAGCAGTCCTGGTCTGGGTTGAGGATGTGGCCGCGGATGCCGTTAGAGAGCGCCTGAGCGACCATGTGGGCGACTGGGCGAGTGTCATGGCCGTGGACTTTGAGCCGGTGGGGGCGACAGTGGACGGAGTAGCTGTCGCATGAACACTGGAGCGGAGTTCAGAGAAGCCGTCGAGGCGATGGATGTTGAGGGGATGAAGGCATGCCTCGCTGAGGATGTTGTCTTCTACAGTCCGGTGGCCTTCAAGGGCTACCACTCCAAGCTCGTGGTTTCAACGCTGCTCGAGCATGTCTCTCAGGTCTTTGAGGACTTCAAGTACGTTGATGAGATTGAGCAGGGTCCCAGCCACATGCTCCGTTTCCGGGCCAGGGTGGGCGAGCTTGAGATCGAAGGGGTTGACCTTCTCGATCTTGGTGACGATGGCCTAATCAAGACCTTCACCGTCATGGTGCGGCCGCTGAAGGCAGCCATTGCTTTGGCACAGGCTATGGGTGCTCGAATTGAGGCTGGGGGCGGAGTTCCGCAGGAGCCTGGCACCGACTCCGACTCCTAGGCGGAGTCGGGCTCGATCATTGCCTCAAGCTTTGCGGCAGCTTCCGGCTGCTGAACCCGACGGGCGATCTCAGCCCCGATCTTGAGGTAGTCGCTGGCCAGATCCGGCCGGTGGTCAAGGATTGAGAGGCCGCGTTCCGCTGACTCCGCGTAGGCGATGGACGCGCGAATTGGGGGATCGATCAGACGGTCTCCAACATGCTCTAGGAGTGCCTGCCGCGCCTCACGGGAGTGGACGGTCCGAAGGTCGGCGATGTTCAGGATCACGCCGAGCCAGTCGAGCTGGGGGTTGAGTCCGTCACGTGCGAGTTCGATTACCTCGAGCGCCTGTTCAACCCCTTGCATTGCGAAATACTGAGCTTCGGATGAGATCAGGGCGTGGTCAGCGGCGACAAGCGCATTGACGGTAAGGAGGCCAAGGGCCGGTGGGCAATCGATTATCACCAGGTCATAGGTGTCCCCTACATCGCCGAGTGCCTTGCGGAGGGTCAGTTCTCTACCCATCTTCCCGCCCAACACCAGCTCAGCCTCGGCCAGGCCCAAGTTCGCGGGGATCACGTCGTTGTGGATTGCCTCGGCTGCTGTGGCCCGGTCCAGGAGTACCTCGGCGACCGTCGGCGTTGCGTCGGGGTCGAGATCGAAGTAGTCGGAGAGGTTGCCCTGAGGATCCAAGTCGATGGCCAGCACACGGAGACCCGCCCGCCTGAAAGCGTCGGTGAGGGTTCTCACCGTTGTTGTCTTGCCGGTTCCGCCCTTTTGTGAGAGCACAGCGATCGTCCGAGCCATCGCTGGCAGTGTAAGCCCACATGGTGCCTCTGCGCGCGCGGCACGTCACTCACTTCGGCTTGCGGCCCCATTAGACTGACCTTCCAGATGAACCCGGTCACCGTAAATACAACAATTGCTCGCCCGCGAGAGGAAGTCTTCGACTACCTCGTTGACATTGCCAACATGTCTGAATACACGGACCATTTCCTTAGCGGATGGCATCTGACCCGCGAGAACTCTCGGGGCAAGGGCGCCGGAGCGCGATTCAGAATCGGCGCTCCGATGAACCGTTTCGACTGGTCGGACCTGATCTACGTTGACACCGAGCAACCCCACCGGATTGTGGCTAGGGGCGCTGGCGGGAAGATGAACAGAGTCAAGGCCATGAGTGTCCTGACACTCACACAGGCTGCAGGTGGATCAACGCGCGTGGAGTGGACTTGGCAGACAGTGCCATCGAAGATGTCGGATCGGCTCTTGGAGATCGTCGGCGGCAAAGGCTGGTGGAAGCGGAAAATGAACCGTTCTGTCAGGCGTATGAAGACAATCCTCGAACAGGACCGGGGTCGCGGCGAGCGAGTCACGGTCGCTGGTGGGTAGACTCCCGCGCCGTGATTAACGCCCCACGCAGAATCCTTCCCGTTGTAGCCGCACTGTGCCTCGCAGCAGGCACTTCTGCATGCGGCTCCACTGAGAATGTGAAGGTTGGCACTGGCGAGGGTGCGTACGTTGACATCAACGATGTCGCCTACCAGGTTCAGATCTCACGGACGCTCAATCCGAAGCTTGCCGAGGACGCCAGCTACCTAGTCGGGCTTCCGGCAGGCACTGTTCCCCCTGGTCCCGGTGAGGAGTGGTTCGCACTGTTCCTTAGGGCTCAGAATTTTGGAAGCAGCGCTGCCAAGCTCCCGGTCAAGTTCCGGCTGGTTGACACAACAGACAAGCGCTACACGCCGATCGCACTTGATACAGCGACGAACATCTTCTCGTGGAACCCAACGGAGCTGCTCGAGCCCGACTGGATCTACCCACCAGCCTCGTCAATCGCAGGCTCGGGTCCCGTTCGCGAGGGCGCACTCCTTCTCTTCAAGCTGAGCGACGACGTGTATCAGAACCGCCCGCTCGTTCTTGAGATCTACGACTCGGCGTCGCTCAAGCCCGCCGCAGTCATCAGCCTCGACCTTTAGCGGCGGTTCTTAAGGGCCGCGACGAGGATGTCGCGTGCAGCTGGTGCCGCAGTGTCGCCACCATGTCCGGCCCCATCGAGGAGCACGCACACGGCAAGACGTGGCTGCCATGCGGGTGCGAACGCAACGAACCACGCGTCAGTGTTAGCCGGGTCATTGGGGATTACCGCCGGCGCGTTGGGGTCTTCCGGATTATTGGGGTCAGCTGGGTTATTCGGGTCGACCGGAACCGTGTCGCGTATCTCAGCAGTACCGGTCTTTCCAGCAATAGCGACCCCCGGAATAGCAGCAGACATTCCCGTCCCATACCTGACCACGGCAAGCATGAGAGTCCTCATGGCACTTGTAACCTCGGGGCTCATTGCCCGCTTGGAAGCGGTGGGCCTAGTGACTGGGGTCAGGGTTGGCTCCGCTCTAACCCCGCCGTTTGCGACTGTCGCGGCAACGCTGGCCATCTCTAGGGCTGATGCAACTACTTGACCCTGTCCGATTGAACTAGTCCCTGTGGCATCAGCCCCCTGAAGCTCGGAAGCCTGGGGAATCCGGCTTATTGATGCGCCCGGGATGTTCGTCAAAGACCGGTTGAATCCAAGGTTCTCCGCCATCTCAACTAGGCGCGCTGCGCCGACCTTGACTCCCAGAGGAGCAAAGACTGAGTTGCAGGAGTACGCAAAGCTTTGGACGAGGGTTCCGCCGCATGACTCGCCGTTGGCGTTCTGAACCGAGTGACCGTCTAGGACGGCCTCGGTCTGGGCTGGGTAGAAGGTCTTCAGGGTCGCAACCTTGGAATCAAGTGCGGCCGCGGCAGTGATGATCTTGAATGTCGAGCCCGGTGGAGCCGCTTCCGAAAACGCACTGCGTGCGAGTGCCAGGATCTCACCCGTCTTTGGTCTGATCACGGCTGCTCCGCCTTGGCGCCCTGCCATGGCGGTAATGGCAGCCCGTTCAACAGAGGGAACGATCGTTGTGCGGACTGACTTCCCTTCCTTCGGCGTGGTGCTTGCCAGGAGTCGGCCTCCAGCGGAGAGTGTCCCCCCGGGAGTCCCAGCAAGTTGGGCCTGGAAGATGCGCTCCAAACCGGTGATGCCCACACTGGCATCTGACGGATAGCCGAGTGCCTTGAGGGTCAGGCCGACGCCTCCGATCGGCGCTGCCACAGTTCCCACTACTTCCGATGCGACCTCTGGAATCGTCGAAACCCTGAAAGGGCCTTCAGCGAGCGCTACACCGTCGGATGCCAAGAGTGCGGCACGCGGGGGAAGGGATGTGCTTCGACTGAGGGACTCACCTCGGTGCAAGCCTGGGAGTAGAAGGCTTGAGCTCCAGACCACATGGGCATCCGAGTTGTCTGCGGTCAGCGGAATGCGAGCGACAAGACTGAGAGTTCCAAACGCGCGGGTCTCAACTGTGAAGGGAACCTGGGCGACCCCATTCGAAACCTTCCCTGCTTCGCGGGCGGTGAGGCGGCGCACCGTCGCAGTCGCCAGAGCTTCGGCCTGCAGAGTGGAGAAGCTCGCGAAACTCAGTTTGTCCTTGGATTCCTTAGACAATTGGCTGTACATTGCCCGGAAGTCTTGGCGGGCCCAAGCGGCTGCGTAGCTCTGCGCAACGCCTCTCCCGCCATCATCGCCACAGATCAAGCCAGCTGCCACAATCGCCGCGAGAGCGAGTGCTGTGAGACCGATGGCAGCCTTGCGGCGCAGGGCGGTCGGGTCACTTGGGGGAAGTGGCTTGCTCATCAGGAGAGAGCGTAGATACCGAGGTGGCGTTTGGGGTGGTCAGGTGCTGGCCCTATGGTTCGACGTGTGTTGGGGCGATGACCACTTTCGACTGGATTCTCATTGCCGCGATCGTTCTGATGGGCTGGCAGGGTCGCCGCGCGGGCTTTATTGGCGGGGCACTGTCGTTGGCCGGATTCTTTGGCGGCGCACTCCTCGCGGCTCGAGTGGCCCCGCTGCTGCTGGCGCAAGGTAACCGTTCTCCGTATGCGCCGATGATCGCCCTGATTGGGGCAGCGGTGGGTGGCGCCGGAATGGCGATCATCTTGGAGCGGGTTGGCCTCAAGCTCCGTAAGGCTCTGCCACTTCCCTTCATGGGAATGTTTGATCGTCTGCTGGGCGGGGTCCTAGGTGTGGCTGTGGGCGTAGCTGCAGTGTGGCTTGGAGCAGTGGTCTTGGTGCAGCTCCCAGGGTTGGACTCGGTTCGGCGCGAGATCCGGGCATCACGGGTTGTCGCGGTTATCGGCGGGGTTGCGCCGCCCGCGGATCAGCTGTTGGGCTGGATCAGTGCCTTTGATCCCCTCCCAGCGGTTACTGGTCTGTCACCGGTTCTGGTGGGCAAGCCAGATCCCGCGGTGCTGAAGTCGCCTGCCGTTAGGGCGGATCGCGCTGGGGTCGTGCGGATCAGAGCCAAGGCATGTGGGTTCTTAGTTGAGGGCACGGGCTGGGTTGCTGGGCCAGGGCTTGTGGTTACTAATGCCCATGTCGTTGCCGGGGATAGCTCCCCATCGGTTGAGGTGGGGGGAAACGGCTTCGGCCTGAGCTCGGGGGTGCTGACCTTTAACCGACATGATGATGTCGCTGTAATTGGAGTTCCCGGTCTCTCTGTACCCGCACTTCGGGTCGGCCCGCAGCCGAGGTCCGGGAGCGCCGCGGTGATCCTGGGTTATCCGTTGGATGGCCCCTTTACGACGTCGGCAGCGCGAGTTGGGCAAACACTGCTCGCAATCACACAAGACGCTTATGGACGCAAGAAGGTGCGACGGACGATCACAATCTTGCGGGGCAATGTTAGGCCCGGAAATTCGGGTGGCCCGGTCATCGACCAGCGCGGTCTTGTGGTCGGCACCGTCTTCGCAAGAACCAATGGTGGCGGGCCGCAAGGGGGCTTTTCTATTCCCCCATCAGTGTTTAAGAAGGAGCTTCTACGTGCCAGATCTGGCAAGCGGGACCCTACGGGTCCGTGTGGGCGCTGAGTAGGTCAGACCTTGCTTCAGGTCCAATCGCCGCTACTGTGCCGCGCCGATGGCAAAGACAGTCGTACTCGCTGAGAAACCTTCCGTAGGCACCGACCTAGCTCGAGTGCTGCCCGGCCCATTCAAGAAACAGAAGGGCTTCCTTGAAGGGCCCGATCACGTCATCACCTGGGCTGTTGGCCACCTTGTCCAACTTGCCGAGCCCGAGGACTACGACAAGAAGTGGAAGAGCTGGAAGATGGAGGAGCTGCCCATCGTTCCCGAAGGCTTCAAGTTCAAGCATGTCGTTGACGACCGCTCCAAGGCACAGTTCAACATCGTCAAGCGTCAGCTCAAGCGAGACGACGTCGACGCTGTCATCAACGCTTGCGACGCAGGGCGAGAGGGCGAGCTGATCTTTGCTCTCTGTTACCACCAAGCCAAGTGCGATCTTCCCGTTCAACGCCTCTGGCTCGCCTCGATGACTAAGGCAGCGATCGAGGATGCGTTTGGTCATCTCCGGCCAGGCGTTGAGCTTGAGCCACTTGAATCAGCCGCAAGAGCGCGACAGGAGGCTGACTGGATCGTCGGCATGAACGCAACCCGTGCCGCCACAATTCGCCTCCGCACCTCGTTCGACGGCGCCGTCTCTCTGGGCCGGGTCCAAACCCCGACGCTTGCAATCCTCGCTCGCCGTGAGGAGGAGATCTCCGCTCACATCCCAGTTCCTTACTGGCAGGTCACCTCCAGCTTCAGCACTGATGCTGGTGAGGTCTACAGCGGTGTTCTGATGGCCGAGGTTGGCGATCGCCTAGCTGAGGAGAAGCTCGCAGACGAGGCCGTAGAGGCCACACGCGATGGTCAGGGGACCGTCGTCAGGCTTGAGACGCGTGAACGCCGCGACAAGGCACCGCTCCTGTTCGATCTGACCTCCTTGCAGAGGGAAGCAAGCAGTCGCTATGGATTCACTGCCCGGAGGACGCTCAGCGCCGCTCAGAAGCTCTATGAGCAGCACAAGGCACTCTCCTACCCAAGGACCAATTCCCGTTATCTGACAACAGACATGGTTCCGGAGATCAAGGAGATCGCTGGAGTCGTCGGTCGCACCTCAAGTGAATACGCCCAAGCTGCAACCTTTGTGATCGCGTTGGACTCACTGCCGCTTGGCAAGGTCGTCAACAATGAAAAGGTCGGCGACCATCACGCCATCATCCCGACCAACACCGATTCACATCCGATCGCGAAGTTCAGCGAAGACGAGCGCAAGATCTACGACCTTGTGGCCCGCAGGTTCCTGGCCGTGTTCCATCCGGATTCGATTGCCGAGAACACCACGCTGGAGACTGAGGTAGCCGGTTACAAGTTCCGTACTCGAGGTCGGGTCCTTGCTGTTGCAGGTTGGCGCAGCATTGACGGCGACCCCCGCTCTGACGAGTTGCTCCCCAAGCTCACAGAGGGCGAGCAGGTCAAGGTGCTCAACGTTGAGGGAGAGCGCAAGGAAACAAAGCCGCCACAGCGCTACTCAGACGGCAAGCTGCTTGAGGCAATGGAGACTGCTGGTAAGGAGGTCGACGACGAGGAGGCCCGTGAGGCCATGAAGGAGTCGGGAATCGGCACGCCTGCCACGCGAGCGGGAATCATTGAGACGCTCATTGCCCGTGGCTACATCGAACGTGACGGACGGGCGATTGTCTGCACTGAGAAGGGCGTCAACGTAATCCGCCTACTCGGGGACCACCCGCTGACCTCACCCGCACTGACTGGTGAGTGGGAAGCACGCCTAGAGAAGATCGCCAAGGGTGAGGAGAAGAAGGACGCTTTCATCGGCGACATTGCAGCCTTCGCCAAGGAGACAGTCTCGATGCTGGACGAGAAGCTTGAGGGAGTCCGCATGCCACGAGCCAACCTTGGCCATTGCCCAATCTGTGGCGCCGACATCATGGAGAACCGCAAGGGCTACTCCTGCTGGGCCAAGGACGATCCGGGTTGTGGGTTTGTTATTTGGAAGGCCAAGGCTGGCAAGACGATGAACTCAACAATCGTCAAGGAACTGATTAGGACTGGCAAGACCGAGCGTCAGGTCACTGGTTTCCGAAGCCGCGCTGGGAAGTCCTTCCGAGCCAAGCTCGCGCTGTTCCAGAACGAGGAAGGACGTTGGCGCGTGGAGTTCGACGAGGCCTGGGCCAAGGACGGCTACAAGCCACCTGCAGTGCTTGAAGAAGAAGCCGCTGAGAAGGCCGCCCCAGGGGCAGCCAAGAAGCCGGCCGCCAAGAAGAAGCCTGCTGCCAAGAAGAAGCCTGCTGCCAAGAAGAAGCCGGCCGCGAAGAAGAAGCCGGCCGC
>CAFBLU010000023.1_pt1 | contig 21991 bp, 12 predicted proteins | sample 7268271 | NCBI WGS metagenome assembly CAFBLU01 (sample SAMEA6814044, study PRJEB35770) | freshwater metagenome | biome: Freshwater; feature: Freshwater reservoir; material: water | place: Czech Republic | collected 2017-05-23 | depth 30m m
GATGGCGCGAGGGGTGTTTGGATTAGCGGGGTAGCTACTGACGTCACATCAGCGGGTGCCTTGCGGATTGCTGGGTTGGGGAACGGGATGCCCGAACCATCAGCCAGAACGAGAAGTCCTAGGACAACCACGCCAGCAGTGGCAAAAGATGAGCCCTTGCGTTGACGGATTAGCTCGCCGACGCGAGCTGCTCCAGCGGCCGCCAGGAGAGCCAGCGCAAGGGTGGTCAGTGTGTGAAGCCGTCCCGGCGTGCGTATTCCATCCCAGCCGGGGAGGTACTCAAAGACAAAGCGGTACGGGAGGTAATGGCCAACCCCGGTTTGGTGCACACCAAGTGACAGAACGGCAAATAGCACGGTGGTCAGCCCTAGGCCGACGCGCAGAGCTCTTGGGATGCCTTTCCACCAGAGGCCAGTGATTGCAAGTAGGGCCGCGATTAGCCCTGGGTAGAGCACCTTTTCCGCATAGCCCCTGCCAACGGCTGAGGTGAGTTGCTGTGGAGTCCTAGAGAAGAGCATCCCGTACTCCGGTGGGCTCAGGAACGACCTCAGGCGCGGGGAGAAGGCGTAGAGCGATTGGAGCGAGTAGCTGGTCCGGTTGTCGACGTTTAGGACTCGCAGGTAAGGACGGGTCAGTAGCCATGTGCTCAGAAGGAAGAATCCGACGCCGACAGCCGTTGCCTTGATGCTGGCTGCCGGTGGGCGCGGCCGGCCGGCCTTCACCCAGGCGATCAGGCCGATCAGCCCGAGGACAAGAAGGAGGTAGTCAAGCTGCAGTCCGAGTGTGAAGCCGATGGACTGCTGCCAGGCCGCTGCCACCCAGCCACCCGCAATTAGACGCCAGTCATTTCGGCGATAGCCCCGCAGGAGGAGAAAGAGGGCGAGGGCAATCCCTCCGCTGGAGATCACATGCAGGTGGCCCGCTTGCTCAAGACGCCACGGTGAGTAGGCGAAGGCGGCCCCGCCGACCATTGCAGCCCAGTTGGGTGCCCCAAGTTCGCACGCAAGCAGCCAGACCGCGAAGAAGGCAAGTGCAAAGGCGAACAGGAAGAGTAGGTTGTAGCGGGCAAGCGCGGCGTCAACACCGCTGCCGAACAGGCCAAAAGGTGCATAGCCCACTAGCGCGTCGCTGAACGCAAGGCTGTCTTTGGCTGGCCAGAACTGGTTGGCCTGCCAGAAGGCCAGGGGGTGGTGGAGTAGTGCGTGACCGCCCCAGGCAACCTGCCAGCTTTGGGAGACGGGGTCACCATCGTCAGCTGCGATGCGCGAACCCAGTCCGGTGAGCAGCGTGTAGAACTGCGCGAGCGAGAGCCCAGCGCCAATCAGCGCTGCCTTCAGGACTTGGGCGCGCTCAATAGCGGGAGAGTTGGACCACCAGTCGCGCATCGAGCGGGAGTTTATCGGCGGCCTAACGGGCGCTGAATGGCAGCGCGTTTGGCTTACATGGGGTTGCCGTTGTGGCCTGCGTCCCCGCCCAGTCGGTAGCATCGCCAGAGCATCCCGGCGAGATAGCTCAGCTGGTAGAGCACACGACTGAAAATCGTGGTGTCCCGAGTTCGAGTCTCGGTCTCGCCATCAAACGGAAGCCCCGCAAGCGCGGGGCTTCTTTTCGTCTGCGGCGTCTGTCCCGCAGGCAGGATTTCCACCTGATTTGGCGGAAGAATGTAGATGATGGACTTGAGTCAGCTCACCCGTGGGGTCTTGGCGGTTTCTGCGACCGTCATGACGCTTACCCCAGCGACTAGCGCGGCAAGCCAGTTCCCATTGGCGAGGTCGGCCTGGCTGGATGGCTTCACGCTAACTGAGTACTGGCCAGCCCCTGAGCGCTGGTTTCGTGGGGCCAAGGTAGTTGCGCCTGGGCTGACAAAGGCTTATCCGGTTGACTTCCTTTACTCGGCGATGGGTGTCGCTATGGAGGGGGACGGGGTTGGTGTTGATGGCAGCCGCGTGCACCTTGCCTCCGGACTCACGGGCTATGTCAACGCTAAGGGCGTCAAGGGCGGGACTCCCTATTGGGCTAATGAGATGTTCTGGCTCAACAGCAGTGGCCTACTCACCTTTCCGCTCCAGGCTGGCGGCTGGTCTAACGGGGCGTGGGCAAGCAGCAAACCGACCAACAAAGTGAATGCCAAACTGGCGCGGTTTGAACCTGGACCATCCTTGGGGGCATCCGGCGCCCCTTTGCGCTCGCTCGCGTCGGTAGCGGTCGACCCCAAGGTAATCGCTTATCGGAGCGCCGTCTACCTTTCAGCCTATGACCGCTGGTTCTGCGCTGCTGACACGGGTGGAGCAATAGTTGGTCGGCACCTTGATGTCTTCCGGGACGCGCCCACGGTGAGGGCCGGGGGCACTACAAGGCTCTCCCAGAGGATCAGGGTGTTGATCCCTGCTGACGCGCGGAAGCTACTCCCCCTACTCTGCCGATAGACAAGCTTTCTTGACGGGGGGTCACTAAAAGGCACCAAGATTTGGGTTGACAAGCCCTGACAGCCAGATACGTTGTTCTAAGTCATCGGCATGCTGCTGGTGATGCTGACTGAGCGGGCCGCTTGGGGGAGTGGAATGCACCAACAAGAGGATTCACACGACCGACCGGTCTCAGCATCTGAGCCTGTGCAAGTCCCGCGGGCGGCGATGGTGATCGCTGAGTACGAGATCTTCTGCGAGGCAGTTGCCGCCTTGGTGGAGCGTGTTCCTGGTTTTGAGGTCGTCGCATTGGCTCAGACTCCGGAGGATGCGATCCGACGGGCTGGGGCGCTCCATCCTGACATAGCGATTGTCGGGCCACCCCTCACGGCTCGAGAGGGGTTCACTGATGGGGGCAGGACCAAGCTCATCCGTGCGATCAAGGATGCCTCGCCTTCCACCCGGATTGTGCTTCTCACATATCAGGAGCGCCTGGAGGAGGTCCAAGGGGCAATCGACGCGGGCGCCGAGGGCATCGTTGAAGCGGGCGGGCCGCTGGAGCAGTTCTCCGAGTAGTTGGAGCGCGTGGGCTCTGGAATTCCGGCCATCCCGCCGACCGTCGCGCTCAGGCTGCTGCGTAAGGACAGGTCGGACCCGACGAGTCTCAGTGCCCGTGAGGGCGAGGTCTTGTCAGGAGTGGCGAGTGGGTTCACCAACGAGGAGTTGTCAGGTCAGCTACATCTCTCGGTCAGAACAGTTGAGTCCCATCGGGCAAACATCATGGGCAAGCTGGGGCTCCATTCGCGGGCGGACTTAGTGCGGTACGCGCTGGATCACGGGTTGCTCCGATGACGGCTGGAGGTGTTGCACCTGACACGGCCTCACCTAATTAGCGACGCCTTTTAGTTGCAATCACCCGACTCGCTTAGTAGCATGGGGGCAACTTATGAGTTCCTCTCTCGCCAAACCTGAGTCTGTCTACCCTGCGACTGGAGCGCTGAGTGGCGTGGAAGTTTCCCAGCCCAAGCGAACAGTTCTAATCGTTGAGGAACGAGAGCTGGTCAGAGAGGCACTCCGAACTCTCTTAGAGCGCCACGACAGAGGCGAGGTTGTGGCCATGGCGTCCGACACGAGGGAGGCCGCGCGTTATGCAGGGGCGCACAAGCCCAGCGTGACATTGGTCTACCCGGACAGCCCATTCGGAATGGGTGTTGATACCGCTACCCACGAGACCCTCATGGGAATGATTCGCAGTATTCAGGAGGCTGCCCCGGAGACCAAGGTGGTGCTGATCTCCGAACACGGCAACCTCGACGAGATTTGTGAAGCGATCCAAGCGGGCGCCTACGCGGTTATTGACTCGCGCGAGCCGCTGGAGGATGTGCTCCGTGCTCTCGAAGCGATTTTTGGAGGATCCCCGCACATGCCCTCTGGGATCGCATATGCCCTAGTTCGTGGAGAGCGCGAGAAGATCGATGAGTTGACTCCTCGCGAACTGGAGGTACTTACCAAGGTTGCCTACGGACACACCAACGCTGTGATCGCAAGTGAGCTTCACATTTCAGTTCGCACAGTTGAGTCCCATCGGGCTTCAATCCAGGCAAGGTTGGGACTTGACACTAGGGCCGAGCTTGTCCGCTATGCCCTGGACGCGGGTCTTATCCGCTGACCTCCGTTTGACCCCGGGTATTCCCGCTTGCCACTTCAGGAATTAGTACGGATGCGTGAAAGCCGTTGCCTCATTAGCGTGATTTCACAGTCGCCCTGCACATTGCCGGCGGCGTGAAAACCAACGAGGTGGGGCGTGTTTGGGAGGCGGGTTGCTTACGTTGTCGGGGCGTTCGCGTCGCTATTTGCGCTGCTGGGACTGGTCTCAGCTACAACAGCCGCTATCAAGGGGGGCAATCACGGCTTGGGAATCGTGCGGGTTTCCGAAGCACCGCAGCCCCCGGACCCTGTCTACTGGGGAACTGGGTCCACCAAGCCTGATTCTGAGGCACGGGCTCGGCGGGTTAGCCAAGGGGCGGGCGCCCGGCTGAGCATCGTGACGAAGGTTGCGGGGATTGATACCGGTGACCGCTTCAACCTCGTCCTCGATGGTTCCGTTATCTCCCGGGGAGTCGGTGGCTCCCCTTCCCGATGGTCAGACCAGGTTCCGGCGGGTGCTCACCGGCTGGGGGAGTCGACTAACGGGGCCGCATCGCTTGGCGACTACTTGACCGGCGCACGGTGCCGTCAAGGACGCACCGAAATCCCGATTGATCAAAGCAGTGGCGAGCTAAACCTCGAAGCCGGTCAAGACGTGCACTGTACGGTTACAAATCATCGCAAGACAGCAACCATCAGTTTGCGTAGCCGAGTAGTTCCGCCATCTCGTGGTGTCAGGTTTGACCTCACCCTCGACACCGCCGTGGTGGCTCCGGATGTTCGCACCGGGGCAACTACCAAGCCGGTTCAGGTCGTGACTGGGCGACATGCGGTGAGCTCTATCGCTTCCAACGGTGCGCAAGCTGCGCGCTACGAGCCGAGCACCTCATGCAAAGCGGGGAACGGGAATGTCCCCCTTGACGCTGCAACGGGCGAGCTGGTCCTCACCAAAGCCGGGCAGAGCATCGTCTGCACGGTCACCAATCGGAGGCGGGAAGGGTTCTTGACAGTGACACATCGAATGCATCCTGCTGGCGACACAAGCAGGGCGGATGTCTTCGTCAACGGTCGCCTCCGCTCACGTGGACTGCCCAGCGGTGGTTCCGTGGAGAGAATCAAGGTGGAACCCGGAACTAACCGACTGCAACTCGCGGCCTCGGGCTTCGGGACTGCCGCGTTCTACACAACAACGCGCTGCAGAAACGGCCGCACGCCGGTCCAGATTGATGGCAACGGCTACCTATATGTTCGTGCCAACCAAGAGGTTCTGTGCACCGTGACCAGAAGGAAGCAACCGGCCGAACTCACCATTGCGAATCGAGTTCACGGCCCCGGGGTGGGAGCGGCAAAGGTGGCCTTTCGGTTGGACGGAAAGCCGGTGGGGAAAGAGGCTCTCGGTAATGGCGGGACGGTAGGCCCGCTGAGGCTGGCAAGTGGCCGCCACTTGATCGCGGAAGTCGGCGTAAGCCCAACCCACGACCTTTCGCTGTTCAGGCAATCGACCTCCTGCTCTAGCCAAAGCGGGGCCGTAGCCGTTACGGGAGGGGGCGTTGACCTCCCCGCCGGAGAGAAGGTGACATGCACTGTCATCAACATTCGTCGCGCGGGAACACTTCGGGTGCTTCCTGTTGTCGCGGGTCCGTTTGAGCATGGCACTCACTTCGTCCCGGTCATAGACGGCAGGGCCGCATCGGTCAGCGGTGCTCCTGAGGTCAGGCACAGGGTGGGTACTGGGCTTCACTCGGTTGCCGTGGCACCCGGAAGTCGGGCTAGCGACCCGCTCAGGTTTCGGCGCACCGTGGAGTGCTATGACGCCTCCGGTGGAAAGCCGACGGCCGGCGATGGGCGCGTGTATGTCGGAGAGGGGCAAGACGTGGTCTGTCGTATCACCAGCACCAGATTTGCCGGAACGCTGGCCATCACGACCCGGTCCGATTGGCGGGGCACAGCGCCAGCCACCAGTGGCTCTTTCCGCACGACCCTCGATGGACTGATCCCGGCGAGGAGACAAGGGAATCCTGCTCAGGGCCATGGGGCGCTTGTCGTCTCTTCAGGCTGGCATCGCCTAGGTCGGGTCGCTGCTGCTGAGATTGATCCAAACGGCTTCAAGCTCTCGATCGCATGTTATGACGGCCGGGGGCAACCGGTCCGCGTCCTGGCACGAAGGGTCTGGGTGGGTGTCAACCAAAGTGTCCGCTGCACCCTTCGTAACACCCGCAAGACCGGGACCCTCACAGTCGTCTCACTACTCAAGTTCCCAAGCCCAGTCCCGGCCGCCCCAGCTCTCTTCGGGCTACTGGTTGGAAGCCAGGGCGGGCGGTTGGGATCTCAGCGTGGTGAGTCCAGCGGCCCCATGGTGGTCCCTGCTGGTCTTGTCACAGTTGACCCTCATTCGGAAGGCGCCGTGGCAGCCGACGGCTTCCGAAGAAACACCACCTGTGTGGATGGGGATAGCAGGCGCCTAGAGCTGATTGGCGCCCAGGTGATGGTCGGTTTTGGGCAGCATGTGACCTGCCGGGTCACTTCCGCGCGTTGACGATCTCAGCGCGCCCTTGGGCACCAGTGCCACCTAGTAGCAATCCTCAGAGTTCCGCATAAAAGCCGCAGGTAGTTGGCGCGGATCAACCGCGACAACTCTCGTAGGTACTACCCGCAATGGGCGGGCTATTTGACCTTAGTTTCGTTTTGCGGTCGCTCAAGAGCGGGCGACGGCAGCGATTCCAACTAATCCCCACGAGCGAGGCAAGAGCGTGCCAAACAATCCCAAGCTTAGGTTTCACAGTTCGGCGAAAGCAGTTCTCGCCGTTGCCGTGGCCGCCATCTTCTTGGGAGTAATAGGACAGGAAGCTGCCCAGTCCTCGGTTCCGTCGACCGGCACTCTGCGCGCACTTGCAGGTGGATACCGGACCATCACTCCTACGAGCTCTAACGGAGCTGAGACCTACTCGGTCCCACTCAAGGACGCGCTCTTGCAGCGTTCCACCTCCTCCGTGTTCTCGTCTCCCTTTGACTTCCCTCTGACCGATTCGCTGGGTGAGACCTCCGCGGCGAGTGTCGCTCGTGGAACTTGGAATGTTCGAGAGAAGCCACTCCCAGCAGTTCAGCCGACAGGGTGGCGTGCGCTGAACTCACTGTCGTGGGGCACTACCTCTGCTAAGGACTATGTGGGGACGGCAAGTGTCGAGGGAGGCACGGCTACGGCCGCCGTTGACAGTTCAAAGAGCACGCGATTTGTCTATGCGCGAAACAATCCAGCGCTTCCGACTGGCTGCAATAGCGGGCTGAAGGTCCTCCTCCTGCTCGACACCTCGGCCTCAACGAGCGGACACAACCTCGCCTACCGTGACGCGGCCCAGGGATTTGTGAATGCCATGGGGGGCACCAACTCCAAGGTCAAGATTGCGTCGTTTGCGACCAACTCAACTCCCGCCGGTTCGTTCTATGACATGCAGGTTCCGGGAGCAGGAGGAGTAAGTGGTGCGAACGCCGCTATTCAGACGATCTACCCAAACAACACCAGCGGAAGCGGGTACACCAACTGGGACCAAGCGTTGATTGACGCTTCCTCAACGCAGGTGAACCTGGTCGTCCTGATTACCGATGGCAACCCGACGACGCGCAGGAGCGGTTCCACCAGCAGCTCCACCAAGATCGATGACATTACGTTTGCTGTGGCGTCGGCGAACTCGGTCAAGGACCCCGACGGTGACGTCGGCACGGCTGCTGATGCACAGACAATGCTGGCGGTCGGCGTCGGGTCCGTGAGTGAGGTTTCAACAACGAATCTGGCGGCCGTCTCAGGCCCAACGCAGGGCGTTGACTACATCAACCCAGCGAACCCAGAGGACCTGCAAGCCGTCCTCGAGAAGCTTGCGGGCAGGCTTTGTGGTGGCAGTGTGAAGGTGCACAAGGTGGTGGCCGGTCCCGCTGAGGCGGACGCTGGGTTCACTGTCTCGCTGGACACGACTCCAGTTCTAACCAATGTGCAGAACGCAAGCACCGAGGACATCCCCGTAGGTGTGGGTGACCACACTGTCTCGGAGGTGGCGGGCAACGGAGAGACCGACCTCTCCAACTACACAGCGGCCTACGACTGCCACGACGTGACCGAGCCGGGAAGTCCTGGGTTGCCTACGACAAATGGCAAGTTCACCGTTGTGGCCAACCATAAGTACGACTGCACCATTACCAATACTCGGAAGTCGAGCACCCTGAAGATCATCAAGAAGATCGCTGGTCCGGCGGAGGCAACTGCGCGGTTCAACCTTCTTGTTGATGGCACGGTCAAGGCCGCGAACGTGGCCAATGATGGTACGACGGGGGCCTTGACAGTTGGGACTGGCTCACACACCTTCGGTGAGACCGGGGGTACCACTGGCCCACCAGACAATGTGACCACGAGCTTGACCGACTACACCCAAGGGGTTTCGTGTCAAGTGGATGGTGGGACGCCGTTCACGCCGACCCCATCCGGCGGCACCACGTGGAGCGTCTCGGTGGATAAGGACAAGGCAGTTGTCTGCACGATCACCAACACTCGCAAGACAGGGTCGTTGACAGTCACTAAGGCTCTTTCTCCTAACACGGATCCAGGGTTGTTTGACCTCCTTGTGAATGGGTCAACCAAGAAGACTGATGCCACTGATGGCGGCACGACGGGTGCTGTAACTGTCAACACTGGCACGAGCACTGTTAGTGAGCTGGCTGGCAGTGTGGGAAGTCTTGCTAATTACACGACTTCCATTCTGTGTAAGGACGGTGACACCACTGTCGCTAGTGGTAACGCAACCAGTCTTGATGTCTCCGTTACGCAAGACCAAAAGGTTGTTTGCACGATTACCAACACTCGCAAGAGCGCGACCATCACTGTCGCCAAGACTGTTGTTTGGCCTGAACCAGTTCCCGCTAACACCGGGCTGTTCAATCTTCAGATCGACGGGACGACCCAGAAGGCTGATGCCAAGAGTGGCGAGAACACTGGTCCAGTGGCCGTTACCGCTGGGCCGCACTCCGTTGGTGAGACCGCTGGCACCGGAACGTCATTGAGTGATTTCACATCAGCCACCGTCTGCCTGAACGGCGATCAGGAGATCACTCCGGTGCAAGGTCAGTACGACATCCCTGAGGGCAGCTCCGTTGTCTGCACGATCACTAACACTCGGCAGACTGGTTCGTTGACGATCGTCAAGACAGTTCCGTTGGGTACCCCACAGCCGTTCAGCTTCACGGGCCCTCACGACGACGTATTCGAGCTTGTGCCCAATGGTGGCGATGGAGGCGACACGGCATCAAAGACTTACACGCTCGCCACTGGCACTTGGACTGCAAGTGAGGGCACTGTCCCAACGGGATTCGTGTTCACCTCACTCGCATGCAGCACAAGCGAGGGAGGAGCGACCATTGATGGCAAGAACCTGACGCTCAACCTCCTTGCCGGGGAGAACATCACTTGCACTTGGGTGAACACGCCAAGCGCCACGCCAAACCCAGGTCGTGCGGGTACAGCGGTCCTGGCCGGAACGACTGGCTGCGCGATCCGGACATATGCGGCCTATCGGGTGAGGGGAACCTTCATCTCCAGCATCAACTGGTACCTCGACGGGCGCCGCGTGGGCACCGCAACCAAGAAGAGCACGCCGGCCTACTGGAAGAAGTGGTTCAAGGTTTCAACCCTCTCCTACAGGGTCCACAAGGTTCAAGCGGTCGTGCACTTCACGGTAGGAACCACTCCAAGAACCAAGACATTGACTACGAGGTTCGCGCGTTGCACCACGCACCTCACAGGCTGAGCTGAGTCCCCGGATACCCGGCCCCTTCGGTGGCCCAGCCAGACACCCCGACGCGGTCAGCCCTCCAGCTGACCGCGTCGGCTCGTCTTTCACTTGCGTGAGCAGACGCGTCTGATCTTGCCGTGGATCCGGCGCTTAACCCGGTGGCACGCTGGCTTCGCGTAGGCGGTCCTCATCCCAAACTCGGCCGCATAGGTGGAGCCCATCGAACCAACGGGGGTGCCGTTCGTTATTCCGATGCCAATGTCACGCCATTGCGGGTCGAGCAGGTTGGCTCGGTGACCGGGGCTGTTCAGCCAGAGGGAGAGGATCTCCTTGGGTGAGCCGCGGTACCCGGTTGCCCAAGCGAGGTTCTCACCGAGTGCCCAGATTGGGCGGCCTGATGTGTAGCCGCTGGCCTTGCCTCGGGTGGCAACCGTTCCATGGGTGAAAGGGTCAATGTGGGCGAAGAACTGCTTGGCGACAATCCTTTTCGACCAGGCGGAGGCCGTGGACTGCAGTTGGGCGTTGAGCCGCAATGCGCTCAGGTGGTGAGAGGCGCGCGTCTCGTTGATCAGGCAGAGAGTGGAGCTGAGGGCGGCAGCATCTTGGTTGCTGGAGGGAACTGTGGCAGTGGCTCTGCAACTACTGGCTGATGCCCCAGTCGGGGATATACCGAGGACAAGAGCGATAACTACGGTGCCAAAGACGGTGGATTTGGTTGGTTTGGTCATGTATTTTCTCCTCACCATCCAGTGTAGAAGTACCACGCTTTCGTGCCAGTAAACCCCTAGAACAATGTGGACTTTCCGCAACTGCTGGCTCTAATTGGTGAACGGTTGGCCGAGGTGAAATCCATCCCTTAGGCAAGGTGAGACGGGAGAGACTTGGGTTGTGCCCGAGAACGCCACGACTGAGGCTCAGGTGAACCCGACTGAGCCGATCGAGCTGCTGCTTCGCGACCTCAAATCGCAGGCAGGAGGGCTCAGCACGCTGGAGGCAGCACGCCGCCTAACTCAGTTCGGACCCAACCAGCTCAAGCGCCAAGAGCGACGCCGTTGGCCGCAAGATCTCGCACGTCAGTTCACTCACCCGCTAGCCCTGCTGCTCTGGGCCGCTGCTGGTTTGGCATGGCTAGTAGGGATCCAAGCGATTGGCGCCGCGATCGTCCTCGTGATCCTCATCAACGCAGCCTTCGCATTCATCCAGGAGCGACAGGCGGAGCGGGCGGTCGAGGCGCTAGCGGCATACCTGCCACCTCAGGCAACCGCTGTGAGGGATGGGCGACCGAGCACCATTGACGCCAGCGGACTAGTCCCCGGCGATGTTGTCGTGGTTGCCGAGGGAGACCGAATATGTGCTGATCTCCGTCTTCTTTCTGGGTCGGTGGAAGTTGACATGTCGACGCTTACGGGGGAGTCACTTCCGGTTTCCCGCATGGCCGCTGCCGCAGACTCAGGCGTTGCGATGATTGAAGCCCGCGAGCTGGTCTTCTCGGGCACCACTTGCGTCGGGGGAGAGGCACGGGGGGTTGTCTTCTCGACAGGCATGTCAACGGAACTTGGGCGTATCGCCTCCCTCTCAGAGCGAGTTGAGTCCACGCCCAGCCCCCTTGAAGATCAGGTCAGGAAGGTCGCCTGGCTGATTGCCGCTGTCGCAGTGGGACTTGGGTTGGCGTTCATTCCCATCGGCATGATCGGAGCTGGGCTATCGCTCGCGGATTCAGCGGTCTTTGCAATTGGACTGCTTGTCGGGAATGTGCCCGAGGGGCTCCTTCCGGTTATCACTCTGGCGTTGGCGGTCGGCGTTCGTGAGCTTGCGCGCAGGGGTGCCGTAGTCAAGCGGCTGAGCGCCGTTGAGACATTGGGATCAACGACCGTGATCTGCACGGACAAGACTGGCACCCTGACCCGCAACCGCATGGTTGTCCAGGCGCTGTGGGCATTGGATGGCCGGCCAAGCACGCGGCTTGGCGAGGCAATGGCAGCCTGCTCGACCGCACGAGTTGATGACGGGGAGGAAACGGGCGACGCAACGGAAACGGCGATTCTGAGAGCAGCCCGTGATCTGGGCGTTGACATCGACGCTGACCGCCGGGACCAGAAGCAGCTGAACCGCTTTGCCTTCGACCCGATCCTCAAACGCATGACAACTCTCAGCGGGACGGAAGACAGCGGTCCGGTGTTGAGTTGCAAGGGGGCCCCGGAGTCAGTGCTGCCGCTCTGCCAAACGATTCTTGGGCCTGGAGGGCGGGTGGACGACCTTGACGAGGACATTCGGATGGAGGTCGAGATTGCGGTGGCTGACCATGCGCGCCGTGGCCTCCGGGTTCTGGCGCTTGCCGACAGGCCAATTGGGCCAGAGGAGCAGTTGCCTATTGATCGCACGGAGGCGGAACAGGCACTCACGCTGTTAGGACTTGTGGCGTTGGAAGATCCGCCTCGCCCTGAAGTCAAAGGAGCAGTCGCTGACTGTCAGGCCGCGGGAATCCGAATCATTGTGGTCACAGGCGACCATGGGCTGACAGCTACCGCAATTGCGCGCGAAGTTGGAATTGTTGGCGCCACCGACCCGGTGGTGATCGCTGGGACTGAGGTGGACCGGATGACGGATAGCGACCTGTCGGCTCAGCTCAGCCTTGCGCGCCCGGTGATCTTCTCCCGCAGTTCACCCCAAGCCAAGTTGCGCATTGCTGATGCACTGATCGAGCGGGGAGAGGTCGTTGCGATGACCGGGGATGGCGCCAACGACGCTCCGGCCCTGCGCCGCGCTGACATCGGGGTAGCCATGGGCGTCAGCGGCACTGATGTGGCCAGAGAGGTGTCAACCATGGTCCTCACGGACGACAATTTCGCCACCATCGTTGAGGCGGTCAGGGCAGGACGGAGGGTGTTCGACAATGTCCGCAAGTTCATCTTCTACATTTTTGCCCACGCTACGCCCGAGGTAGTGCCGTTCCTCGTGTTCGGACTAGCGGGCGGCGCAATTCCGCTTCCGCTGACCATTCCCCAACTCCTCGCGATAGATGTGGGAACGGAAACCCTTCCCGCGCTTGCACTGGGCCGCGAGCCGGCCGAGCCGGGCCTGATGTCGAGACAGCCGCGACGCCGGGAGGACGGTGTTGTCAGCCGGGGTTTGGTGATTCGCGCCTGGCTATTTCTCGGACTGATCTCCGCTGGCCTCGAGTTAGCGGGGTTCTTCTGGGTCCTTACCGATGCGGGGTGGAACCCGGGGGACGCGACTGGCGCCGGAACACCGCTGCACCACGCCTACCTTCAGGCTACGACCATGACCTTTGTGGGCATGGTCCTCTGTCAGGTGGGGACCGCCTTTGCTGCCCGGACTGAGAAGGCCTCACTACGGTCAGTGGGGGTACTCAGCAATCCGCTGCTGCTCTGGGGGATCCTGTTTGAGCTTGTGTTGACGGCGATGATTGTCTACCTGCCGCCCCTTCAGGAGTTGATTGGAACGGCCGCCCTGAGCCCTAGTCAACTCCTGTTCATGGCACCTTTCCCGCTCGTCGTCTGGGGCGCCGATGAGGTCAGGCGGTGGCTGCTTCGGCGGACCCATCACGCCGTTTGATCATCAGCCCTGCGAGCGGGTAGAAGAGGGTTGAAAGCAGGGCGGCCGAGACTAGGGCGGCGGCGGTAGTTGACCGCATATGGCCGGCCTGATGGGCGACTGTGGTGATGGCCAGAACCAGTGGAAGCTGGGTCGCTGAGAAGAAGGCAAGCGCTACCCGATCACTGTGAGGAAGTTCCTTCTTGTAGAGAAGAAGGGCCGGGGTTCCCCTGACAACCAGAAAGAGCAGGAAGAACAGCGGCACCTTCAACATGGCGCTGGCCGAGACAAAGAGTGATGCAACATCAAGCTCCTGGCCACTGACGACAAAGAAGAACGGGACAAAAACACCGAACGCAACCGCGGTCAGCTTCGACTCAAATACTGCCGACTCGGCCTTTCCCAACATCTGCCGAGCGATCATGCCTGCGGCGAATCCTCCGATCAGAAGGTCGAGATGAAGCTTGGCGGCGAGCAGAACGAGCGCGAGTACTAGAACGAAGAACCATCGCACGGCTATTTGTGAACTCAACTCAGCTGACCGCTGGAGGAGCGGCACTGACTGTTGGCTTGACCTGACTGCGAGCATCGCAACGGCGACTGCCACGGCAATAAAGAGCGCCATCAGCATTGCCTCGCTGAGTGGACTGGCCGTGGTCAGGAGGAGGGTTAGAAGCAGGATCGGTCCAAACTCGCCCACCGCGCCGGCCGCGAGCAGGTTGGTCCCGAGTCGGGTTTTCAGCTCTCCCGAGTCAGAGAGGATCGGGATCAGCGTCCCAATGGCAGTTGTTGCCAGCGCGGATCCCGTGTATAGGGGGGAGATAACCACGCCCGCGATTGCGAGAAGTGCGGCTGCGCTGTAGGCGATCGCGAGCGAGATCACCCAGCCCCCACCGGCCCGGTTGAGCGGTCCGCCACGGATCCGTTTGAAGTCAATTTCGTAACCAGCGAAGAAGAAAAGGAGGCCAAGGCCAACGGTCTTGAAGAACTCGGTCAGGGTTGTGACCTCCAAGCCTAGGACCTGGGGTCCAACGATTACGCCCAGGATCAGCTCGATGGCCACCGCGGGTATTAGTAGCCCGCGATTTGCTGCGAGAACGGCGAGTGTGCCGGCTGCGGCGCCAAGTGCAGCGACTGCGACAACGGGGACAAGTTCGTGAACGCCGACGCTCTGGACGGTGGTTGCGATCAGCGTGGACATGGCCGATTCAAAGAGAGGGGCTTCACAGTATTCAAGCTAGTTGAGAGGGCGGCAGCTGTGCGGGGCTCTCCCAAGTTTTAGTGGCCGGTGCCGTTGGGGTCAGGTTACATTGGCCGTAATGACCTGCCGCAACGGTGGTGCACAACGAAAGGAATCAACGTAAATGACGCTTGCAACATACGGACTCACTGAGGCACTTGGGACAGCTCTCGCAGTCTTTTTCCTCGTGATCTGGCTCTGGATCCTGATCTCAATTATCAGCGACCTGTTCCGGGATCACAAACTGTCCGGTTGGGCAAAGGCCATTTGGATCATCTTCCTAGTCACCATCACGCCCTTGGCCGCGCTGATCTACCTCATCGCCCGTGGTGGTGGAATGCGCGAGCGCGCAATCGCCCAGCAGGCAGAGGTACAGGACCAGATGAACTCATACATCCGTGAGCAGGCAGCAACCGGCTCCCCTGCGAGCGAGCTTGAGAAGCTCAGCAGCCTCCACGAGAAGGGGAAGCTCAGCGATGACGAGTACGCCAAGATGAAGGCCAAGATCACCGGCTGAAACACGCCAAACCGTTTGACTTGAATCCTGGGGCGGAGTTTGGCTCCGCCCCGGGGGTCATACTTCGCTTCCGTGGAAGCCGCCTCAACCAGCCAGGTCTCCCCCTCGCCTGCCGGCGGCGACCTTGTAGGTCAGCGCTCGAAGCGCGACTTCCGGATTGGTCTCGCAGCGATCCTCTGCATCGCGCTTGGCGCGTCGATGTTGATGCAGAACGTCGGATGGGCTCAGATGTCGTTCTTTGGGCTTACTCGCGCGATGTCAACTGGTACGGCGCAGATTGACCCTTACCACTGGGAGTCCAAGGACAAGTCCTACATTGACGGGCACTTCTACTCGGTCAAGGCTCCTGGACTTTCAGCTTTTGTACTCCCCGCCTATGTGGGGCTGCGGGCAATTCACTTTGAGTCCCGGCACGGGGGCAGGCCCGTGACTGGAATGGTTGGCCCACAAGCCGGCTCGCACGGCAAGCCGGTCGCAGTGAAGGCTGACTGGCACCTGAACTGGATGATCATTTGGGCGCTGACGCTGTTTGGTTGCATGTTGCCCTTCGCGCTGTTGTTGCTGCTGGTCAGGTCGATGGCCGAGCGCTACGGACCTGGGACAGGGACGGCAACAGCCGTTGCGGTCGGGCTCGGGACCATGCTGCTGCCTTTCTCAACGCAGCTGATGAGCCACGCACTGTCCACGTTTGCCCTCTTCGCGGCCTTCTGGATTCTCCACAGGGAGCGGCAAGGGGTTGGGAATCTGAAGCTGGTTGCGCTCGGCGGGCTTGTTTCTGGTCTGGCCGTAACGGTTGAGTACCCGCTGGCATTCGGCGGCTTCGTGCTTGGCCTCTACACGGCGTTCCGTTCGGCTGATGGACGCTGGGATCTTCTGTCAGTTATCAAACGGGGTACGGCTTTTGCTGGGGGCGTGTTGTTTGGCGTTCTCCCAATTGCTTTCTACAACCTTTGGGCATTTGGCTCCCCAACCAAGATGTCCTACTCCTCGGCAGTTGCAGTCCAGGGCCTCACAGGGCATCAGGAGATCGGCCTCAACAGCCATGGCTTCTTTGGGATTGGTGTTCCCAAGTTCGAGAACTTGGTTCACCTGCTCTTTTCACCCCGGGGCCTATTGATCACAACCCCAGTGCTTGCGATGGGCCTGTTTGGGGCGGCTGTTATGTATCGCAAGGGGCATCGCGCTGAGGGCGCGACGATCATCGGCATGGTTGCCCTGCACTTGCTCTACAACGCGGGATACTGGCTGCCGTTTGGTGGGGGAACACCGGGGCCGCGCTTCCTGATTCCAACAATTCCATTTGTAGGAATAGGCCTTGTTTTTGCTTGGAAGAAGCTCCCGTCCACAACGCTTGTATTGGCGGTCGTGAGCGGTGTTGTGATGAGTCTCATCACCGTGACCTATCCGCTGGTCGGGTTTGACTGGGTCTACCGGTGGTGGAGTCGGGTTGAGCACGCGTACTTCGTCCCTACTGTCTGGAGCGAGATTGGGCTGGGACGAGCATGGCCTTCAGTCCTCCCAACGCTTGGGCTGTTTGCGTTGGCGGCGGTGCTCGCAGCTGTTGTAACGAGAGGCTTGCGCTTTGCCAAGGATTGGCGGCCAGCCCTTGCTGCCCTAGTTGGCTGGGGTCTGCTCGCAGGGGTCGCCTCAAGGCACATCCGTGAGGACTCACGACCCGCTGACTCTTACCACGTGAATATTCCCCACAGGTTGGTAGAGGTTGCCGGGCTTGCCGCTCTTGTGGTGCTGCTCTCAGCCCTTGCATTTCAAAGGGCCCGTTCTGTGGATTCAGAAGGTACGCTTGCCAAGTGAGCACCAGTAACGAAAACTCAGAGGTCGGCTCCCGCGGTAACCGCCTGGCTGCTTCAGTGCTGATCGTCCTAGCGACGATCCTGAGCATCATCTCCGTTTACGCCGTCTGGGTTGACCAGCAAGTCTTGAATCCAGACAACTGGGCTAACACCTCAACCAAGCTTCTTCAGAACAAGGAGGTGCGCACTCAGACCGCGGTGTTTATCACGGACAAGATCTACGAGAATGTTGATGTTCAGGCCGAGATCGAAAAGGCCCTGCCCAACAATGCGTCCATCCTCGCTGGGCCTGCCGCGGACGCCCTTCGCGGCCTCGCCCAGACAGGGATAGAGAAGTCATTGGGCACAAGCGAGGCTCAGTCAGTTTGGAAGTCAGCTCATAGGGCTCTTGATCAACAGGTGGTTGATGTGATCAACCAGACCAACACCGGCTTCCTTCAGTACCAAGGCGACAAGGTGCAGCTTGACCTCCGTGAGGCCGCCATCAAGATCGGCGACCGCCTTGGGCTCAAGTCACAAGCCGAAAAGATCAAGCCAGGGCAAGCAACGCTGACGATCTTCTCCTCAGGTGAGATTGGACAGTTCCGCACCGCGGCGCGCTTCCTCCAGGGCCTCGCGGTTCTCGGCCCACTCTTGGCTTTCCTCTTCTTCTCGTTGGCTGTGGCGGTCAATCGGGGCCGCCGACGCAGGACCGTTGTGGTCAGTGCCGCCGCTCTAATTCTGGCCGCGCTAATTGCCCTTGCAGTCCGGGGTGTGGCTGAAACACCTGTGGTGGATGCACTTGCCACAACTGACGCTGCCAAGCCTGCCGCTAAGGCAACATGGGAAATCGCGACCGGCATGCTCAGCTCTATTGCCACGAGCACCATCTGGCTTGCGGTGCTCGTAATTGTCTTCTCCACCCTTGGTGGGCCTTGGAAGTTCGCCGTGACCTTCCGCAGGTGGGTTGCCCCGTGGGTGAATCAGCGTCCCGCCGTGGCCTTTGGTGTCGCGTACTCGCTCTTCCTCCTCTTCCTGATCTGGGGCCCAATTCCGGCCTTCAGGCAGTGGGTGACTGTGGTGATCTTCCTAGTACTTGTTGGCCTCGCTGTCTGGGCTCTGCGCCGCGAGACGCTTGTGGAGTTCCCGGACGCTTCATCTGACGATGCGGTTGAGAAGCTCAAGGAAGCGTGGACTGAACTGAAGGAGACCCTTGGCAGCGGTATCAGCAAGGGCGCTGAGGGAGCAAGCTCTGCGGCCAAGCAGGTTCGCGACAAGGCAACCTCTTCCTCAAGCGGGGAGCAGCCGACCAAGGTTGATAACAGCGAGGTTCCCACTGGAAATGTGGCCACTGGTACAGAGACACCTGCGGCCGGTCTTGACGGTCTTGAACGGCTGGCAGCCTTGCACGCCAGCGGCGCTTTGACAGCCGAGGAATTCGCGGCCGCCAAAGCCAAGCTGCTCTAGCGCCGTCGCTTCAAGCGACGGTCCTTGCAAGGTTGGGAGGCGTACCTTCCGAAACCTTTACCTCAGGGGTCTAATCTTCTGTGAGTGTCAGGATCGAGCCCCCGTCCCAGAGTTGTCATCGCAGCAGTTGTGACCGCTGGCGCCCTTGTCGGTGGCGGGGCGCTGATAGGGCAAGCTGGGAACCCTCCGGGGGATCAGGCCAGGGCCGCAACCGCGGCGGCCGCATCCGCCTCTAGTAGCCGCTTCACGCCTTCGCGGCCGAGTGGGGTTACCGCGTCATCCTCGGCGCCGACAGTCGCCAGACTCTGGCTTGCGCAGAATCCCGGGACTCTTCACGGGACACGAGTCGCAGACCTGCATTTGACGCGGGTCCTCAAGAGTGGCCGTGGCGGGATTTCGATTGTCCGGCTTCAGGAAGTTCATTCCGGTGCGCCCGTCCTTGGTGGTCAAGCAGTGATCGCGGTTGACAGCACCAACAAGGTTGTTGCTGGCAGCACTGAGACGCTCAGGGGCAAAGTTCCATCGTTGTCCCCGAGGGTCACATCAGGTCAAGCCCGTGCCGCGGCTGTGGCGGCAGCGTCCAAGGGCGGCCGCAATGGGGTGACAGCAGTCGGGACTCCAACACTCTCGATCTTTGATCCTCGGATTCTCGGCGGGCCAGGACTGAGCCGGGCAACCCTTGTCTGGAATGTGACGGTGAACCGGGGCGGAGCGAACCCGCTCAGCAGGATCGTCTACATCGATGCCCAGCGAGGATTCCCAATCGCATCCATGGACAAGATGGAGGCCACGCTAAACCGCACCGTCTGTGATGCCAAGAGCACAGCCACCAAGGTTCCTTGTTCCTCAACCCCATCCGCGCCTGCGGCACGCTCGGAAGGCGGTGCCGCCAGCTCGGTTACTGATGTCAACACGGCATATGACTACGCAGGGGACACCTACAACTTCTACCAAGGCCTTGGTCGCAACAGCATTGACGACAACGGGATGGAGATCAAGTCAACGGTCAGATTCTGCCCTGCAACAAACCAGTGCCCATATGGCAATGCGTACTGGAATGGATCCCAAATGGTCTACGGACGGGGTTACTCATCAGCCGACGATGTTGTCGCTCATGAGCTGACCCACGGTGTGACCCAGTACACGTCCCAGCTCTTCTACTACTACCAGTCGGGCGCGATCAACGAAGGTCTTTCAGACATCTTCGGGGAGTTCGTTGACCAGACAGATGGCGTTGGGACGGACACCACTGCTGTCAAGTGGCAGATCGGCGAGGACCTTTCGATTGGCGCCATCCGCGACATGAGCGACCCAACAAATTTTGGGGACCCGGACAAGACCTCGAGTGACAACTACACGGCTGATTCAGCGTCTGGTGACTCCGGCGGCGTACACACCAACTCCGGTGTTGCCAACAAGACTGCTTACCTCACCACGGATGGCGGAACGTTCAACGGCCAGACCATCAGCGGGATTGGAGTCACGAAGGCCAAGCAGGTCTGGTACCAAACGCAACTCCTACTCCGTTCGGGCTCTGACTACCAAGATCTAGGCACGGCACTGGACCAAGCCTGTCAGTCCCTTGTCCCGAGCGCTGCTGTCTCATCAGCGGACTGCACGGAAGTGAACAAGGCCACGGCCGCGACAGAGCTTTCTCAAACACCGCTGAAGGCTCCAGCAACGAAGGCGACTCAGTGCGAGACAGGGGCTCCATCAAGTGTTTACGCCGACAACTTTGATGGCGCGCACTCATGGGCCAAGGCAAGCACCACGGGCGGTTCTCAGTGGTACTACTCCTCCGAGGACACTGCCAATGGCCTCTACGCAAAGAGTGGAACCGGGAACCTGTGGGGCGACGACCCGAGCATCATCTCTGACTCAACAATGACAATGGACCACGCGGTGACTATCCCCGCTAATGGCCGCCTCTACTTTGACCACGCCTACAGCTTTGAGCGCAACACCTTCGCGACTACTGGCAACTACGACGGTGGGGTCATTGAGTACACCACCGACGGCGGAACTACTTGGAACGACGCTGGTTCGCTGATCACGATCAACGGCTATTCGGGTGCAATCTTCAGCGGTAGCGCAGGCGACAACCCACTCGCAGGGCGTGACGCATTTGTCGGCCCGAGCAAGGGGTACATCGGATCAAGGCTGGACCTCAGCTCACTTGCTGGGCGAAGTGTCAAGTTCAGGTTCAGGATCGGTACCGACTCCGGGACCTCGGACTACGGTTGGTTTATTGACAACTTCAAGGTTTATAGCTGCGCTGCGACGGACACGACACCACCGGACACAACAATTGGCGCTGGGTCCGGCGGTTCAGTTCCCGCTGAAGGAGCGTCAATCACCACTTCAACCGCAACTGTCACCTTCAACTCGTCTGAGGAGAACTCGACGTTTGAGTGCCGGGTCGACTCGGTCTCCAACGCCGACTGGTCCTCTTGCCTCAGCCCCAAGGTCTTTACTGGCCTGGGTGAGGGCAGTCACAAGGTTGAGGTACGCGCTACGGACGCCGCGGGGAATGTGGATTCTACGCCGGCTGTTAGGAACTTCAGTGTTGACACAACCGCACCGAACACGGCCGTGACTTCCGGGCCAGCGTCTTATCGGAGTTCGTCGGTCTCGGTCTCGTTCGGTTCCACAGACTCTGGGGCCACGTTTGAGTGCCGACTGGATTCAGCCTCTGAGGCGGACTGGGTTGGCTGTGTCACGCCCACGACATTGTCCGGGCTGAGCGATGGAAGCCACACGCTTGAGGTCCGTGCTGTTGACGCCGCGGGGAATGTGGACGGGAGTCCCGCAACGAGGACCTTCACAGTCGACATGACGGCACCTCAGACCACGATCACTGCCGCGCCTGCCACCTACGTGCGCTCAAAGTCAGTGGCCTTCACCTTTAGCTCTAGTGAGGCTGGCGGCACATTTGGCTGCCAGTTTGACTCCCTTGTGATTTGGCTTTCACCCTGCACCAGTCCGAAGACCTACAGCGCTCTCGCTGAGGGCAACCACACCTTCCAGGTCCGAGCGTCGGACGCCCTGCTCAATAGGGACGCGAGCCCAAGTGCGGTCATGTTCACGGTTGACACCGTGAGTCCTGATACCAAGATCACCCTGTCGCCAACGCTCACGAAGGTGACCCGCCCGGTCTTCAAGTTCACGACCGTGAAGGCGGGGGACCTGTACCACTTCCAGTGCGCCATAGACACTGGCGCTTGGGTTGCATGCGCATCCCCGTGGACCGCCCCGGCTGTCCTGAAGAAGGGCACTCATAAGTTCAAGGTTGCCGCAATTGACCGGGCCGGGAACGTTGATGGCAGTCCTTCGACTAAGACTTTCCGGATCTACTAGACGCCCTTTAGGCGGAAGGCTTTGTAGGTAGAAGGGCTCCGTCGCTAAGCGGGTGATTTCCACCAGTCGGCGTGATGTTGTCCGGAAAGCCGCTAGTGTCCCTTTTGGTGACAGTCAGTTTGGCTGTCGCGAGGTGAAGCTTTCTTGGCCCCGCCATCACACGGCGGTTCGGGAAAACAGTACCTCCCGAATCGTTTCGCACCAGACCGGTGCGGGGCACATCAAGAAAGAAATACACA
>CAFBLU010000024.1_pt1 | contig 21980 bp, 20 predicted proteins | sample 7268271 | NCBI WGS metagenome assembly CAFBLU01 (sample SAMEA6814044, study PRJEB35770) | freshwater metagenome | biome: Freshwater; feature: Freshwater reservoir; material: water | place: Czech Republic | collected 2017-05-23 | depth 30m m
CCAGCTGTTTCTGTAAACACGCCCGTGGTCTTTGCCAACAGGGAGATTCCCTCACGGATCTCGTCGTCGGTAGCGGATTCAATTGCTCCTCCGGTGCGGCGGGCAAGCTCAAGTGCAAACGGTCCGTCGGCAGGATCGCCGATGGCCAGCGAGCGAGCGATCGTGTCCGGCTTGACTGGTCGGCAGAAGTCAGCACCCTCCTCAAACGCAGTTGCGACAGGAGAGCAGCCAGCTGCCTGAGCGCCGTGCATCGCCGGCAGCGGACCACTAACGAGGCCGCAGTCGCGCCATTCGTCAAATGCCTTACCCATTCGCGTGTGGAGTGATCCACTTGCCACCGGGGCAACAAGATGGTTAGGAAGACGCCAGTCAAGCTGCTCGGCGATCTCATAAGCGAGTGTCTTTGAGCCCTCTGCGTAGTACGGACGCAGGTTGACATTGACAAACGCCCAATCGCGCTCATGTGCAAGCTCTGAGCACATGCGGTTGACCTGGTCGTAGTTGCCCTTGACGCCAATTACGCGGGCGCCATGAATTGCGGTGGCAGTGATCTTCTCTCGCTCCAAGTCGGCGGGAATGAACACCCATGCTGGCGCACCGGCAGCGGCCGCATGCGCAGCGACTGCGTTCGCGAGGTTGCCCGTGGACGCGCAGGCGAAGGTCGTGAACCCAAGTTCCAGCCCTCGAGCCATGGCTACGGCCACAACACGGTCCTTGAACGAGTGTGTGGGATTCGCGGTTTCGGACTTGATCCAAAGCTCGTCAATCCCAAGTTCCCTTCCAAGACGGTCCGCCTTGATAAGCGGAGTCATACCCGTGGGCAACGCACCCTCGGGCGGGCGCTGAACTGGCAGGAAGTCTGCGTAGCGCCACAGGGTGTTAGAACCAGCCTGAATCCGACGCTTGAGCTCCTCAGGGTCTCGGCCATCTAGAGCCTCATACGAGACCTCAAGTGGACCGAAGCATCGCGAGCAGGCGTAGATGGCCTCAAGCGGATACTCCTCTTGGCACTCCTTGCACTTCAGTGACTTCGGCGGCATTTAATTTGACCTTTCGTTCTTCCGCCGGGTTCCGTGGGCGAAAGCGATCAAACGCTTGCCTCACATCTCCCGAGTTTTAACTCGATGGATTTGGCACCTTCCCCACTGTGGGGGGTTGCCGGCGTGTCATAGGGCCAATCCCTCAACGCCTCTTGATGTGCACTGCGTACTGCTATGTCCGGGTAACAATAGGGCATTACGCAACGGAGCGCAACCGGCCGAGAGATGTTGCATCCCCTCGCCCATCAGTGACATCTAGATACCATCGCTGGTGATGGAACCAGCAAGCAACACAAACGACGAGCCGCGAAGTCCCGATGCCGAGCCTTCCGAAGCCCCGTCTCCGCAGATCAGGCCGCATACGCGGTCCGATTCCTGTTGTCGCTGAGCCTGAACGCCTTCACGTAGACGAAGTCGAGCACGAAGGTCTCCGGTGGATCAACATCGAGCGCCCTCGTGCCGCCGACCGCGCCTGGCTTGAGGAGCAGTTTGACTTCCACCAGCTTGCCTATGAGGATGTCTTCTCCCGTAACCAACGGGCCAAGATCGATGAGTATCCAGATCACATTTTCGCGATCCTCCACTTCCCTCGGTTCAATCCTGATGCTGGTCGCTTGGGCGCTGCTGAGGTGGATGTCTTTGTTGGCCCCGGGTATCTCATCACCATTCCCAATGACCCGATTGATCCGCTTTCCTATCTCTTCGAGCGATGCCGCCAGAGCGAGGAGGTGCGGGCAGATCTCTTCTCGCGCGGATCTGGCTATCTCCTCTACCGAGTGACAGATGCCTGTGTAGACGCCGGGTTCCCAATGCTGCGCAAGATCGGGGCCAAGCTCGAACACCTTGAGGAGGAGATCTTCGCCGGCAGGTCCTCTGAGGCTGTCCGTGACATCTCAAATGTCAAACAGGAGATCATCAACTTCAGAAAGATCGTCCGGCCACAGCGTGTTGTCTTCCGCGACCTGGAACGCACCCGCCACCCAATCTTGGCCGATGAGCTTGAGATCTACTTCGACGACCTCGAGGATGCTTCAGAGCGCATCTGGCAGATGCTCGACGGATTCAAGGAGACAGTGGAAGCCTTGGAAACCACAAATGAATCAGTGCTCTCACATCGACTCAATGATGTCCTGCGGATCCTCACTGTGTTGACCGTCATCTTCCTACCTCCCACTCTGGTTGCGGGAATCATGGGAATGAACACAAAGATCCCCGGCCAGGGAGTGATTGGCGGCTTCTGGCTCACCATCGGCGTTGTCGTCACCATGATCGGTGGCTCGTTGGCCTACTTCAAGTCGCGAGGCTGGCTCTAGCCAACCGATTGCCAGTGGCTGCCTAGCCGCTGGAGGGAGTTACTCGCTGAGCGTCAAAGACTGCGTCAATCTGACGCAGCTTCGCGATTGCGAGCTCCAGCGTTCTTGTGTCCGGGACTTCGACGACAAATCGGTTACGAATCATTGGCTCGTCAGTGGTGACCCTCGCCTCAACAATGTTGATTCCCGTCTCAGCAAAGGTCCTCGAGAGATCCTCGAGTAGGCGATGCCTGTCCCAGCCGTCGACCTGGAGCTCGACGCGGAATGAAGTGTCAGCCTGCCCTTCCCACCTGACTGGGGTGAACCGCCCTTCGTCCTTGCTGAGGTTGTCAACGTTGAGACAGTCGGTCCTGTGAATGGTTATCCCCCGCCCCAGCGAGACATAGCCGCAGATGTCATCACCTGGAACAGGGCGGCAGCACTTCGCCATACGGAGCATCACATCGGGGCCCACATCGGCGACAGCAATTCCGTACCGGCCGGCGGTCGCCGCTGGGCGGTCACGCTTACGACCCTCGCGTATGAGCGCCTCGGCAGCACTGGCGTCATCTTCCGCTGCCTCCCCCTGCTTGAGGCGCTGGAGGACCTTCTGTACAACGCTGTTGGCGGAAACCTTCCCAGACCCGATCGCTCGGTAAAGCTCATCTGCCCTTCGGAAACCAACTTCGCGCGTCACATCCGCTAAAAGTGAGGACCCCACGATCTTCTGGGCTGGAAGCCCCTCACGCTTCAGCGCTTCGTTGAGCGACTCACGACCAGTCTGTTCCGCGTCCTTGCGCTCAACCGTCCTGAACCATGCGCGAATCTTGTTCTTCGCCCGGGGTGTGCGGACGAGCGTCAGCCAGTCTCGCGACGGTCCACGGTCGCGGTTTGAGGTCAGCACTTCTACGATGTCCCCGCTGCGCAACTGGTAGCTAAGCGGAACGATCCTGCCGTTCACCTTGGCACCAACGCACCGGTGACCGACATCGGTGTGGACGTCGTAGGCAAAGTCGAGCGGCGTTGCGCCGGCGGCAAGTGACTTGACCTCACCGCGAGGCGTGAAGATAAATACCTCGTCTTCGAAGAGGTCTCCCTTGAGGGCCGTTAGGAAGTCAACGGAATCAGAGTTGTTGGAGTCACGGTCTGCTGCATCGTCCAGCCATTGGATCCCTTCGCCAGATTCCGTGCCCCTCTTGTAACGCCAGTGGGCAGCAACACCGAACTCTGCTGTCTCGTGCATTGCCCTGGTTCGGATCTGAATCTCGAGTGGGCGCCCTTCTGGCCCGATTACGGTGGTGTGAAGCGACTGATACCGGTTGAGTTTGGGCATCGCAACGTAATCCTTGAAACGCCCCGGGAGTGGCTTCCAGAGGGCGTGTACTGCCCCAACGGCCGAGTAGCAGTCCTTGATTGAGTCGACAACCACTCTCATCGCCGTGAGGTCGTAGATCTCGTTGAACTCCCGGGCCTTCCCAGACATCTTTGAGTAGATCGAGTAGAAGTGCTTCGCGCGCCCTGAAATGGCCGCCTCAACGCCGAGCGACTCAAGCTCAGTGGAAAGAATCCGACCTGCCTCAGCAACGTACTCCTCGCGCTCGGCTCGCTGCTGACTGACGAGCTCCTTGATCTCCTGGTACTTCCGGGGGTGAAGTGTGGCGAACGCTAGATCCTCAAGTTCGGACTTGACCGCGTGGATACCGAGCCTGTGTGCGATGGGCGCGTAGATGTCCAAGCTCTCTTTGGCTTTGAAAGCCTGCTTCTGCTTAGGCAGTGAGCCAACAGTTCGCATGTTGTGAAGACGGTCCGCGAGTTTGATCAAGATCACCCGGATGTCGCGTGTCATCGCGACGATCATCTTTCGATAGTTCTCTGCCTGCTCCTCATCCCTTGACTGGAAGCTAAGTTCCGTGAGCTTGGTTACGCCGTCAACCAGTTCAGCCACGGTCGGACCAAACTCGTGCTCAATTGCCTCGAGGTCAACTGCCGTGTCCTCAACCGTGTCGTGGAGAATTGCGGCTTGAAGCGCTTGAGTATCCAGTCCAAAGCCAGCGCAGATCTCGGCAACAGCTAGCGGGTGATCAATGAAAGGTTCCCCGGACAAGCGGGTCTGTCCGCTGTGTGCGTTCTCAGCAAACTGCCATGCCTTCGCAATTGCCGCAGGATCAAAGTCCGCCATGCCCCTAGCAGCGGCAGTCTCGGCGATTGCGGCCAGGGCAGGTGGGTTCGCTACACCAGAGGAGTTGGACCCAGCAGCGGCGCTCAGGCCGTCGATGTCAGGCTGCGGAGGAATGTGCGTCCCTCCTCGAGCCGGGCTTGAGCCCGTCTCCATGAGAGCGACGAGTCGAGGTCGCCGGTCGCCTTTCCAAGTTCGACAGTGATGTCATCAAGGTCCACCTTGGCAACATCGAGCTCTTGGAGTACTGACAGCATCCCGGCGACCGCCACAGCCGAGCGTGGATGTCTCCCCGGGCCCTGAATGGTTCGAAGTCGCTCGGAGCCCTGTCGTTGACCTGAGGCAGCGCGGAGATCCCTAAAGAATGGGCGCAGTTGGCTGTCGATGTCAGTGTCGTACTCATGGACCTTGAGGGCAAATCGTACCTCTGCTGCGCCCCAACCCCTGTAAATCCAACCGGGGCCGGTTGTTCTCGCCATCTCAAGGAGAGTAGGACTGGTCGGTGGATCGAGCAGTACAACGCGCTCAAACCGAGCGCATACCTCCGGAGAGAGTGCCACCGTTGCCCAGTCGCAGACCGAAAACCCACCCACAACACCCTGCAGCCCTGGGAGCCTTCGGGGTACATCAGCTACGACCGCAAGCGTGGTGTACCCGCCGGCAACAAGCCGTGAAATCGTGGCCACTCCCCCGCGCACCGCAGCCGCCTCTTGGCGTGGCGGAAGGACCGTTGCGACCGCGCCAGATCCAGAGGGGTTAATCAGCTCGTGCTTGACATGGTCGAGCCAGTCGATCTGGGCAGCCACGACTTCAATCCGGGCGACCTCTGCGGGAACCGCTCGAAGGACACTGAACCGTGGTTCCTCTTTACCTCCCCAGCGGTTGATCTCAAGATTCCCGACCACATCCGCGGGTTCGCTCCAAGCAACTTGGAGCCGTTCTCTAGCGTTGAAGGCAACCCCCATTGCCGTCATCTCTCCGACGCTGATGGCAAAGCGGGCGTGCTTTCCCTCACCCATCCGAACAGGCCTTTCCAGCCGCGCTGCCTGAACGGCCAGGTTGACCGGTGGATTCCCTTCTCCGGAAGGTTCGAGCTGAGCAAGCTCCTCGGCAAGGGTCAACCCAATTTCACCCGGGGTGACAACGGCATCAACCCGTACCCGTGGCCGTCTCAGGTTCAGGGGGAGCGTGTCGCGGACCACCTCGTTGAACCGCTCTCTAAAAGCCTCAATGTGTTCCGTACGGAGGGTGAGACCTGCTGCGGCTGCGTGTCCTCCAAACCGCTCGAGGAGATCCGAACACTGCTCAAGCGCTGCAGCCACGTCGTAGCCGGGAACACTCCTGACGGAGCCCGTCGCGGTCTCGCCCGAGACTGCCAGAGCGACGACCGGGCGATGGAATGTCGAGGCAAGTCCGCCCGCGACTATCCCAATCACTCCCGGATGCCACAACTCAGAGGAAACAACCCACCCGGAACTCTTGGGAGTTAGTGCTGCCTGGGCTTCCGCGCCGATCCTTGCCTCCTGTTGAAGAAGCCTTCTCTCCGTATTCGCAGCTTGAAGATCGCCGGCTAGCTCTGCTGCCCGTTCGGGTGAATCAGTAAGGAGCAGGTCCAAAGCGGCCCCTGCGGCCCGTACGCGCCCAGCGGCGTTGATTCTCGGTCCAATGGTCCATCCCAAGTCCCTGACGCTTAGATTGGCTCTGTCGAGTCCACTCGCCTCGATCAGGGCAGAAAGTCCGGGGTTCCTTGTGAACGACAGGGCTTTCAGGCCCTCTTTGACCAGGCTTCTGTTAGACCCTGAGAGCGGCATAACATCGGTGACTGTGGCAAGAGCAGAAAGCTCTGGCAGCCCAACATCGGGAGTTTCCACTCCGATCTTGAGAGCAGTGTGCCTAACAACCTCGGCGGCAACTGCCGTGGCGCACATCGGAAGAGCCTGTGGATTGGAAAGGGTCGGATGAACAATCAGGGCTTCGGGAAGGTGGCCATCAGGGCGCGGCCGGTGATGATCCACAATGACCACATCGAGGCCCAGCTCCCGGGCTCTCGCTACCTCCTCAACTGAGGTCACACCGCAATCGACCGCAATCAAAACCTTTGCGCCACTCGCTGCAAGCTCATCAACGGCCTTTAGCGACAGCCCATAGCCGTCGGTGCGTTCTGGAACCCGTGGGATTACCGTCGCACCCAACCCGGCTAGTCCGCGGGTAAGCGCGGTCGTCGACGCGACCCCGTCGCAGTCGTAGTCCCCGTGAACAGCGATCGGCAGCCCCTCAGCTATCGCGTTCTGAAGTAGCAGTGCCGCGGCATCAAGGTCGCCCAGCTGACTGATGTCAACAGGTTCGTTTGCTGACAGGAAGGCCGTGGCCGCCTCTGGCGTTCCAAGGCCACGAGAAACCAGTACATCAGCCATGATCGGACTTACTCCCAGTCCAGTGACAAGGGCAGCGGACTGAGGCTCGTCGATAGTTGGAAGGTCGATCAGGGCAGCCGGGGTCTCCAGCTTCCCAACCTCCTCCGGCTCAACTCTCGCGGCTACTCCCATCAACGAGAAAATAGGGAGCGCATCGGCGGCCAGATTCACACCCGGCTTTGGAGCTCAAGAGTGAAGTGCTTTTTCGCTCCATAGACCGATCAGAACCATCGCTCCGATGCCAAGCAGAGAACCGGGGATGCCTTCAAGCGCCGTGAGTAGCGTCGTCTCTGACTGTCCGGGAATGGAGAAGCCGTTGACGATCAATCCGAAGATGATTGCTCCCAAGAGTGCTCCGACGAACGCTCCGACAATCCCGCCGTATGAGCGGTCCGGAAGCCACACGGTGAAGTGCCATACGGCCAGGCCAGCCATTACCCACGCAAGCATTCCCATTAGCGAGACCTCCTCTTCTTCTTTCGGCTGGAAGGACGGCCGCTAGGCGGTGCCGACTGATCGGCCTCAGCGGAGTCTGGTGCGTGCTCAAAAGGAAGATCCTCTGCGGCTGCCTCCGACTTGGCCTCAGCCAACTCCTCTTGAACCTCAGCGGCCATCCGTTCGAACTCGGCGGCTGAAATTGGTGCCACTCCGGTGCTTGGATCGATCGCGGCTTGCTGCTTTGGTCGCTCGGCCTTCTCAAGCTCCGTACGGGAGAGGCCCTCAGTCGCACCTGAGTAGTAGGCAGGAACCTTCCCCCCAGGACTTGTAGCGGCGAGCCGCAGCGCGCGCCTTGCATAAGTCGATTCGCGCTCCTTTGAGTACGTCAATACTGGAGACGCAATGAAGATTGACGAATACGTTCCTGATGCCACACCCACAAGGAGTGCGAAGGCGAAGTCTTGAAGGGTTGCCCCACCGAACAGAAGCAATGCGAGGATCGGAAGAAGAGTGCAGAAGCTGGTGGCCAATGAACGGGTCAGCACCTCACTCATGGAGCGGTTGACAATCTGAGAGAAGGCAGCCCGTGGCATCCGAGGTGTGTTCTCACGGATTCGGTCGAACACGATGATCGTGTCGTATAGCGAGTAGCCCAAGATGGTCAGCAGCGCGGCGACAGTGGCCGTCGTGACTTCCCTCCCCAAGAGTGCATAAACGCCTGCTGTTATGAGCAGGTCGTGCATCAGGGCGATCAGAACTGGGACCGCAAACTTCCACTCGAACCGCAGGGTGATGTAAGCGCTGATCACGAGCAGCGAGGCGATGATCGCAATCACAGCGGAGTCCGCCACCGTCCGTCCAAATGTGGGACCGACGGATTGCGAGCTGAAGTTTCTTGTTCCACCGAACTTGGCATCAAGCTTGTTCTGAATGACGCCAACCTGGGCTGGGTCCAATTCGGCCGTACTGATCTGAATTCCGTTTGCGCCAAGTTCCTTGTTATTGACCCGCTGGATCTTGGCATCCGTGATCCCCTTCGTCTCAAGCACTGCCCGGACTTGGTTCTCCGTGGCGGGCTTGACAAGTGAGGTCACCATGCGGGTGCCAGAAGTGAAATCAATTCCGAAGTTCAGTCCTTTGCCTCCAATAGCCAGAGCACCGACCATCAAGATCACGCCGGAGAGGGAGAAGAACCAGCGGCTTGCACCCATGAAGTCAAACCGCCACTCACGCTCCTTGCCTGCTGCACCGAGTGCGGCAGGACTGTTGATCATCCTGCTGCTCGACATCACGCCAAGGGCGGCCTGTGTTGCAACAACAGCGGTAAGGAGAGAAACGATGGTGCCTACTCCCAATGTGAACGCGAAGCCCTTCACTCCAGCGGTCGCAAGCATGAAGAGAATGAACGCTGTCATGAGCGTTACGACGTTGGCGTCGATGATCGCCGAGAGGCCCTTCTTGTAGCCCTGTGTAATACCCGCCGCAACCGTACGGCCGGAACGGATCTCTTCCTTGACACGTTCGAAAATCACAATGTTTGCGTCGGCCGCGACCCCAATGGTGAGGATCAATCCTGCAATTCCCGGGAGAGTCATCGTGATCGGAATGAGCTTGACAATCGCCAGCAGGAAGGCTGCGTAGACCAGGAGCGCTCCACAAGCCACGACTCCAAGTACCCGATAGAAAGCGAGCAGGAAGAGCATGACAACCGCAAAGCCCACGAGGCCAGCAACCAGGCCTTGATCCAGTGCTTGCTTACCAAGGGTTGCTGAGACTTGCGATTGGGAGATCAACTTCAGGCCGATCGGCAGCGCACCCAGCTCCAGCAACTTCGCAAGGTCCTGCGCGGTCTGGATGGTGAACCCACCAGTGATGATCGCCCCGTTCAGGCCATCAATGCCGTCGGGAAGGTTCCCGTAGTCGATCGTCGCAACTGAGATCAGATCCTGATCCAGAGATACGGCGAAGTGCTGGGTTGGCCTAGTCGGCTGGTAGAGAGCAGATACCTCTTGGCCCCTCTGAGCAATGGTCCGCGTGACATTGTGGAAAGCGGTCTTGCCGTGATCGGTGAAGGAGAACTCAACGTCCGGGCTGCCAGCCTGGTTGCTGTCAAGGCCCTGCTTCGGGTTGCGGATGTCCTTGCCAAATAGGGCTACATCGTCACGGAGGGTGTACCACTTTGCCGCCGCAAGATCCTTGGGTGCCGTGTTGTTCTTGTAGACCGCCCTGAGCACAACCGTGCCCTGGGGAACCGTAAGTAGCTTCGACCCCGCCGGCGGGATCTTCCCGGGGAACTCTGAGTAGAGATCCTTTGTCGAGCTGTCAGGTCCGGCAACCAGCTTCTTGCCGGTGGAGTTAAAGAGCCAATACTGCGGGCCGATCCGGGAGATGTTGGCGCCGCCACGAACTGGCTGGTTGGAGGCAAGTGTGACTGCCTTAATCAGTGAACTACCACCAGCAGGGTCACCGCTGAATGACATCAGCTTGACGGCAGCCGGGTCCTTAGCCGCGATTCCGGAGGAGGCAGCTTGCCCATTTGGCATCAGAACATTCGCTTCCCAGTCGTAGAAGGTCAGCTGGGCGGGTGTACCCACCTGCTTCTCCGCACGCTGGGCGTTACTCACTGCAGGAAGGCCAACCGTGATCTGGTCCTGTCCTGAACGCTGAATCTCTGGTTCGGAAACGCCGAGAGCATCAACGCGGTCGCGCATAATCTCAATCGCGCGGTTGATGGAGTTGGAGTCAACCTTCGACTGTGGAGTTGGCTGCGCCTGATAGACCAGCTCGACACCACCCTGGAGATCAAGGCCGAGCTTTGTTGGCTGTGAGGCAATGACAATGCCCGACACGGCTAGGAAGCCGAAAATCAGAAGCAGGATCAGTCCGTTGCGTTGACGCGTACTCATGTGAGTGGGCGAGCCTACCCAGTTTCCGGCGTGAGGACTAGCAACAGGCCGCCGTCCTCGTCATACGCCGGGAATAAATCGGCCTTCGCGCGGGCTGGGATGTCGCCTTCAGCATTCACTCCAACAGACTTGTCGAGTGCCCTCACGCCCCACTCGAGCACCGTAGCTACAACATCCTCATCACCGTCAAAGGCAAGCCCGAGCACCTCTTTTGCCTCCCTCCCGATGACTGCCTCATCCTTGAGACCGGTCAGCTCAAAGGACCCATTCCCACAGCCGATGATGCGCCCCTCTCCATCACAAACAAAGAAGGCCGCGTTTGGAGCCGGGTAGTAGTCGTCTAGGAGCTCGAAGAGAAAGCCGTTCCCACAGGATTCACATCCTGGGGCCTCGCGGCGGAAGCCAGAGTGGCGATCAGTGCGTGCGGTCCGATGACCACAGTTTGGGCAGATGAATGGATACGCCACGGTTGCGCGATGCTAGCGGGTGGGGTCACCCCCAACCGCAGATCCTCAAGTCTCGTCGAGGAGGAGCTGACCACCCGTGTTGGGTGGCAGACCAAGATGTTCAAACGCACGCAGTGTTGCGACACGTCCGCGAGGCGTTCGGTCGATCAGCCCAAGCTTGAGCAGGAACGGCTCGTAGACATCCTCAATTGTGTCCGTCTCCTCCGAGACCGCAGCGGCAAGTGTGGACAGTCCAACGGGTCCACCGTTGAAGGTTGTGCAGATAGAACGGAGAATCTCCCTGTCCAAGCGGTCAAGCCCGAGAGTGTCGACATCGAGGGCGGTCAGAGCATCAACGGCCACTGCCCCCGTAATTTCCGCGGCCCCCGCGACCTGCGCATGGTCCCTCACACGGCGAAGCAGCCGGTTGGCAACTCTGGGAGTCCCGCGACTGCGTGAGGCAATTGTCACGGCTCCCTCTTCGCTGATTGCAAGGCCGAGGATGTGGGCAGAGCGTCGGACGATCCCGGCTAGTTCCGCCGGGTCGTAGTGCTCCAGGCGGAACTGCAGACCAAACCGATCCCTCAGGGGCCTACTTAAGAGGCCAGCCCTAGTCGTTGCTCCGATCATCGTGAATGCGGGTAGCTCGAGGGTGACTATCCGGGCCCCTGCTCCTTGACCGACTGTGATCGGAAGCCGGTGATCCTCCATGGCTGGATAGAGAGTCTCCTCGATTGCCTTTGGAAGCCGGTGGATCTCATCTACAAAAAGAACTGACCCCGGTTCCAATGCCGTGAGAATCGCCGCTACGTCAGCCTTCTTCTCCAGGGCAGGGCCTGCAGTAGGGACGAATGGGACCTTCATCTCGTCCGAAACAATGCGGGCAAGCGATGTCTTCCCTAATCCTGGTGGTCCGGAGAACAGGATGTGGTCAAGGGACTCGCCTCTCCCTAAAGCGGCTTCTATGGCAACGGAGAGTTGCCCCTTGAGACCCTCTTGCCCGAGGAACTCGGTGAGGCTTCTGGGGCGTAGGGAAACCTCAACATCGTCTTCCGGAAGCTCATCCGGTGTCTGGATTCTCTCCTCACTCACTTGCGTGACTCCCTCAGCGCAGACTGGATCAGCTCTTCGACGCTATCGCCGGATGCCTTGTCCAGCAATGCATCTACAGCGCGCTCGTCAATACCAAGCCCAAGCAGTCCCTCGCGGGCCATCTGTCGAGGCGACTCCACATCGTCGCCTCCCGAGACGCCGGCAATAAGGCCAACAGAGTCACGGAGGTCAACGCAGATCCGTTCGGCAGTCCTTTTGCCCACGCCCGGAACTGCTTGCAGCCGTGGGGCGTCACCGCTCGCGATGGCCGTGCGCAGGGGCCCTGGAGGTGCGCTGCTCAAGATCGCTAAAGCGACCTTGGGACCAACGGATGAAACTCCGAGCAGAAGCTGAAAGAGCGAGCGTTCGTCAGCATCAATAAACCCGTAGAGGTTCATCGCGTCATCTCTGACAACAAGGTGTGAGTGGAGCACAACCTCCTCTCCGACTGAAGGAAGCACCGAGGCGGTCTGAGCGGAAACGCTCAGGTAGTAACCAACCCCCGCGCAGTCAACAACCGCATGGTCACCGGCTGCAACGGCGAGTGTGCCACGGACTCTCGCAATCATTGTGAGGCCGCCAAGAGTGGAGCGTGACTGGCATGGCAAATCGCTGCGGCAAGCGCGTCCGCCGCGTGGTCAGGCCTGGGTGGCTCCGGGAGTGACAGCAGTTGCTGGACCATCGTCGTTACCTGCTCTTTGTCGGCTCGACCCTGTCCGCATACAGCGGATTTGATCTGCTGCGGCGTGTATGAGAAGCAGCTGATTCCTGCGCTCGCCGCCGCAAGCATCACAACTCCACGGGCGTGACCAACAGCAAGTGCCGAACCCACGTTCTTCCCGAAGTAGAGGTCCTCTATCGAGACCGCGTCCGGAGTGTGCTCAGCAATTAGCCCCTCGATTTTCTTTGAGATGGCCAGCAGCCTTTGCTCCAGTGGTAGCTCACTGGACGTCGTGACAACGCCTCCGTCGAGAGCAACGAGTCGCCCATTACGTGTTGCTACCACGCCGAAGCCGGTGTTGGCAGTGCCTGGATCAATTCCGAGAACCTTCACCGCGCCATTGTGCGGGGCGCATCGGACGCCCCAGCACGGGTTGGGAAAGCTCAGTCAGCTGTGATTCGCTCTAGCACTTCAGGGTCCACATCGAAGTTGGCGTGGACCGCATCAACATCATCATTCTCCTCAAGGGCGTCCATCAGGCGCATCAGAGTGAGGGCTCGATCCTCGTCAATCTCAACCGTGGTCGATGGCCTAAAGACCAGCTCCGAGCCCGTTACTTCAATCCCGCCGGCCTCGATAGCAGCCCTCACCTGAGTGGTGAGTTGGGGGTCGCAGAGAACTTCGAGCAGATCATCATCCCGCTCGATGTCTTTGGCGCCAGCATCAATAGCGCCCAAGAGGTCATCCTCGCTCCACTTGGTCCCATCAACGCGAATGACGCCCATCTTGTCGAAGAGATACGCAACCGAGCCTGGCTCACCGAGGCTCCCCCCGTGCTTGCTGAAGATATGGCGGATGTCGGAACCTGTTCGATTGCGGTTCTCTGTCATCGCGTCAACCAAGACCGCAACTCCGCCCGGCCCGTAGCCCTCGTAAAGCACGCGCTCAATTGAGTCAGCATCAGACCCTGTTCCAGCTCCCTTCGCCACGGCCCGTTCAATGTTGTCCTTCGGCATCGAAGCGTCCTTGGCCTTTTGAATGGCGGTGGCAAGTGCCGCATTTCCAATCGGGTCTCCCCCGCCTTCCTTGGCGGCAACTGTTATTGCGCGAGCAAGCTTCGTGAAGTGAGCACCGCGGCGGCTGTCAACGATCGCCTTCTTGTGCTTGATGGAAGCCCATTTGGAGTGACCAGCCATGGTCAGACGAGTCTAACTGGATCGCGGAGGTGGACCAACGGGGAGCGAACCTGGATGATCCCTATACCACGCAATTGTGCGGGCCATTCCTTCTTCAAGCGAAATAGATGCCTGCCAGCCCGTCAGTTCACGGATCAGGCTCGGGTCAACCCACTGGCGGGGGATTTCACCCTTGGGAGGCCCCTCGCCACGCACATCAGGGACAAGGTCAGAGCCAATTTGCTCGCAGATAGTTGAGACAACCTTCAACACGCTGACTGGCTCTCCATGTCCGGCATTGATCGCAAGGCCAGCAGCCTTCCCGTCAACAACCGCGGCGGCAATAGCAAGGTATGCCTCAACGGCATCATCCACATGTAGGTAGTCACGCTCAGGTGAACCATCTGACCTGATTACTGGGCTGCGGCCGCTGAGGGCCGCTGAGATGGCCTCTGGGACAAGGCGTGAGCGGTTCAGGTCTCCACCGCCGTAGAGGTTCGCGAAGCGTGTGACGGCGACAGGAAGACCCCAAGTGTGGAAGTAGGATCGGGTGATCAGATCAGCTGCCGCCTTGCTGGCGTCATACGGGTAGAGCGGCCTGAGGGCCATGTCCTCGGTATAGGGAAGCGTGTCGCTATTGCCATAGGCCTTGTCCGATGCTGCGACCACCACGCCTGAGACGCCTTGCAGGCGGCAAGCCTCAAGCAGCGTCCAGGTCCCGCGTACATTCGTTTCGAAGGTTCCAAGGGGACTCTTGTTGGCCACTGGCACGATTGTCTGTGCTGCCAGATGAAAAACGAGTTCACATTCGTACTCTCCGAGTGCGCGCTCAACCAAGCCCGGCTCGCAGAGATCGCCGCTGACAACAGAGCAGCGCGCCTCATCGCCAGAGACGACTAGCGCCGACCGAGAGGTGATGTCCCGGCGCAGAACCGTGACGTCAGCTCCCTGATCTAGAAGGGAACGAACAAGCCATGACCCGAGCAGGCCGTAGCCGCCGGTTACAAAGACTGATTTACCTGTTAGGTCCAAGTGCGCCATGGTGCTGTCCCATCTTCCCACAGGTCGTTGAGGGCCACTTGATCCTTGTAAGTGTCCATGCAGAACCAGAATCCATCATGCCGATGGGCGGCAAGCAGTCCTCGTGTGGCGAGGGCTTCCAGCGGAGCCCGCTCAAGGATGTCATCTGGCCCGATTAGAGCAGCGCCAGCCGGGGTGAATGCCATGAAGCCTCCGTTGACCCACTCGGACGATTTCGGCTTCTCTTCGAACCCGACGATCATCTCGTTCTCTAGATGTGCCACGCCGAAGGGGAGCTCCGGCCGCACGACGGTGACAACCGCCTCGACGCCGTCCTTCTCCAATGCCTCGAGTGTCTGATCTAGGTCAACATCTGCAACTCCATCCGCGTATGTGACGCAGATTGGAACAGGCCCGAGTGCTTTAACTGCCTGATGCACTCTTCCACCAGTCGGAGTGTCCTCTCCCGTCTCAAGACAGCTAACGGTAATTCCCTCTGGCCAATCAGCCGCATGGGCGAAGGCCGATACCTCTTCGCCCCGATGTCCTGTCAGTAGATGAAATGAGCTGAAGCCTTGGGACGCGTAGAGCCTGACCACATGCCAGACAACGGGATATCCCCCAATCTCGACGAGCGGCTTGGGCAACGACGCCGAGCTCGTGCGTAGCCGTGTGCCTCTGCCGCCGCAGAGAATCAGCACGGGTGGCTTTTCGCTCGGGCTCATACACCGATGATGGCAGGGGGCAGCCCGTCTGCCGCAGGGTGCAACGGATACGATCGCCTAATGAGCACACCACCAGCTGGAATCTTCAAGGCCTACGACATCCGCGGTCTCGCGGGCGAGGAGATCGACAGCGACCTCGCCTATGTGATTGGCCGAGCGTTTACCATCGTTATCGCTGAACGGGAGGGGAAGCAAACGCACGAACTCCGCCTTGGCCTTGGTCGCGATATGCGCAATGAGGCTCCGGAGCTCGCGTCCCGCTACGCGGCTGGCATGTCAGACCAAGGGGCCACGGTTCTTGACTCCGGCATGGTCGCGACAGAGCAGCTCTATCACCTGGTTGGCTCACTCGAGTTGGACGGTGGACTGATGTGTACCGCCTCGCATAACCCAGCCCGATACACCGGAGCCAAGCTCGTGGGCCGCGGCACACTCCCTCTCTCCGGGGACAGCGGAATCGGGGAGATCAGAGACCTAGTCTTTGCTGGGTTGGAAGCCGCTCCCGGCGGTGGCTCCATCGAGACTGTCGATGTCACGCAGACATTCCGCGAGAAGGTGCTGGGCTTCGTTGACCCTTCATCAATCACCGGATTGAAGATTGTCGTTGACGGAGGCAATGGAATGGCCGGTCCGATGATCGGACCCATTCTTGACTCGCTCGACGTTGAAGTCGTAACCGCCTACTGGGAGCCCAACGGCGACTTTCCAGATCACGAGCCGAACCCCCTCTTGGAGGAGAACCGTCAGTTCATCATGGACGCCGTGCAGCGCGAAGGAGCAGATTTGGGAATCGCTTGGGATGGCGATGCCGACAGATGCTTCTTCATCGACAACACCGGCTCATTCGTTGATGGGGACTTCCTCACAGCCCTGATGGCACGCCGGATGCTCGAGACGAACCCGGGCGCAACCATCCTCTATGACATCCGTGCCAGCCGAGCAGTCGCAGACACAGTCCACTCAAGTGGTGGTTCCGCCGTTGAGAACCGGGTTGGACATGCCTTCTTCAAAGCCAGAATGAGAGAGATCCCCGAAGCAGTATTTGGCGGTGAGGTCTCCGGCCACTACTACTTCCGCGACTTTTGGTGCGCAGACAGTGGCACGATTCCAGCGCTCCTCATGTTGAGCCTTCTGTCCGGCAACCCGCTCCGTCTTTCCCAGATGATCGACGAGTTCAGGAACTCCTATTTCATCTCAGGCGAAGTCAACTCTGAGGTGGCCGACCCCAAAGCTCGTATTGCTGAGATCGAGGAACGCTTCTCGGATGCGACGATCGGACACCTTGATGGCGTCACCGTGGACTACGAGGATTGGCACTTCAGCCTTAGGTCGTCCAATACGGAGCCGCTCCTGCGACTTTGCCTTGAATCACTCGTTTCCCAGGCGGACATGGAGGACAAACGGGATTCGATCCTTAAGCAGATCCGTGGCAACGGTTGAGCCACGCACTCGAGGTTGAGTCGCTGGGCGAAGGCATCCACCGCCTCGCGATTCCAACACCGTTTCTTGTAGGAAGAGTCAATGTCTATCTCCTTGAAGGTCCCCCGCTCACACTGATTGACACGGGGCCAAACTCGGGGACATCTCTCGACGCTCTGCAACTCTCGCTGAGGGAGGTTGGACATGAGATGGAAGACATCGAGGTTGTTGTCTTGACCCATCAGCACGTCGACCATGTCGGCCTTGCTCGGATAGTTTCCCAACGTGCGGGCGCGCAGGTCATCATGCCCGCAGCTCTCGGTCCCTACCTCTCTGATTGGAAGGCAAGCGCCGAGCTGGATGATGAGCTCGCTGCCAAGGTGATGGAGACCAACGGACTGGGTTCTGGGGTTACACAAGCTGTCAAACAGGTAGCTAGGGCCTACCGGGCGTTTGGTGACAGCGCGCGCTGTGATCATCCGGTGTCGGATGGTGACCAGATTTCGATCGCGGGCCGGGATTTCACGGCGCATCTGCGTCCAGGTCACTCGCCCACCGACATGATCTTTGTGGAAGCGTCAACAGGCTTGATGATTGGCGGCGACCACCTACTTCCTAAGGTCAGCTCGAACCCAGTGCTGAGCCGCAGAGTTGATATCGATGCTCCGGCGGATACGCTCGAGCGATTTAGATCTCTCCCTGCCTATGTTGAGAGCCTTAGAGCCACGGAGAAGATGGACCTTGGCCGGATACTTCCCGGTCACGGACCTGTATTTGAAGGCCACGCACAACTCATTCAGGAGCGCCTTCGGATGCATGAGGACCGAGCCGAGAAGATGTTCGCGACTCTCGCTGACGGTCCAAAGACGGCACTTGAGATCGCTGTATCTATTTGGGGCGATATTGCACGGGCGCAGCCCTTCCTCACTTTCTCTGAGGTAATTGGGCACATGGATGTCCTTATGGATGAGGGTCAAGTAGTCACATCACCAATAGATTCAAGCGGAACTCAGCGCTTCCAATCTGCCTGAGTAACCAATAAGCGGCGTGTTTTAGCGATTTCAGCTGTAGAGTCGGCTTCTTTGTGTAGCATTTCCTCTGCGGTTAGAACTGGTAACACTTTGACTCTTCCATTCGTAATCAAAGTCTTGTTCGCGGCAGTCATAGCCGTCTCGGTCTCAGCGGCCGCTGCAGCTCGACCACCGAGCCAAATCCGGCCAGGCCTAACTGGAATCGTCCTCGGCGGAAGCCTTGTTCTTTACGCGGTCGCGCTTGCCTTTCTCAGCCAAGGGAAGGGAAACTTTGGAGCTGTTCTTCTAGTAGTCGCGTCAGAGGGCATGTGTGCAGCAGCCTGGCTCGGCAGGGCAATCGTTGGCGGTAACGACGATGAGGGAGGTGGGGGTGAGCCCCGGCGGCCGACAGGTCCTAGGCCAAGTGGTGGCGGTGACCGGGCTCAACTGGACTGGACTGCGTTTGAGAACTTCCGTAAGTCTTGGTCACGCGAGCGAGCCACTAAGGGCTCATCGGACTCAGACGACTAGCTGCTTGCCGGCAGTTCTGGCCACTGCTTCAGGCCCAATGCAAGCAGGTGAAGTCGCGCGTCTCCTACTAGCTCTGGGTGGAAGCTAATTGCCGTGCAGTTGTCTTGTTTCACTCCCACGGTTGAGCCGTCAATCTCTGCGAAGACCCTCACAGCATCCCCAACGAAGGTCACAACCGGGGCTCTGATAAAGAGACCCCGCACCGGCGGACCGTCAAGGCCATCGATCTTCAAGTCTGCTTCAAACGAGTGGATCTGCCGCCCGAACGCGTTGCGTTCGACCTCCATGTCAATCAGTCCAAGATGCGCGGAACTCATCAGGACCATCCCAGCGCAGGTACCGAACACTGGGAGACCAGCCTTGGCCAAGTTCCGGATTGGATCCTTCAGGTTCTCGCGATCAATCCCCATAGCGATCGTCGTTGATTCCCCTCCGGGGAGAAGGAGGCCTGACACGCCAGTTAGGTCCTCAGCGCCGCGTACCTCGACGGTTTCTACATCAGAGTCCGAGAGAAGCTGTGCGTGAAGAGCGAAGTCCCCTTGCAGGGCGAGAATCCCAACCGGGCCCTGCACAGAGCTCACCAGCCGCGCTGGGAGAGAAGCTCGCCCTCAGGGAGCTTCGATGTCTCGATGGAGCTCATTGCCGCACCGAGACCTTCTGAGGCAGCACAGACCTTCGCAGCGTCGCGGAAGTTGGTGGTCGCTTCAACAATGGCCTTCGCGCGTGGTGCTGGGTCAGCACTCTTGAAGATCCCAGAGCCGACGAACACGGCCTGAGCACCCAGCTGCATCACCAGCGAGGCGTCAGCAGGAGTGGCAATGCCACCTGCGCAGAAGAGTGGAACTGGGAGGCGTCCGTCCTTGGCGACCTGGCGGACAAGGTCAGCCGGGGCTTGGAGGTTCTTGGCGGCAAGCGCAAGTTCCATCTCGTCAAGTGTTCCCAAGCGGCGAATTTCGCCAAAGATTGTCCTCAGGTGGCGAACTGCCTCAACAATGTCGCCAGTACCGGCTTCACCCTTTGACCTAATCATTGACGCGCCCTCGCCGATTCGACGGAGGGCCTCCCCAAGATTGGTTGCTCCACATACAAATGGAGACTTGAACGCCCACTTGTCGATGTGGTGCGCCTCGTCCGCTGGTGTCAGTACCTCGGATTCGTCAATGAAGTCAACTTCGAGCGACTCGAGAATCTGGGCTTCAGCAAAGTGGCCAATCCGTGCCTTTGCCATTACGGGAATTGAGACTGTTGCTTGGATCTCACGGATCATCAGTGGGTCACTCATGCGGGCTACGCCGCCATCACGCCGGATGTCCGATGGGACGCGTTCTAGGGCCATAACTGCGCAGGCTCCAGCGTCCTCGGCGATCTTGGCTTGCTCTGCGTCAATGACGTCCATGATCACGCCGCCGCTGAGCATCTCAGCGAGGCCGACCTTGACGCGGAATGTGCTCTCGTCGTGCATTGCCATCATCTTACTTACGGAAGCAAAACGTGGACGGCTCACTCCCCGAGGGGAATAAGCCGCCCACAGCAATCGAAGCAGTTACTTGAGGCGGTAAGCCTTGATTCGGTCGTCGAATGTGTCGCTATCAAGCGAGTAGACGCCGTGGGCCAAACCTTGAATCAGGCTGAGCAGGCCAACGTGTGACCGAACATATGCCGGGCTGCTGGACGACCACCACAGACGATGCTGGGTGAGCTTCCCAATATCGGACAGTGTTGCGTCACTGATTGCCATGGTTGCGGCACCACGGTGAGCAGCAAGCTTCAGCGTTCGACTAACAAGCGGATGTGCACGCCCGGCTGAGAGAGCAATAACGAGCGTGTTCTCATCAATACGGGCGATGCGGCTGAGCGCCTCTTGCGACGTTCCAGCAATCACGTCAACCCGAAGGTCGAGCAACAGAAGGAGATGCCGCAGATAAGAAGCAAAGAACGCCATCTGATCAATACCGATGACAACCACGCGATCTGCCGAAGCAATCGCGTTGGTCGCGTCCTCAAGCGCCCCTCGATCCAGCTTTGAAGCGGTTTCAGCAACATTGGAGTGGTCTGCTGCAATTACAGATTCGGCTGGTGACTGGTCAAGGTCAAATAGCGGGCCTGAGTCATCAATGCCGGATTCGGATGGACGGCGCCTGTATTCCTCACGCGCTGCCTGTTGGAGTTCTGGAAAGCCATCGAAACCGAGGGCCTGGGAGAAGCGAACTACCGTGCTCGACGAGGTACTAGCCCTACGGGCAAGCTCCTCGGCGGTTGAAAACGCTGCTTCGTCGAGGTGATCGACGATGTACTGAGCTACATCCCGCTGTGAACGGGACAGGTCATCAATCTGATCTGCAATGAAAGACGACAGGGTGCGCGTACCGCGCTCTTGGGTTGTGTTTGAGTTCGCCATAGGTTCCCCTTATTCCACGCCGACGCCCTACATCCTCCCTAGAGACTTGAGTGAGTAGGATCTGAATTCATGGAAGTCCTCCCAACACGCCTCGCTGGACTCGTCCTAGTGCAGCCCGCCGTACACGGCGATGACCGAGGATTCTTCGCGGAGACATGGCGTGCGGACTCCTGGCCGGCCGCTGGAGTTGATGCCGAGTTCGTCCAGGACAACCACTCACGCTCGCGCAAGGGCACCCTGCGGGGCATGCACTTCCAGACCAGCCCCGGTCAGGCCAAGCTTGTGCGCTGCGCTAACGGAAGCGTTCTCGATGTGGCCGTTGACCTCCGTAAGGGATCGCCCACATGGGGCGAATGGGAAGCACACGAGCTGAGTGACAAGAATATGCGTCAGTTCTACATCCCAGTCGGATTCGCCCACGGCTTCTTGGTCCTATCCGACGAAGCCGACTTTACCTATCGCTGCTCTAACTACTACGACGGCGCCACCGAGGCCGGAATCGCTTGGAACGACCCCGACGTAGGCATTGACTGGCCTGCGGACATTGACATTCTCGTATCAGACCGCGACCGCGAGGCACCGAGCCTCGCCGACATCGCCGATTCTCTGCCGTTCACCTTTCCTAGCTAGCGGACCGGCAGCTCAGGACTAGGGGTGAGTAGTACCGTCAGGCATCTTTGTGCCCGTGAGCGTGGCCCCGTCTAGGAGTGCGCCGGTCATAACGGACGAGGTCAGGTCCGCGCCAGAAAGGTCCGCCAAGCGGAAGTCAGCGCCAATCAGGATTGCTCCGCTGAGCCGCGCAGAAGTCAGGTTCGCTCGAGAAAAATTGGTTCCGGTCAGATCCATGTCGATTAGATCTGCGTGAGCCAGAGAAGCTCCGACCAGATTTCCGCCCTTACTGATCACGTAGCCGCCGATGATGACCGAGTCAGCAGCGAGACCGTTACCCATGTCACCCTGGTTCCCCTTGTCGCCTTTGCCGCCCTTTGCCCCCGTCTGGCCCTTGAGCGCATTGCGTGTTCCAACGTTGAGGTCAACTGCCATCACTTGCCCATCCTTGAGCTGGGCACTACCAACACTGTTGTTGGGAATGGCAACTGCCGCATAGCTCACACCACCCAAGCCGAGAAACACTGCAAAGGTGGACATGGCATTGGCGTAGGTGAGACGCGGTTTGATCATGCGCGAGAACCTACACGCTCGCACCTACGACAGCGACGGCCATAATGCCCCGGGC
>CAFBLU010000025.1_pt1 | contig 21024 bp, 19 predicted proteins | sample 7268271 | NCBI WGS metagenome assembly CAFBLU01 (sample SAMEA6814044, study PRJEB35770) | freshwater metagenome | biome: Freshwater; feature: Freshwater reservoir; material: water | place: Czech Republic | collected 2017-05-23 | depth 30m m
TCCGGAATGCAGTACGTCTACGGGATCGACGGAAACCATCATGCCCATGTTGCACGGGCAAATGACAACGGCACCACGACTGAGATCGGAACCATGGGAGGGACCATCTCGGGTCAATTCACAGTGCTGCAGGAGCCAAGCGGCAAGTGGTGGATGGTCGGCCAACTTCCGTTCCTCAGCCGACGCGTTGTCGCCTACCCACTGTCAGGGCCAGCAGGCAAGGTCACAGGGGCAGGTCTGAAGCTGATCACCCTTCCCAGCCCAGGCCCAACTAGGTACACCTACGCTGGCACCGTCCATCCGGAGCTGAATGGTCTCCTGACTTGGGCTGTCAACGGCTCGGGCGCTGGCACCCCGTATGGGCTTCAGCGCCAGGCAGCGTTCTGGCCCCTTGCACTCACATATGCCAAGGCTGCGGCAGCTGCCACGGCGGCAGCGAAGGCCAAGATCGCAATCGCTGGCACTGCGGGCAACACGGTGAAGATCTGGGCTACCTCGAAGCAGAAGGAGCTTGAGAACGAACTTGCCACCAATGCGGAGCTGGACCTGACCCAGAACTGGCTTGCGCCGCTGCCTGATCCACTCAGCCCAGATCTCTCTATCCCTAGCTCCAGCGCCCCTGCTGCTTGGGAGATGTCAGGAAGGGCAAGCGATCCATCCCAGCCAGCTGGCGAGGATTCAGATACCGGCGGTGACTTCATCGTCCCTGAGACAAGTGCCGGCTATAAGGCACAGCAGACACTTGCTCGGGCGGCTGACTCGGCAGCCAAGGCCTCTGTGAAGGCGGCTGCTGCCCAGACGAAGGCCGCTGAGGCAGCAAAGGCGGCCGTAGAGAGGCAAGCCGAGGCCAATAAACAAGCTGCTGAGGCATTGGGACAACAGGCCAAGCTGGCCGCTGAGAAGGCTGCGGAGCAGGCCAAACTGGCCGCTGAGAAGGCTCAGGCCGCTGCGGAGAAGGCCCTAGAGAAGGCCAAGAATGAGGCAGCCAAGGCAGCCGAAGCGCTCAAGCAGGCCAACGGCAAGGGCAGGACCAACTGGGGGGTTCTCGCACCCACCAACGCCTTTTCCCGGCTGGCGCGTATCGGCTGACATTCCAATCAAATGAGCAGTCTGAGTTCTACGAAACCCGCCCTCTCAGCGGGTTTCGTTTGTTTGTAAATGGCTTGGCGCGGACTTTGACTTCTCTTTGCGCTGCGCTCCCTAATTTGAGTGGACAAACCCGGGGGCCCGGAGGAGACACACAATGAAACTCATTCACTCAGCAAAGAAGTTCACCATCAGGCTCGCAGCGGCAGGTGTCATGAGCGCGGTACTGGTGGCGCTGCCAGCGGCAGAGTCAGTTGCCAGTCCACACAAGGAGCTTTCGGATGTTCACCACAAGGTTGCCTTCGGTGTTCTCAACGCTAAGGGCGGAACGGCCGCACTCACGGTTGACCCAGCGGTTGCCACTGGCGCGGCAGCACTAGGTATCGGTCTGGCGCCAATCGCTAACGCGACTGCAGTTGGCAATGTGTGGTCGTTCCCCGTTCTGTCCGGTCGGATCATGTGGATGACCCGCCCGGCTGCTGGAGGAACCTCGGTGACGAGGCTCGTTGGCGGAGCGCTCCGACTCGATGGCGGAATCACGGCCACGAAGGGCGCGACAACGGTGACAATCACCAGGTTGGTTGCTGACCTCAACGAGGGACGCAACGGGAAGGTTGAGGCGAACATCAGCGGGATCCAGCATCACAGGGTCAACGCACTTGTGATCACCTCACCGACCGTCAACGCGGTGACGAGAACAGCCACCGCCGATCTGAACTTGAGCGAGCTGTCAGCGAAGCTGCTGAACAAGGCGCTCTCAACAACTTCGTTCAAGCGCGGGATGAAAATTGGAACCGTTGTAGTGACGGTTCCTGCTCCCGTCTGACGCGAGGGTGCGGTGTGCCGGGCGGTCGGGGGGCCGCCCGGCCATTCCGCGTCCTGACGCGGAATAGCTCCTAGAACAGTCCATCCTGTTCGGGGTGGAGCAGCGCCGGTCCTTCATTACCCGGCTTCCCGACTGCCCTTGCCGCCTTCTCTTTCTGCATCCGGCTCGAATCAAGCGGCTTCAGAAGTGCAGCGGCAGAGCGGGCGTCAACGGTTGGGTCAAGCCAGCCGTCCATCTGGTCACGGTCAGCGAGGATCGCCGGCATCCGGTTGTGGATCGGCTCAACCAGCTGGTTTGGCTCCGTCGTCGCAACAACGCAGGACCTCACCGGCGGCCCTTCCTCCGGTTGCCAGGTTGTACACAGGCCGGCAAGGGCGAACACTGCGCCGCCGTCCACCGTGAAGCGCCAAGGTTGCTTGGTTCCTCCGCCCACAGACTCCCATTCGTAGAAGCCATCGGCTAGGACGAGGCAGCGGCCGGCTGCAGTCGCGATCAGTTGGCGATAGGAGGGCTTCTCACTGATCGTCTCTGACCGTGCGTTGATCATCTTGACGCCATCGTCAAAGCTCTTTGCCCAGTGTGGAATCAGCCCCCAACGCAGAAGTTCGGCAGTCGGGCTGGGCGAATCAGGAGGCCGCGTGATCGCAACCACTTCCTGAGTTGGGGCGACATTGAAGCGTTCAGCGAAGATTCGGTCCTCCGGAAGGGCTTTGAGCTCGCTGAAGCCCATCTCAAGCTGTTTTCGCGTTGGGGTGAGTGTGTATCGACCGCACACGCCAACGACCGCCTGAGGTCAGCCCAACGGCTTCTGGGGGCAAGCAGGGTCTCGTTCGCTGATCCCGTGCGGTGAGCCATGTTCGGCGAGGAGATCCAGAAACGGAACGGCGGGCAGCGCTTCGGGGCCGAGTACGCCAGCACCAGACCAAGTTCCATTGGCGATCAGCTCCATCGCGACAACCGGATTGATTGCCGTCTGCCACACAACTGCTTGGCAGCCGTCCAACGCCATGCAGGTCTCGTTGTCGACCAGGTGGTAGATGTAAGTGGCCTTGGCAGCTCCGTCCTTGCCCTTTCCGGTCACCAATGTGCCAGCACAGGTTCGGCCGGTCATCTTGTCCCCCAGAGTTGCAGGGTTCGGAAGCGCGGCGGCTACGACATCGCGTGGCGAAATCATCTGGCCTCTGACCGATACAGGTTCGGTGGAGTCGAGGCCGAGTTTGTTGAGCGTCTTGAGGACAGCGATGAACTCGTCCCCCAGCCCGTACTTGAACGTCACGCGCTTGCAGTCCACCCAGCGGGGGACAAGCGCGACCTCCTCATGCTCGACATTGACGCACTCAACCGGGCCGATTCCCTCCGGGAACTCGAAAATCTCAGGCTCGCTGAATGGCTCAGTAACAAACCATCCGCGGTCCTTCTCCCAGATCAGCGGCGGGTTGAGGCACTCCTCAATTGTCGTCCAGATAGAGAAGGTCGGAGCAAACTCATAGCCCTCAACAACTAGGTCAGCGCCATCACGCACGCCAACTTCGTCAATCTCGCTGAACAGCTCATCTGCTGCATAGCGAGCCGCGACATCGCTGAATCCCGGCTCCACGCCAATGCCGACCAGTGCGAGCTGACCTTTGGCTTCCCAATCTCCGGACACCGCAAACTGAGCGTCACCGAGCTTGACCCCGCACTCCTCATTCGGGCGCTCGGGATGCCGCTCGGAGAGCGTCATGGCCATGTCGAGGTAGGTTGCGCCCGCTTGGAACGCCGCCTCGAAGATTGGGGGGTTGAATCTTGGGTCGCAGGCGTTGAGGATTGTGTCGCAGTCCTCTGACTTGGCAAGCGCGGCGATCGCTTCTGCGCTGGACGCGTCAACGTGGGCCGAGGTGATTCGGGGGTCACCCATTCGGGCGGCAACCTCGGCTGCTCTGGCCTCGTCAATGTCGGCAAGGACTAGGTGGTCAAAGAAGTTGCGTCTGCGCGCAATCGCAGCGACGGCTTCGCCAACGCCTCCGGCACCAACAATCAAGATTCTCATTCCAACCCCTCCGGCTTGTGGACTGCTCCCTCATCATGCCACTCAATCATCGGCTCGCCAGTCTCTTCGCGTCGAGCGACCTCGGCCATCTCGCCCTGGAGGGCGCGACGTTCGCGCAGGTAGAGGTAGACCAGGAGTCCGATCACGGCGACAACAACAGCGATCAGGGCGCCTAGTCCAACGGAGTGGATTAGCTGTTCGGCGGCGTGCCCCGCGTAGTAGCCGGCAAGGCCCATCGTGGTGGCCCAGGCGACCCCGCCCAGAGCATTCCAGAGGAAGAACTTGCGCCATTCCATGCGGTTGGCACCGGCTAGGACTGCCGCGGTGACGCGCAGTAGCGCTACCCACCGACCAAGAAAAACTGCCTTGGGGCCGTGCGCTTCAAAGAACCGGTCGCCATGGATCAGGAGAGCCATTCGGCGCTCGTAGAACGGTCCTTTTCGCTCCAGTAGGGCCCGGCCGCCCTTGCGGCCAATCCAGTAACCAATGTTGTCCCCGATGACCGCGCCCAGAGCCGCGGCGAGGATCACCCACTCAATTGTGAGCGTGCCGTCGTGGGCGGCGAATGAGGCCAAGAACAGGGTCGTCTCGCCCGGTAGTGGAATACCCATTGACTCAATCCCGATAATGAGTCCAACCAGCAGATACGCAAACTGCCCTTGGAGAATGCTCCCTAGGGTCATGCCTAGCAGGAAGACTCCTGAGCGAATCATGCCCGCCCCTCCTCGATAACCGCTTGAGCGCTGGCAAGGAGCCAGCCTGCGTAAGCCACCAGACCGAACGCTGCAAGGTGGATGGTTGACCAGAAGGCGTTAGTCCCGAGGGGATCGTGAAACACGAGCAACCCAGCACCGATGGCGGTCAAGTTGGTCGCTGCGGTCATAAGTGCGATCACAACAACGGGCTTCGTGTTGCCATCCTTGAAGGCCTTCTGCAGCAGATAGAAGGCTCCGAGGGCAGTCACAGCGCAGATCCACGTCCAAGGTGACTCAAGCAGAGCCTTGAGGCCGCTGTGTGCGATTCCAACCAAGGCATTGAACATGGCGTCTGAGGCACCGTAGAGGAGACCCGCGGCAAGGCCAATCGCCTCAACATATTTCTGGCGGAGCCCAACGGCAGCAAGAACCATGGTCAGCAGCAGCGCCCCCCCGACAAGCAGAGCAAGCCCGTGTGCGTCGAATGCGTTCTCCGGGCCGTCAGCCTTAGTTCCAAAGGCGAAGAGGACCAGCGCTGCAGCCATCAGGCCGGCTCCGAGCACCTCACGAGGGGTTGGCTTGTGATTGCTGATGAACATTGCCAGCGGCACTGTGAGGATCAGCCCACCAGCGAGGAACGCTTGAACCAGCGACAGTGGCGCGTAGTCCAACGCGAGGATGTAAATGGCCATTCCAATCAGACCGACGAGACCTCCCCAGAGCCAGGCGGGAGCGCGGAAAAGTTCGCCCAGTGAGCGGAGCGGGTGGGTGGCATCGATGCTGGGACCGCCATCAAGGGCCTTGTGCTGAACAAGGTATGAGGTGTTGAAGAGGATGGAGGCCAGCAGCCCGAGGCCAACGCCAAAAAGCACCGTGCTGGTCAACCCTTCTCCCTCCGGTGCGCTTCTCCCTCAAGTAGCCCCGCTGAGCCAACAGCCCAGAGGATGCAAAGCCACGTGATCACGGCAACGGTGACGTGGACCCAGACCAGCCCTGATGGCAGCTTGGTCATCCACTGAGTGATGCCAATTACGCCCTGCATTGCGAGCAGGCCAAGGACAAAGAGGAGTGGCCGGATCGCCCGGCGTTCTCCCCCAGCCCTCCGCAGGATCACGATTACGGCGATGATCGTCAGCCCGAGGACAACACCCAGGGCTCCATGGCGCTGGACCAACCACCTCAGGCTGTCACTGCCGAAAATGTCCAATCGAGGGACGATCTCGCCGGTCCCTGAGGCCCCGGCGTGTGGACCGGCGGCTGTTGCGGCTGTGCCAACCATGACGGTCATCGCGCCCATTGGGATCAGCGCTCGCACTGACCACACACCAAGTTTGTCTGTCGCACGCGGCCTGTCGCCAGGCTCGTAGGTGGCACACCAAGCGAGGGCGAAGGCTGCGTCCAGAATCAGCATCGAAAGTATGTAATGAGCCATCACATACCCGGGCTCAAGGCCACTCCGAACGGTGAAGCCTCCGAGAACTGCCTGAGCTACAACGCCAAGGGGAAGCAGGACGGCGAGTACCTCAAGTTCACGCCTGTATGGCCTGCGGAACCAGCCCATGATCGCCACGGCAATGGCCGCCAGTCCAACGAAGCCCGAGAGCACCCGGTTTGAGTACTCAATTACCGCGTGGGTCTTGGCCGGTGCCACAACGCCGCCAAAGCACTTCGGCCAGTCAGGGCAGCCAAGGCCGGATCCAGTCAGGCGGACTGCCGCTCCCGTCAGGACGATCAGCGCGAGTGAGCCGAGCGCGACTCGCGTCGCAGTCTGGAAGGTGCGCGGCGAGACTTCGAATCGTTCACGAAGTTTCATCTCCAGTGATGATGCCACTCGGCGGCCCGTAGCAAGGGCGCGAAGGCCCAAGGGAGCTTGAGCGCGGCGCTCTAGTAGGCGCCGCGGCGGGCGAGGACTGCTGGGAACGTCTTCAGCAGGATCAACATGTCGAGGCCTACGGACCAGCGCTCGAGGTAGACAAAGTCAAGGCGGACAAGGTCGTCAAACTCAAGGTCGGAACGGCCGGAGACTTGCCACAGACCAGTGATGCCCGGAAGCACTAGGTAGCGCTGGCGATGCCATTCCTCAAGCAGATCAAAGTCTCGCTGTGGGAGTGGGCGTGGCCCAACCAGGCTCATCTCGCCACGCAGCACGTTCCAGAGCTGAGGCAGCTCGTCAATTGAGAACCGGCGCAGGAGCTTGCCAACTGTTGTGACCCGTGGGTCCCGGCGAATCTTGAAGAGGGCGCCGCTGGCTTCGTTGAACCGCTCGAGGTCAGACATTCGCTCGTCGGCATCAGTCCGCATGGTGCGGAACTTGAGGCATGGGAATGCAACCTCGCCAATACCTGGGCGCATGGACCGGTAAAGGAGCGGTCCGCGGGATGTCAGCTTGATTGCGATGGCACTCACCAGCAGGACTGGGCTGAGGACTACAAGCAGGATGCTTGATACGGCCAAGTCGAAGGCACGCTTGATGGCGAAGTCAATTCCAGCAAAGACCGGTGGGTTGAGCGTGAAGAGCGGCACGGCCATCCCGGGGCGGAACTCACCACGCTGAAGCAGGATCTCCATTGTGGTCGGCGCCACATGAACATCAATTCCGCGGCGATGGCACCGTTCTGCAAGTTGAACAATCTGCTCTTGGGGGAAGTCGGAGTCCGCGATGATTACCTCGTCAATACCACCAAGACTGAGCGCGGCCTGAAGGTCCTCCGGTGCTGTGACGCCGCCAACAATTTCCACTGGCCAGCTGATTGCGTCAGCCACGGTCGCTGAGACAGCCTTGGCGTGGTCGCCGGTTCCTACAACGAGGGCCTTGCGGGTGATCCCCGCTGCCGAAGTGACTCGAGCCGTTGCACGGTCATGCAGGGCTCGGAAGCCCGCCACCGTGAGGATGGAGCAGCCAAGCGCGCCAATGAACACCGAGTAGGAATGGAACTTCGCGCCGCTGGCAAGGGAGAAGACCAGCGAAACGACGGTCGCTTGGAATAGACCGTTGACGATCAGCGCCATTCCAGGACGGCGGATCCGCTCCCTGTAAAGGTCATGGCGGGCAAACAACAGGGCTGTAACGAAGAAGGCGAATGTCAGGTATGCCTCTACTTGGCTGCGGATTAGGTCCGTGTTGAAGTCGCCCTTCCACCACGCCTTGAATGAGAGCCAGCCGATCAGCGCCAGGGCAATGCCCGCGTAGTCGCAGGCCAGCAGGGTGATGATCCGAATGGCGGCCCGCAGGGTGCTTGTTCGGAGCACCTTCGCTACAAGCGGTGCTCGCTGTGACCTGATGTCGCGATGCGGTTCTGGTCTCGCGACTGGGATGGCGGCGCCGTTGGCTGCGGCTCCGGCCTGCCTTGACCGGTCGTGGGCGCGTAAAGGCTTGCGGGCTTCACCCGGTTTGGCTTGCGCGGAAGTTTGCTCGTCGATTCTCATCTATCCCCTGACTCCTAAAACTCTGGAGTAGAAAGAAAGTAGCGGTCTTTGGGTAGCGGAGGCAAGTCGGAACCGACACGCCCAATTTGCAATCTGACGCAGTGTCTAAAGAAGACCGGTGAGGCGACCGTCGCCGGACTCTTCAATCGTCCTGCGCAGACCATCTTCCAGCGCGACCTTTGGTTCCCAACCAAGGAGCTCGCGAGCCCTTGTGATGTCAGGTCGGCGTACCTGCGGGTCATCGGTTGGAAGCGGTTCAAAAATCAGCTCGGCTTTAGTGCCGGTGATCCGCTGGACGATCTGGGCTGCTTCAAGCAGCGTGAACTCATCCGGGTTGCCGATGTTGACGGGGTTGTGCTCGCCCGACTCTGACAGGCGGATGATTCCGTCAATCAGATCCTCAACGAAGCAGAAGGAACGGGTCTGGCTGCCGTCGCCAAAGATTGTGATCGGCTGTTCAAGAATCGCCTGGCGCAGGAATGTTGGGATGGCACGGCCGTCATGCGGGCGCATGCGTGGGCCGTAGGTGTTGAAGATCCTCACGATTGCGGTGTCCACGCCCTGCTGACGGTGGTAAGCCATTGTCAGTGCCTCGGCGTAGCGCTTTGCCTCGTCGTATACGCCGCGTGGGCCGATCGGATTGACATGGCCCCAGTAGGACTCGGTCTGTGGATGCTCCTTGGGATCGCCATAAACCTCTGATGTGGACGCGATCAGGAAACGGGCCCGCTTGTGCTTGGCAAGCCCAATCGCATTGTGGGTTCCGTACGAGCCAACCTTGAGCGTGTGAAGTGGCAGGCGCAGATAGTCAATGGGGCTTGCTGGTGATGCAAGGTGGTAGACGCTGTCAACGGGCTCATCCACAAAGAACGGCGAAGTGATGTCCACGTTGATGTGAACAAAGTCCGGGTCGCGGAGGTGCGCAATGTTGGCGAGCGAGCCTGTCTCCAGGTTGTCCACGCAGATAACCCGGTTTCCGCGGGACAGGAGGGTTTCGCAGAGGTGTGAGCCGAGGAAGCCGGCTCCCCCGGTAACAAGTGCAGTAGGCATGACGGCGAAAGATAGACCTCTGCGCTAGCTCACCACAGTGGTGAGAGCAAGTGTGCCTTCCGGTCTGAACCGGTGGGCACAGCCTTAAGCCTCGGGGAGTGTGCCTTCCACGCGGCTGCGGTCGGCGCCGTCAACCTCAACTTTCCAGATTGGCGCCTCGGCCTTGATCCTGTCGATCACACACCGCGCGCCAGCGAACGCCTCATCGCGGTGAGCGCCTGACACAGCGATCCCAACTGACGCCTCTCCCAGCGGGACTGTCCCCGTGCGATGGGCGACCGCCACTCCGAACAGCCCGTGGGCGGACTGCTCTTCCTCGCAGATCTTGAGGATTCTCTCGCGGGCCATCTCTAGGTACGCCTCATAGTCAAGTTCCTCAACTTCGCGGGTTACGCCGATGAAGGTCACGATTGCCCCCGCGCCAGGATCACCCACGCTGCTGGCGAGCGCCTGTTGGTCAATTGGCTCCGGACCAACATGCACTGTGGGCCCAGCACCACCGGAGACTGGTGGGACAAGGGCGACCTCGTCACCTTGCGCGATGACCATGCCCGGCCCGGAATATTGGCGGTTGACTGCGACCACGCAGCGCGTCTCACCAACAAGTTCTGAAAGCTGGGAAAGCAGGTCAGTGGTCGTCGAACCGGGTGCGAGTTCGACCTCGACCTCATCTTGGCCGGCGCGTTCCCGCAAACCGGCAAACAGTCTGACTCTGACCAGCACGCCGCAAACGGTACCCTTCCAACGCTGTGAAAGAACAAACGGAACATCGCACCATCGCCCCGACCGTCGGCCCGGATGACCCACGCCGCTTCACGGACTCGGGAATCGAGCTGAAGGAGATCTACGACGAGGGCGACGTTCCCAAGGACCTTGCGCTCGGCAAGCCTGGCGAGTTTCCCTTCACCCGTGGCGTCTACGGGGAGATGTACCGCAAGCAGCTCTGGACAATGCGCCAGTACGCGGGCTATGCCACGGCACGTGAGAGCAACGAGCGCTATCGCTTCCTGATTGAGAACGGCTCGACCGGCCTCTCGATGGCCTTCGACCTGCCAACCCAGCTTGGCCTTGACTCCGACGACGGCCGCTGCCTCGGCGAGGTTGGCCGTACCGGCGTTGCGATCGATTCGATCGAGGACATGCGAATCGCCTTTGACCAGATTCCGCTGGACAAGGTTTCTACTTCGATGACGATCAACGCACCAGCGTCCGTGCTGCTGCTGCTCTACCAGCTTGTGGGTGAGGAGCAGGGCGTTCCTGCCGAGCAGCTGCGCGGAACCACACAGAACGATGTGCTCAAGGAGTACATCGCCCGTGGCAACTTCATCTACCCAACTGAAGCGTCGATGCGTCTGACGACAGATCTCTTTGCATACTGCCGCGAGACCGTTCCGAAGTGGAACACGATTTCCATTAGCGGCTACCACTTCAGGGAAAAGGGCTGCTCAGCAGTTCAAGAGGTCGCGTTCACGCTCTCCAACGGCATCGCCTACGTGCAAGCAGCGCTTGACGCCGGCCTCCCCGTTGATGAGTTCGCTCCACGGCTTGCGTTCTTCTTCAACGGTCACAACAACGTATTCCAGGAGGTCGCGAAGTTCCGTGCGGCTCGCAAGATGTGGGCTGAGATTATGCGCGACCGGTTTGGCGCCAAGGACGAACGGTCAATGCGCTTGAGGTTCCACACTCAGACTGGTGGAGTCACCCTCACCGCGCAGCAGCCGGAGAACAACATTGCCCGTGTTGCCCTGCAGGGATTCGCGGCGGTCTGCGGTGGCACGCAGTCACTCCACACCAATGGCTTTGATGAAGCACTCGCCCTCCCAACTGAGGATGCAGCACGGATCGCATTGCGGACGCAGCAGATCATTGCCGCTGAGTCCGGCGCGGTTGAGGCAATCGACCCATTCGCAGGCTCTTACTTTGTCGAGTCTCTGACTGATGAGATTGAGACGCGCGCCAAGGAGCTGATCGCGAAGGTTGACGAGCTTGGCGGTTCACCTAACGCCATCTCGTTCATCACCAATGAGATCGAGGAGTCAGCCTGGGGCTATCAGGAGCGCTACCGCACCGGCCAGGACATCGTTGTTGGCGTCAACGCGTATGTCACCGATCAACTCCAGGTCCCCGACACGCTCCGTGTTGACCAGAAGTCTGAGGATGATCAGGTCACCCGCCTGAAGGCATTCAAGGAGAACCGTGACCAGGAACTCGTCGCCAAGCATCTGGACACAATTCGCGCTGCCGCCGCCGGAACCGACAATCTTCTACCTGTACTGCGCGAGGCTCTTCGCGACCACTGCACGCTTGGTGAGGTGTGCGCCGCCATGCGCGACGTGTTTGGCTCCTACAAGCCTGAGTTCTAGAGAAAAGGATCGACTTTTAGATGTCACGCGAAAAGGCCCCGGAAACTTACGAAGAGAAGGTTGACCTCCTCAAGACCCTGCGCGACGAGGCGATCAACTCCGCTTCACCAGAAGCAGTTGACAAGCAGCACGCGAAGGGCAAGTTCACAGCCCGCGAGCGCGTGGAGAAGCTCCTCGACCCAGGCTCATTTGTTGAAACTGACACCTTCGTTCGCCACCGCACCTATGACTTCGACATGCAAAAGGTCAGGCCATGGGGCGACGCTGTTGTCACCGGCCACGGCACGATTGACGGCCGCCGTGTTTGCGTGTTCAGCCAGGACTTCACGGTTGTAGGCGGTTCGCTGGGTGAAGTAATGAGCGAGAAGATGTGCAAGGTGATGGACCTTGCCGCCAAGATTGGCTGCCCTGTGATCGGCATCAACGACTCCGGTGGCGCGCGCATCCAGGAAGGCGTTGTGTCACTCGGCGCCTACGGCGATGTGTTCCTCCGCAATGTTCGCTCTTCAGGTGTGATCCCCCAGATTTCACTGATCATGGGGCCATGCGCTGGCGGTGCTGTCTACAGCCCGGCGATCACAGACTTCATCTTCATGGTCAAGGAAACAAGCCACATGTTCATCACCGGCCCTGATGTGATCAAGACGGTCACCGGTGAGGAGTGCACGTTCGAGGACCTTGGCGGCGCGATGACCCACAACACCAAGTCCGGCGTTGCCCAGTTCGCTAGTGAGGACGAGGAAGCCTGCCTGGAAGACGCTCGTTATCTGCTCTCATTCCTGCCCCAGAACAACCTTGAGCCAGCACCTCGTGTGCAGCCGACAGATGATCCACTGCGGATGGATCTTGAACTTGACTCGGTTGTCCCTGACAACCCGAACAAGCCTTACGACATGCGACATGTTGTTGCGCACCTCGTTGATGACGGTGAGTTCCTGGAAGTGCACGAGCACTTCGCCAAGAACATCATCTGCGGGTACTCGCGCCTCAATGGCATCCCGGTTGGCATTGTCGGTAATCAGCCGAATCAGATGGCTGGCGTGCTCGACATTGACTCTTCGGAGAAGGCAGCCCGCTTCGTACGGACTTGCGATGCCTTCAACATCCCAATCCTCACGCTCGTTGATGTTCCAGGGTTCCTTCCGGGAACCGCTCAGGAGTGGCAGGGGATCATCCGCCGCGGAGCCAAGCTGCTCTATGCGTTTGCTGAGGCAACCGTGCCGAAGTTGACTGTCATTACCCGCAAGGCTTACGGCGGCGCGTATGTGGTCATGAACTCCAAGCACCTTGCTTCCGACTTCTCGGTCGCGTGGCCAACTGCTGAGGTTGCCGTGATGGGCGCAGAGGGTGCCGTCAACATCATCTACCGCCGCGACATCGCGCAGAGCCCGACGCCTGACGAACGCCGCCAGGTCTTGATGGACGATTACAAGGCGCGGTTTGCCAACCCGTACTCAGCTGCTGAACGAGGGTTTGTGGACGACGTGATTATTCCCCACGAGACCCGTCCACGCTTGATCACTGAACTTGAGGCGCTGATGACCAAGCGCGACCCAGGGCCGAAGCGCAAACACGGCAACATTCCGCTCTGATCGGATCACTCTGATGAACGGTCGCCCCGAGCTCAAGATCATCACCCCGAACGCGTCGGCTGAAGAGTCCGCTGCGATCGCCGCAGCGCTGGGCCAGTTCATGAGGCAGACAGCACCAGCAGCGGTTACTGCAGGGCCTTCCATTCCAGCCTGGCAGCGAGCAAGTCTTGCCGAAGGCGTGGCCCGCGAGTACAGCTCGCCGGTCGAGCAGTTCGGCTTTCCCGCTTAGCAACCAAAACGTCGCAGCGGCGGTTCCGCCGCGCGGCAGTTAGGATCCACCGCCGTATGTTCAACAAGGTTCTAATCGCCAACCGAGGCGAAATCGCTATCCGCGTCATCCGTGCTTGTGAAGAGCTCGGCATCGACACGGTCGCCGTCTACTCAGAGGCTGACCGCGACGCACTCCACGTCAAGCGCGCGACTGAGTCCTATCTGATCGGCCCTGCCCCAGCGGCAGAGAGCTATCTCGTTGTAGAGAAGCTGCTTGATGTGATCGACCGCTCAGGCGCTGACGCCGTTCACCCGGGCTACGGCTTCCTGGCTGAGAACGCAGACTTTGCCCGCGCTCTAGAGGAGCGAGGTGTCGTGTTCATCGGACCTCCAGCTTCCGCGATTGACGCCATGGGCTCCAAGACGAAGGCCCGTGAGCTGATGGCAGCCGCCGGCGTACCGATCGTCCCAGGCACCACTGAGGCCGTTGAGACGATCGCCGATGCCCGCAAGATTGCCAAGAACGACATTGGCTACCCGGTCGCAGTGAAGGCTGCTGCTGGCGGTGGCGGTAAGGGCTTCCGCGTTGCTCTGACTGAGGACGACATTGAGGAGGCCTTCGAGGGCGCTGCGCGTGAAGGCGAGAAGTTCTTCAACGACGGAACCGTTTACCTCGAGCGTTACCTACCCGACCCACGGCATGTTGAAGTTCAGATCCTCGCTGACCGCCAAGGCAATGTTGTTCACCTCGGGGAACGCGACTGCTCAATCCAGCGCCGGCACCAGAAGCTGATTGAGGAAGCCCCAGCACCAATGGTTGACGAGGAGATGCGCGCTCGGATCGGCAAGATCGCCACGGATGCAGCGCGAGCAGTCGGCTACCACTCCGCCGGGACCATTGAGGGAATGCTCCAGGACGGCGAGTACTACTTCCTTGAGATGAACACCCGCGTTCAGGTCGAGCACTGCGTGACCGAGATGGTCACCGGCATCGACATTGTCCGCGAGCAGATCCTGATCGCAGCCGGGCAGGAGCTGAAGTTCACTCAGGACGACATCCAGATGAAGGGCCATGCGATCGAGTGCCGCATCAATGCGGAGAACGCAGCCAAGAACTTCACCCCCGCACCGGGAATGATCACGAACTACCGCGAGCCAAATGGCCCAGGCGTACGAGTTGACTCAGGCATTGGTCCCAACAGCGAAATCTCCCCAATGTATGACCCGATGGTCGCCAAGCTGATCGTCTGGGATGAGGACCGTGAGAGCGCAACCCGCCGCATGCTGCGCGCACTGGGCGAGTATGAGATCGGCAACCTGACGACCCTGCTGCCCTTCCATAAGGCGATCCTTGCCACTGAGCAGTGGGCCAAGGGCGAGACCTGCCGCGACCTCGTCGAGGACAAGGCGTGGTTGAAGGCCACTGATCCACCCGCACCTGAAGTTGCCGACGCACCCGAGGGCGAAGAGCCTGCCCCTACGGTCACGCAGGACTATCTCGTTGAGGTCTCAGGCCGCCGGTTTGATGTCAAGGTTGTCGGTCCGGCCTTCGGCGGTGGTGGCGGCGCAGCTGCCCCAGTCGCCAAGAAGCCTTCACGGGCCAAGCGCTCCGGTGGTGGCGGTGGTGGCGGAGACGCCCTCACCTCGCCAATCCAAGGGACTGTCTTCAAGGTCCTCGCCGAAGCCGGCCAGAAGGTTGAAGAGGGAACGCTGATCTGCATCATCGAAGCGATGAAGATGGAGAATGAGATCACCGCCCACAAGGCCGGTGTGATCAAGGACATTTCCATTGAGGTTGGCGGCGCAGTTGGTAGTGGCGACACGATCGCGCTGATCGTCGCCGACGACGCGTGAGCGTCCGCGTCTGGCGCGCCGAGCCGCACGAGGCTGAAACAGTCGCGCGGCTACTGGTCGCCTTCCGTGACAGCTTTGGCCGTGACTGGCCCTCCGACAATGCGTTCCTGGCTGGCGTTGAGAAGCTCATCCTCAACGTTGACACTGACCTTCTCCTCGCAGCCCCCAACGATGATTCGCCTCCGACTGGGGTTTGCCAACTGCGCTTCCGGTTTGGGATCTGGCACGCGGCCACGGACTGCTGGCTTGAGGACCTTTACGTTGAGCCCGCGTCACGCCGCACTGGTGTTGCCAAGGCACTTGTTGAATTCGCCGTGCAGCAGGCTCAAGCCCGCGGCTGCCGCCGCATGGAGCTTGATGTCAGCGATGTCAACGAGCCAGCAATCGCTCTCTATCAGTCACTTGGCTTCGGGTACAAGAGCGAACCCAATAAGGACTTCTTGATGCGCCTCACGCTGCCCGACAGTCAGGACTGACTGCGCTCGACGTTCTCGGCGTGAATGCGCCGCTGCTCGGGAGTGTTACGAGCCAATGGAAGCGTGGCACTGGCCCCGTCAGCTTCAAGGGCATTGAGGTAGGCGAGGTCTTCGTTGACTAATGCGTCGGCACGGATTGGGTCAAGGAGTCCACCGTGGCCGGGCACAATGCTCGTGGCCTGGGCGACAAGCTCCCGCAGGCGCCCAAGGGTTGCCTTGTAAGCGCTGATTGACCCGCCCGGGGAGATCATTGGGATCTCCACAGGTGAGATGTAGTCGCCGAGAACCAGCACCCCACACCAGCGCGCGAAGATCGCCATGCCATCGGCCGTGTGGCCTTCCGTTGGGTGGAGTTCAAGCTCCTGTTCGCCGATCTCCAACAGGCCGGGAACGGGAAGGGCTTCGGCCGCGGGCATCGATAGCGGTCGCGCGCGCTTGACGTACCACTGCTCATCGAACTGCCTCAGCTCGCGGGCGGCAGCACCAGGTTCAGCAGTCAGCCGTGCGGCTGTTGTCTGCGCGACTGCGAGCGGGGCATCGGGAAAGGCTTGGCCGCCAAGCAGGTGATCCCAGTCGGCGTGCGTCGCCACAAGTCCAACTATTGGGAAGCCAGCCTGTTCAAACAGTGATGGCAGCGTCTCGAGTTCCTCTGGGAGGATCGGGCTGTCGATCAGAAACGCTTCGTCCCCGCTGCGGATTGCAACGGCGGCGGTATGCCAAATGCCACTCTCTAGGAGCAGGACATCTTCATGCAGGGCAAGCGCACGCACAGCAGCCCAGACGGTCTGCTCAGCTGACGCCGAGCAGCTTCAGTGCCTCACGGAGGTTCTTGACCTCAGCGTCAGGCTTCTTCTGACCCTTTTCGAGGGTCTCCTTGTTCCGGTTAACCCAAATCACTGGGACCTTCATCTTCAGGCAAGGCTCAACATCCGTGTGGTACGAGGATGAAATATGGACCCAGCCCTTCTTGCCGCCGATGCGACGGGCGAACTCCTTGAAGTGAGCAGGCTCAGGCTTGTATGCGCGAACCTGCTGCGCGGTGACGACAAGGTCAAAGTCAAGTGGAATGTGACGGCGGGTTTCGCCGAGCAGCTTGTCGTCAATGTTGGAGATCAAACCGGTCTTGAAGTTCTTGGAGAGCTTCTTGATCGAAGGGTTGCTTTCAGAGAATGGCTTCCAGCTTGAGATGGAACCTGGGAGGAAGCCAGCCTGTGATGGCTCCAGCCGCCAGCCGATGTTGTCAGCGATATCGAGGATCGTGCGGCGCAGTACTTCGGCGTAGAGCTCGTACGAGCCGGACTCGATCTTGTGCTGGATTTCCTTGAACTGGCTCATCACTTCAGCCTTGTCAAACTTGACGTTTCCTTCTGACACTTCGTCAAGTGCTTTCATCACGCCGGTTTCCCAGTCGATCAGTGTTCCGTAGACGTCGAGCGTCACCCAGGTTGGTTTCTTTGGAATTGCCATCGCGACGGCCAGTATGCCGCAAGTTGGACCATAAGCCGGATCCGAGCACGAATTGGGCCTCAACGCAAACACCCGCAAGGCTCGTATAGAGTCATCCAGCGCCGTTCATTCGGCCCGCCCCCTATGGATCTTCTCGAATATCAAGGCAAGCAGCTCCTAGCCCGTCACGGGGTTCCCGTGCCGTCGGGCAAGCCGGCCACCACGGTCGATGAGGCTGTTGCTGTTGCAGAAGAGATCGGGTACCCGTGTGTTGTCAAGGCACAGGTTCAGATCGGTGGTCGAGGCAAGCTTGGTGGCATCAAGGTGGCTGCCAGCCGCGCAGAAGTTGAGGAGCACGCAGGCAACATTCTTGGCATGGACATCAAGGGCCTCACAGTCCATGAGGTCTGGATCGAAGAGGCGTCCGACATTGCCTCCGAGTACTACGCCTCGATCGTGTTTGACCGTTCAGCAAAGTCTTCGCTGGTGATGCTCTCAACCAAGGGCGGCATGGACATTGAGGCCGTTGCGGACGAGGACCCCGACGCCATCGCACACCTTCACGTTGATCCCCTTCTTGGTTTTCAGGACTTCCACGGCCGCCGCCTTGCGTTCGACGCTGGCGTTGATGCCGATGTGATCCGTCCGATCGGCGACATGCTCGCCAAGCTTTACGAGACGTACCTTGAGGAGGAGGCACTCCTCATTGAGGTCAACCCGTTGATCATCACCAACGACCGCGAGATCAAGGCCCTTGACGCCAAGGTGACCCTCGACGGGAACGCTCTTTACCGCCATCCAGAGAACGCTGAGTTGACAGACCCTTCAGCAGAGGATCCGCAGGAGAAGATGGCCAAGGAACGCGGACTCACCTACGTCAAGCTCGACGGCAACATTGGCATTCTCGGCAATGGCGCTGGCCTCGTAATGAGCACCCTCGACGTTGTCGCCCAAGCCGGCGGAGCGCCGGCCAACTTCCTTGACGCTGGAGGAGGAAGCAAGGCTGAGGCCATTACCTCCGCAGTCGAAGTAATCCTTTCCGATTCCAAGGTCACCGCAGTCCTCTTCAACATCTTCGGTGGGATCACCCGCTGCGATGAAGTCGCCAAGGGTCTGATTGAAGCGTTCGCGACGATCAACCCAACCGTTCCGTTTGTTGTTCGCCTTGATGGCACAAACGATGTTGCCGGCCGCGAGCTTCTCGCCGAGGCCGACCTGCCAAATGTCCATACGGTCGCGACGATGCTCGAGGCCGCCGAGAAGGTTGTGGAGCTGGCCGGATGAGCGTCCTTGTAGGAACAGACACAAAGCTGGTCGTCTCGGGAATCACCGGGCGCGAAGGCACCTTCCACACTCTCAACAACCAGGCTTACGGCACCAACGTCGTTGCCGGTGTGACCCCCGGCAAGGGTGGTCAGAACGTTGAGGGAATTCCAGTCTTTGACACGCTCCACAAGGCAGTTGAGGAGACCGGCGCCAACACGGCAATGATTTTCGTTCCACCACGTTTTGCTGCTGACTCGATTCTTGAAGCAGAGGACGCTGGCATTGAGCTGATCATTGCGATCACCGAGGGCATTCCAGCTCACGACGAGCTCCGCGTCTACAACCACATCAAGGCCAACGGTCGCAGCCGCCTGATCGGCCCTAACTGCCCCGGCATCCTTTCCCCAGGGAAGGCAAATGTTGGCATCATCCCCGCCTCGTTCTTCCGCGAAGGCCAGGTTGGCGTTGTATCCCGCTCCGGCACGCTGACCTACCAAATCGGTAACGAGCTGGCCCAGCGCGGCTTCGGTAACTCTTCAATCGTTGGCATTGGCGGCGACCCTGTGCCGGGCTCGAACTTCATCGACATCATCGAACTGTTTGAGAACGACCCACAGACTGAGCTGATCGTGATGAGCGGCGAGATTGGTGGCGATGCTGAAGAGCAGGCCGCCGAGTACATCCGTGACCACGTCACCAAGCCAGTGATTGGTTACATAGCTGGCTTCACCGCACCTCCCGGCAAGCAGATGGGTCACGCCGGGGCGATTGTTTCGGGCTCAAAGGGCACTGCTGCAGCCAAGGCTGAAGCGCTTGAGGCCTGTGGCGTGCAGGTTGGTCGCACGCCGACCGCAGTCGCGGACATCGCCGCCGAGATTCTCGGCGCCTAACCGGCTTTCGTTTTCGCCTAGTCTGCGTCCTATGGCCGCTGACCAAATCTCATTCGCACGCGGGGCACCGTCACTTGACATTGTTGATGTCGAGGGACTCAAGGCAGCCGCCGTTGCCGCTTTCGACGCCGACCCTGCTGGCGTCACCGCTTATGGCACCTCAGTTGGCTACCTCCCGCTGCGTGAGTGGCTTGCCAATCGCCACGGTGTTTCCCCCGACGAGATCCTGATCACCAACGGGTCAATGCAGGCCGGCGCATTTCTGTTTGATTCGATCGTTTCCTCAGGCACGCCAGTTGTAGTGGAGCGTCCAACGTATGACCGGACTTTGTTGGGCCTCAAGCGCCGCGGAGCACACATTCACACCGTGGACCTTGATTCGCAGGGGATCATCGTTGAGCAGCTTGAAGACCTGATCGCCAGCGGTGTTAAGCCAGCCCTAGTGCATGTCATTCCCAACTTCCACAACCCAGCCGGTTGCACCCTGCCGCTGGACCGCCGTACCCGTCTTGTCGAGCTTGCCCGAGAGCATGGCTTTGTCCTGTTTGAGGATGACCCGTATCGCGATGTGCGCTTCGAGGGTGAACCACTTCCGACAATGCTCGACATTGACCGTGACATGCCCGGTGAGGGCGGCGTTGTGATTCACGCATCCTCATTCACTAAGACTGTTTGCCCAGGCGTGCGTGTTGGTTGGCTTGCCGGGCCAACGAGCCTGATCGGGCCGATCCGCAACCTTGCGACAGGTACCTACATTGCCCCCGGCATGGTTGCTCAGGGGCTTGTCAACGAGTTCATCCTGTCCGGAGCATTCGATCGCTCGGTGGCAAGTGTCAGTAAGGCGCTCGGCGAGCGGGTGGCGACGCTTGTTGATTCGCTCCGGCGTGAACTGCCCACCGCCGAGTTTGTTGTTCCAAAGGGCGGGTACTTCCTCTGGCTTAGGCTTCCCGGCGCTGACGGAGTCGAGCTCGCCAAGGTGGCCGCGAATCAGGGTGTCGCGATTGTTCCTGGGGCTGACTTCATGGATGAGGGTGGGGAGGAATACATCCGCCTTGCTTACTCTGCCGCCAATGTGGCGGAGATCGAGGAGGGCGTTACCCGCCTTGCTCGGGCCGCGCGTGAGCTGGGAGTGGGCTGACGCGCAGTTATGGAGATCCTGCCCGGCACCCGTGTACTTGTAACCGGTGCCTCGCGTGGGATCGGCCGTGCGCTGGCCGTTGACTTTGCTGCACGGGGCGCAACCGTTGGCCTCGTTGCCCGAGGCCGTGAAGAGCTTGCGGCACTTGCGGAGGAACTTCCCGGCAACCACTTCGCTCTCCCGTGTGACATTGGTGACCGTGACGCGGTTCAGGCTGCGGTCACATCATTCATAAGTCAGGCCGGCGGCCTAGAGATCCTGATTGCGAATGCTGGCATCGCCCACTACGGCCCCTTCATGGATGTTCCGCTGGAGCACGCGGAGGAGATGGTTCGCATCAACGTGCTCGGGACCATCTACACCGTCCGCGCTGGGCTTGAACACATGCTGGGACGCGCACATGGGCACGTTGTCGTCGTCTCGTCCGGCGCTGGCTTGCGGTCCTTCCCATGGGCTGCTGTTTATGGCGCGACCAAGGCAGCGGACAGAATGTTTGCTGAGGCCTTGCGGCATGAGCTGAGCGGAACCGGCGTTGACCTAACCACTGTCTACCCAGGGGAGATCAAGACAGATCTCCACGCGCATGAGCAGGACCGGCTTCCCGACTGGTACCGGCCTAAGGATGCGGTCCCAGCAGCGGAAATGAGCGCGGCAATCATTAAGGGCATTGAGGGCAA
>CAFBLU010000026.1_pt1 | contig 20411 bp, 17 predicted proteins | sample 7268271 | NCBI WGS metagenome assembly CAFBLU01 (sample SAMEA6814044, study PRJEB35770) | freshwater metagenome | biome: Freshwater; feature: Freshwater reservoir; material: water | place: Czech Republic | collected 2017-05-23 | depth 30m m
AAGGCCCGGACCCGTCCACGTCAACGTTCCCCTCTGGGAACCGCTCGCCCAATCCGCCAACCCAGAGGCAGTTGCTGCTGCACTCGAATCAGCATCAGTGAACATGGCAGGCAGGGACACACACGACGCGGTCCCGTCGAGCGTCTTAGCCTTGCTTGCGGAATCCAACCGACCGCTTGCTATCTGCGGACGCGACGAACGAGGCCATGGCGCCGAGGTGGCAACATGGTGCGCAAAGGCTGGAATACCGATGATTGCCGACCCGCTCGCCCAGAGCAACCGAGGGACCACCACCACCACCGTTGCCGCCTGGGACGCCCTAGTCCGCGACGAGGCGTGGCGCGTAGGCCAAGCCCCAGACTTGGTCCTGCGGACGGGTGACCTACCCACCTCAAAGCCCCTTAGGGCTTGGCTGGCACAACTCGCAGCGGCCGGTGTACCGGTCGTCCAGTTTGACCCAGAGCGCAGCCTCCGGGATCCAATCTCAGCTACCAGCACGAGGGTGCCTGCCCCAGTCACGGACATCAACCCTCTCCAGTTAGTTACATGCGAGGCAAGCTGGCTTGAGAGCTGGTTAGAGAGCGGCTCTCGCGCAACGAGGGCCATCGACACCCTCCTTGGAACCGTAAGTAGCAGCACTCTCAGCGAACCCGGCGTGATCCGAGCTTCGTGCCAGACCCTTCAGGCAGACACAACACTCATGATTGCCGCATCAATGCCAGTCCGTGACCTAGAGACGTTCCACCTAGGCAAGACAGGCCCGGTGTGTGTTGCTAACCGCGGTGCAAACGGAATAGACGGAACGATCGCTACGGCCGCTGGTTACGCAGCAGCAACACACGCCCCGACCGTGCTGATCTGCGGCGACGTGACCTTCGCTCATGACGTGGCTGGACTGGCCGCAGCACGCGAGTCTGCCTCGCCGTTGCTGATCATGGTGCTAGACAACGGTGGCGGCGCGATCTTTGACTACCTTCCAATCAGCCAGCAGGAGTCAGTCTACGAGCGCTTCGTGTTCACCCCACCCCAGCTCGACTTCTCGGCAGCCGCACAGACTTGGGGAATCCCATTCATCGAGATCACTTCGACAGAGGCGCTAACAGATGAGCTCACCTCAGTGGAGAACCTGCAAGGCCCACGCCTTGCGTTGATCCGCGTTGGGCGCTACGACGCTCAGGAGCTACGGACGGCGATCTGGGCCGCTGTGGCAGCCAGCATCGCCGAGTAATAAGGCTTCACTAGGCACTAACGATGGGAAGGATGGCTTGTAGCTTGAGCTCGGTCTCCGCTAGCTCGGCTTCCGGCACCGACCCCTCCACCACACCGACTCCCGCATAGCAACGCGCCTCACGCCCTCTGAGGAGCGCCCCTCGCAGAGCAACACAGAATTCTCCATCCTCTGAAGCGTCAGTCCAGCCGATCGGGCCGGCGTACCAACCTCGATCAAGCCCCTCGCACCTAGCAATCAGCTCCTTAGCCGCGGTCCAAGGCTCGCCACCAACCGCCGGTGTGGGATGCAGCCGACCGACAAGATCAACCGCAGACACTGAGGAACGGAGCTGAGCCCTAATCGGACTGGCCAGATGCTGAATATTGGCGACCTTCGCCATCGAGGGCTCATCCGGTGCCGTGACCCAAACCGACACCGGGTCAAGAGCTTGAGTGATTGTCTCCGTGACAATCCTTTGCTCCGCTCTGTCCTTGACCGACCTCAGGAGCCGTTCAGCAATATGGTCGTCAACAGCGGGATCAGCACTTCGCGGCGCTGAGCCTGCCAGCGCAACCGTGGCCGCTCTAAGCCCCTCTCGACGAATCAACAATTCGGGACTCGCCCCGATGAAGGCGCTCGTTCCGCGGCCAACCGCGTAGAGGAAGCAGGATGGGAACACCTCGCGCAGGACCGCCATGACTGCCTCGGGGTCGTGGTCCTCCTCACGTTCGACAAGAACCTCTCTGGCAAGAACTGCTTTCGAAACTGTTCCCTCAGCAATAGCATCTAAGACTGTTCCAACCGCGCCCTCATAGTGGGCAGGGGAAAGCGCCGACGAAATCCGCGTTCCAACACTGAAATGTGGCCCGTCGCGTCCGTCGAGCGTTGCGCTGAGATCAAGCCGTTGAATCAACGCAAGCGCGCGGCCAACGACCTCATGGTCAAGATCATCCCCCGAGACCAGCATCTGAACGGTTACGTGGATTTCTTCGCCGCGCCTGACGAAGGCAAGTTGGGGCACAACCATCGACCCGGCACCGAACATTCCCCAGGGTCCGGCTGCTGGAACCTCATCCGCAAACGCAAAGCCGCCAAAAGCAATCGGACCAACACCGGCATCCCCCTCAGGATCATCAGCCTCGGCGCTGCTCACAAGCTCTCTCCACTCTGCGGCCGCCGTGCCAAACCTGTCAGAGCCCCCCGCCTCAATCAAATGGGCGCAACCTAGGGTCGCGACCGAGCTGCGGTCGTTGTCAGGCTGGTCCAAGACTCCCCATGCGTCAACCTCAGCCCTTGCAGCCATAACTACCGCCGCAGGGTCTAGTGGGCGAGTGAGGAGTTCGGTTACGGCAACCAGCACGGGAGACCCACCTCTACGCGCCTTGGCTACGCCAGTGGCAGCCCGCGCCTCAAGCCTCGAAATCGTGGCGGGAGTGAGGAGTGCTGGTGCGACAGCGCGACTATGGTCGGTGGGATCTCCCACCGAGGATCATGTCTCCGCGCGACCGCGCGAAATGGCGATCTCGCCAGTACGAGCCATCTCAACAAGCCCGAACGGCCGGATCATCTCATCGAAGGCAGCGATCTTCTCGTTGGTTCCTGTGATCTCAACAATCATTGTCAGGTGGCTGAGGTCAACGATCTTGCCTCGGAAGATCTGGACAATCTGCATTACCTCAGCCCGCTGAGTTGCTTCGGCGCTGATCTTGAACATCGCAAGCTCGCGCTGAACCGCCTCCCCTGGCTCGAGGTCACGAATCTTGATCACGTTGATCAGCTTGTGGAGCTGTTTGGTTACTTGATCAATGGGATGGACCGCACCATCAACGGTGAGAGTGATCCTCGAGAGGTCCGGATCATCCGTGGGTCCGACCGCAAGGGTGTCGATGTTGAAGCCTCGGCGTGCAAAGAGGCCTGCAACACGGCTCAGAACACCTGGCTTGTTCTCAACCAGAATAGTCAGGACATGTGTCCTGCCAGTCCGGATGCCAACTGAGGCGTGAAGGTTCTCAAGGCTGAGTGGATCTGTTGTTGGAGAGTCGGCCATGTGTCTCACCCAACCATGTTTCGGGCTGGCTCGCCGGCTGGAATCATTGGATATGTGTTCTCTTCACGGGTGACCCGGACGTCAACAAGCACTGGGCCATCCATGTCCAGAATCTTCTTCATATCGTCGATCAATGACTCCTTCTTTGTGAGCTGAACGCCTTGAAGGCCGTATGCCTCAGCCAACTTGACCCAGTCGGGCGAATGGTCCTGAAGGTCAACCTGGCTGTAACGGTGATCCCAGAACAGTTCCTGCCACTGCCTGACCATGCCGAGATAGCCGTTGTTCATGATGAAAACCTTGATCGGAAGCTTCTCCTGAACGCAGGTGGCGAACTCTTGGCTGTTCATCTGGATTGACCCATCGCCGGCAACGACAACTACCTGCGAGTCAGGGCAGCCAATCTGAGCGCCGATGGCGGCAGGCAAGCCGAAGCCCATCGTCCCGAGCCCACCGGAGTTAATCCATCGCCTTGGCTCTGGGAACCCGTAGTGCTGCGCAGTCCACATTTGATGCTGACCGACGTCGCTGGTGACGATCGCATTGCCGCCGGTGGCCTCATGCAGCGCCTGGATCATGAACTGCGGCTTGATCTCGCTGTCTTCTGAGTCCTCATATCCAAGCGGATACTTTTCCTTCCAGCCATTGACCTTGTCCCACCAGTCGTCAAGGCGCGAAGCATCCGGCTCGAGAGCGCGATACTCGCCGAGCAGGCGCGAAAGAACGTTCTTGGCGTCACCAACAATCGGGATATGAGCAGGAACGTTCTTGGAAATCTCAGCCGGATCAATGTCGATGTGGATGAACTTGGCGTTGGGTGCAAATTCATCAAGCTTGCCGGTGATCCGATCATCAAATCGGGCACCTGCAGCGACGATCAGATCGGCTTCGTCCATGCCGTAATTGGCCGCTCTAGTTCCGTGCATACCGAGCATTCCAACCCACTGGGGGTCATCGGCCGGATAGGCGCCAAGCCCCATCAGCGTTGCCGTGATCGGGAACTTCCCGTAGCGAGTCAGAGCGATCAGCTCAGCGCTGGCTTCAGCGTTCACAACGCCGCCACCAGCGTAGATGATCGGCCGCTTCGCGTGAGCGAGTGCCTTCGCAGCAAGGCGAATCTGCCGCTGGTTGCCTTCAGTTGTTGGCTGGTATCCGGGAAGGTTGATCTCCCCACCAGGGATGTATTCGATGTCGGCCTTCGAGAGGTCAACTGGAATGTCAACAAGGACAGGGCCAGGCCTGCCAGTGCTGGCGATGTGGAAGGCCTCGTGGACTGCCCGTGGCAGATCCTGAGGGTCCTGAATCATGATCGAGTGCTTGACCAGCGGAAGGGTCATGCCCATCGTGTCGGCCTCTTGGAAGCCATCAGTTCCCAGCAGGTCCGTTCGGACCTGCCCTGTGAAGAAGACCACGGGAACCGAGTCCATCATTGCGTCACAAATTGGAGTTGCGAGGTTGGTCGCGCCCGGTCCGCTGGTGCCGAAACAGACGCCAACTCGGCCTGTTGCCTTGGCATACCCCTCAGCAGCATGACCGCCGCCAGCCTCATGCCGGACAAGAACGTGACGAATACCAGCGTCATAAAACGCATCGTAAGTCGGGAGGTTTGCTCCACCAGGAAGGCCGAACACAACTTCAACGCCCTCCGCCTTAAGACATTCCATCAGTGCATCGACTGCGCGCATCTTGTGTGACCTCCTTTCGGATCCAAATCGGTTTGGCTGGTTTGGCAAGGGATTACTACTTCCCAATGCATGGCTGAGTCTAACAAGCAACCGCTGAGCAACCTGTGGGCGAATGCGCCCGTTTCAGCCGCGTCGGCCGCCCAGCTCATCCCGACGCGACATCAGCTGCTGCTCCGGATACTCCAGATCCATTCCGCAGCCAGTGCAAAGGGTGTCTGAGATTGGCAGGACCTTTCCGCAGTTCTCACAGAGTCGTCGGGGTTCATCAACCGCGGCCCGACTGAAAACCGCAGCAATCAAGCCAGCTACTGGGACTAGGAAGGCGATACCAAACCAGATTCCCACTGGATTCCCTTTCGCGCGGGCGATCAGAGCCCCACCCAACCCGAAGAAGAACATGATCACGAGTAGCCCTAGGCCTTGCATCAGCCTCTTCTACCTGTCCAGAACGCAGTCAAAGCCCGGCCTCGAAGTTCAGGAGCCGGCAAGCTTGGAGATGATCAGGGCACGAACCTCGCCGCCGTCGGCGCGCCCTTGAGTCGCCTTCATGACAAGCCCGACGAGCGGGCCGAGGGCCTTCTGCTCCCCGGCGGCAACCTTCGCGGCGGCCTCAGGATCCGAGGCGATTGCTGCGTCAACCGCAGCAGAGAGCTCGTCTCCCCCGCCCACCTTCTCGAGCCCCTGGGACTCCACTAGGGCCGCTGGTGAGCCACCCTGCTCGATGACAGTGTCGAGAATGCCCCGAGCTGCTGCCGTTGTGATCTTGTCGTCTTCCAGAAGACCCAGCAGCTCGGCGAGCGCTTCCGGCTCAACCGTCTGGTCTGATCCCTCTTCAACCCGGGACGAAACCTCCCCGTTGACCCATGTCGCAACCAACTTGGCGTCGCTGCCTGCTCCGCGGATCGCCGCGGTTGCCTCGAACAGGTCTCCAAGATCCCCATTGAATGCCAGCCTCTGAGCAAGCTCAGCCGTCAGTCCAAAGTCGTCTTCATAGCGGGACGCCCGTGCTGCAGGCAGCTCTGGAAGCGAGTCTTGGGCGGCCTTGATCATCTCAGGGCCTACCGCAACTGGGAGCAGGTCTGGCTCCGGGAAGTAGCGGTAATCGTGGGCCTCTTCCTTTGACCGCAGTGCGGTGAGAGAACCGGACCGTGGGTCGAAATGAAGCGTTTCCTGAACAACTGTTCCGCCTGATTGGATGAGTTCACGCTGACGCTCGATCTCCGCCTCAATTCCCTTCTCCACAAAGCGGAATGAGTTCATGTTCTTAAGCTCTGTTTTGGTGCCAAGTGTTGTCTCTCCCACTGGGCGCAGGGAGATGTTGGCATCGCAGCGGAGCGACCCCTCCTCCATGCTGACATCGCTGATACCGAGGCTCTTGACCGTGGTTCGAAGGAGCGAAAGCCATTCCCTTGCTTGGGCAGCAGACCCGATATCCGGCTCTGTAACGATCTCAGCTAGTGGGGTGCCTCCCCGGTTGAAGTCCACGACAGATGAGTCCGCTCCCTGGATCCGGCCACTGGCCGATGAATGGACGAGCTTGGCGGCGTCCTCCTCAAGGTGGACGCGGTGGATCCTGACGCCGTCGAGGAAACCGCCACTGCAGAGAGGTTCATCAAACTGACTGATTTGGTAGCCCTTGGGAAGATCTGCGTAGAAGTAGTTCTTGCGGTGGAAGATCGAGCGGTCGGCAAGCTCACAGCCAAGTGCCAGCCCGAGTCGGAGACCAAAGTCAACCGCCCGCTCGTTAATCACAGGAAGCGCGCCTGGAAGCCCTAGACACACTGGACATGTCCGGGTGTTGGGATCCTCTCCAAAGACTGGCTCACAGCCGCAGAACATCTTCGTTCTAGTCGCCAGCTGGACATGGATCTCCAAACCAATGACGGGTTCTAGCTCAATCATGCGATCCACGCCGGGCTTCCGTCGAACTTAAGACCGTCCTCAAGCGCTGCGGCAATCCCGAGAATGCGATTCTCAGAGAACGCCGGGCCAGCAATCTGGAAACCAACCGGCAGCCCGTCGCTCAGACCGTTGGGAATTGAGATGGCCGGAATACCCGCGAGGGACATTGGGACGGTGCAGAAATCACTGAGATACATCGAGAGTGGGTCCGCCGTCTTGGACCCCAGTTCGAAGGCAACCGAGGGACTTGTAGGCGTGACGATCGCGTCGAAGTCCTCAAACGCGGTGTCGAAATCCTGCGATATGAGCGTCCGAACGCGCTGCGCACGACCGTAATAAGCGTCGTAATAGCCGGAGGACAAGGCGTAGGTCCCCAGCATGATCCGCCTCCTGACCTCTCGACCAAATCCGGCTGCCCGAGTGGCCCCGTACATCCCGTCCAAGCCCTCATCAGGATCAACACGCAGACCAAAACGAACGCCATCAAGTCGTGCCAAGTTGGACGAGCATTCAGCCGGAGCTATCAAGTAGTAGGCGCTGAGGGCATGCGGTGCGTGGGGCAATGGACACGGGGCAACGGTTGCTCCTAGGGAACGCGCTAGATCCAATGTGGCCTCAAAGGCCTCCCGAACCCCAGGCTCGACGCCCTCCCCGGTCAATTCCTCTGGGACACCCAGCCTGACCCCGGTCAGGTCCATCGGGACAACAGGCTCAACTGAATCAGGATGCTCAACCGAAGTGGCGTCGCGGGGATCCTTGCCTGTCATCTGCGAGTACAGGAGACCCGCATCAGCAACAGTCCTTGTGATTGGACCTGCTTGATCTAGAGAGGACGCGAACGCGATCATCCCGTAGCGCGACACTGACCCATAAGTTGGCTTCAGTCCAACAACACCGCAGAGCGCAGCTGGTTGCCGAATTGAGCCACCAGTATCGGTCCCCAGAGCCCAAGGCACCAGTCCGGCAGCTACGGCTGCAGCACTGCCGCCGCTGGACCCTCCTGGCACTCGTCCGCGATCCCAAGGGTTGAGAACTGGCCCGAAAGCGCAGTTTTCGTTGGACGAGCCCATCGCAAATTCATCCTGATGGGTCTTAGCAATCAGAGGCGCGCCAGCTTCCGTGAGGGCTTCCACAACCGTCGCCGTATATGGCGGCAGATACCCCTCCAAGATTTTCGATCCTGACTGGCTGGGCACCCCTTCTGTGCAAAAAAGGTCCTTCACCCCAAGTGGCACGCCGCCCAGCGGACCATCCTCCCCACCAAGCTTGACTCTGTCAGCGACCCAACTCAGAGCATTGAGGTCATCCAAGCGGGCGCGATCGAGCCATGTGGCATGAAGGTTGGCCTTGGAAATATCGCCTGCCGCAACAGCAGCGACCGTTTCAGTCACCGAAAGCTTTGTGATGTCAGTGCTCAACTTCCACTCCCTGGAGGTGGGACTTCGAAGCCCTCTCCGTTGGTGGCCGGAGCCTGATCAAGAGCCTTCTCTCTAGACAGAGACTCGTGCGGCACATCTGGGCGCAACCAGCCCGTCTGTGCAACCGAATGGGCCGATGGCTCGACCCCAGCAAGGTCAAGCTTGGAAATCATCTCAACGTGATCCAAGATCCCCGAAAGCTCCGCTGCGAGGACATCCACTTCCTCATCCGAGATGGAAAGGCGTGCGAGCTTGGCGATGTGAAGTACCTCTGACCGGTCAATCATCAGTGGCCGATCCTATTGACCGAGCGAGTGCGCGTCGTGCGCGGCTTGATCAGCATCAATCACTGGCGCCGAGGGGTCCGGGTTGTTGCCCCTGCTCTCGTTCCGAAGACCCATCAAAGCGGTCGCCGCGATCAGACCGACTAGAGCGCATCCAAGCAGTCCCCCACGGACCACCACTCCGGTGGCTCCCAGCACATCAGGAGGCCAGATCAGGTTAAGCAGCACAATCACGAATCCGAGTCCAGCCAGCACGATCAGGAAGACATCAAACGCTAACGCAGTCGAGGCAGAGCGCCGTGCAGCAGTCGCAGGGATTACTCCAACCGCGAGCAGCGCAACCGCAAGCAGCAGCCATCTAACTATCCCGAGGGTCTCCCAGCCAGATAGCGGCGTCGCATTCGGGAGATCTGACTTCAGCCAGTCACCCGCAAACAGAAGCCACAGAAGCCCAGCTCCAAGAATCCCAAGAAAGTAATCCTCACTCCTAAGCCGACCGAGCCGGAAGCTCACGAGGCACCCCCATATGCGCCGAGAGTGTTCCTCAACAGCATCGCGATCGTCATCGGACCCACGCCGCCTGGCACTGGCGTGATGCAGCAGGCCCGCTCTGCAGCAGCCTCGTAATCAACATCGCCGACGAGACCGCCATCAACTCTGTTGATCCCAACATCGATGACCGTGGCGCCCGGCTTAACCCAGTCCCCAGAGATCAGTTTCGGAACACCTACCGCAGCAACAAGAACATCGGCTTCGAGGCACACCGCTGCAAGGTCCCGAGTATGCGAATGGCAGATTGTTACTGTGGCGTTTCGCTCCAGCAGAAGCGAGGCGAGTGGCTTACCGACTAAGGCGGAACGCCCAACGATCACGACATGAAGTCCGCCCAGATCGACGCCTTCGCGATCGAGAAGTTCGACGACACCCAATGGAGTACAGGGCCGCATGCCAGGCCTCCCCAAGGCCAGCAGGCCAGCACTTGTAGGTGTGAGGCCATCAACATCCTTCTCGGGCGCGATCTCCCCCGTAAGAGAGCCAGCATCTAGGTGCCCCGGGAGCGGAAGCTGGAGAAGAATCCCATCAACAGCAGCATCCGCATTCAGTCGAGCAATCACCTCGCTGATCTCCTCGGCGCTTGCGCTTGCGCTCAGTTCATTGTGGAAGCCAACAAACCCAACTTCCTCACATGCCTTGTGCTTGTTAGCCACATAGACCGCTGAGGCTGGGTCGTCCCCGACGATGATCGTTGCTAGTCCGGGAGCCCTCTGGCCCGCGGCGAGAATCACCTCGACGGCACCCGCAACCTCACCGCGTACCGCGGCGGCTACAAGCTTCCCATCGATGACTCTCGCTGACACGCTTTTGAGACTAACGCTGCGCGTAGACCGTCGTCATGCCGGTGCCAGCGGAGCAAGGGCGGCGACAAGGCGTCGCTCAGCCCCATCAGACCCAAACCGGACGGCAACCACCCCACCGGGCTCTATCGAAGTCACGACGCCCGTACCAAACTGCTCATGGACTACATCGTCTCCAATCCGGAAGTTGACGCCGCTCTGGGCGCCCCCACTTGCGCTGTCTGAGACAGCATCCATCAGCCACGAAGGAGCCTCTGTGACCCTCTCTTGGGCCCCTTCGACAAGCTCAGGCGGAATCTCATGCAGGAACCTGCTCGGAAGGCCGCCCATCCAGTTTCCAAAAACCATTCGCCGATGGGCCCAAGTGAGCCAAAGCTCTCGTTCAGCCCGAGTGATCGCCACATAGGCAAGGCGACGTTCCTCCTCAACATTGCCCTCTTCAATCGACCGGGAGTGTGGGAACAGCCCCTCCTCGCAAGCGATTACGAATACAACTGGGAACTCAAGGCCCTTCGCGTTGTGGAGAGTCATCAGGGTTACGAGCCCCTCGTCGTCCTGCCGCTCGTCGGCGTCAGCTACCAGTGAGACCTGTGAGAGGAATGCCTCGAGGGAGTTGTCCTCCTCGTTGGCATCATGCTCGCGTCCAACACCGATCAGCTCTTGAAGGTTTTCGACGCGACCTTCGGACTCAATTGTCCGCTCAGCCTCAAGAGCCTCAATCAGACCGGTCTTGGCAAACATTTCCTCGACAAGATTCCCAGTCGACGGATTTGAGGCACGGACCTCGGCAAGGCTGGTCATGATCGCGACGAAACGGTCCAACGCCTTAACCGCCGCTGTTCCCAAGCCCGGAACGGCAGCTGGGTCAGCGACCGCCTCCATCACGGGGAGACCGGAGCTGTTTGCCCAGGCGAGAACCCGACTGACTGTGGTCGGGCCGATCCCCCTCCGAGGCGTATTCACAACCCTGGAAAAGGCCGCCTGATCAGCTGGATTGACAATCAGTTGCAGATAGGCAACCGCGTCGCGGATCTCTGCCCGTTCGTAGAACTTTGTTCCGCCAACTACTTGGAACGGAATCCCCTCCCGAGTCAGGCGGTCCTGCATCGCTCGGGACGTGGCATTAGTCCTCGAGAACACCGCAATGTCATCTCTTGAGGTGCCCTCCTCCTCAAGGCGTGCAATCTGACCGGCGACGAACCGGGCCTCTGCGTGCTCATCTTCAAGGTCGATGATCTGGATCCGGTCGCCCTCACCCGATTCCGTCCAGAGGCTTTTGCTCTTGCGCTCCTGATTGTTCGAAATGACTGCGTTGGCTGCCGAAAGAATGGTCTGCGTCGACCGGTAATTCTGCTCGAGCTTGACAACAACAGCGTCCGGGTGATCCTTCTCAAAATCCAGAATGTTGCGAATGTCAGCGGACCTAAAGGAGTAGATCGACTGGTCATCATCGCCAACCACAGCAAGGTTGCGCCGCTCCTGGGAGAGAAGGTTTAGAAGCCGATATTGCGCGTGGTTTGTGTCCTGATACTCGTCCACCATCACATGCTTAAACCGGCGGTTCCAACGCTGCCTTACCTCGTCATGACCCTCTAGGAGCCGAACGGTGCGGACAAGAAGGTCGTCGAAGTCCATGGCGTTCTGCTGCTCCAGCGAGCGTTCGTAAGACCGATACACCTCTGCGACTGTCTCCTCCCACCAGGAACCGGTGCTGTCTGAGTACTCAGCCGGAGTCAGCATGGCGTTCTTAGCTCGCGAGATCTCGCCCTGGACCGCCGCGGGAGCAACGCGCTTTGGGTCGTGCCCAAGGTCATCCAAAGTGCGTTTGATCAGACGCTTGGAGTCGTCCTGATCAAAGATCGAGAACCCGGAGGCATAACCGATCTTTTCACCATCGATCCGTAGGATTCGCGCACAGGCAGAGTGGAAAGTCATCACCCAAAGGCCTTGGGTTGATCGGTTGATTAGGTGCTCAACTCGATGGCGCATCTCTTTCGCAGCTCTGTTGGTGAAGGTAATGGCCAGGATCTCCGTGGCGTCCGCCCTCCCAGTAGCAACAAGCCATGCCAGCCGGTGAGTCAGCACACGGGTCTTCCCCGAGCCAGCGCCGGCGAGTATTAGAAGGGGCCCGGAATCGTGCGTAACCGCATCCCTCTGGGGCGGGTTCAGGTGCTCGAGAAGCTGATCCGCGTCAGGTGCATTGGGTGTGTTGGGTGCGGGCATCGCCCGCCCCACGGTAGCGGGCCGATCGGCCGGCCCAGAAAGGCCTGCTTAGGCCCCAGCTCCAGCGGCGGGGGGCGTCTCACCCGGGCGGGGTGGATCCTCAACTAGCAAGGTAGGCACGGTGACCATCTGATACCCCCGTTGCCTCAGTCCAGCAATAATCCGTGGAAGGGCAGCGAGCGTCTGGGTCCTGTCGCCGCCACCATCGTGCATCAGGATGATCGACCCAGATTGAACTTGCGAGAGCGCATTCTGAACGATTACATCCGCCCCTGGTCGAGACCAGTCAAGGGTGTCGACATCCCAGAGGACGAGCAGCATCTTGCGCTTCTTGAGTAGCGCGAGTGTCGTCTGGTCATAGGCGCCATATGGAGGTCTGTAAAGCGAGGGCTTAGGCAGACCTAGGCCGGTCAGAGCATCGGAGGTGCGGTCAATCTCAAGCTTCTGATCAGCAAGCGAAAAGCTCGGCATCTGGGGATGGGACCATGTGTGATCACCCACTGGGTAGCCAGCCTGATGGGCAGCAACGCTGTTTGCTCCAAATGTGGAGATAACCCCTCCGACACTGAAAAACGTGGCGCCCACACCTTCCTTGCGGAGAATCGCAAGTATCTGGGGGGTCCACTCGCTCGGTCCATCATCGAAGGTCAGCGCAACCACTTTTTGACCCCCGCCTCCCCGGACGATGTATGGGGTCTGCTGATAGACGGATGCCACCGCGGCAGTCTCAATCACATCCTGCCTCGCTAGGAGCGAATCTGGTCCGATTCCGCCGATCTTCAGGATTCGAGCCGCAAAACCAGTGCCATTGCTTCCTCCCTCAGACCCTCCCCCAAGCGCGGAAACCCCCCAGACAACCACCGCAGCAAATGCCAGTAGCGCTGCTCCCGCGGCACGACGGCGACGTTGATAGACCGCCGCAGACGAATCCGCGCGGGGGAATTGATGTGAGTCTCTTGAAGCCACAAGTCGATTCTGACACAGAGCGACGCATTCGCCTGCATCAAGGTCTGCCCGCCTAGCTGGTCAGTAGCCTCACACACGTGTCCGAACCAATCTGGCTTGTCCTCCCCACATACAACGAGAAGGAGAACCTCGAGTCGATCGCCGCTGCCATCAGCAAACAGCTGGAACTCGCAGCTCCCGGGTCGTGGAACATTCTTGTCGTCGACGACAATTCGCCCGATGGAACGGGCGCAATCGCAGACCGCCTGAGCGTCGCCAGCGAGGGAAAGATCAAGGTTCTCCACCGGGCTGGCAAGGAAGGGCTAGGCCGTGCATATGTCGCAGGCTTCAAGTACGCCCTTGCCCAAGGCGCCCAGAAGGTCATCCAGATGGACGCCGATTTCTCCCATGATCCAGCTGACATTCCGCGCCTACTCGAGGCGTCGCAGACAGCCGATGTCGTGATTGGGTCTCGCTATGTGAGCGGGGGCGTGGTCCTTGACTGGGGCACAACACGGAGGGTCTTGAGTCGGGGAGGGTGCCGCTATGCCAGCACTATTCTTGGAGCCGAAGTCAGCGACCTAACAGGCGGATTCAAGTGCCTCAAGGCAAGCGCTCTGGAGGCCATCGACCTAGACACTGTCAAGGCCGAGGGCTATGTCTTTCAGATCGAGGTCACATACCGGGCGATGCTCCAAGGCCTCAAGATCGTTGAAGTCCCGATCGTCTTCAGAGACCGCCTTGCTGGGACCAGCAAGATGTCCAGCCGCATAGCAATAGAAGCCATGTGGTCTGTGCTCTCGCTCCGCCGGCGCACCGAAGCAGAGATGCGTCCGACTCCCAGAATCACTCCCGAAGAGGCCTCGAGAAACTAGCCGCCGGCGCTTGTCGGACCCCGCCGTGGGGTCAGACGCCTTACTTCACCGGGCTTGCTGCCTACCTCCCTCTCGACCGCATCTAGGCGGTCAGCGAGAGAACCGAGCGCGTCGGCTACAGGGTCTGGAAGGTGAGCCCAGTCCGCGTCTGGACCTGTCGGACGCTCGCCATCAACTCTAACCGGATGCCCTGGATTGCCGACAACCGTGGCGCCTTGGGGAACATCGTGGATTACAACGCTGTTAGCACCAATCTTCGCCCGGTCACCAACCTCGATCGGACCGAGAAGTTTGGCACCCGATCCAATCGTTACATCGTCTCCGACGGTTGGGTGCCGCTTGCCCCCAGCAAAGCCAGTGCCCCCGAGCGTGACCCCTTGATAGATGGTCACATTGGACCCAATGCTGGATGTCTCTCCGATCACCACACCCATTCCATGATCAATGAAGAGGCCCTCGCCGATCTCTGCCGCCGGGTGGATTTCCACACCGGTGACAAACCGAGTCCCAGCTGCGATCACACGTGGTGCGATCGGAACGCCAGAGGAATGAAGCGCGTGCGCTACTCGGTGCGCCAATACGGCGTGAACACCGGGCCAGAGAGCAAGAATGGTGCCAGAACCAACACCCCGTGCAGCGGGATCGCGCTCAATTGCGGCTGTGACGTCATGCCGAATCTCATTCGCGACCTTTGAAAACAGCTGAACGCCTAGAAGAGCCATGTGTCTGACTCTAACGAGCCACCCCGTGCTGAGCAAACCCTGCAGGCGGACTAGACAGCGCGGTCGCCAATTGCCCGTCTAGAGACAGATCAGGCTGGGGCGAAGAACGGTGCCGTCGCGTAACGCTCACCAGAGTCAGGCAGGACAACTGCCACCCTCTTCCCCGCTGCGTCCGCCGCACTGGAATAGGTCATAGCTCCCCACAAAGCTGCTCCGCAGCTCATGCCGACCAGCAGCCCCTCCGTGCTTGCCGCAGCCCAAGCCGTTTCGATGGCATTGTCGTCTGAGACCACGATCACTTCATCAATCAGGTTCCGATCAAGCACCTTCGGTACGAACCCAGCTCCAATGCCCTGAATCCGATGTGGTCCTGGGAGTCCACCGCTCAAGACGGGAGAAGACTCGGGTTCCACTGCAACGATCTTCAGGTCGGGATTGCGCTCCTTGAGGAACCGTCCAGCCCCAGTGATCGTCCCACCTGTGCCTACTCCGCAAACGAGTACATCGACCTTGCCCCCAAGGGTCTCCCAAATCTCTGGGCCGGTGCCGTCGTAGTGCGCCTGAGGGTTGGCCGGGTTGGAGAACTGGTCCGGAAGCCAACTATTTGCATCTTCTGCCAGACGGGCAGCCTCAGCCACGGCCTCGTTCATGCCTCCCATCGACTCAACGATCTCCACTCGTGCGCCAAACAGCTTCAGAAGGGTCTCCCGCTCCCGACTCATGCCTTGGGGAAGCGCTAGCACCAGCTCGTACCCGCGTGCAGCACATACGAACGCTAGGGCGATTCCGGTGTTGCCTGAAGTGGCCTCAACGACTCGTGTCTTGCCGGGGCTGATGAGTCCGGATTGCTCGGCCGCGTTGATCATCGCGAGTCCAATCCGATCTTTCACCGATCCGCCTGGATTCCGCGACTCAACCTTGCCGAAGAGCTTCGCTTTGCACTCAGGGAAGAGGCGTTCGATCGGGACCATTGGGGTCCCTCCAACTAAATCCTCTACTCGTACCGGTTTTAAGGCCATTCGGCAAGGGTATCTGACGCACCCCTAGATGTGACGCCGCGCTAGATGAAGTACATCGGGGAAGCGCCGCCAGCTTCTGATTTGGCGAGCTCTTCAATGGTTCGCTTCCCCAAGACCGCCCGCGCAGCATCGGCGGCGTCCCGAAAGACCCCCTCTGCTCCAGCGCCCAAGCTTCCATCGAGAATCTCGACCACCTCTAGCGCCGTTATCTCAGAGGCTGGCTTGGCTAAGCGAAATCCGCCCTTCACCCCTCGCTGACTTACGAGCAGTCCGGCTCGCCTCAGCGTGGCGCATATTTGCTCGAGAAACTGAGGCGGGATACCCCGCTTCCGCGCAATCTCGGCTGCCGGGACAGGAGTTCCTTCCGGCGAGAGAGCTAGCTCGACTAGCGCGCTTATTCCATATGGCGCCTTGGCGGTGATTGAGATCACCAGCGGATCCTATGCGGCTCCGGCGGGATCAGCAAGCTTGGCGATCATCGCGTCTATTCGCGCAAGACTTTCTGCCTGACCAAGCAAAGCAAGAGTCTCGAAGATGCCTGGCGAGACGGTCGTTCCACTGAGGGCAACCCTGATGGGCTGGAAAATCTTCCCAGCGCCCACTCCGAACTCCTCGGGCAGTGGCTCAAGCGCGGTCTCAATGTCCTCATGGGTGAAGTCCTCACTGAGCCCAGCGAGAACCTCCCTGACACGGCTCAGCGCTGGCCGGGCCTCCTCCCTACCGAAGATCTTTGCCACGGCCTTGGGGTCATCCCCAGGTCCGTCAAAGATGAAGCCGCAGAGAGGTTCGAACTCAGCCAAGGTTTGGAACTTCTCGCGCGAGATCGAGACAGCTCCAGCGATGCCGGTTCTCCCAGTGAATCCCTCCAGGCGGGCAACGAGATCGCCCTCATCAAGCTCTCGGAGGTAGAGCCCGTTGATATGCCTCAGCTTCTTATCGTCAAAGACCGCCGGACTCTTTGACACGCGCTCCAATGCAAAGCGCTCGGCAAGCTCAGCTGCCGTGAAGATCTCACGGTCAGAGTCGTAGCCAGCTCCGAGCAACGCCATGTAGTTGACAACAGCCTCGCGCAGATAACCAGCGTCTCTCAACTCTTGAACGGAGGCAGCGCCATGCCGCTTTGAGAGCTTCTTGCCGTCAGGACCATGGAGGAGCGGGAGGTGGGCGTAGATCGGGATCTCAGCCCCAAGCGCCTCAAGGACTAGAACCTGTTTAGGAGTGTTGGAAAGATGATCCTCACCCCGCACGACATGGGTGATCCCCGCATCAAGATCGTCGATCGCAACGGCAAGGTTGTAGAGCGGCGTCCCATCCCCACGGGCAATTACAGGGTCGTCTAGGTGACGGTGGGCAAAGACAGCCTCGCCGCGGACGGCGTCCGCAACCACTGTCTCCCCCTCGTCTGGGATCCGTAGCCGCAGAGCTCCATCTGGTTCGGCCTCTCCACGGAACCCCCGGTCGGCCCCATGCTTCTCCTTCCAAACCCGAACATCGTCCGCATTGGCCGACGAGCGGTAAGCCTTACCTGACTCTTCAAGTTGAGCGAGCACCTCCTTGTGGCGTTCCTCATTTGATGTCTGCATGACTGGACCCTCGTCCCAGTCGATGCCAAGCCATTCGAGGGCTTCGAGGATCTGGGCGATGTTCTCCTCTGTCGAGCGCTCGCGATCGGTATCTTCGATGCGCAGCACCATTGATCCGCCTTGGCCGCGAGCAAGCAGCCAATTGAAAAGGGCGGTGCGGGCTCCACCAATGTGGAGGGCTCCCGTAGGAGATGGTGCGAATCGAACTCTCATGAAGGGAACCGCATGGTAGTCGGAGCTCATGTCTCACCGGCTGGGGGCCTCCCCAAGGCAATCGAACGGGGCGTGGAAAAGGAGTGCGATGCAATCCAAATCTTCTCCCAGTCTCCACGGGCGTGGAAGCCAACAAACCATACGGACGAGGCGGTTGATGCCTTTCGGGCTGCTCGCGAGGCCAGCCGAATCGGACCAGTCCTCATCCATGCGGTTTACCTCCTCAACTGTGCATCAACTGACCCAGAACTTCGGGAGAAATCACTAATCGGACTAATCAACGCTCTCGAGGTCGGTGATCGAATTGGCGCGAACGGTGTAGTCCTCCATCCAGGATCAGCCAAAGATGGGGACCCGAGCGAGGCGGTTGCACGCGCTGGTGAAGTGATCGCGGAGGCCCTGAAGGAAACCGGGAGTTGTGAGCTCCACCTCGAGAACACCGCTGGAGCGGGCGGAACCCTCGGACGGTCATTCGAGCAACTCTCAGACCTGCTTGAGGCCGCCGGAGGAGACCCACGGCTTGGTGTCTGTCTAGACACATGTCACCTCTACGCCTCTGGCTATGACGTCAGCACGCTCGAGGGAATAGCCGAGACCGTCAACGCCTGTGATTCGGCAATTGGCCTTGACCGCCTTAGGTCCCTTCATGTGAATGACTCCAAAACCGAGCTCGGGTCAAACAAGGACCGCCACGCACCCCCTGGAGAGGGTCTGATTGGTGGGAAGGCCCTCGGCCTGTTTATGGCCGAACCCCGGTTCGCGCATCTCCCCGCGATCCTTGAAGGCCCGGGAACTGGCGGAGCGGAAGCTCAGCTAGAAGATGTCCGCAAGATGAGGCAGCTCCTTAAGCAGGGTCGTAAGGACCGCGGGCTAAAGGACTAGGCCGCTTCGGCCAAGGATCCAACGCCCAGAAGATCCTCTATCTGGCTGCGAACGCCAGGTGATGCATTGACCTTCATGTCCTCGCCCAGAACAATCGTGCGGACCCCGTCCTTGGCTGGGAGTTCAAGCGTGACTGGACTTCCACCCGGATTGGCCGCCAGCAGATCCTTGAGATCCTCAAGCACCTGACCAGCTACACCTGACGCTGGTACCCGAACTGTGATCCCGGCTTCCTCAACCTGTGCTGCAGCTTCAGCATCGCGGATCTCGTCGTCGGTTGGCTCGAACTCCTTGACCTCACGGATCAGGATTGTGGGCCGCCCTTCGTCCTTGCGGTCAAGCTCGCCATTGACAATAAGAATTCGGTCCTCCTCCAGCAGGTGGCCGAGCTTCTCAACTCCCTTCTTGAAGATGAGCAGGTCGCAGGCGCCTTCCTGGTCCTCGAGGACTGCGCGGATCATCGGATCCCCCGCGCGCGTCCGAACCCGGGCAACCTTGGTGATGATGCCCCCTGTCGTCACGCGCTCACGATCCTTGCGTTCGCCAAGCCCGCCAATGCCGCAGTCAACAGCCTTTGCCATCGCAGCTCGAACCTCCCTGAGCGGATGAGCAGAGATGTAGATGCCCGTTGAGTCGCGCTCTCCAGCAAGCAGTTCCTTGCGTTCAAACTCACCCGAAGGGATAGAAGGCCGTATGGACTCCGTAACGGCCGAATCGTCATCCAAGCCCGCAAAGAGGTTCCCTTGCCCTGTCTCGGCGTCCTGACGCGTCTGCTGGCCTCCTGAAATCGCCTGCTCCACCACCGCGAGCATCCCCTTGCGTGTCGAACCAGTCGAATCAAATGCTCCAGCCTTGATCAGCGCCTCAATTGCGCCCTTATTGACCATCCGACCATCAACGCGTTCGCAGAAGTCGAAGATCGAGTCAAAGCGCGACTCCTCACGCGCTCCAAGAATTGCCTCAACAGCCTGATAGCCGACGCCCTTGACCGCATCTAGGCCGAAGCGAATCGATGTGCCTTCGACCGAGAAGCCGTGCTCGGAGCCGTTGACATCCGGTGGGAGAAGGACCAGGCCCATCTCATCCGCGTGTGAGAGGTAGAACGGAACCTTGTCCTTGGTTGACATCACCGAGCTAACCAAGGCCGCCATGTACTGAGCCGGATAGTTGGCCTTCAGCCAGGAAGTTCGATATGAGATCAGCGCGTAACAGGCAGCGTGCGACTTATTGAAGGAGTAGTCCGCGGCTCGCTCATTGGCCTCCCAGATCCACGCCACAGTCGCTTCGCTTGTGCCCGAAGTGCGACATCCAGCAAAGAACTCGTCCTTCAGCGCGGCCATTGCGTTGCGGTCCTTCTTGCCGATGGCCTTTCTCAAGTCGTCCGCGCGGGCGCCTGAGAATCCAGCGATCTCCTTTGAGATCAACATGGCTTGCTCCTGATAGAGGATCACGCCCTTCGTCTCAGCAAGAATCGGCTCAAGGCGCGAGTCCTTGTATGTGATTCCGTCCGGATCCAGCTTGCCGCGCGCATAGTCCGGGATCTTGTCCATCGCACCCGGGCGGTACAGCGCCACGAGGGCAATGAGGTCGCCGAACTCAGTTGGCTTCACTTGGCGCAGAGCCTTCCGCATGCCTTCAGACTCAAACTGGAAAATCCCGACCGAGTCAGCCTTGGCCAGCATCTTGAAGGTGGCTGGATCGTCCAGCGGCAGAGTGTCAATGTCAGGCTTAGTGCCTGTGGCTTCCTCAATCAACTTGACGGCGTCAACGATGACATCCAAGTTCCGAAGGCCCAGGAAGTCCATCTTCAGCAAGCCGAGCTGCTCGATTGGCTTCTGGGAGAAGGCGGTCACAACGCGGTAGCGCTTCTTGCCGTTCTCATCGACCTCGTTGGTCTCTGCGAGCTGAACGGGGGCAATGTCCGTCAGTGGACGGTCCGCAATCACAACGCCAGCAGCGTGGACGGAGCTGTTTCGGACGACCCCCTCAAGTCCCCGAGCGACCTCCACAATCTCCTTAGCTTCGGGATCCGAGTCGATCATCTTCTG
>CAFBLU010000027.1_pt1 | contig 20313 bp, 21 predicted proteins | sample 7268271 | NCBI WGS metagenome assembly CAFBLU01 (sample SAMEA6814044, study PRJEB35770) | freshwater metagenome | biome: Freshwater; feature: Freshwater reservoir; material: water | place: Czech Republic | collected 2017-05-23 | depth 30m m
AATGTGCTGCCACCCGAGGGTACCCCCAAGGCGCGGTTTTCACCAGCGGACCGAATTCGTTAGAGGTTCAGGCTGAACGCAGGCGGACAGTCAGCAGGCTGCCAACACCAATTCCGACCACAAGACCGGAGACCAGTTCCTGCCAGGTCGCTCCGATCACCAGCGGTGGAAGCAGGCACAGGGCAACCAATGCCACGCCCGGGCCGACAATGTCTGCATCGTGGTCGCCTCCACGCCTTGCATCCAATGCTGCCATCCCAGAGGCAAGGGTCACAGCAATCGCCGGTGCCAGAGCACCCGACGCTCTCGAGATGCCGGTCCCAGCGGAGAGCCATGCCCCACCCGCCCCGGCAAGCAGCCAGGTTCCCAGCACAACGAACGGGCCCGCTGAAAGGCTCCGCTCGATTAGTGACCCGAAGATCGCGAAGGCAACAAGAGCCATGAAGGCATACGGGAGGCTGAGGTGGACAAAGGGGGAAGAAACGAGTTTGGGCCAGTCATTACCAATCGGCCCAAGCACCACGAGCGTCGCCGCGTTGACTACCTGTGACCGCACGAGGATCGTCAGCGTAACCGCACCGATCAGTAGGCCGGGAACAATTAGTAGTCGGCCGCTTGAGGTGTCGAACTTGGGCCTTGCCGGGGCTCGGCGCCTGCGTTTTTCGCGCTTGGCAGCCTTGTTGGCAGGGTCCTCCCGGGAGCCAAGCTTGGGCGCCCTTTTTCTTACCCTCTTGCCGCAGTACGGACACTCAGTGATGTACGGGCTGACCCTCTCCCCACACGAGGGACATACAACTGAGAGATCGGGAGTACCGCTGGCCACGGATAGAGAATAGACTCGCAGAACATTCCGAACCCCTTAACTAGGAAGGACTCATGGCACTCGGTTACTCCGAAGGAAGGCTTTTCATTCTCGCCTTCGACCATCGCGGCAGTTTTCAGACAAAAATGTTTGGCATCGAGGGTTCCCCCGACGCCGAGCAGACAGAGACGATCAGCGACGCAAAGCGCTTGATCTACGAAGGCATGGAGCTCGCGGTTGAACGCGGTGCCCAGGCTGGCTCAACCGGTGTTCTGGTTGACGAACAGTTCGGCAGCAGCGTGCCCGAGCGGACCAAGGCGAAGGGTCTCAAGCTCGCCATGCCCGTTGAGAAGAGTGGTCAGAACGAGTTCGACTTCCAGTACGACGACGAGTTCGGCGCCCACATTGAGCAGTTTGATCCAGCCTTCTCGAAGGTTCTGGTCCGTTACAACCCTGAGGGCGATCAGGAAATGAACGAGCGTCAACTTGGGCGTCTCAAGCGCCTGTCTGACTGGCTGCACGCGAATGACAGGAAGTTCCTGTTTGAGCTTCTGGTCCCTGCCGAGCCGCAGCAGCTTGAAGCCGTTGGTGGAGACACCGACCGCTACGACGCTGAGCTGCGTCCCGAACTGATGCGCGGCGCAATCGAAGCAATCCAGAACGCTGGCGTCGAGGCCGACATCTGGAAGATCGAGGGCGTTGATAAGCGTGAGGACGCTCAGATGCTTGCCGAGCAGACCCGTATTGATGGCCGTGACGGAGTTGTTTGCGTTCTCCTTGGCCGCGGCGCAAGCGATGCGAAGGTTGACCACTGGCTCCGCGAGGCTGCCCCAGTTGAAGGCTTCGTTGGTTTTGCTATTGGGCGTTCAATCTGGTGGGACTCCCTCAAGGGATTCCTTGACGGCGACATCACCCGCGAGGACGCTGTCTCGCAGATCGCTGACAACTACCTCCGCTTCATCGCCGTCTACGAAGAAGCTGCCTGAGGCTTGAATTGCATCAGCACCCACTCGGGTGCTGATCGAAGTGTTCAGAGGGCGTGCCGAGAGGCGCGCCCTCTCTCTTTTTCAGGGAGCCCTCCACTAGCTTCCCTCCCATGCCCTTGTTTCGAGCTGACCAGAGAACCGCAGGGATCCTCCTCCTTACTGCTCTTACAGTCCTGGCAATCGCCTCGCTCAGCTGCGGAGGTAGCGCGATACCCGACGGACCGTTCAGCGCCCAAGTAGTCCGGGTTGTCGATGGCGACACGATCATCGTCAACTACCAGGGCTCGACTGAACGCGTCCGCTATATCGGGGTCGACACACCCGAGAGCGTCAAACCGAACACGCCGGTTCAGTGCTACGCCAAGGCAGCGTCACATCTGAACGAAACTCTTGTCGCGGGCCATCGGGTCACCCTCACCCCCGGAGCTGAGCCACGGGACCGCTACGGCCGCCTGCTGGCCTATGTCAAGACAGAAAGGGGCTTGGACGTCAACGCGGCTCTTTTGAGCGCAGGCGCCGCCAGAACGATGTCAATCAGCCCAAATACTGAGAAAGCCATTGAATACGCTGATCTTGAGGCAAAAGCCCGCAATAAGCAGGCAGGACTGTGGGGACTGTGCGCTGACGCACAGAACCTAGGCGGGCCGTTGGTACCCTCTACTGGCTGATGTCTGTGCACATGCCAACACGGCCAAGGCCCAAAAGCCGGAAGTCGTTGCATTCGTTCGAGGAGGCCTTCCGCGCTGAAGTAGTGCGCGAGCGGCATCGCCTCACTGCCCTTCGGCGGGACGCCAAGCAGCGCTCCCTGCGCCGCAGGCAGGAGCAGACCCGTCGCCGTGGCAAGTTTCGCTTTGCCGGTCTTGTGTTCTCGATGATTGCCACCGCAGTGCTGGTGACCGTGGTGATGTTGAACACGCTCGCCTGGCTGCTCGGCTAGGTCCCTCCACGGCGAAGTAGCGCGCCTCGGATCGGGGCGTCCCGCCCCGTTCGGATAGAGTCGCTGGGGCAATGTCCAGGAAGTCTCTTAAACCACAGCTCAACCAGATTCGAGCTTGGGTCCAACAGGGCCGGACGGACGCATGGATTGCTCACCAACTTGAGGTGACTGTCCAGCAGATCGACAGCTTCAAGCGCGAACAGGGCCTTGCCCCGGAAGGTCCAGCGGGAACATCACCCACTGGTATCGACCTCCGGGATGAGGACGACGCGCTGATCGCAGCCGAACTCGAAGCCGACGAAGCACGTGCAGCCGAGGAAGCCGAAAAGGCAGCCGAGGAAGCCCGTATCGCCGAAGAAGCAGCCCGTGAAGCCGGCGACGCCGACGAAGCAGAGGAGGCTGCCCCTGACAACGGGGGCGCTGCCACCCCAGCTCCGCGCCGTCGTGGTGGACGTGGCCGTGGACGCAAGGCACTCGAGGGAAGCTTCGACCACGGAGAAGAGGGTTACGGGCTTTGGCTCGACCCAGCCGTGGCTGACGATCCCGTCTACGCCGAGCATTGGGCCGGGCACCGACCGGTAGAAGTCACGATCGAAGAAGACACGATCGTGATCCGCCGGGCGGGCGACTCTGACGCGGACTGACCGACCGGTCGGTTCGTAGTTCAACGAGGCCCATTGGGCCTCAGGGCGGCGCTTGCCTAAATGCGGGTCAGCTCTGGTCGCGTTCGTATGGCTGCACTATGCGTCCACCCGCGTAGTCGGTGGCCTCACGCAGATAGCGGCCAAACGCCGCATCAGCAACAGTCAGGCCATCCCACGCCTCTGGATTGCTCGGGGCGGCAGCCATCGCCAGTTCAAGGCACCAGTCCGTGCCTTGCTCGTAGAGCGTGACTAGCTCGTTGGCCATGAACGGACCGCCGAGCCGGCGTCTGAGCTCCTCAATCAACCTCCCGGTGACCATCTCCATCGAACCCTTGGAGGCATCCGCCTCCTTCAGGCGTCGCTCGCCGTCATCCCATTGAAATCTCGCGGCGTCGATCGAATCCATCGACGGAGCGTAGCGTGGTGGCCGTGCTGGACCACCGGGCTTGCGCCCGGAGCTCAGTGAGTCTCGCCTGGCAGGCCAGTAATGACGAATGGCACTTCACCCGGCAGGACCATTCCCAACCGCCGAGCTTGAGTAGCAACACCAAGTTGGCCGCCAAGGGCCTTCCGCTCTCGCAGCAAGACCGTTCGTTCGTTCTGAAGCTTGACCACAGCCTGCCGCCGCTGGACGCTGTCTGCGTGGGCCGTCCACATGCGGATACCAGCACTCGCGTAGAAGCCAAACAGGACCATGAGCCCCAGCAACAGGGCCGTTCGTCCCAAGCGATCAAACCGAACGCCGTCGGTCGCAGAGCGGAGCCGGTGACCCGGTCCGGACGAAGCGTGGGTGTGACTGACTGGCGGCATTCCTCTCGCCAGCCTTTTCGCCGCGGGAATCGGTTCTCCTTCCCGCGGATGAAGTCCCCCAGCCTTAGATTCGGAAGACCGACCGCCCGGGGAATACTGCGCGGTCGCCAAGCGACTCTTCGATGCGCAGGAGTTGGTTGTACTTGGCCACTCGATCAGACCTTGATGGCGCCCCGGTCTTGATCTGCCCACACCCTGTTGCAACCGCTAGGTCAGCGATCGTCGTGTCCTCTGTCTCACCAGAGCGGTGGGACATGACTGACGCATAGCCGGCCTCGCGAGCAACCTGCATTGCCTCCAGAGTCTCCGTAAGGGTGCCGATCTGGTTGACCTTGACGAGGATGGCGTTCGCTGAACCCTCCTCAACTCCGCGGCGCAGGCGGGCGGCGTTGGTAACAAAGAGATCGTCGCCAACAAGCTGGATCTTCTCCCCAAGTCGGTCCGTCAAAGCCTTCCAGCCAGCCCAATCTTCTTCGTCCATCCCATCCTCAATCGAGACAATCGGGAACTTGGAGCAGAGGTCGGCCCAGTAATCAACCATCTCTTCGCTTGTCAGCTGGCGTCCTTCATGTTCGAGGTTGTAGACGCCGTTCTCGTAGATCTCACTTGTTGCCGGGTCCAAGGCAATGGCGATGTCATGTCCAGGCTCGAACCCAGCCGCCACGATGCCCTCCATCAGGACCTCAAGCGCTTCCTCGTTTGACGAGAGGTTGGGAGCGAATCCGCCTTCATCACCCACGGCGGTCGACATGCCACGCTTGTGAAGGGTGTCCTTCAACGTGTGGAAGACCTCCGCGCCCATGCGCAGGCACTCTGAGAAAGTGTCAGCTCCAAGTGGCACAACCATGAACTCCTGGAAGTCAATGGCATTGTCGGCATGGGCCCCACCGTTGATCACATTCATCATCGGGACAGGCATTCGTACTGCCGAATCCCCACCAAGCTTGCGCCATAGTGGCTCACGGCTGTCCATCGCGGACGCGTGTGCGACGGCAAGTGACACCCCGAGGATTGCGTTGGCACCAAGGCGTGACTTGTTTGGCGTCCCGTCAAGCTCAATCAGCTTGTGGTCAATCCCAGCCTGATTGTCAGCGTCCATCCCAGCGATGGCCCCGGCGATCTCGCCATTGACATTGCCTACGGCGTTGAGTACGCCCTTACCCATCCAAGCCTTTCCGCCATCGCGAAGCTCGGTGGCCTCGAACTCTCCTGTTGAGGCGCCAGACGGAACAGCTGCCCTTCCCCAAGCGCCTGAGTCGAGAGCTACCTCAACCTCAACCGTGGGGTTGCCGCGGGAATCAACGATCTGGCGTGCGTGTACTGCTGCAATCTGGCTCATCTGGCCCTCCGGGGGTCTAGGTCTCTAGTTGTCGCGCCCGCGTGTAGAACGCGAGCCGGTGATCAGGCTCAAGATCCTGCCACGCGAGGCCGTCGGCTGCCGCCAGGTCGGCCGCGGCCTGCACTCTCGCCCGGAAACGGTTGCTGGTGGACCTGATCGCCAGTTCCGGATCAACCTTGGTCTTGCGACCCACATTGACAGCCGCAAAGAGAACATCCCCAAGCTCTGAATCAACCCGATCCATGTCACCCGAGGCCAATGCCTCCTCCAGCTCATCAACCTCGCCCCTGAGGGCCTCTAGGGCGTCCTGAGCGGTTCCGTAGTCGAATCCACTGGTGGCTGCCCTCCGTTGGACCTTTCGGGCGTAGAGCGTCCCAGGTAGGTTCTCGGGGACCTCGCCGAAGATGCCCGCCTCGCGGTTGGGCTCAGTCTGCTTGATCTGATCCCAGTTGGCCGTGACTTCGGCTGCGCCTGAGACCTCCACCTCGCCAAAGACATGCGGGTGCCTGCGAATGAGCTTCTCGCGGCAATGGTCGGCAACGGCGGCTAGGTTGCCCACTCCCCTCTCCTCAAGCAGAAGGGACATGAAGTGCACTTGGAAGAGCACGTCACCAAGCTCGTCGACCATCTTTGCGTCATCACCCGAGCGAGCGGCATCCGCCAACTCGTAGGCCTCTTCAAGGGTGAACGGAACTATTGACCGCTCATCCTGCTCCCGATCCCACGGACACTCAACCCGCAGGATGCGGGCGAGGTCGTCTAGCCGCTCAATCGCGGCTGCGTTATCCGGCGCGCTCAAAGCGCTGCCGGATCAGGGAGCTTGCTGCTGCTGTGACGGAGCTTGCTGGACCGTGCCAGCGCCAGGCTGTGCTGCTGCCTTTGGCGCGTTACCGCAGAGATCCACGATGTAGATCTTCGCGCACTCAGTCCGCTTCTTCCAGGATGCCTGGAAGCTCTTGACGAAGTTCTGAAGTGTCGTCTGCTGCTGCGTCTGCTTGAGAGCCTGCACGATGCTGGCCTTGGCCTTGTCAAGCGGCTGGACGGCACCCTTGTTGATCCCAACAACCCGAATGAGGTCGTAGTTGCCATCAGCTGTGCGGACGATGATCGGCTGTCCGTTGAGCTTCTCAGCAAATGCCTGCGTGAAGTTTGGATCCTGTCCCTGAACAACTCCGCGCTTGACGCCAGCGGTGGCTACTGAAGCCTTGTCGCTTGAGTACTGCTTCGCGACTGCTGCCCAGTTGGAATAGTTGGCTGACAGAGCGGCCTGAGCCTTCTGTGCGTCAGCTTTGCTCTTGGTCTGGATGAGTGCGATGTCACGCGTCTCAGGCTGACCAAACTGCTGCAAGTGAGCTGCGTAGTACTTGGCGACGGCCTCATTGGAGACCTGATCTGTCCCCTTCAGTGCTGCGTCACGAATCTTGGTGCTGAGAGCGTCAATCTTGATCCTGAAGAGAATGTCGCTCTCGGTCTCGCCTGACTGCTTGAGGAACTTCTGATAGGCCGCATCCGTTGGGAATGCGCCCTTCTTGGTCTTGTCAAACTGCTTCTGAACCTCGGCATCGCTGACTGTGACGCCCATGGCCTTGGCCTGACCCTCGATCCAAGCGGACGTGATCAGAAGCTGCATGACCTGGCCCTTCTGCTGGTCAAACTGTGCCTGACACTCTGACTTCAGCTGAGCTGGCGTCGGAGCCGGAGCCTTAGCTGTTGCCTTCGGAAGAGCAGCCTGCTTCTGAGCGATGCAGTTAGTGAACTCCGGTGCGTCCGGAACCACTACTGGGGCACCTGGGTTCTGCTGACCCTGAGACTTGGCGGCAATCGCCATCCACTTGTTGAACGTGTCCTTGGTGATGGGATCATCAGCGACTGTGGCAACAGAGTTCGAAGGAACTCCGCCACAGGCGACGAGAACGCCACCGAGGGAAACGGCGATGGACAGGATGAGGATCTTCGCTAGGCGGTTCATAAGTTTGAGAGGGTAGCGGAACCGGAGGCTCGAGCACGGCGTAAGACAGAACCCGTTCGCTTCAAGCTCATGTTCCAGATCCAGCTGTGACCGCTGCGAGCGTGTCTGCGACGTGGACAAGAGCCTCATAGCGGGACTGTGGTTCGTCCTCTACGGGCACGGTGACCGTGCCGGCTCCGGACTTCCATGCTGCCACTGGGATCCGGTCCCTCAGCTCTTTGGCTGCCTCCGGGAGCAGGTCGAGGCCCCCGATTGTCAGCTTGCCCTGGCGGAAGGATGCGTCGCGCGCGCCAGCCATGCCCAGTCGGACTTGAGCGCGCTGCATGCCCAATAGCCGATCCACGGGATCCGGAACAGGGCCGAACCGGTCCTCCAACTCGGACCGAAGATCCTCCAGCTCCGCCACATCGGCTGCAGATGCCACACGGCGGTGAATGTCGATCTTGGCTCGTTCGTACTTGACGTACTCCTCCGGAACCCAAGCGTCGATCTGAACATCAATGCGAACTGACCGCAGCTCGCTCTCGCTTGAACCTTCCATCTCCGCCACAGCCTCATCGAGCAGCTTCATGTAGAGCTCGAATCCGAGCGCCGCCACGTGCCCTGACTGCTCCGGGCCGAGCAGATTGCCGGCTCCACGGATTTCCAAGTCCCGCATTGCAATGCGGAAACCTGATCCAAGCTCAGTGTGGTCAGACAGGGCCGCAAGGCGTTGCGCAGCGTCATGGGTGAGAGCCGCCGCGGAGGGATAGAAGAGGTATGCGTTAGCCCTCTCACTGCCACGCCCGACGCGGCCCCGGATTTGGTAGAGCTGGCTGAGGCCAAGGGTGTCAGCGCGCTCAACGATCAGTGTGTTGGCCTCAGGGATGTCCAGCCCGGCCTCAATGATGCTTGTGCACACGAGCACATCGGCCTCGCCACGCACAAACCGCAGCATCCGCTCTTCAAGATCCCCCTCTTCGAGCGCTCCGTGGGCGATCTCAACCCGTGCCTTGGGCACCAGGCTTGAGATCTGCTGCGCCGTGGCTTCGATCGTTTCAATTCGGTTGTGGAGGTAGAACGCCTTGCCTTTGCGGTCGAGCTCGCGCTGAAGGGCTGTGCGGAGAAGCTCCTCGTCGTACTCGCCGACATAGGTCCGGACCGGCCGGCGCCCTTCGGGTGGGGTCTCAATGACACTGATGTCCCTAACTCCCGCGAGGGACATCTGGAGAGTCCTGGGTATCGGGGTGGCGCTCATCGCCATCACATCAGTGCGCAGTTTCAACTGCCGCAGCAGCTCCTTCTGCTTGACCCCGAAGCGCTGCTCCTCGTCGACGATGATCAGGCCAAGGTCCTTGGGTTGGATATCCCTCCCAAGCAACCTGTGGGTCCCGACGAGAACATCGACCTTGCCATCGTTGAAAGCCGCGACCACCTCTTTCTGCTCCGCGGCCGATCTAAACCGGCTGACATGGTCAACGATCAGCGGGTGGGCTGAGAACCGCTCCGCAAAGGTTCCAAAGTGCTGCTGGGCGAGGATTGTGGTCGGAACTAGTACGAGTACTTGACGGCCTTCAAGAGCGCACTTGAAAGCGGCCCGCAAGGCGACCTCAGTTTTCCCGTAGCCAACATCCCCACAGATCAGACGGTCCATCGGCTCGGGTGATTCCATGTCCGCTTTGACTTGCTCAATGGCCTCAAGTTGATCCGGTGTTTCCCTGTGTGGGAATGAGGCCTCAAAGTCTCGCTGCTCCTCCCCATCAGGCGCGAAGGCATGGCCTCGTCTGCGCCTTCGCTCTGCGTAGAGATTGAGCAACTCGCCAGCAAGCCTGTCGGCAGCGGCCCGTGCCTTGCTCTTGATTCGCTCCCAAGCGTTGCCGCCGAGCTTGGAGAGGCCGGGGTCCTCACTCCCGGAGCCAAGGTGGCGAGTGATCTTTGCGAGCTGGTCAACCGGCATGAAGACCTTGTCCCCGCCGAGGAACTCAAGCTGGAGGTAATCGCGTGTGACGCCAGCAACGGTCTTGGTGTCAAAGCCTGTAAAGCGAGCAATGCCATGGTCCTCGTGGACGACCGTGTCCCCCGCCTTGAGGTCTGTGAATGACTTCAGGGCCGCGCGGCCGTGGCGTGGCTCGCGGCTGCGAACGCGCCTGCGCACCAGCCGATCCGCCGGAATTACGGCGAGAGCCAGATCCGAGCAGACAAAGCCCTCTGTGATCCGCGCAGCGGTGAAGACCAACGAGCCTTCCTCAGGCACTTCCTCACCCAGCGGGACGGCTACCATGCGAACCAAGTTGAGCGCGGCACGGTCAGCGTCACCGCGCCACGGGAACGCCACTGTCACGCGGTAGCCATCACGCGTCAATCTCTCCAGATCGGGTTCAGCGTCCTTCAGCGTCCGGGCGGCAATTGCCGGAGTCCCGCCACGCCAGGCGATCTCCTGCCCGGAATCGTGAATGGCGAGCGATGCAACCGACCTGCGGCCCAGAGCTTCCTCCACCTCAACGGGAGTGGAGTTGAGAGCTGCGGCATCGGCCTCCCCAAGTGTGGCCTCCACGTCCAGCCACCAGTCGTCAAGCGACGGCTTGATCTCCTCGCTTGCGGCGATCACGATTGAGGCCGAGTCGATCAGGTCCAGTGGTGCGACATAGCGGTCCAGTGGGAGCAGGTCAGCTAGCGGAAGGCGGTCCTCTGGGTCCTCAAGTGCCGCGTACTCAGCTGCCTCGCGCAAATCCAACCGCAGCTCGGCTGCAGGTGCCAGGAAAACCTCATCCGCAATCCCCAGCGACCGCTGTGTGAAGGTGGAGAACCAGCGCAGCGCTTCGATGTCCTCATCCCAGAGGTCGATCCGAACCGCATGCTCGGCAGTTGCTGGATAGATGTCAATGATGTCTCCGCGAACGGAGAACTGGCCGCGCTCCGTCACCTGCTCAACCCGCTCGTACCCGCAGTCAACGAGCTTGGGGAGCATCTCCGACATTCTGAAGCGATCACCCTTGATGACAGAGAACCCATGGGGACGCAGATCAGCCTCTGGAACCTTCTCTGCTAGGGCAACTGCGCTAGCCACAACAACTGGCGCTCCATCAGCGAAGTCACTGCCGGCTAGGGCGTCAAGCGCCCCAAGCCGCAAGCCGATCAGATGGGAAGGTGGAGCAAGGTGTGACCCACCAGCGATTCCGCGAGTCGGATAGAGCAACACCGGTCGGGGTTTGAGCCAAGCCCTGAGGTCATCGGCCAAACGCCGCGCTGCCGCGTCGTCACCTGCGATCACCAGAAGCGGAGTCTCACTGTCTGCTGCGGCAAGCGCGGCAAGAACGAACGGCCTCATCCCACTGGAGACAAACGCGGACCCTCCCTCTGCTCGGAGCCGATCCAGCTGTCCCTTCGAGTTAGCGAGTGGGAGCAGCGCTGAGAGTGGCTCGTCGCGGTCTGGGGCCGGGGATTGATCGACCGAAGAGGCGGTCATTCGGCCTCAACCGCGGTCGCCGCGATCAGGTCCTCTGTCGCGCGGGCTGCGTCCTCAAACAGTTTTGCCACCTCTGCCTTCGGCTCTGAAAAAGCTCCCAGCACGTAGGCACTCACCAAGTTCGCGTCAGTTGAGTCTGGCCTCCCAACACCGATCCTGATGCGGTGGAAGTCGGGTCCACCAAGCTCGCGGGACAGCGATTTAAGTCCGTTGTGCCCGGCAAGCCCACCGCCAAGACGCGCGCGCACTTCGCCAAATGGAACATCGAGCTCGTCGTGCAAGACGATGATTCGGTCAAGTGGAACTCCGAAGGCTCCACGGGCTGGGCTGGCGCTGCGCCCTGAGTCATTCATGAATGTTTGGGGAAGCAGGACCGCTACGCGCGGTCCGCCTGGTGAGATCCGACCTTCAGTGACAAGGCCGTTGAACTGCTTCTTAGCCTTGGGAAGGTCCCAGCGCTGCGCGAGAAGATTCGCAGCCTCGAAGCCAGCGTTGTGCCTAGTTCCCGCGTAGCGGGTACCAGGATTCCCCAGTCCGACAATCAACCAGTCGGCTGGCGCTGTTGAACCCCGGCCGCGCTTGCCGCGCAGCCGCACGGGCTACTCGCCGTCGCCGTCGCCGTCGGAGCTGGCAGCTTCGCCGGAGTCGGCTGTTTCGCCGTCTTCGCCCTCTGCTGCTTCGCCATCGCCGATGAGCTCTGTTTCAGCTTCCTCGGCGTCGCGCTCAACCTGCGCGGCCATACGGGATGCGGCCATCGTCGCGATGACAATGTCACCTTCGTCGACCATCTCTGCTCCCTCTGGAACGGCAAGGTCGGAGACATGAAGCGAGTCGCCGATCTCCATCTGGGAGGCGTCGATGATGATGCTGTCTGGAATCTCTGTTGGCAGGCACTCGATGTTTGCCTCACGGATGATCTGCTCAACAAGACCACCGAAGCGCACGCCCGGTGAGTCCTCGGCGCCGATGATCTCGATCTGCACGGAAGCTTGGACCTTCTTCTTCAGGTCGACGCGGATCAGGTCAACATGGACGGTGCGTCCGCTGACTGGATGGCGCTGCTGCTCACGGACAAGGACCGGCTGGGGCTTGTCGCCTTCGATGTGAAGGTCGATCAGAGCGCTGTGGCCTGCGAGGGCAATCCGAAGGTCGCGCTCAGTGACCGAAAGGCTGACAGGGTCAATCCCGCCGCCATAAACGATGCCCGGTACAACACCTGCGCCACGGAGGCGGCGTGCGGTGCGTGAGCCTTCCGGCGTGCGGGGCTGTGCTGCAAGTACTGGAGTCTCGTTGGCCATCGGTTCAGCAGAGTAGCGGTTGCTGCCGGACCTGTGCGGTCCGGCAGCCCCGATGTCAGGTTTGTCAGTGGGTTAGGAGACCGTAACTACGGACTTCATGCCAGCGTGCAGCGTGCACGTGTAGGTGAACTTACCCTTGGCAGTGAACTTCCTTGTGGCCGTGCCAGCATTGGAGTTGCCCTTGCTGATTCCGGTGCCGTAAAGGTTGTGGCGGAAGCCAGACCAAGTCCACTTGACTGAGTCGTTCTTCTTGATTGAGACATTGTGGGCCCCAAAGGTCCAATTGACCGACTTGGTCGTTGCCGCGAAAGCGGGAACGGCAAGAACAGCGGCTACGGCAAAGGCGGCAAAAAAGATTGTTACTCGACGCATTGTCTCTCCTGTTTTGTGTTCGAACTTCATCTTAGGTTAGGTGAAGTCTCTCACACAACGCGCCGCTTCTCAGGTGACAACGTAAAGATTTAGGAAAGCCGCTGCGCGCTATACGAGCAGGTTGGCGACGCCAGGGCAGGCGCCTTCCCGGGCAATCGGGTTCGACACGCTCGTCAGATGAATCGCAAAGCCGCTGATCACAGTTCCGGTTCGCTTGATGCCAAGGCACTGGACGACAGGGAGCCGCTTTCCAAGATGCCAAGCAATGCGGGCGACACCCGTCGCGCCACCCGTTCCAAAGCCCGCCCCGCGAGTGATCTGGAGAATCTCCAGTGTCAGCGTTGGACCTTTAACCCGCTTGACGAGGGCTGTGATTTGCTTGTTGCATTTGGTCCCAGCGCCACAATCGGGCAGGTACCTAGTCAGAGCCTGCGTGTTCCCGCTTGCTTGATGCCGGATCACCTGCTCAATCATCACCCGCTCGGAATCACGCGCGCCGAGCATCCGACCAACACCAAGGCTGATCACGACGAACGCGACGATGCCGACGAAGATGATGGCTATGCGTGCTGGGCGGGACATTGTCTAACCGAGGATACGCGCGACAGGCACTTCAGAGTCAGGCGCCCCCGCCGCGGATCACAAAGCCGCGCTCTGAGAGTGCGCCAAGAGCGTCCTCAAACCCGATGTAGTTGCGGGCCACAAGCAGCTCAACTGGAACCCCGGCTGGACCGCCAGTCCGAACCCAGCGTCTAAGGAGCTTCTCGCCCGCGGCCTCCTCGGCTTCGCGCAGAAGTTCAGTCAGGATCGGCACCGCTGTCAGCGAGTCAGCGTCTCCAGAGATCAGGTCCAGCGGCGTAGCACCGAGCGCTTCGCAAAGTTCGTCATCAGTCAGGCCGAGTAGATCCGCCAGACGCCTGGCGTCACCCTCCGCCATGGATCAGAAGAGCTGGTTCTCGCCGCCAAAGACCTCGCTCACCGAACCGTCGGTGAAGATCTGGCGGATCGAGGTCGTGAGCAGCTCTGCACACGAGAGAACGCGGATATTGGAAGGCGCTCCTGCTGGTAGTGGAATCGTGTCGGTAACGACGATCTCTTCAAAACCCGATGAAGCAAGGTTCTCGAACGCATTGCCCGACAGGACTGCGTGAGTCGCTGCGGCATAGACCTTGGTGGCGCCTTCGTCCAAAACAGTCTGCGCGGCAGCCTTCAGTGTGCCCGCCGTGTCGATGATGTCGTCAACGATCAGCGCCGTACGGCCGCGCACATCACCGATGATGTGGCCGACCTCTGCTTGCTGGTGCTCTGGCCGTTCCTTGTTGAGGAGAGCGAGGTCAGCTCCAATGGTCGAGGCAAATTTCTTGTTCAGCTTGACTCGACCAGCATCTGGCGAGACCACGACGAGATCCTCAAGACCAAGGTCATCGAAGTACTGCGTCAGGGTGAACATCGCTGTCATGTGATCACAAGGCTTCTGGAAGAAACCTTGAATCTGACCTGAGTGGAGGTCCATCGTCAGGATCCGGTCGATGCCGGCCGCCTCAAGCATGCGGGCGACAAGACGGGCGCTGATCGGCTCACGCGGGGCGCTCTTCTTGTCCTGACGGCTGTAGCCGTACCAAGGGCAAACGGCGATCACTCGATGAGCTGAGCCACCGACGGCAGCGTCAACCATGACCATCAGCTCCATCAGCGCATCGTTGGCTGTCAGGCCAAGCTCAGGGTTGGCGCAGATTGGTTGGATCAGGAATACGTCAGCGCCACGGATTGACTCGTGGAAGCGGCAGTACACCTCACCGTTGCTGAAAGTCTTTGTGGTCACGCCGCCAAGCTCAACGCTCAGGCGGTCAGCAATCCGAGCTGAAAGCGTCGGGTTTGCCCGCCCGCTGAACAGCATCAGGCGCTTGTCGTAATCAATGTCCAGATGGGTACCGGTGGCGAGTGCGTCCTCGAGGGTGCTCATGGATGCGCGAGTGTACGCGGCGGCTGGGACGGCGGCGGCAGCAGGTGCGCCCCAGAGTGGCTCAGGCATCGTCCCGGTCTCTCGTTGCGAAGCCCTCAACATTGGTCTGGCGAGGGCGGGCGATCCCTAGTGCGCCGTCAGGAATGTCGTCGGTGATTGCTGAGCCAGCGCCTGTCAGTGCGTCCTCGCCGACCTCAACAGGAGCAACCAGAGAAGTGTGGACTCCGGTCTTTGCCCGGGCACCCACAACCGTGCGGTGCTTGTTGCGTCCGTCGTAGTTGGCAGTGATCGTGCTCGCCCCAAGGTTGGCACCAGCGCCTACATCAGCGTCACCAATGTAGGACAGGTGAGGCACCTTGGCTCCCTCTCCCAGTGTCGCGTTCTTGAGCTCAACGAAGGTTCCAGCCTTGGCGCCATTGCCAACATCGGCCCCCGGCCTGAGATATGCGAATGGCCCAACTGTCGCGCCATCTCCAACCTTGGCAAGCACGAGACGGCTCATTGTGATCTCAGAGCCGTCACCGACCTCAGCGTCCTCAAGTACTGAATGCGGACCAATAGTGGAGCCGGCCCCCACAACCGTTGTTCCCCTCAGAACAGAGCCGAGCAAGATTGTCGTGTCCTCGCCGATCTCAACTGATGCGTCGATTGCCACCGAATCGGGTGCTTCGATTGTCACCCCGTTACGCATGTGCATGTCACAGATTCTGCGCTGTGCGATCTGCTGGACGCGGGCAAGATCAGCCCGGTCGTTAACACCGATCGTCAGTGCTGGGTCATGCACCTCAACTGCAATCACAGTCTCGCCGCGATCAGCAAGGAGTGCCACGGCATCCGGCAAGTAACGCTCGCCCTGAGCATTGGCAGCCCCAACACCCGCGAGCAGATCGCCGAGTCCATCAACCCGGAAGACCACAACCCCAGTGTTGACCTCCCGTAGAAGAAGTTGATCCGCTGTGGCGTCCTCAGGCTGCTTGGTCTCAACAACCTTCACGAAGTCACCGGCCTCATCTCTCACGATCCGCCCGTAGCCCGAGGGGTCATCAAGAACCATGGTTGCGATCGTGGCTGCCGCGCCTGCAGCAGCATGAGCCTTGAGTACTCGGTCGATTGTCTCGGCGTCAATCAGGGGTACATCGCCAGCCAAGACAACGACTGCGTCCGTGCCCCTGAGGTGCTCTACAGCAGCAGCAAGCGCACCGGCGGTGCCATCCGGCTCGGGTTGCACGGCGTGAAGAACGCCCTCGGGGAGATGCGCTTCGAGCGCGCCATCAGGCGATCCGACCACAACAGTTCGCGTTGCACCAGCCGCCTGAGCAGCCGAGATTGACCAGGCCACCATTGGAACTCCGCAAACCGGGTGTAGGACCTTCGCAAGCGGGGAGCGCATTCGCGTCCCTCTCCCTGCGGCAAGAATGGCGACGGCCACGCGGTCCACAGCTTCGGACATTAGCCGTCCACCGCTACGATCGCGGGCAGCGCAAGATAAGTGCGCTGATGGGGGGTCGTCTAATGGCAAGACTCCGGCTTTTGGAGCCGGCTATCGGGGTTCGAATCCCTGCCCCCCAGTTACCGACCTCAAGTGTCATCACGTGATCAACCGACTGATCTCGAGATCAACAAGCGGATCAGCCTGAGCGGCCTTGACATCAGCCGGCCGCACGAGGTCGCGTTCGGCTCCCAACAGGCCGACCTCAAGCCCCGAGACGTTCTGTGCTGCGGCAAGAAGCGAGCCTGCCGTTCCCGACGTCCCGTCGCCAGCCGCCTGGATCAGATCCTGATTGACAGGCGACAGGGCCAGCAGGTACCAGCCGCCGGTGAGAGTCGGGCCAACCACCAGCCCACATCCATGAGCAAGGTCGTCACGTACATCGTGGGCGTGGTCCAAGCTGAGCCGAACCAAGGCTGGCCTGACAATCACAACGGTCTCGGCTCCAGCGGTCGCAGCGGCGAGGCCGCCGATCTCAACAACGCTCGGCTCCATTCCCGTCAGAGATTTGGCCCACTCCCCGGTCCGCCTAAGTAGCGCTCCCGACAGCGCTTCGCGCCGATCAAGAGGAAGCGCGCCCTCAAGTGCGGGCAGCGAACTTCCAGCTGGGGCATCAACCAAGACCACTGCCTTGATTGCTTGTTTCTTCTTCCCGGGTGACATCAGTTGTCGATCCTACGCCCAGCCTAACCCGACACCATTTGGGAGCCTGATCGGTTGCGGAAATAGCGGTCAGGGGGTTATGCTCTTTCTGTTGGGCCGGGGAGGCTCAGCCATACACTCAGGAGGAGTTACTTCATGCGTCGCATTGTTCTCGCAACTGCCGTTGCCTTTGCCGCCTTTGCACCCACCGCCAGCGCTACCGAGCCAACACCGTTTGGCAACAGCTGTAGCGCTGCAAATGGAGTTCGTTTTTGCCCAGCAACTGAGCTGAACCAGCGGACAACATCTTTCGACGGCACACCAATCGATGCCGATGTAACCCTTCCTGCCACTGGCACTGGTCCATGGCCAACGATCGTGATGATCCATGGCTATGGCGGCAGCAAGACCAGCATGGAGTCAAATTCGGCCGCGACAGCCAACGGAATCAACAACGTCTCTTACGCTGCTCGTGGCTACGCAGTCATCAACATCTCCGAGCGTGGCTGGGGTCGCTCATGTGGTCACGACCCGGCAACACGCACGACCGGTTGCGATCACGGTTACGTCCATCTGATGGACACCCGCTACGAAGCGCATGACGCCCAGTATCTGCTCGGCAAGCTTGTTGACGCTGGCATTGCTAACCCAGCTGCACTCGGCGCAGTAGGTGGCTCATATGGTGGCGGCGCAACGCTTGAACTGGCGTATCTCAAGAACCGAATCCGCAACATCAACGGAACTTACGCTCAGTGGACCAGTCCGAATGGCACGCCACTTAGCCTGAAGGCTGGCTACGCGATGGTCCCGTGGTCAAACCTTGCATCGGCTTTGGTTCCCAATGGTCGCTACCTCGACTTCGACTCGAGGACAGCAGGCCTGTCCACCTCACCTGCAGGCGTGGCGATTGGCTCATACATCAGCGGTCTCTACCTTTCGGGCGTTAGCTCAGCTTGGTACATCGGCGCTGGCGTTGACCCTGAAGCAGACCTCACAACCTGGCGCAGTGAGATCTTCGCCGGGGAGCCTTTCGGCACCAGCACTCTGGCCAATCTGAAAAAGATCAGCGACTACCACAGCGGTTACACAGTCAGTGGAACACCTGCCGCTCTTCTGATCCAGAACGGTTGGACTGATGACCTCTTCACACCAGCTGAGGCACTGCGCGTTTATGAGAGTCAGAAGGCGGCGGGCAACAAGAACGTCCGCTTGATCTTCAACGACGCAGGTCACGCTCGTTCGCAGAACAACGCGGAGACAACCGAGTACATGAACCAGCAAGGTCGCCTGTTCTTCGACAATCAACTCAAGGGCATCGCTGGCGGTATGGCCTCTGGCGCAGCAGTTGCTATGGGCATGGGTTGCGACGGCGCAGCAAGCGGAGGTCCCTGGACTGCAACTAGCTGGGAGAAGATCCACCCTGGCGTTGTTAGCTACACAAACAAGAAGTCACAGACGATCAGCCGCACCTTGAGCCTCGTTGGTGGAGACAAGAACACTGCTCTTGCTCTCGACCCACTGACCGGATCAGCTGGCGCCTGCGGCAAGTTGACTGACATGAAGGAGGCAGGTGTAGCTACCTACACTTTCCAGAGCAAGGGCTTCACCATGCTCGGCCTGCCAACAGTTCAGGCAACAATCAAGACGACGGGCAAGTACGGAGTGATCAACGCTCGCCTGTGGGATGTAACCGGTGGTCAGCGTCGCATGATTACCCGGGGCGTCTACCGACTGCTTGACAACCAGACCGGCACGATCACATTCCAGCTTCACGGCAACGGCTACAACTTCGCAGCCGGCCACACAGTGAAGCTTGAGCTCCTTCCACAGGACTCGCCCTACTACCAGAACACCAAGGGCATCTTCTCAGTGAAGGTCTCCAAGGTAACCCTCGAGCTTCCAACGCTTGAGGCTAAGAGCTCATCCAAGGGAATCACCAGCCCAGTGATCAGCAAGTTCAAGCGTTAAGCCCAGACTGACACCAGAAGTTACGCGACGCCCCGGTTTCGACCGGGGCGTTTCGCTTGGGTACCGAGTCCGGTCGGAACGCGGTCAGTCGCGGATCATCGCGACAACCCGAGCGGGGCCGGCGCTGCCGCCGACAACCTTGAGTGGGAAGGCCGCTACTTCAAAGCCTGTTGATGGCAGTTGGGCAAGGCCGGTGAGCCGTTCAATCTGGCTGTAGGCGCGATCAACTTGGTGTGCCGCCCAAAAGACGCCTGTCGCGCCTTGTGCCTTCGCCTGCTCAGCCTGCATGTGAAGCGGTGCGTCCCAACCCCAGGCGTCAATGCCCATCAGCCTTATGCCACGGTCGCAAAGCCAATGGGTTGCCTCCGCTGTAACCCCGCAGCCCTTGGCCATGTAACCGGGGTCGTCAAGGAAGGCGTCGGTGCCAGTGTGGATGAGCACCACATCACCAGGCTGAAGGTCATGGCCGATGCGCTCAAGTTCAGCCTCAAGGTCGGCGACCGTAACCGCGTCACCGTCGTCCCTGCCTGTCGCATCAATCACGACGCCCGGTCCATGGAACCAGTCGAGTGGAAGCTCGTCAATCGTCTGCGCGGGCTTGCCCTCAACCACGCTGTTGTAATGCCATGGCGCGTCCACATGCGTCGTGTTGTGAGTTCCCAAAGCGATCGTGTCAACCGCCCAGCCTTCACCATTGCGCAGCAGCTCAGGGCCAACGCCAAGCATCGTCTCAATTGACTGTGCGCCCGTCGCGTGGTCCGTGTGTTCAACCGAAACGGCAAGCAGCTCCGGAGTGCCCTCCGGCGTGGACTTCAGCGGGACTGAAAGGTCAAAGTACCTCACGCTCAACGGCCTCCGGCAGTTGGCTCACTCGCAGGGCCGCGTGGCGGCGTGATGCCAAGGACCCGCATTGCCTTGAGGCCAAGTGAGAGCTTCTCCCGCCCTTCGCTCGACCCAACGTCAAGTCCGGATAGCTCCTTGATCCGTTCAAGCCGGTACCTAACCGTGTGGCGGTGGGTGATCAGCCGCGCGGCGGTAGCCCCAACGTTGCCGTCACATTCAAGGAACGTGCTGAGTGTCCCCACAAGGTTGCTTTCGTACTGAGTGTCATATGCGGCGATCGGCTCCACAGTCTCGCCGTAGAACGACCTGAGCTCCTCCGGGTCCTCGGTCATCGCACGCAGCACCAGTCGGTAGGCCCCGGTCTCCTCAAAACCAAGTGACTGCCGGTCCTCGTCGCCCTCCACAACGTTTGCGGCAAGGAGCGCCTCCTTGGCAGCGCGGGCAAGGCCAGCTGCTCCGTCCGCGCGGCCACTGCGCCCGATCGCAAAGCCAAAGCCTGGAAGCCCTGCAGTCAACTCGCGCAGAAGGGCATCGCCGACTGCCCGGCCAGATTCGCCATCAGGGTCCGGGACAATCACCAAGACCTCGCCGTCGGTTCCAACATGAGCAGTGTTGGCGGCCACTGACCCTGGACGGGATCCGCGTGCAGCGCGACCGGCAACGGCCAGTAGACGCGGACGCCAGTCGTCCCCTGAGGCAACCCTTGCGTGCGCTCTTACAACGAGGAGGGTGACTCCGTCCTCCAGCCGCAGGCCCATCTCGGAGGCTCGTGCGTTGCCGTCCTCTGCGCTGATGATCGAATCTGA
>CAFBLU010000028.1_pt1 | contig 19924 bp, 20 predicted proteins | sample 7268271 | NCBI WGS metagenome assembly CAFBLU01 (sample SAMEA6814044, study PRJEB35770) | freshwater metagenome | biome: Freshwater; feature: Freshwater reservoir; material: water | place: Czech Republic | collected 2017-05-23 | depth 30m m
GCAAGGCCAGCAGCTGGCCAACAAGCTCTGGAACGCCGTGCGATTCGGACTGAGCCTGATCCCAGAAGGAACCGTCGCCCAGCCACGCCCAGAGACCATTGAGGACCGCTGGATTCTCTCCCGGTTGGAGGCTGCCCGGGTTGACATCCGCGCTCGGATTGAGGCGTTCGACATGTCGCACGCTGCCCTCGCGCTCTATGACTTTGTTTACGGCGAGCTGTGTGACTGGTACCTCGAACTGGTCAAGCCTAGATTTGCTGAGGACGTTGAGGGCGACCAGGCAGCCCTGGCATCGAACCTGCTCTTCGTGCTTAGCGAGACGCTGGTTCTGGCCCACCCTGTGATTCCTTTTGTGACTGAGACGCTCTGGCCGCACCTGCCTGGGTCTGAGGGCATGCTGGCCGCCCACAGTGCACCTAACGCAGCGCCAGAGCGAGCTGACGCCGAGGCCGAGGCGCTGCTCGGCAGTCTGATTGAGACCGTCCAGGATGTGAGGGGTTGGCGGGATGCTGCCTCCGTTCCAGCTGGAGGGAAATTGGCGGCAAGGCTCAATGCGCCCGCTCTTGATCCAGTACTTGAACAGGTTGCCCGCCTTGCCCGGCTTGATCTCACTGCCGCTGACGCCCCGGTCGTTGCAACCCTCCCCGTAGCTGGCGGTGTTCTAGAGGTTCTCGAAGGCGGCGCCATTGACCCGGCAGCAGCGCAGGAGCGCGTGGATCGTCAGCGCAAGGCGCTTGAGCTTGAGCTTGCCGCGTTGCAGAAGAAGCTGAGTAACGATGGCTTTGTTTCCAAGGCACCCGCTGATGTTGTTGCGGGAGAGCGGGAGAAGGTCGAGCGGATCCAGAAGGAGCTTGAGGCGCTGTGACAGATGCCGCATGGTCGCCCGCTGAGGCGACCAGATTCCTGATTGAGCGGGAACTGTTTGGAATGCGTTTTGAGCTGGGGCGGATCAAGTCGTTGCTGTCGGAACTCGGGGATCCGCACAAGACACTCACCGTGGTCCATGTCGTCGGGACCAATGGAAAGACTTCCGTGACAACTTTTGCCACGAGCCTGATGGCCGGCTTGGGGCTGAGGGCCGGTGGGTATGTCTCACCGCACCTGACCGGCTTCCACGAGCGAGTGCTCCTCCCGGACAGGAGTGGTCTGCGGATTTCGACACCAGGAGAGTTCGCCGGGGCAGTCCAGCGTGTCGCTGCGGCAGCTGGCGTCGTAGAGGCGGCCATGCCAGATGGCGAGGTTGTGACGCAGTTCGAGCTTGTCACGGCCGCAGCGTTGCTACTCCTTAGCGACTTTGGAGTCACTCATGCAGCAATCGAAGCTGGGCTTGGGGGGCGATGGGATGCCACAAACATCTTTGAGACCCCAAAGGTCGTGGTCCTGTCCTCGATTGGCATTGACCATGTCAAGTGGTTGGGCGCAGATGAGCTCTCCATCTTGAAGGAGAAGCTTGCGGTACTTGGCTCAGGAGACAGCCTAATTGCCCCCAGAGGGCTACCGATGGCCCTTAGCGAGGCTGCCGAGGCGATTGCCGCAGATGCTGCCGCCACGGTTCTCTGGACAGACCCACCAGAGGTGGCATGGCCGCTATCAGCTCGCGGAGGGTTTCAGCAAAGGAACTTCGCTCTGGCACTCGCTGCGGTAACCGAACTGGTGGGGGAAGTTGACGAAGGAGTGATCGCGGCGTCGTGTGCGTGCCTCATCCCAGGTCGCCTTCAGCAGGTCAATACCGGCCCAATCACATTTGTTGATTCAGCTCACAACCCACAAGGGGCTGCCGCGCTTGCCGATGCTGTGGGGTTGCTTGCGGGTGGGGCAGGAGCGACCTTCGTGGTTGGGCTTCTGGAGGACAAGGACGCGGCGGCCTTCGTTGCTGCCATCCTTCCTCAAGTGAAGAACCTCGTTGTGACTCAACCGCTCAACCCGCGAGCACTGGACGCCCAGCGTCTCGGTGAGGTTGCGCTTACGGCTGGGTTATTGCCCGACCAGATCAGAGTTGTCTCGTCCCCGGCGGAGGCGCTCGACTGCGGCCGGACTCTCGCGGGGCCAACAGGTCTAGTTGTAGCCGCTGGATCAGTGCACCTTGCGGGTGACCTGCTCTCAGCCCCAGGCGAGAGGGTGGTGACTTCGCTGTGACTGAGGAGCCGAAGTTCAGCCGCATGATGGCCATAGTCGCTGTGGTGGTGGCAGCGACCATCCTGCTTTTCTTCGGTGTTGGCTACGGCCTAGCCAAGCTTCTTCTCTGACCGACTGCACGGCCTCGGTCTGAATTGCCCAAAGCGGGATTCTGAGGGTAGAATCGCCCCGCTGGCCCGGTGCAACGAGTTCCGGCCGCACACTCAAACGATATGGACATCATCACCAATCTCTTCGTAGTCGCCGTCATCGTTGTCTGGATGGCCGTTGTCTACTGGACCCAAGACGACGCTAAGCGCCGTATCGAAGACAAGTTCATGGTCAACTGCGCGACGGTTGGAGCAGTCCTGTTCCCATTCGTCGGCTCCCTCGTCTACATGATCATCAGGCCACCTGAGTATCTGGAAGATGTCCGCGAGCGCGAACTTGAGATCGCTGCAGCAGAGGCCAAGCTTGGGATCAGCGGCGGGCTGTCCTGTCCCCACTGCGACGCGCAGGTTGAGAAAGACTTCGTCCGCTGCCCAGCCTGCCTGAGGCGTCTTCGGGAGCCCTGTGGGTCCTGCAAGCGTCCGTTGGATGCCGAGTGGCGGATTTGCCCATACTGCGAGTCCGAGCCAGGCCAGGCTGCTGCCCCTGCAAGGCCAGCGCGTCGCCAGAGGCCTCCCGCCAAGCAGGCAAAGCGCCAGAAGACAGGCGAGACAGCCGCTGTTAAGAAGACCAGTCGTCCGGAGCGAACACGGGTGGAAACGCCCGAAGCGCCGGCCGTCAAAGCACCAGAAGCCCCTGTGGTGGAAACTCCAGTCCTCGACGGCTCCGCCGTTGAAGCTGAAGTTTCAGATAACTAACCCCTCCCAGGAAGGCAACACCACATGCAGCGCACATTGATCCTTGTCAAGCCGGACGCCTACGCTCGCGGACTTACAGGCGAGATTCTCGCCCGCTTCGAACGCAAGGGCTTGAAGATTCTTGCTCTTGAGCAGCGCACGCTTGATGCCGAGACCGCAGGTCAGCACTACGAAGAGCACAAGGAACGCCCATTCTTCGGCGAGCTTGTCGACTTCATCACTTCGGCACCACTCGTCTCACTGGTTCTTGAAGGGCATGAGGCAATCACTGCCGCACGCCAGATCATCGGTGCAACAAACCCACTTGAGGCAACTCCCGGAACTATTCGCGGTGATTTTGCACTCGAAGTAGGCCAGAACATGGTCCATGGGTCCGATGCTCCTGAGTCTGCTGCCCGTGAGATCGGGATCTTCTTCCCGAACCTCGGCTAAACAGAAGCGCTTGAAGTTTCTACTCGCCTCGGCGTCGCCCCAGCGCAGCAAGCTGCTGGGTGCCGCCGGGTACGAGTTTGACGTTGTTACGGTTGATGTTGTTGAGGTCGCGGGAGGATTCGAGCCCGCTCATATCGCCGTGATTAATGCGGAGGCCAAAGCTAGGGCCGGCGCTCTCCTTGACCAGTCGGCCGTTGTCCTAGGCGCTGACACGGTTGTGGATGTTGAGGGAGTCGCGCTCGGGCAGCCCGTTGATGCGGCCCAGGCCTTGGACTTCCTCCGCTTGCTGAGCGGGTCCACGCATGAGGTACACACAGGAGTCTGTGTGATCGAGGGGGAATCAACGCGTTCCGGGGTTTCAAGCACCCGCGTTTCCTTCCGGGACTTGACTGAGGGGGAGATGGACGCCTATGTCAATTCTGGTGAGTGGGAGGGGCGAGCTGGTGGGTATGCGATCCAAGAAACTGGAGATCAGTTCGTGACCAGTGTTGAAGGAGACTTCGACAATGTCATTGGATTGCCGATGGAACTAGTCAAGTTGCTTCTGCCGGTGTCCGTGCAGCCGGCCTGAACGCCCCATTCGCTCCGCTACACTCGGCCGACTGGTTGATTGGCCTCCAAATCATTGGAGGCCAGGGCGCCAAAACACCAACGGAACCTTTTGAATATGGGCTTTTTCTCAGACCTTCTCGGCCTCAACGGACGCGACATGGCGGTTGACCTCGGCACGGCCAACACACTTGTCTACGTCCGGGGTAGGGGAATTGTTCTCTCGGAGCCCAGTGTTGTCGCCGTAGATTCGCGGAGCGGTGAGGTCCACGCTGTTGGGTCCGAGGCCAAGCGCATGCTCGGCCGGACACCCGGCACGATCTCAGCTATCAGGCCCCTCAAGGACGGCGTTATTGCCGACTTTGATGTGACTGAGGAGATGCTTCGGCACTTCATCCAGAAGGTTCATCAGGGACGTTTTGCGCATCCTCGAGTGGTCGTCTGCGTTCCATCCGGGGTGACAGGGGTGGAGCAGCGCGCCGTTGAAGAGGCCTGCCTCTCTGCTGGAGCGCGACAGGCCTACCTGATTGAGGAGCCAATGGCTGCTGCTATCGGATCCGGTCTTCCGGTTGGCGAGCCCACCGGTTCGATGGTTGTGGATATCGGCGGTGGAACTAGCGAGATGGCTGTCATCTCCCTTGGTGGCATTGTTGTTGCCAAGTCAATCCGAGTGGCCGGTGATGAGTTTGACGAGGCAATCGTGGACTATGTGAAGCGCGACTACAAGGTTCTGATCGGCACCCAGACAGCCGAGGAAGTCAAGGTGCAGATCGGATCTGCGTCTCCAATGGCCGAGGAGCTCCAGGCTGAAATCCGCGGACGCGATCTTGTCTCTGGCCTGCCCAAGACCGTGGTTCTGACAAGCGAGGAGATTCGCACCGCACTTGAGGGACCAATCCAACAGATCCTTGGGGCTGTGCGAGAAACACTGGACCAGACGCCGCCGGAGCTTGCCTCCGACATCATGGACCGCGGGATCATGATGGCTGGTGGCGGTTCGCTCCTCAATGGACTTGTGGACAGGATCCGCGATGAGACGCAGATGCCAGTTCACCTTGCCGAATCTCCATTGACCTGCGTTGCGATCGGCTCGGGCCGGTCACTCGAAGAATTTGAAGTAATCCACCGCACCAGTCGGCCCGGCAAGCGCCGCCGCCGGAGGCGCTAATGGTTAGCAAGATGTCAACACTTCCAAGGACACAAACCCCATGCTCAACGATCCATTTCGTAGGCGGCGGGTCGTGCTGGCGCTCCTCGTGGGCGTTTCGCTCGTCCTGCTGACAGCAAGTTTCGGATCCGCTGACAGCGGCCCTCTTCGCCCAGTACGCAACGTTGTGATGACCGTGCTCGGTCCGATTGAGGAAGGCGCTAGTGCCGTTCTAAAGCCAGTGCGGGATCTGTTCGGTTGGTTCGGTTCCACGCTTGATGCCAAGGGGGATGCGAAGCGGTTCAAGAAGGAACGTGACGAACTCCGCCGCCAGATTGTTGATGGCAAGGCCGCTCTGGCTGAGAATGATCGTCTCCGAAGGCTTGTTGGTCTCTCGCGTCGGTTGGGACTCTCCGACTACCGTCCGGTCTCGGCGACTGTGATCGGGAGATCTCCAACGGTTTGGTTTGCGACAGTTCAGATTGACCACGGGAGCGATGACGGAGTTCGCGTCAACCAGCCGGTTATTGACGGAGACGGAGTTGTGGGCACCATCTCCGCCGTGACCCCGGGAACGGCTGTTGTGACTCTGATCACCGACCGTGAGTCGGGCGTGTCAGTTCGCGTGATTGGACCAGGTGACGAGGGCACGGTTGTTGCTGCGGATGGCACTCCCGGGATGCTCTCGATGGAACTTCTTTCGCGCCGCTCGGGCGTCCGAGTGGGGGACCCGATCGTTACCGCTGGGACAAGGTCTGGTCCACTCGCAACTCTCTTTCCTCCGAACCTGCCCGTTGGATTTGTTTCCCGGATAGACCCGGACCGACTCCAGACTGACGGCGTGGTGGAGGTTCGCCCACAGGCCGATCTGAACCATCTCGATGAAGTGGTTGTGCTGACGAGAAGCACATGGCGACAGTGAGTTCAGGCAACCGAATTGAGGTTCCCCGAGGCCGACTGGTTCTGGCTGGTGCGGTAGGTCTGATTCTGCAGGTGTCGCTTGTTTCGCAGGTTTCGCCCTTCTCCGGGAGCGCTGACATCGTCGCGCTTGTAGTGATGAGTGTCGGACTGTTGTTTGGCTCCCTCCCTGGTGCCGTGTTTGGGTTCAGCGTTGGAGTCATCCTCGACCTGCTTCTGATCCAGACGCTCGGCCAGTACGCACTGATGTACTTGGCCGTTGGTTACGGGGCTGGTCGTCTGATGGAACTTCGTGCCCCTTCAGGACGGTTGGTTCTGCTTCCTCTTGGTGCAGCCGCCACTGCCACTGTGACCCTTGGGTTTGGCCTACTGCAGGTTCTTCTCGGGGGTGGTGCCAATCTGAACGTTGTGGTTCTCCGACAGACAGCCCTCGCCGTCCTGTGGGGCGCACTACTTGCCGTCCCAGTTGACGCAATGGTGAGGAAGATCGTTGTGGTGCGGCGCAAGGCCCGTCCTGACACCAGCAGGTCTGGTCGAAGCCATGCCTATGCCACCGGTGGTCTTAGCCCCCTCACGCCTGGGCGGAAGAAGTGATCGAGCCGGTCGAGATGACCGGCCGTGCCCCATCAGCGGCAAGACTTGGACGGCGTGTTGCCTTCCTTGGGGCGGTTGCTTTCGTGCTCTTCGGTCTCCTACTGATGAGGCTCTGGTACCTAGAGGTCTTGGATGGCGACAGCTATCTGGCTAAGGCGAACGACAACCAGATTCGTGATGTTGCGATCGCAGCGCCAAGAGGCAGGATCGTCGACCACTCAGGGCGCGTGCTCGTGGACAGTCGCCCTGCCAACGCAATAGTCGTCCTGCCAGGGCGGCTGCCCGAGCAAGGGACGCCCGAGCGGGCAGCAGTGTCGGAGCGAATCTCCAAGGCCCTTGGGCTCCCCACCCGAACTAGCCCGTGCAAAGTCGGAGAGGCGGCCTTCCAGTCCCTAACCCCACTCGGCTGTCGGATTGAGAAGGAGGCAGCGGCCCTGCCTTACGCCAACATCATCATCAAGGGGGATGCCTCACGTGGAGAGGCAGCGTGGCTGCTTGAGAATCGAAGGAACCTGCCTGGGGCGGATGTGGCGAGGATCTGGCTGCGTTCCTACCCGCAGGGCCCAGTCGGTGCTCAGCTGTTTGGGACGGTTGGCGAGATCACGGCCGAGCAGGTTGACCGGCCCAGATTCGCTGGGATCTCCCAGGGCACAGTTATCGGTCAGAGCGGACTTGAGTTTGAGTACGACCGCTACCTGCGTGGACGCGATGGCGCTGAACGGATCCAAGTGGACTCCTCTGGGCATGCGCGCCGCACCCTGCGCAGACAGAATCCGGTGCCTGGCAAGACCCTCAGGCTCTCGCTCGACCTTGGAGTGATGAGGGAGGGTCAGTCAGCTCTTCAGACCGCGATTAGCCTCGGGGAAGGTGGGAGTAGCGGCGCCGCGGCGTATGTGGCCATGGACCCCCGTGACGGCAGCGTCGTGGGGCTTGGCTCTGCACCGTCGTTTGACCCAAGCGTGTTTGCTAAGCCGATCAGTAATGCCCGGTATGAGGCGCTCTTTGGGCCAGGGGCGACCTATCCCCAGCTTGACCGGGCCATCCAGTCGGCGTATCCGACCGGGTCAACTTTCAAGCCGGTTACCGCATTAGCTGCGCTTGCTGAAGGTGCTGTGACGACAGGGACAACTATTGATGATCCGGGTTCGATCAAGATCGGGAATCTCATCTTCCACAACGCGGGAAACGTTGCCAACGGCCCCGTCAATCTCGCGTCAGCGTTGAAGCTGTCGTCGGATGTCTACTTCTACAGGCTTGGCGCGAAGCTCAACAGCACGGCACCCCAGGGCGGACCGATTCAGGACCTTGCCCGGCAGCTCGGCTTCGGGCAAGCGACCGGCATTGATTTGCCCGGTGAGGTGAAGGGGACCATTCCGTCACCTCATTGGCGTGATGAACGCAAGGTCTTGGAGCAGGAGTGCGCGAAGAAACGGGGACACGCATGCGGCCTTTCAGACGGGCGCGGGTGGACTGTCGGCGACAGCGTCAATCTCTCCGTTGGACAAGGTGATTTTCTCGCGAGTCCACTGCAGCTTGCAGTTGCCTACTCGGCAATCGTGAATGGCGGAACTGTGCTCCAGCCACGGGTTGCTCAGGATGTCCGCAATGACAACGGGCTCGTGTTGCAGGCAATCCGCTCGGCCCCCGGCACGCGGGCCAAGCTCAACCAGGCCAATGTGAACTCCGTCCTCGAAGGCCTCCGTCAGGCAGCGATGGAACCAGGCGGAACATCAGCTGATGTGTTCGGCACCTTTGGCCGTACCGTGTACGGAAAGACAGGGACAGCACAGCGCGCTGGCCAGGCCGATCAAGCTTGGTATGCCGCTTACATTCCAGACAAGACCCGGCCGCTTGTGATCGTGGTGACGGTTGAGCAAGGTGGATTTGGAGCCGTCTCCGCCGCGCCCGCCGCCCGCCTGATTGCCTCACAGTGGCTTGGTGTCAAGAAGCGCCTAGTCACGGGGAGATCGAAGACACTGTGAGCTCGACAATCGGCAGACGCTCCATAGAGGAGGCCATCAGGCCCCGCCAAAGGTCCTTCCATGCTCCGGCTCTTGACCCGTGGATCATTGCTGCTGGCCTCGGCCTGATTGCGATCTCATTGATGGCGATCAATGGTGCCACCGCCAATGACATCAAGGGCGACACCTCGTACTTCACGGACAGGCAGGCAATCTACGCCGGGGTTGGACTTCTGGTCGCAATCTTCCTGACCCGGTTGGATTACAGCGTCCTCTACCAATACCGGCGCCTCGCGTGGGGAGCCTTGGTCGCTGGGAACATTCTTGTGTTCATCGTCGGGGGTAGCACCAGGGGGTCTCAGCGTTGGATCAGCCTCCCGTTCTTCCAGCTGCAGCCATCAGAGCTGGGCAAGGTCCTGCTGATCGTCGCAATTGCGGGCTTTGGAGTTGAGTACGCCCGCCGGATTGCTGATTCGCGCGTGACCCTTCGTCTGCTCGGAATCGCGGTTCTTCCAGCCGGAATCGTGGCCTTGCAGCCCGACCTTGGCACAGCCCTCGTCTACGTTGCGATTGGCATTGCCGTCTTGACTGCCGCCGGCACACCAGCAAGGCATCTACTCGCAATTACCGCTGGGGGGCTGGCAACCATCTTGCTCGTTCTCGCCGTGTTGCCCGCGGCCGGAGTTGACCTCCTGCGCCCCTACCAAGTTCAGCGTCTGACGGGCTTTATCAACCCATCGAGTGACCCTGGCAACGCGACCTACCAAGTCAACCAATCCCTGATTGCGATTGGGTCCGGGCAGCGACTCGGACGGGGTGGCAGCGGGGCGACTCAGACCGGGTTGGACTTCCTTCCCGAGCATCACACAGACTTCATCTTTGCCGTCATAGGAGAGCGCTGGGGGTTCGTTGGCGCTGCTCTTGTGATTGCTCTCTACGCGCTGCTTCTTTGGCGTGCTGTTCGTCTCGTGCTCCTTGCACGCGACGGTTTTGGTTCACTTCTCTGTTCGGGCATCGTTTCTATGCTCGGATTTCAGATCTTCGTGAACATAGGCATGACCCTCGGGATAATGCCAATTACGGGAGTACCGCTGCCGCTCATGAGTTATGGCGGATCATCGATACTCACCACACTTATTGCACTCGGACTCCTTCAGTCCGTCCACCTACGCGCGGCACACCCCGCCGCGGCGGCGGTGCGGACGAGGGTTCGGGTCTAACAACCGAAAGAAGGATTTACAAGTGAGAAAACATGTGCTCGTCAGCGCTGACGACGCCGAGACCAGGGTTGCCCTGCTCGAGGCCGACGGAACCGTTGACAAAGAAAAGGCCCTCCAGAAGGGTCCTGATTCGAAGTTCAAAGTTGCTGAGCTTTACCTTGAGCGTCGCTCCACAACCTCAATCGTTGGGAACGTCTACAAGGGCAAGGTTGACAATGTCGTAACCGGTCTTGAAGCCGCGTTTGTTGACATTGGGCTTGAGAAGAACGGCTTCCTCCATGTGGATGAGATCGTCCTTCCTGGCGTTGAGATTCCGAAGCGGGGCCGTGGCAAAACTGCGAGCGCGCCGGGTAGCTCAATTGCTGACCTCCTCAAGCCAGGTCAGGAGATCACCGTTCAGGTGGTCAAGGACCCACTCAAGTCAAAGGGTGCGCGTCTCTCAATGGAGATCGCGATTCCAGGCCGTTTCCTTGTCTACTCGCCTCAGGGCGAGGGCGTTGGGGTATCCCGCCGTCTTGAGGATCGCGAGCGCGAACGACTTCGCCGCGCCGCAAAGAACCTCGACCTTGAACAGGGTGGCGTGATCATCCGCACGGCAGCTCACGGCGCCAAGGTCGAAGACATTGGTCGCGAGCTCCCTTACCTCTACAAGCTCGCCGAGGTACTTGAGCGTCGCGTCGAGGAAACAGTTGCTCCAGCTCCAGTGTTCCAAGAAGCTGACCTTCCGGTCCGCGTTGTGCGCGATATCGCATCGGACGACTTTGAGAAGGCTGTTGTTGACAACAAGAAGGAGTACGACCGTCTTGTTTCGTTCTTCCAGAGGACGGCGCCGGAGCTTGTTGACCGGGTCGAACTATGGGAAGACGACCGTTCACTCTTTGATGTGTTCGGTGTTGAGAAGTCCGTTCAGTCAACGCTTTCGAGTCGGGTGGACCTCCCTAGCGGTGGTTACCTGATCATCGATTACACCGAAGCTTTGACGGTCATCGATGTCAACTCCGGATCGTTCGTTGGGCGTGGCAAGGGAGCGCGGCTTGAGGACACGATCACCAAGACCAACTTGGAGGCTGCTGATGAGGCAGTCCGCCAGATGCGCCTCCGTGACATTGGCGGAATCATCGTCATTGACTTCATCGACATGGCACGCGCACGCAACCGCGATGCCGTACTGAAGACTCTTCGCAAGGCATTGGCGAACGACAAGACCAAGACCTTCGTGGTTGAGATTTCACCGCTTGGCCTTGTTGAGATGACCCGGCAGAACGTGACCGATGGAGTTCGCGAAATCATGACCCGGCCATGCCGCGTCTGTGAGGGCGAGGGTGTTGTCCCAAGTGAACTCACAATCGCAATCGGGTTTGCGCGCAAGATGCGTGAGTTGGCAACAGCCAACGCGGATGCCAAGGCACTGCTGCTTCAGATCAACCCTAGGGTCACCGCCGAGTTCACAGGGCAGGGTGGCTGGATGCTTAAGGGCATTGAGGCTGAGACCGGTAAGAAGTTCTTCTTCGAGGGTTCAGAAGGGTTGCCAACCGATCACATTGACCTGCTGCTCGCGGGAACATTGGAAGAAGTTCAGGAACGGGCAGTGCCATTCCGTCCAGGTGAAGAGGTCCATGTCCAGCTGATTGAGCCGCACATGTTCAAGGCCAATGATGCCGTCGCCAAGATCGACGGATACATCGTTGCGGTCAGGGACGGTATGCCGTTTGTTGGCACCCGTGTGATGGTCAGAATCGAGTCTGCAGGACGCAACGAGGCCGAGGCTGTGATCGTTGACGCTGGGCTCGGACCAGCCCAGACAGGCATCCAAAGCGGCAACGCAGTATCTTGAGTGCTCAAGAGACCATGTACGCAATCGTAAAAACAGGTGGAAAGCAGTATCGCGTCGAGCAGGGGCAAACCTTGCTGGTCGAACGCCTGCCCGTAGACGAGGGTGCAACTGTCAGTCTCCAGACGCTGATGATCCGCGGCGAGGGCGATGCAATGGCCTTCGAGGCAAGCGAGCTTTCAAAGGCAAAGGTTGAGGCGAAGGTTCTCGCTCACGAGCGTGGACCGAAGCTCCGTATCGCCAAGTTCAAGCCAAAGCGTGGCTACCGTCGTCGCACAGGTCACCGTCAGCCACTTAGCCGCATTGAGGTCACCTCAGTGGCCCTCGCTGGTGGCAAGGCAGCTCCTGCAAAGGCTGAGGCCGTTGCTAAGCCAGCCGCTGAAGCAAAGCCTGCCGCCGTCAAGAAGCCAGCTGCAGCTAAGAAGCCTGCGGCAGCCAAGAAGCCTGCCGGTGAAACAACTGCCGCGGCTAAGAAGCCCGCTGCAGCCAAGAAACCAGCTGCCGATAAGCCAGCTGCTGAAAAGGAGGACTGAGTCAAGTGGCACATAAGAAAGGGCTCGGTTCAAGCCGAAACGGACGCGACAGCAATTCCAAGCGTCTCGGTGTAAAGGTTTTCGCAGGTCAGAAGGTCACGGGCGGGGAGATCATCGTCCGTCAGCGTGGTACCCGGTTTAAGCCCGGGAACGGAACTGGAATCGGTCGCGACGACACAATCTTCGCCAAGGCTGCTGGAACCGTTGTCTTCACCAAGGGTTGGGCGGGTCGCAAGATCTCCGTTCTTCCCGAAGAAGCAGCCTGACCTAGACCCCAGTTCCTGCCGCGCCTTTCAGACCGCTTGGGCTGAAGGACGCATCAGGATCTCGTTGATGTCGACGTGCGCTGGCTGCGACAAAGCCCAGAGCACGGCTCCAGCAACATCATCTTCTGTCAGTGGCTTGTCGATCGGGCCTTTGCCGTCGTCCCAGAATGGCGTGGCAACAATGCCAGGCTCGATCAGCGTCACCCGGACGCCTGAGCCGGCTACCTCGCCGCGGACGGCTTCACCCATTGCGGTGACAGCCCATTTGGTGCACGAATAGAGCGAGCCTGGGATTGCCCTCCGGCCGGCCACTGAACCGGTTAGAAGGATGTGGCCTTGGGTCTCACGCAGATGGTCCAAGGTTGCACGTACGGTCAGAGCAGCGCCGTAGACGTTGGTCAGGACCATTGCCTTCCAGGCGTCTGGGTCTGAGCCAGTGAACCCACCGGGCCCGCCAAAGCCTGCGTTTGCGAAGACGACATCGATCGAGCCGAAGGCTTCTATCCCGGCGGCAACCATTGCCTGCTGCTCCTCCCATTCAGTCACATCTGTCCTGACTGCGATTGCGCGCTCGGGCCCACCCAGCTCAGCAGCTAGGGCATCAAGTTGATCCTCTGAGCGGGCAGCGAGGACAAGCCTGTAGCCAGCCTTGGCAGCCTGGCGTGCGGTGGCAGCACCGATGCCACTTGAGGCTCCTGTGATCAACATTGTCCGGTCGGCTGGCATTCGGTCGCTCCTTGGTAGTCGTGTAGCTGGGACGATAGGCGAGATGCTCAAGGACTCGGCAACAATCGATGTGCACGCTGGCGACGGCGGCGACGGCTGCATCAGCTTCCGTCGTGAGGCCCACGTTCCCCGTGGGGGCCCTGATGGCGGCGACGGTGGGCGCGGTGGCGAAGTCACCCTTGTCTGCAATCCCCAGCTGCGTGACCTTGGTGCCTTCAAGCGCAAGCGCCGCTTCGCAGCAGGCCGTGGTGGTCACGGACAAGGGGCCAACAGGCATGGAGCTGATGGGGACTCTCTTGAGATTGATGTCCCACCTGGAACTGTTGTCACTCTTGAAGACGGGTCAACAATTGACATGGTCTCGCCCGGTACTCGCTTCGTTGTTGCACGAGGCGGCAAGGGTGGCAGGGGTAACGCTCACTTCACCACAGCCACTAGGCAGTCACCCCGCTTTAGTGAGCGTGGGGTCGCCGGTGAGGAGTCCGAGCTTCACCTTCAGCTCAAGCTTCTGGCTGATGTTGGGCTGGTTGGTCTCCCTAACGCGGGTAAGAGCTCACTGCTCGCCTCTATGACCCGTGCCCGGCCAAAGGTTGCTGACTATCCCTTCACGACGCTTGAACCAGTTCTCGGAACGATCGAGGCTGACGAACGCCAGCTTGTGATCGCGGACATTCCAGGACTGATCGAAGGGGCAAGTGAGGGAGCTGGTCTTGGGGATGAGTTTCTCGCCCATGTGGAACGCACCCGGGTTCTGGTCCACGTTCTTGACCTCGCACCGCTTGATGGCTCGGATCCGATCGTGAACCACACAACGGTCGAGGCAGAGCTTGCCGCACACAACGAGCGGCTTTCGCGGCTTCCAAGAATCCTTGCCTTGAGCAAGGCTGACCTTGTCAGCCCGGATGAGGCTGCCGCGGCCAAGGCAGAGTGGGAGCAGCGTCTGGGCCCGGATGTTCCCGTGATGATCACGAGTGCGGCCACCAGCATGGGCGTAGCCGACCTCTCAAAGTTCCTCGTCAGGACAGTGCCCGACGCGCCGATTATCGGCGACGAGATTCCCGAAGGACGAACGATTTATCGGCCGGCTGAGAATCGCGGGTTCGATATTGACCGTGATGACGAAGGCGTCTGGACCGTTAGCGGCGAGGGCATCGATCAGCTTGTTGCCCGATTTGACCTTGAAAACGATGAGGCGCTTGCTGAGCTTGAGCGCCGCCTGAGGTTGATCGGCGTACTGCGTGCACTTGAGGACCGTGGTTTTGAGATTGGCGAAGATGTAGAAATCGCAGGGATCGTTTTCGAGCTCGACGCGGAGTAATCTCGCCTGACATGGGCATCGTTGTCGCAAAACTTGGCTCGAGCATTGTCGCTGACGAAAACGGCTTGCTACGAGCGGATGTACTGAAGTCAGTCTGCGAGGACGTGGCCTCAATACGTGCTGGGGGAGATGAAGTTGTTCTTGTCTCAAGCGGGGCGATTGCTCGCGGGGTTGCCGAGTTGGGGTTGGGCAGCAGACCTACCGCGCTCGATGAACTCCAGGCCGCTAGTGCCATTGGCCAGGCCAAACTATTTACTGAGTGGAACGCTGCTCTAGGCGCCTGCGACATAAGGGCCGCGCAAGTTCTGCTGACGCTTCACGACATTGAGGAGCGCGCGTCCAATGTGAGCGTCGGCGCAACGCTGCGAAAGCTGCTGGCTTGGCATGTCGTTCCTGTCATCAATGAGAACGACACCACAACTACGGAGGAGATCACCTTCGGGGACAACGATGTGTTGGCCGCTCAGGTCGCGATCCTCTTAGGTGCGCGTCTCTTGGTGCTTCTGACCGACGCTGATGGACTTCACGAGGCAGACCCACGCGTGCAGCCTGACGCGGCGCTCGTCACCGATGTTCGGGATTTCGCTGAGCTCGAAGGTTTTGACATTGCACAGCACGCAAACGAGCTGGGCTCAGGTGGCATGCGTTCCAAGGTGGTCAGCGCGGAGATGGCGACTGCTGCTGGGATTGAGACAGTTGTAGCCCCAGGCCGAACTGCGTCCAGCCTTAGGATTGCGGCTGCCGGCGAGCGCATTGGTACCCGCTTCCATGCGGGTAAGGGGGGTCACGGCTCCTTCAAAGCCTGGCTTCGTTTTGCCAAGACTGCTGCCGGTTCGGTCGTAGTGGACGAGGGTGCGGCTAAGGCCTTGGAAGCCGGTGGAACAAGCCTCCTTCCCGTTGGTGTGCGCTCAGTTGAGGGCGACTTTGCGGCAGGGGAAGCGGTTGATGTTCTCTGTGGTGACAGGGCCATTGGTAAGGGGCTCGCTTCGTACTCTGCTGCCGACTTACGGATTGTTATGGGCCTGCAGACACCTGAGGTGTTGGGTCTACTTCCCGGCGCACCGGGGGAAGCGATCCACCGCGATCGTTTCGTCTTGGCATAACCCGCGTATCCTTAGAAGCAATGACTGAGGCCACTGGACAGGCAACCCAAGCTGTAATTGCAGCCAAGGCCGCTTCACGCGAGCTGGCTTCTGCCACAAGTGACCAGCGTGTCGCGGCGATTGTCGCGATCGCTGACGCGCTGATTGCTCGCAGCGATGAGATCCTCGCCGCCAACGCCCTTGACTTGCAGGCTGGCGAAGCCGCTGGCCTTGAACCCGCGCTGATTGACCGCCTGACGCTGACCACGGAACGGGTCGAGGCGATGGCCGACGGCGCGCGGACGGTTGCTCATCTGGAGGACCCAGTTGGCCTAGAGGTTGACCGGCAGGTACTTGAGAACGGCTTGAAGCTGCGCAAGGTAACCCGGCCACTTGGTGTTGTCTGTGTGGTCTATGAGGCTCGCCCGAATGTGACGATTGACTCAGCGGTGCTGTGCCTGCGTTCAGCCAACGCCTGCGTCTTGCGTGGTTCCACTACAGCTGAACACAGCAACCGTGTGCTCGCGACAGTGGCATCTGAGGCTGTGGCAGAAGCAGGCTTGCCTGCCGCATGTGTGAGCCTTGTCCAAGGCGGTGGGCGCGATGAGCTGCGCGAGCTTGGCACTGCCAACGGCTTGGTGGATCTGATCATTCCTAGGGGCGGAGAGGGGTTGAAGAAGGCCCTAGAGACGGTTGCCACAGTGCCTGTGATCTATGCGGCTGCCGGTAACTGCCATGTCTACGTTGATGCCAGCGCTGACCTTGGCATGGCCGAGCGCATTGTGATCAACGCAAAGGTCCAGCGCCCCGGTGTCTGTAACGCAGCCGAGTCGCTTCTCGTTCATCAGTCTGTTGCTGCCGACTTTCTGCCTTCAGCTCTGGCGGCCCTTCAGGCTGAGGGAGTCGAGTTGCGCTGTGACGGGCGCGCAGCAGCACTCGCTGGCTCTGGTGTGACAGTGGTGGCTGCGACTGATGAGGACTTTGCCACTGAGTTTCTCGCCCCAGTCATCTCCATTGCCGTTGTCGATTCACTCGACGCTGCCATTGAGCACATCAACGCCAACGGCTCGGGTCACTCCGAAGCCATTGTCACCGCTGACCGGACTGCGGCCAATGCTTTCGAGGACAGGGTCGATGCGGCGTGCATCTACGTCAACGCCTCAACGCGGTTCACTGATGGCGCTGTGTTTGGGATGGGAGCTGAGATTGGGATATCCACCCAGAAGCTCCACGCTCGGGGGCCTATTGGCCTGCGCGAGCTGACGACCATTACTTATCTCGTCGAGGGCGACGGGCAGATCCGCTGACTGCGGCCGGCTAGCTATGGCACGGCTTGGGATTCTCGGTGGGACGTTTAACCCACCTCACAATGCGCACTTAGGCTTGGCCCGCGCTGCTCGGGACCAACTCGACCTTGACCGCGTGCTGATGATCCCGGCCCATGTTCCACCGCATAAGCCAGTTGAGGATGAGCCAGGCGCTGAAGTGCGTTACGAACTCTGTGTCGCAGCCTGTGATGGGGAGCAGGGCATTGAGGCGTCAAGAATTGAGCTTGATCGCGACCCGCCGTCTTTCATGGTGGACACGCTTGAGCAGATTGCGGCTGAGAATCCGGGGGATGAGCTGTTCTTGGTCCTTGGTGAGGACGCGGCCGCTGCGCTTGCGTCTTGGAAGAACCCGGAACGGATCATTGAGCTGACCACTCTTGCCTGGGCAGCACGCCCTGATCATGTCGTCCCAGAGGCCGAGGAGCGGGTTCTGAGCGCCCTTGAGCCGTTTGGACCCACACAGACACCCATCAGGCTTGAAATGGCGCCAGATAGCGCCTCATCGACGCAGGTTCGGGAGCTCTGTCAGCAGGGTGCGAGCCTTGGGGATTTGGTCCCGGGGTCCGTTGAGAAACTGATTTTGGCCCGTGGCCTCTACCGTGGGGTCCTACAGATGAGTTCAACAACCTCCAGCAACCCAGTTCTTGACGGCCCAGCAATGGCAGCGGAGATAGTCCGGTTTGCCCACGACAAGAAAGCCGTCGATGTTCTAGAGCTCGACTTGCGGGGCATTGTTGACTACACCGATGGCTTCGTAATTGCCACCGCGCGCAGTGACCGCCAGGCCAAGGCGATCCACGACGGAATCCTTGCCGGCATGAAGAAGGAACACGGGATCTCAGCCCGCCGGATCGAAGGGCTTCCCGAAGGCCGCTGGGTCCTGATCGACTTCATCGATGTGGTCGTCCACATCTTCCAAGCTGAAGCCCGTGAGCTATACCGGCTAGAGAAGCTCTGGGGCGACGCCCCGAAGGTCAAGCACGAAGACCTTCCCGAGCCTCCCGCCTTCAACGCTCAGTAGCAGCGTTAGGCACTGTGGCGGTGGGCTTGTTCAACGCGCAAGTGGGAAGGTTGTGGCTGTAAGGGTGAGGGAGTAGCCTCGCGTGCATGATCAAAACCCGTCTTACCTACGCCAACGTCATGTCCACCTTCGCAGTGTTTCTCGGCTTGGGTGGAGTGAGCTACGCGGCAATCACGATTCCCAACAACAGTGTTGGTAGCGCGCAGATCAAGGATGGGCAAGTAATGAGCGCTGACCTGAACGCGGGAACACGCAATGCACTCAAGGGACAGACGGGCGCGAAGGGTGACAAGGGCGACTCGGGAACCAGCGGAACCAACGGGGCAGATGGAAGCAACGGAACTAACGGGGCCGATGGAACGACGCTGCCGGGCTGGGAAGTCGTGCGCGGGTATCTGATCGGGAAGAACGCTGATCTGCACAATGCGGACCTGAGTGGCGCGGAGCTGAGTGGCGCGGAGCTGATTGGCGCGGACCTGACTGGCGCGAACCTGACTGGCGCGGACCTGATTCACGCGCACCTGAATGGCGCGAACCTGATTGGCGCGGACCTGACTGGCGCGAACCTGAATCTCGCGCACCTGAATGGCGCGAACCTGATTGGCGCGAACCTGACTGGCGCGAGCCTGATTGGCGCGAGGCTGACTGATGCGGACCTGAGGGGCGCGAACGTGAATCTCGCGGATCTGAGTGGTGCGGACCTGAATGGCGCAACTATGCCCGACGGCAGCATTCACCCCTAGTCGCAGTTAGATCTTTTCGACTTCCGAGCTGATCAGGAAGTTCGCTACTTACCCATCAAAACAAAACCGCCATCTCCCTGATTTGCTGGGAAGTGACGGTTAGGTACTACTTGGTCGCTTGGACCATTTAGTGGAGCTGAGGGGGATCGAACCCCTGACCTCCGCCATGCCATGGCGGCGCTCTCCCAGCTGAGCTACAGCCCCAAATTGGTAGGTGGCAGCGTAGCGCACTCCTGCTTTCTGATTGTTTCTCGCACCGCTGAGGCGGAGATGCAGGATCGTCAGGCCCAAAACCTCCGCGATCGGGATGAGGTAAGCAGTTGAGAGGCTCTGGCACCACACGGCAATCAGGTCAATCTCCTCGCTCGAATATGTGTTTCTTACGTAGCCCTTGTTGGGGGTTGATCGACATGTTGCGAGTTGGACCTTGATCACCTCACCGTCGAGGCGACCCCATTTGACTTGGGTTTGGAAGACCTCCCCGTTTGTGTCTTGGAGGACCATGTCTGCGCGCGATCCGTCGCCGAACGGCAGGTAGACATCCCAGCCCAGATTGGTGGCGACCATTGCGATGCTTGCCTCAGCCATGCGCCCCTTTTGCGAAGGGCTCGGTTCAGCGCCCACCGACGCCTTGGGTGTGCGGATCTCGTGTGATTTGCGGTCCATGGGCCGAAGCTAGAGCGGGACTGTCCCAATTGGAAGGGTCTGCGGAGAGTTGGAACAAAGTCCTGTGCGGGACGGGGTAGGTACGCTCCAAGCTCAATGGAAGAAGAGCGCAGATACGACCCGTCCGCTATTGAAGCCCGCTGGCAGCAGGTCTGGGCTGACGAGAAGACCTGGCACGTCGGCAATGACGCCGACCCAGACCGGACGACCTACGTCCTCGAAATGCTCCCTTACCCAAGTGGTGAGCCACACATGGGGCATTTGAAGAACTACGCCCTCGGTGATGCGGTGGCCCACTTCACGCGGCGAACAGGCCGTGTTGTCCTTCACCCGATGGGTTATGACGCTTTCGGTCTACCTGCTGAGAACCACGCGATCAAGACAGGGGTGAAGCCACAGGTTTCAACTGCTGCGTCGATCGACTCCTTCCGTGAACAGTTCAAGCGCTGGGGAATCTCTGTTGACTGGGACCGCGAGTTCGGAACCCACGAGCCGACCTATTACCGCTGGACGCAGTGGCTCTTCCTGAAGATGTTCGAACGCGGGCTCGCGTACCGGCGTGAGGCAGCTGTCAACTGGTGCCCAAGCGATGCGACCGTCCTCGCCAA
>CAFBLU010000029.1_pt1 | contig 19455 bp, 8 predicted proteins | sample 7268271 | NCBI WGS metagenome assembly CAFBLU01 (sample SAMEA6814044, study PRJEB35770) | freshwater metagenome | biome: Freshwater; feature: Freshwater reservoir; material: water | place: Czech Republic | collected 2017-05-23 | depth 30m m
GGCTACAAGCCACCTGCAGTGCTTGAAGAAGAAGCCGCTGAGAAGGCCGCCCCAGGGGCAGCCAAGAAGCCGGCCGCCAAGAAGAAGCCTGCTGCCAAGAAGAAGCCTGCTGCCAAGAAGAAGCCGGCCGCGAAGAAGAAGCCGGCCGCGAAGTTGACGCCGACTAGTACTCCCGAGATTGCCATCACGAAGGATGGCGAGATTGTGAAGAGCAAGGAGATCAAGTCCGACGAGGCATAGCCCGTCAGATACGCCGCACTTGCGGCGACCATCACTAGGATGCCTCTCGAACTTGTCACCGGACCGGCCAACGCCTCAAAGGCGGGCGTAGTCCTTTCCCGATTCCGAGCTGAAGCAGAGGCAGGGTCGGCACCAGTCCTCGTTGTACCTACAGGCGCAGACCGTGAGACCTACGAGAATGAGCTCCTTGATGACGGAGCCCTGATCGGCGGTCGGGTTGTTACATGGGAGCGGTTCGTACGCGACCTTGCTCGGCGTGGTGGAGTCAAGGGCAGGCTGATTGGCCCACTCCGGCGGAGGCTGATTGTCCGCGAGGTTGTCGAGGCCGGCCTTGCCAACAACTCGCTGGGTGGAATCACGGACTCCGCTCGCGCGCCCGGGTTCCCGATTGCGCTTGAGCGCCTGGTCGTTGAGCACTCGCGCGGGTTAGTCGTCGATGACCTCCTGGAGGAGATGATGGCCGAGAGCAGCTCCTCGCGGGCGAGCGCCACGATGAGTCTGGTGCGGGCCTACTTCGCGAGGCTCACGGAAGCAGAAATCACTGACCGTGACCTTCAGGCTCGACGCTCATTGGACGCATTGCGAGCGTCACCTGAGATCGGTGGCGCAGAGCCGGTGTTGTTCTACGGCTTCTCGGATCTCACTGCGGTTCAGGTGGAGACGATCAAAGCGCTTGCCAAAGGGACTGAAGTCATGGTCTCGCTCCCAACGGAGACCCAACGCCGTGTCGGGGTGGCCCAGACGGCTGCGTTGAGGCTGAAGGCAGGCGGTCAAGAGGGACTTGAAGTCAGGGAGACAGTGTTGGAAGCTGACCCCGACGCCGGCGGTGTATTGGGACAGTTGGCGGACAAGCTGTTTTCTAATTCGGCAGGAAGCGTCGTGACTGATGATGGAACCAGCGTGCGGATGCTGACCGGTTCAGGAGCGCGCGCCACAGCAGAGCTTGCGGCTGGGGCGGTATTGGATTTGATCCAAGCAGGGACGGCACCAGAGGCGATTGCGGTTGTTCGTCCCCACGCTGACGGCGATGCGCTGCTGGAATCGATCCTCAACCTTTCTGGGGTGGATGTAGCTCGTCCCGAGTCCGCCCCGCTGGGAGCCACGACGCTTGGTCGGGGGCTGATAGGCCTCTGTCGCGCTTCCTTCCAGGCTGACCTCGCAACACTTGAGGACGGGCTTGCCTGGGTTCGCGTGGTTGCGGGCGCTGAACGCGCTCTGATTGTCGATCGGATTGAGGCTGACCTCCGGCGCAAGGGGGTCCATGCAGCTGAAGAGGTGCTGCGTTCATGGGATGCGAAGGTCGGCGGGCAGCTTGCGACCAGCCAGCGTCTCGCAAGGCATGCGAGCAAGAAGGACCTTGCTGACGCGCTCGCGACGGCGGCCGACGAGCTTCTGCGTGCGGGGCCGGTCAGTCCCGGCGAGCGCCTGAAGAGGGACACGCTCTTTGATGCGGCGGTTGTGTCCACCGTCGCTAAATCCGCGCTTGATCTAGCTGAGCTATTTGACCGCGAGCATCCGCAGACAATGATTGAGGAACTCGGCGCTCTTGAGGTCGACATTGACACGGGTTCAGCGCGCACGGGCGCTGTCCTTTTCACTGACCCGTCCTCCATTCGAGGACGCAGAGTTGACGCGGTTGTCGTCTACGGCCTAGAGCACGGGCTGTTTCCAGCCGCCTCGGGGCACGACCCGTTCCTTGGTGACACGCCAGCCGATTGCCTAGGCGAGGCGCGTCTGCCAGCCGACCAACAGACTGACATCCGCTATTCCAGCTCAGCTGCTCGGCAGGAAGCAGGGGAGAAGGAGCGCTTCATTGCCTGTTTTGCGCGAGCACGCGAGTGTGTGGTTCTGGTCAGGCGACTGCGTGACGACGCCGGTGCTCAGGTCGCAAGCTCCGCGTATCAAGACGAGCTGCTGCGGCTCCTCGGGTATGACCTTGAGGCATTCTCGGACCGCAAGCCAGATCGGTCTGCTGGAACAGTCGAACCGCTAGGCGACACTGAGGGTGGGCGGTTGAAGCTGCGGCTGTTAGCCAACCAGGCGGGTGGCTCCAGAGTCCGCGACCTACCAGCGACCCTCGGCGCAGCTGCTCGGGAACAGATCGGCAGCGATTACGAGAAGGTGGTGTCACCGAGCCGTCTTGAGGCCTACTGCGACTGTCCGCTCAAGTGGCTCGGGCAGAATGTCCTGGGCCCCAAGGAGATGGAACCCGAGGGCGAGCCTACATTCAGGGGAACCGCGGTCCACATCGCTTTGCAGAAGGCGGTTGAAGTAGCAATCAATGAGGGCGACGGTCGGATCGAACCATCGGTGATGGACGCGGCCAAGAAAGCGATCACCGAGGCGATTGCTGAGATTGGCAAGGAGGCGGCAGACACCCTCGCGGCGCGCGTGGCTTTGCAGCGGGCTGAGACGCTCTCGCTCCAATGGCTCGAGTTGGAGTGCGCTCGCGAATGGCCAGCGAAGGCGATCGAAGTTGAGTTTGAGTTTGGGTGCGAGGCCGACGAAACCAAAGGCCGCGAGGCGCGAGACCCACTCGATCTCGGGGACGGGATCACGCTTCGGGGCACCGTAGACAGAATTGACGTCGTGGAACGCGACGGTGAGCGCCAAATTCTTGTCCGCGATTACAAGAGCGGGAAGACAATCTGGGCACAGGAAAAGTGGGAGTCAGACCGTCGCCTCCAAGCCCCTATCTATCTGTTGGCAGCCATTCAGCTCCTCGGCGGTAAGCCGGCTGCTGCTCTCTACGAGTCGATCAAGGACCGCAAGATGCGCGGGGCGATTGTCGAAGGGGTGCCCGGCGCATCGGATCTCAATGACAGGGGCAAGGACGCTGTCTCAGAGGATGAGCTTCAGGCGCTGATTGACTCGGCTCGGAAACGGGCCCGCGACGCTGTCATGGGCATCCGCGATGGGCTTTTGCATTCTGACCCTGCCCATTGCAGCTATGACGGTGGCTGTAGCTACGAATGGCTCTGCCGGACGATGAGATGATCGACCCGACCCGTAACTGGACGGCCGAGCAGGCCGTTGCGATCGAGGCACGCCACGACGAGGCGGTGATTGTCGCTGGAGCAGGAAGTGGCAAGACGGGCGTCCTCGCCGAGTGCGTTGCCCTTTCGGTCACGGTTGACAAGTTGGCTACGGGGGAGGCCGTCAAACCCAGCGAGGTCTTGGCGATCACATTCACGAGGAAGGCAGCGGCTGAGATGCGCGACCGCATCCGCTCGCGGACGCTCGCGCTAATCCGGCTTCGGGATGGTCTAGACACGCCCCCACCGATCCCCGATGAGGAGCCCGAGGTCTCGACTATCGACGGGTTCTGCCAAGGCATGGTTCGTCGTAATGCACTCGAACTCGGGATTGATCCGAGATTCAAGATTGTTGACGAGTCCGATCCTGAGCTTGTTGGCCGGGCTTGGGCTGTGACCCTCGATCGCTTTCAGAAGACGCACGGGCAGGCCGCGCTGGAGTTGCTCGCAAACTACGACGACAACCCCCGCGCCTCGCTTGAGGGCAACATCCGCTCTGTTCACGCGCGGCTGCGAACTGGCGGAGAGGAACACCCTAGGCTTGCCGTGCCTGACGAGACCCAAGCTAGGGCAGCGCTTGAGTCCAGCCTCAGTAGCGCTCAGGCCCTCGCGCAGGAGTTCCTCGCCGAATCGTCTGACTGGCCCACCAACAAGACAATCGAGAAGCGCCAATCCGAGGCCGAACTGATCGCGGTGCTTACTCCACACACGGCTCAGGACGCGCCGGGCAAGTTCACTGCTGGGAGTGGGAAGCTCCTTGGGGGTAGCGAGGCGCGCGCAGGTCTCCATGACGCCCTTGTGATTCTCGCCGGGCAGGTTGCCAACCTCCGAGCGCTTCCTGACCTGACTCTGATGGCCTCGCTGCTTGAGCACTGGGACATTGCCTACTCAGAGATGAAGGGTGATGCTGGCTTGTTGGATTTCTCCGACCTAGCGCTGCTCAGTCTGAGGATCTTGCGGGAGCGCCGCGACAGCGCGGCTGAGGTAGGTAAGTCGGGAGATTGGAGACCAGCCGGGGCAAGGTTCCAGCGGGTGTTCCTTGATGAGGCGCAGGACATCAATCGGATTCAGTCGGAGTTGATTGAGCTGATCTCTCCGGACGGGAAGTACTACTCCGTCGGTGATGTGGCCCAGTCGATCTATCGCTTCCGACACGCAGAGGTGGAGATCTTCGAGGAGCGGGCAAACCGCCTGGGTGACCTTCAACGCCGGTTTGAGCTGACCACGAACTTCCGTTCGCGGTCCCCAATCCTTGACACCAACAACCACATCTTTGGCGCTCAGAACCTTGAGGGTCTCCTGACCCTGACTGCAGGAGAGGCAAATGTCCGGGAGGACAACCGTGTTGAGCTGATTCTTGAGGATCGGGATGTCATCAAGGAAGCCTTGGCTGACGAGCACGACCCGCCGGTCTGGCTTGACTCCATTGTTGGGAACGGTTGGCGGGATGCGGAAGCTGCCGCAGTAGCGCGGCGGATTAAGGCCCTGCTGGACGATCAGGCGGCGGGTTACGCAGCTTCCGATGTCACAGTCCTCGCGCGGGCTGTTAGTGGGCTTAAACCATTCGCTGAGGCTCTCCGTTCTTTCGGGATCCCGGCAACAATCGAGGGAGCCGGGGGCTTGTGGATTCGCCCCGAGGTATCAGACCTAGTTGCGCTTCTTGCCTCAACTGGAAACGCGTGCCATGAGGAGCGGTTTTTTCACATGCTCTACTCGCCCATCTGCGGACTGTCGGTTGACGCCCTTGTGCTAGTCGCTGGGGAGGCCCGTCGGAACGAGGTTCCCCTACTGGAAGCACTTGGGACTGTCGGACTGTCAGACGAGGACGCGGCGATCCGTGATCGCTTCGTCCCCTGGTTCGCTAAGCAGCGCGCGCTTGCGGGACGTCGCTCCCTTTCAGACGCCATTGAGGCCGCCCTCGTTGAGACCGGCTACGACCTCTACCTCCTTGGGCTCCCGGCCGGCGACAGACGCTTTGCCAATGTGCGCAGGATGCAGGGCTTGGCAGCTACATGGGAGGCGGAGCATGGTGCTGATCCAGCCGCCTTCGCACGCGAGGCTGACCTCCGGCTTGCGGGAGCCGACAACAAGCGCGACGGGGAAGCGGTGGTGGAACAGTCCGGTGGATCGGAGGGCGCGGTGCGCCTCATGACTATCCATCAAGCAAAGGGCTTGCAGTTCCCGCTTACCGTTCTTGTTGATCTTGGCCGTGGCGCGAATAATGATTCGGCGGTGCTGTCGGTCAGCGCAGACGGAAGCAATCTCCTGTTCAGGTGGAGGGAGATGATCGGCGCCAAGGCCGTGGCAACCTTTGCTGATCAGGAGTTCGTTGATCAGGAGAAGGCATCTGATGTTGCTGAGGAGATGCGGATCATGTACGTCGGGTTCACTCGCCCCCAGCGGCGGTTGATTCTCTCCGGAACCTTCAGCAAGGGCCCAGCGGATGCACTCAAGCCACAAGGGGCGGGCGGGAGCAACACAAACTTGAGTCGGATGATTGAAGCGGAGCTGATTCCCGGCCTGGCAACTCATTGCGCTGGTGCGGGAGCTGAAGGAGAACCGGGTGCCTGGACGGAGACCTATGTCACTGGCGCGACGATGGATGTCACGGTTGACTCAGGCCAGGGACTTGAGGCGATGCTCAAGGCGATCCCCAAGGAGTCATCCACGAGCTTGGAGCCAGACCTGCACCCGGTTGAAGGCGCGCTCAACCCAAAGGCGGTCCCACTTACGCCCTCCTCGCTTTCGTACAGCGGACTTCAGACCGCTGGAAAGTGCGCATTCCGCTGGTACGCGGAGAACATCATTGAGCTGAGCCCGGTGGGTGAGGCCCGGTCATCTGAGGCTCCGACAGAGAGTGGACTGAGACCAAATGAGCGTGGAGTCATCCTGCATGGGCTGTTGGAGAACGCCGCCCTGAACGGTTACTCGCCGGCAGCTGCGGATGCGAAGGCCGAAGCTGACATCGCCGATATTTCCATCACTGATGAGGAGGCGAGTCATGTCAGTGGCCTCGCCGCGGGGATCATCAGATCCCAGACTTGGGCGAAGCTGCGTGAGATCAGCAAGGACGGAGGCAGGGTTTCGCGGGAGGAGGGATTCGTGGTCAAACTTGACTGCGGAGAGAACTCCATTCCACTGAGAGGGATCTTCGATGTCTTTGCGACAAGTCCCGGGGGTGATTCAATCGTGGTCGACTGGAAGACCAGCGCCGGTGCCGCCGACGCTGAGGACCTTGAGGCATTGGTTGATCGTGACTACGCAATCCAGCGTGAGGCATATGGCCTTGCAGCGTTGAGCGCTGCTTCTGTAAGCGCCTCAGGCGGCGGGGTTGAGGTCACTCACCTCTATGCCGAACGTCCCGATGAGCCAGTGTCGGTCAGGTTCACATCGGCCGACCTGCCCTCGCTTGCCAGCCGTCTGGGTGAGCGCGCTGCTCCACTGCTTGCGGGCAATGTCCCTGTCAGTGAAAAGCCTTGGATTGGCGTCTGCGGCGGGTGCCCGGCGCGTGGCCGGCTTTGCTCATGGGACCTTGAGGCGACCGATCGCCTCGTCGCGCCCGACTGATTGCCCTAGGCCTGCTCAATCGCGAGTAGCAGCAGCTTGCGCTCCCGGCCTCCACCGAATCCCCCTAGGCCATTTGCGGCAACTACCCGATGGCAAGGAACAATGATTGGAATCGGGTTGCCACCCAAGGCGTTGCCGGCAGCCCGGTAGCCAGAGGGTGCGCCTGCTGCTCGAGCGATCTCCCCATAAGTCACTGTCTGGCCTGAGGGAATCCTGCTGGTGGCAAGTAGGACACGGCCGCTGAAGCTGTCTTTTGCTCGCGGGTCAGGGGAGAGGGGAACATCAAACTCAATCCGCCTCCCTCCGAACCAATCGGCCAACTGTTGCCCCGCAGCGGTGACGGATGTAACTGGGAGCGAGCTTGTTTGGGTGAAACCGCCGCGGTCGGCCTCGCTGGCGGCAAATTCACTCGGGTTGGACACGTCCCAGGCAATTCGCGTCAACCCAGCAGACGATCCGAGCAGGACCAAGTCTCCAATCGGCGATTTGACAACTGCCCAGTGGAGAACCGTGTTTGCCATCCAGTTCATCTAATCAACGCCTGCGGCTGGGGCGGGAGGGTCCCCAAACGCGCTTTGGGGTGTTTTCGGGCTAAACTGCGTTGGCAATCACCTGACAATCCGCGCCGACGCGCCTACCACCAGCAGGGAAGATGGAAATGACGACGCGACCTGGACGGTCCGGGCTTTACGACCCGCAATACGAGCACGACGCCTGTGGCGTTGCCTTTGTTGCACAGCTTGTTGGAGGCCCCAGCCACGGTGTGGTTGAACGGGCTCTGGTTGCGCTTGCCAATCTTGAGCACCGCGGTGCTGCTGGAGCAGACCCCGACACGGGTGATGGCGCTGGGATTCTGATTCAGATTCCAGACCAGTTCCTGCGTTCAGCATTCGGGTCAGTAGTGCCCGAGGCCGGTCGTTATGGAATTGGGCAGCTGTTCATGCCGACTGATGACAAAGAGCGTGAAGCAATGGAAGCCATTGTTGAACGGGTGATAACGGACGAAGGGCAAGAGGTCCTTGCGTGGAGGACTGTTCCCGTTGACCGCAGGCACTGCGGGGAGACAGCGTTGGCGTCAGCTCCAACCTTCCGCCAAGTTCTAGTTGGGGCCGGCGAAGGTGTTGTGGACCAGGATGAGCTTGAGCGCCGCCTTTATGTGATCCGCCGTGTGATTGAGAAGGAAGTTGGCAGCGAACTTGCGATCGCTAGCTTCTCCTCGCGAACCCTCGTCTACAAGGGGATGCTCACTTCGCCTCAGCTTCCCGGCTACTTCCCTGACTTGCGTGATCCTTTGATGGCTACTCGACTCGCGGTGGTTCACTCCCGTTTCTCAACGAACACGTTCCCCTCATGGGAGCTGGCACATCCGTACCGCATGATCGCCCACAACGGCGAGATCAACACCCTTAGAGGCAATGTCAACTGGATGCGTGCCCGTGAGAGTCAGATGGAGAGCGACCTCTTCGGCGACGACATCAGCAAGATCCTCCCCGCAGTCAGGCCGGGCGGCAGTGACTCGGCTTCCCTAGACAACGTTTTTGAGTTGCTTGTCCACTCAGGTAGGTCGCTTGCGCACGCGGCGATGATGATGCTTCCTGAGGCCTACAAGGGGCGCGAGGGTGTCGGTCCGGATCTCGAGGGTTTCTACGACTTCCACTCCTGCATGATGGAGCCGTGGGACGGACCAGCAGCCGTGGTCTTCACGGATGGCAGGTCTATTGGCGCAACACTGGATCGCAACGGTCTCCGCCCAGGCCGCTGGGTCCAGACTGCTGACGGCATGATCATTCTTGCGTCCGAGGCCGGAGTACTTCCGCTTGAGCCCGACCAGATCATCCGAAAGGGTCGGCTTGAGCCTGGCCGTGTTTTCCTCGTCGATGTCGAGGGTGGCCGGATTGTCAGCGATGCCGAGGTCAAGGAATCCGTCGCCAGCCGTCAGCCTTACCGCGAGTGGGTTGAAGCTTCGTCAGTTCACCTAGACGATCTCCCTGATCAGGAGCCTGACCTTCCCCGTCAAGAGCCCCTCAGGTTGCGCCAACTTGCCTTCGGATACACCCAAGAGGACATGCGGCTCGTAATCGCGCCGATGGCCGCCGCTGGCGAGGAACCCACGGCTTCGATGGGTAATGACGCCGCGCTTGCTGTGCTCTCAGACCGCCAGCCGCCGCTGTTCAACTACTTCAAGCAGCTTTTTGCGCAGGTAACAAACCCACCGATTGACCCGATCCGGGAAGCCGTCGTCATGAGTCTTGAGACCTGCGTTGGACGGGAAGGCAACCTCCTCTCCGAGACACCAGAACATGCCCATCAGCTGATGATCGCCCAGCCAATCCTGCGCAACCATGAGCTTGAGCGTCTGCGCCAGATTGACCATGAACAGTTCAAGTCTGCGGTTCTGGACATCACATGGCAGGTGTGGGAAGGCAAGGCTGGGCTGGACGCACGCCTGGCGACCCTGTGCTCAGAGGCCGACGCAGCGATTGCTGGCGGAGCAACGATCCTGATCCTCTCCGACCGAGGGGTGGGCGTCGACCGCGTGCCGATCCCATCGCTGCTTGCAACCGCAGCTGTCCATCACCACTTGGTCCGTTCAGGCACCCGCCTGAGTGCCGGGCTGATTGTGGAATCCGGCGAGCCTCGCGGAGTTCATGACATGGCAACGTTGATTGGCTTTGGCGCCGCGGCCATCAACCCATACTTGGCTTTTGAGTCACTGGATGAACTTGCGGACCGGTCGCTCCTGCCCGTTGACCTCACCAAGGACGAGGCAGAGGAGCGGATTGTCAAGGCAATCGGCAAGGGCCTCCTCAAGACGATGTCGAAGATGGGTATTTCAACGATCCCCTCATACTGCGGCGCGCAGATCTTCGAAGCCGTCGGAATCGACAACGAACTCATTGACAAGCACTTCACCGGGACCTCATCGCGGATTGGTGGCATCGGCCTGGATGTTCTTGCCGAGGAAGCCCTTGAGCGGCATTTCCGGGCCTGGCCTAGCAGTGAGCGTGAACAGCTTCCAGTCGGTGGCTTCCTCCAGTGGCGCCGCGACGGGGAACACCATATTTGGAACCCAGATTCGATTTCTAAGCTTCAGCACGCTGTAAACACCGAGGGCGATGATGGCCTCGCGACCTACCGTGAATGGGCTGCTGAGGTGAATGGCGAGGCGAGCCGTAAGGCATTGCTGCGCGGATTGCTGCGACTCAAGTCAACCGGCGAGACGGTCCCCCTTGATGAGGTAGAGCCAGCCACGGCGATTGTGAAGCGGTTTGCGACCGGGGCCATGTCGCTCGGGTCCATCTCACCTGAGTCGCACGAGTCACTCGCGATTGCGATGAACAGAATCGGCGGCCGGTCCAACACCGGAGAGGGCGGTGAGGATGCACGCAGGTTCACCCGTGACGAGTCCGGGGACCTACGCCGCAGTTCAATCAAGCAAGTTGCCTCAGGTCGCTTTGGCGTGACCGCTCATTACCTTGCGAACGCAGATCAGATTCAGATCAAGATGGCTCAGGGCGCCAAGCCTGGTGAGGGTGGGCAGCTGCCCGGCCACAAGGTCGATGACTACATCGCGTTCCTGCGTCACTCAACGCCTGGGGTAGGCCTGATTAGCCCACCACCTCACCATGACATTTATTCGATTGAGGACCTTAAGCAGCTGATCTACGACCTTCGCTGCGCAAACCCTGACGCGGAGATCTCAGTCAAGCTCGTGTCCGAGGTTGGTGTCGGAACGGTTGCCGCGGGTGTCGCGAAGGCCAACTCTGACCACATCGTCATTGCCGGCTATGACGGCGGTACGGGAGCATCTCCTCAGTCCTCGATTCACAGTGCGGGCGTCCCATGGGAGATTGGCATCGCTGAGACCCAGCAGACCTTGCTTGCTAACGACCTTAGGTCGAGAGTGGTCCTGCAGGTAGACGGACAGATGAAGACTGGCCGCGACGTGGTCATCGCCGCGTTGCTTGGCGCTGACGAGATGGGCTTCTCGACCGCTCCACTGATCGCCATGGGCTGCATCATGATGCGCGTCTGCCACCTCAACACCTGCCCGGTTGGTATCGCGACACAGGACCCTGAGCTGCGTCGCAGGTTCCGGGGCACGCCCGAGCATGTTGTCAAGTACCTGTTCTGGGTGGCTGAGGAAACACGTGAGTTGATGGCCGCGATGGGCGTGCGGACATTTGACGAGATGATCGGCCGATCTGACCTGCTTGAGATGGACCCGGCGATTGATCATTGGAAGGCCAATGGGGTAGACCTGACGAGGATGTTGACGCCTACGAAGGTTGCGCCAGGCACTCCACTGCACCGCGTTCGCGGCCAGGACCCAGTTCTCGGGGACGCGCTCGATTGGGAGATCACTGCGGCAGCTGCACCTGCCCTGGAGCGCGGCGAGCGAGTTCGACTTGAGCGACGGGTGCGCAATGTGAACCGAACAGTTGGCGGGATTCTCTCCGGTCAAGTAGCTCGCCGGCATGGATCTGAGGGCCTCAAGGAGGAGACCATTGAGGTTCACTTCAAGGGCTCAGCGGGCCAGAGCTTCGGCGCATGGTTGGCCAAGGGCGTCAGCTTTGATCTTGAGGGCGAGACCAACGACTACGCAGGCAAGGGTCTGTCAGGTGGACTCTTGGTTGTCAGGCCGCCCGAGTCGGCCGGGTTCCTCGCTGAGGAGAGCGTGATCATCGGGAACACGGTCCTTTATGGAGCCACTTCTGGGCGTGCTTTCTTCCGAGGTCTCGCTGGTGAGCGATTCTGTGTCCGTAACTCAGGTGCTACCGCTGTGGTTGAGGGCGTCGGCGATCACGGTTGTGAGTACATGACGGGCGGCCGCGTTGCGATTCTTGGCCCAACAGGTCGTAACTTCGCGGCAGGAATGAGTGGCGGTGTCGCCTATGTACTTGACCCTGATGGCAAGTTCCCTTCGCGCTGTAACCAGGAGCTTGTGGATCTTGAATCTGTCGGCGAGCACGATGAGGCTGAGCTTCACGCCATGGTGTCTGAGCACGCTGAGCGCACCGGATCAGCGGTCGCCAAGCGTTTGCTTGTGGGCTGGGAGTCCGCAGTTGGATCCTTCGTGAAGGTAATGCCGCGCGACTACAGGCGGGCAATTGAGGAGCGGCAAGAGACCACGGCTTCCAAGGCTGATGAGGCGGTGAGTCAGGATGGGTGAGGTTGGTGGGTTCCTCCGCATTGACCGCGCGGGCTTCGTGGCACGCGATCCGGCTGAGCGGGTAAAGGACTACGACCAGTACTTCAACCTCCGCCCGGAAGCCGAGCTCCGGGATCAGGGCGCACGCTGCATGGACTGTGGAGTGCCGTTCTGTCATAACGGCTGCCCGCTTGGGAACCTGATCCCAGAGTGGAATGACCTGATCTACCGTGGCAAGTGGCGTGAGGCTCTTGATGCCCTTCACCTGACTAACAACTTTCCTGAGTTCACAGGACGTATTTGCCCGGCCCCGTGTGAATCAGCGTGTGTCCTTGCGATCAACTCTGACCCGGTTGCCATTGAGCAGATTGAGCTTTCAATTGTTGAGCGCGGTTTTGATGAGGGTTGGATCACTGCTGAGCCGCCTGCTCATGAGACAGGGCGCAAAGTCGCCGTTGTCGGGTCCGGTCCAGCTGGACTTGCTGTTGCTCAGGAGCTTCGCCGCCTCGGGCACGGCGTAACGGTCTTCGAACGCGACGAAGCGCCAGGCGGACTGCTCCGCTTTGGAGTGCCGGACGCCAAGCTTCCAAAGACGGTTATTGACAGGCGGACTGCCCTGCTTGCCGAGGAAGGGATTGAGTTCCGCTACGGAGTTGAGATTGGCGTGGATGTCTCCGGCAGCGAGCTCCGCGATCAATTCGACGCGATCGTGGTGGCAATCGGGTCGCGTGTTCACCGCGACCTTCCGATCCCAGGCCGAGAGAACTCCGGCGTTCACTATGCAATGGACTACCTCTACCAGCGCAACCGAGCCGTCGCAGCAGCGGCAGGTAAGGAGTCCCGTGCTGCTGAGCACCCAATTAGCGCAGCGGGTAAGCGCGTTGTCGTTATCGGTGGCGGGGATACGGGGATGGACTGCATCTCCAACGCCCTCAGAGAAGAGGCGGCGGAAGTTGTTCTGCTTGATGTCTACGGAGAGCTTCCAGAGTCAGGCCGCGACGAGAGAACACCATGGCCCCTCTCTCCCAAGAGGACTAAGAGCACTTACGCATTGGATGAGGGCGGCAAGCGCGAGTGGGGGACCGAGGTCACCACGTTTGAAGGCGAGGACGGCAAGTTGACCAAGGTTCACGCGCACAGAGTCGAAGGCCCGTCTTCTCGCGAGCTCACAGCCGTTCCGGGCAGCGAACAGATCATCGACGCAGACTTGGCGTTGATTGCAATTGGGTTCACTCATCCCGAGCATGGGGGGATGGTTGAGCAACTCGGGTTGGCACTTGACGCTAGGGGAAATGTCAAGGCTCCTGTCTTCGGCTCATCTGTGGATGGCGTGTTTGCCTGCGGTGATGCGAGGATCGGGCAGTCGCTTGTCGTCACGGCTATTGCCGAGGGCCGTAAGTGTGCGCGCCTCGTCAACAGGCACCTTGGCGGCGAGCCAACTGCCGCCGACCGTGACCGCATCGCGGTTGACGGCTCCCGCCCCGCCTGACACTCCGTCAAGCGGCTACGCGCCGTGTGACGCACGTCACCCTCAAGGGGTGTATGTTTGTGGCGTTAGGTAGTCGCAGCTTTACTGGCTGTGCATGGGAGAGGAGAAATACATCGTGACTCGCACCGTTCTGCGCTCAGTAGTTTGCGCTTTTGCCCTCACGGCTTTCGCAGCTTCGCCTGCAGCCGCAAAGACTGACTACGCCGCGACGAACTCGGCGTTCAACATTCTCACCGCCGGTGAGGCGGGTGACCTGATCTCCTCTGAGAATTCAGTGGATCAGGGCCGGATGTACGACGCCCTCACGCCACTGCGCGGGAACGTCACGATGGCCGACATACAGGGCGGCTCCTACTTTAAGAGCGAAGCGTTTGTAACGATTAAGAACAACGTCACGCCGGCCGGCTACAGGTGCAGCCACCCACCCGGAAAGGCCAACATCTGGGTCTGCAATGACTCCAAGAAGGTTCCTCACGTCTACGTGAACAGCCGTACAGACGGTGCTTGGGTGATGGGCTTCCTTGCTGCGCGTGACCGCGGCCTCCTCATTTCGTTCGGTCGTGGACCCGGATATGTGTCGGCACTCAGCGTCCCGGGCATTAGCGCCTTCGGTCTGATTAACCAGGCCCGCGGGTTTGCTCCAAGCGCCGCCGCCAAGGCCTTCATGACCAAGCAAATCAGCGACTTCCGCAAAGCTGGCAGCGCAAATGCTGCTGTCGTTGCCGACTTCACGCAGTGGACTGCAGGCGTAGGCGCTTGGTACAAGGCCTACGGAACCTCTGAGGAGAAGGCAGCCGCAGTCTCCAACCCTTGGACGGTTGAGGATGGGTTTGCAGCGTTCTCGTTCATCGGTTCGATCTTCGGCAACGGTGGCGGTGGAGAGGTTGGCAACTCAAACCTCCTCGCCAAGCTTCAGGATTCTTACGGCGCTGGCAATGGGCTGAAGATCTACCGAGATTTCCGTCACTCAAATGACCTCGATGCGCCAGTCTCTTGGAAGGACACGACGTTCCCGTACAACGTCCAGCCAACCAACACTCTGGCTTCGGCCATCGCTGGTTCCAAGGTGATTGATGCCAACTCAACGAACAACACGTTCACTCGAGTAGCTGGGGCAGAGCCAACGAAGCGCTACATGTCGAATGCTCTTCTGGTTCCTGCTAGCCGGTCGACAACAGGCAAGCCTCTCGCAGTAATGGGACCACAGCTCGGGTACTACTACCCCGAGATCGTGATGGAAGTTGACATTCACGGTGGCGGATATGACTTCCGTGGCGCAGTTGCTCCCGTTGCTCCATACGGGCTCATCGGTCGCGGTCCCGACTTCGCATGGTCACTGACCTCAGCCTCATCGGACAACACCGATCAGTTCGTGGAGAAGCTCTGCGTACCAGGCGGTGGAACACCAACCCGCTCAAGCAAGTACTACGAGTACAAGGGTGTCTGCAAGGCAATGACAACGTTTGACGCCGGTCTCCTGTCAGCCAAGGGCGGTGACCCGGCTCGTGAGCTTTCGTTCTACGAGACCGTTCACGGTCCTGTCAGCGGAACAGTGACAATTGACGGCGCTCCTTACGCTGTCGCCAACTTCCGGGCTAACCGTGGTCGCGAGCCGTACAGCGCGCTCGCACTGGCTGACCTGACGTTGGGCAAGGTGAAGAGCTCCAAGACGTTCTTCACGACTGCCAACAAGTTCGACACGACGTTCAACTGGCATTACGTGGATAACAAGAACATCTGCTTCTTCTCGTCGGGCCGTCTCCCAGTCCGGGCGACAGGCTTGGATTCATCGCTTCCAACGCTTGGAACCGGTGCCTACGACTGGAAGGGCTTCATTAGTCAGAACACGCATCCACATGGTTGTAACCCGAAGGCAGTTGCAGGTGACAATGCGTCTGCTCTGATCACCAACTGGAACAACCACCCTGCAAAGGGCTGGGCTGCAGCTGACGATGAGTGGGGCTACGCCTCAACTCACCGTATGGGCCTGTTCCAGCGTCTCTTCCGCACCACGCGGACAGCAGGCAAGACGCTCAAGCTCAACGATGTTGTAGCTGTAATGAACCAGGCAGGCAGCGAGGACACCAGTGCCGTCAACGCTTGGCCGAACGTCAAGCGCGTTCTGCTCAGCGGGACAGGCAAGACAATGTCGGCTGCAGCTCCTGATTCCGGGACAGCAACGTTTGCCCAGGCGATTGACACATGGGTAACCACCCACGACGCAAGCCGTGTTGACACCAACCTCGATGGAGTGTTTGACGAGGCTGGAGTTGGCAACTGGGGCGTCGCGTGGCCGAAGCTCATCAACGCCATTGTTGAGGGCCGTCTCAGCGTCGAGAACGCAAATGCAGTGCTTGGCCACGGCGGACGAGGTGACAAGACCAACAACAGCATGGGCGTTGGCTTCGCCAATAAGGACCTCGGAACGCTTCTTGGAGGAGATACCTTCAAGAGTCATTACAGCCAGACATACTGTGGCGGTGCTGGCGGCCTTACGGCTTGCCGCACGGCGCTCTGGGCAGCGCTGCAGGCAGCTTCGAGCTTGACAATCACTGAGAACCCACTCAGCCAGCGTGTGCACTTCGGGCCTGTTAACCCGATTGACCCGCTGACTGGAACTGAGTTCACGATGCGTTGGGTCAACCGTCCGACATTCCAGCAGGCAATCTCGTTCTCTAGCCACCGCTAGAGGAGGAGCCCTACTGGGCATTGAGAAGCCCCGGTTGCTCGACTTGAGCAGCCGGGGCTTTGTCGTTCTCTAGATGGGAACCGAGAGAAGTTGACGGATGCGTCAAGTTTTAGATAGCCTCGCAGGGCAAGCAAACAGGGGAGCTCAAGCAATGCCATCAGAACTGCCAAAGGTTGCCGTCATAGGAGCGGGCTCCTCGGGGATCACGGCGCTCAAAGCCCTTGTCGAGCGCGGCTTTGATGTCACCTGTTACGAGGCCTCAGACCGGGTCGGCGGCAACTGGGTCTTTGGTAATGAGAACGGCATGAGCGCGGCCTACAAGTCGCTTCACATCAACACGTCACGCGAGCGGATGGAGTACTCCGACTATCCGATGCCCAAGTCCTATCCGGACTTTCCCCACCACAGCCAGATTGCTGAGTACTTCAACAGCTACATCGACAACTTCGGACTACGCGAGCACATCCGCTTCCAGACAGCAGTAGCCCATGCTGAGCTTGGAGAGGACCAGGTCTGGACGCTGACAGACAGCAGCGGCGCCTCTGAGCGTTATGACGCACTCCTCGTGGCCAATGGTCACCACTGGAACCCAAGGTGGCCTGAGCCAGCCTTCCCGGGGTCATTTGATGGCGAGCAGATTCATGCTCATGCCTACACAGAACCGGACGATCTCCGGGGCAAGAAGGTCGTTGTTCTTGGAATGGGCAACAGCGCAATGGACATCGCCGTCGAGGGTTCCTATGTCGCAGACAAGGTCTACCTCGCCGCGCGCCGTGGCGCGCACATCATTCCCAAGTACATCTTCGGTAAGCCGCTTGACCAAGTGCTCAAGAACGACCCTCGGGTTCCGTACCGAATGCGGCAGAAGCTCTTCCAGACAATCATGCGAACGACCATTGGGCGAGTTGAGGACTACGGCCTTCCCAAGCCTGATCACAAGATTGGTGATGCACACCCGACCATCTCCGACCACATTCTCTCCCGCATCACCCATGGCTCAGTTGAGGCCAAGCCAAATATTGCCGAGCTGAAGGGTGACCGAGTGCGCTTTGAGGATGGAACTGAGGTGGAAGCAGACATGATCGTCTACTGCACTGGCTACAAGGTTACGTTCCCCTTCTTCGACGAGAACTTCATCTCAGCCCCTGACAATGACCTGCCGCTCTACAGGCGGGTGTTCAAGCCAGGTCTCCCCAATGTGCTCTTCATCGGCCTCCTTCAGCCACTCGGCGCTGTCATGCCACTCTCCGAAGCACAGGGCCGTTGGGTTGCTTCCTACCTCCGTGGCGAATATGCACTTCCGTCAGCAGCGGAGATGGCGAAAGACATTGACGCCGAACGTGATCAGATGTTCAAGCGTTACGTGAAGTCCAAGCGGCACACTATGCAGGTGGACTTTGAGGACTACCTTCACAGCCTTGAGAAGGAGATTCGCGAGGGTGCCGACCGCGCTAAGCAGCGTGGCTTCAGCCTGCCAGTGGAAGCGCAAGCCGAACTTCCCGCCCAGGTCTAGATGGCTGCTAAACAGGACGCTAGTTCGGCCAGTAATGGTCGGCGAGAGGCCACAAAGGAACGTAATCGCGAACTGATCCTCTCAGCGGGCCGCGATGTCTTTGCGACGGTGGGATACGGCGGCGCAACGGTCCGTGACCTGATTCGCGCTAGCGGTCTCGCCACGGGCACCTTCTACAACTACTTTCCTGACAAGGAATCGGTGTTCATGGCACTGGTTGAGAGCAGTGCGACGGAGTTGAGAGCCAAGCTCGCTGCTTCACGGGCTGACGCGACAAGCCCAGAGACCTTCGTGTCCGACGGATTCTTGGTCTTTTTCACCTACCTGGCGAATGACCCCACGTTCCTTGGCCTGCTCGGCCGCAATGCCGGCGATGTGCGCGCGCTTCTTGATGAGCCGGCATTGGGTGGGGCTGTAGAGGAACTTGACCGCGATCTCCGCGACGCGGTTGATCGCGGTGACATTCCAAAGTTGGATGCTGATTTGATGGCGGCCGCGATGAGCGGGGCGGCGTTAGAGCTTGGGCTTCGAATGCTCGAACGAGACGACTGCACCCCGGAACAGGCGGCCCGATTCGCGGCAGACCTGTTCCTCGGTGGTATCGAGCGACTTGGGAATCCCTGAGGTTCCCCGAGCCCATTCCGCACCTTTCATGGTGCTAGTGGGTTTCTAGCTTCGCGCCGGCAACGGTGTGTAGATCAGAGTTGAATAGCTGCCCGCGCCGCCGGAGCAGATCCACATAGTCATTCCGGGCTTGCCGCCGAAGGTGGACTTCCGGACCCATTCCGCCCTAGAGGGGGCGAACAGAGAGCTGACCGCCCCTACCCCGGTACGGGAAGGAGAACAGATGCGCAATCAAGAATCGAGAACAACAAACGGCAGTGCAAGGAAATCTCCTCATCGGAGTCGGCGGTGGAGCGGTCCGGTTGCACCTGGGGCATCCCGGGAGGAGAGCTTGGTTGAACGGCTTGTTGGAGCGGAGATGCCTCGTCTACTTGCGGTTGCGCGTCGTTACAGCCTGTGCGGCGACGACGCATTTGACGCTTGTCAGAGGGGAATAGAGATCCTGATTCGCAGGGCTGATTCGCTGGTCCCTGAGACTGCTGATGCCTGGCTACGAACCGTTGTCAAACACGAGGCTATGGCAGTTAGGGCCGAGCGACTCAGGGGTGTCGCGTCGGCTGAGGACTCCCTTGAGGGACTGGTGGACGCAGCTCGGGTTGAGCATTCAGCCGATCTGATGGAGCGGTTGCGCGTCGCCACTGAGGCCATGGGAGGCCTCAAGGCCCACGAGGCGCAGGCTCTTCGACTACGGGCCGAGGGCCTGAGCTACAACGAGATTGCCCAGGTGAGGGGATGGAGCTACACAAAGGTCAATCGGCTTGTGACCGAGGGGACTCGGGCTTTCCAGCAGCGGGTGGCAGCCATTGAGTCAGGCGAGCAATGCCGCGAGGTACTAGAGACACTTGGAGGAGCGCCTAGGGGCAGGGCTCTAGCTCCCGATCTGGTTCGGGCGCACCTTGGGCGTTGTAACGCTTGCCGCGCTGACGCCCTGCAAATTCGACGCCGGCCCATGAGCCTCGCACTCTTCCTCCCTCTTCTGGGTGAGGCAATCTCTCGGGTCAACACCTCAGTTCACGCAGCGGGAGCATGGGCTGGAGAGCGGTCGGTCTCAGCGGCTACACGCACCCAGGTCTGGGTTGAGGCTGCTTCAACTGGAAAGGTTGTTGCCGTGGCGGCTTCGGCGGCAGCCCTTGCGGGAGGAGGCAC
>CAFBLU010000030.1_pt1 | contig 19118 bp, 12 predicted proteins | sample 7268271 | NCBI WGS metagenome assembly CAFBLU01 (sample SAMEA6814044, study PRJEB35770) | freshwater metagenome | biome: Freshwater; feature: Freshwater reservoir; material: water | place: Czech Republic | collected 2017-05-23 | depth 30m m
GGCGTTGACCTAACCACTGTCTACCCAGGGGAGATCAAGACAGATCTCCACGCGCATGAGCAGGACCGGCTTCCCGACTGGTACCGGCCTAAGGATGCGGTCCCAGCAGCGGAAATGAGCGCGGCAATCATTAAGGGCATTGAGGGCAATAAGCGCGAGGTCTTCCACCCGCCGCTTGTCAGGTTGCTGAGGATTGCCCACGGAATCTCGCCAAAGTTTGGCGACCGCGTACTCCGGGTCTTGCGTGGCGGCAACGCGGCGCCTCGCGTCGACTAGACGGCCATGTCGCCTACGGGTAACGAGCTCCGCCAGCCGCCAGTGCTGGTTGCCCCGGACTCGTTCAAGGGAACTTTCCACGCTATTGAGGTGGCAAAAGCTCTCTGTGCTGGCTTTCAGGACGGTGGCCGCGCTGCCGATGCTTGCCCACTGGCTGATGGTGGCGAAGGCACCCTTGAGGCTCTCACCGCTGGGGATCGGAGCACCGAGCTTCACAGCATTGAGGTCGGAGACCCTTTGGGCCGTCCAGTCACAGCTCGCTACGCGCTGATTGAGAACGGCAAGACTGCAGTTGTTGAGACGGCAGAGGCCGTTGGCTTGGTTCTGCTGACCGAGGCCGAGCGCAACCCGGAAGTGGTCAGCTCAGCTGGGGCAGGCGAGCTGATCCTCGCTGCTTTGGAACAAGGGGTGGATGAGGTGTTGGTTGGCCTGGGTGGAAGCGCGACCGTTGACGGAGGGCGCGGGCTGCTCGCTGTTCTCAAGGAGGCAGGGCGAACCCTCAGCGCTGGCCGCCGGACAGGCCCCAAGATCACCGTTCTGTGCGACGCGCGATCGCCATGGGAGGAGGCAGCCAAAGTCTTCGGCCCACAGAAGGGAGCTGACCCTGCGGCAGTGGCGCGGCTAACCAAGGAGATGGTCCAACAGGCCAAGAGCATGCGTAAGGACCCAACTGGAATCAACTACACGGGGGCCGCTGGGGGAATCGGGGGGGCTCTGTGGAGTGAATGTGGAGCTGAGCTTGTCGCCGGCGCACAGTTTGTGATGGACCGAGTCAACTTTGATGCCCGCATGCGAGCGAGCAGGGCAGTGATAGTCGGGGAGGGGCGGATGGATTCCTCAACCCTGCTCGGCAAGGCCCCGGGCGAGGCAGCGACTCGTGCGCGCCAGGCAGGCGTTCCATGCGCTGCGGTTTGCGGTGTGAACGCGCTCGACCCAGTCGAGGAGCGGATCATTGACCTGCAGGTGGTGATTGAAGCCGGCGACCTGAAGCAGCTCCGTGCTGCTGGCCGTACGCTGGCCGACCTGATCTAGCTGGTCAGGAGCCCTCAGCGAGGGTTGTGACGATCGCCTCATAGACGCCGCCGCCGTTTGACTCAGCGGCAATCCGTACGTTGGGTACTTGGTCGGCGAGCTTTCCAATGGCTGGATCAGCAGTGATGGCATTGGCCACCAGCCACATGGCCCCAACTTCCGGTGCGATCTCCATGTCTTCGCGGCCGTCACCAACCGAAATGCAGTCCTCGGGCGCGTAGCCGCGGATCTGACGGTGGCGGGCAACAGCACCGCGCTTGGTCGCTCCCTTGGGAACAAGGTGGTATGCCCGCGGGTGCTCAATCCCGGCAAGCACGGGACTCGCATGGTGGACTGATCCGTTGTCACAGAGCCTCAGCGAGCCGTGCCCGTGCTCAGCCAGAAGGGCGTTAGCTTCATCAGCGTCCACGACCCCGCGGTAGAGGTGCGAAACCTCGCGCCCTGTGTGCCACGGCTCGTGGTGTTCCAGTCTTCCCGCGTAATGCTCCAGGAGTAGAAGGCCTGCACCCGAGTTCTCTATCTGTTGATGGATGGTGAGATCGGCTGGCTGCCAATCGCCAGTGAGCCAGTCCCGCTCACCGTCGGTGACTAGGCACGACCCGGACTCGAAGGAGTAGGCCTTCCCACCAACAAGGCGCGTGTCCTCGCGGACTTGCGCTTCCCTGCGCCCAGAGATCAACACGATCTCAAGGTCAGCGCGGTGGCAGGCTTCAATTGCCTTGACTGCCCAAGTGCTGATGTTTCCCTCCCCGTCATGGAATAGCGAAGCGTTGCTTCCGAGCAGAGTTCCGTCGAGGTCAAGGTAGACACAGCGCATTAGGACTAGCAGTCTGCCGCAAGCAGCCCCCAAACAGCGGGGAGGACGTGTGCCAACTTGCCCGGGCCGCCTACGATGGCGCTCATGGCAAAGGCGTCAGCACAGGGTTGGGACCGGATTATCTCCACGGCAGAGAAGGACGACGTGGTTGTAAGCCGCACTCAAGTGCTGCCACAGAAGGCCTATCGGGGGCCGCTCCCCGACGACATGCACCCCAAGCTGCGCGAGGTGCTGATCGATCTTGGGCTTGAGGAGCTGTACATCCATCAGCTTGAAGCTTGGGAAGCCTCGGCTCACGGGCCAGTGATCCTCAGCACCGGAACTGCTTCAGGCAAGTCGCTTGGTTTCAACCTTCCAGTCCTAGACACGCTCCTGCGTGACCCAAAGGCAAGAGCGCTCTACATCTACCCGACTAAGGCGTTGGCACAGGACCAGGCGCGCGCGCTGAATGAGATGGGCTTTGGCAAGGCTCTCAGAGTCGCGATCTACGACGGGGACACGCCTCGGTCTGAGCGTGGCGCAATTCGCCGTAATTCCAATCTGCTCCTAACCAACCCGGACATGCTCCATGTGGGGATCCTCCCCCGGCACGAGCAGTGGGCCAACTTCCTCGGCAACCTTGCTGCTGTCGTGGTCGATGAGGCGCATGTCTACCGCGGTGTCTTTGGCTCGCATGTCGGGAACGTCCTGCGGCGGTTGAGGCGGTTGGCTGGCGCTCGGGGCACCACCCCGAGGTTCATCCTCGCGAGCGCAACCATTGCCAACCCGGGTGACCTGGCCGAGACGCTGACCGGCATTCCTGATTTCACAGTTGTTGATTCCGACGGAGCGCCCTCGGACGGCCGCGATGTTGTCCTGTGGAACCCGCCCATCATTGACGAGGACCTCGGGACCCGCGCGAGCGCATTGGGCGAAGCGGCTGACCTGTTCTGTGATCTGATCCGAGCCGGAACGAGGACGATCTGCTTCATCCGTTCGCGTCGCGCAGTGGAGCTGATTCAGCGAATGGCCACCGATCGACTGGAGGCATCCGGTGACCGGGACCTAGCCCGGGCAATCGCGCCATACCGCGCTGGCTATACGCCACAGCAGCGCAGGGATCTTGAGGCAAAGCTTCAGAGTGGCGAACTTGTTGGCGTGGTGTCCACCAATGCCCTCGAGCTAGGGATCGACATCGGGCATCTGGATGCAGCGATCTGCGTCGGCTACCCAGGCACGGTTGCCTCCCTCAAGCAGATGTGGGGACGAGCAGGACGACGCGGAAAAGGCCTTGCCGTCTACATTGCCGGCGACGACGCGCTGGATCAGTTCTTCTGCCGCCACCCACAGGCACTACTTGAGCGGGCCGTGGAGTCCGCAGTGCTTGACCCAGCTAGCGACGAGATCCTTGGCGAGCATCTTCTGTGCGCGGCTTTCGAGCGGCCGATCGGACCCGAGGACGAGGAGTACTTCACACCCGACCTCAAACAGCGCTGCGACGCTCTGGTCAGCGCTGGAATGCTGAGGGTCAGGGGCGGGCGGTACGGCCTTGCTAGGCCCGAAACCTACCCAGCCGGTGAGGTATCACTCAGGTCAGCTTCCCCCAAGTCAATCGCGCTTGCTGACGCTGGAAGTGGTGAGGTCATTGGCACGCTTGAGGCCTCTCGCGCAGCGTCGACAATCCACCCGGGTGCGATCTACCTTCACCTCGGCAAGTCATACGAAGTGGACATGCTTGACATGGAGGCAGGAACGGCTGTGCTCCGGCCCTTTGAGGGTGATTGGTACACCCAGGCTAAGCGGGAGACGAACACTTGGATTGAGACCGGTCTTGACTCGAGGACCGTAAATGGGGTCGAGCTGAAGTACGGCGATGTGGTTGTGACTGAGCGGGTGACCGGGTTTCAGCGCAAGCGGATGAAGGACCACGAGATGATCGACTGGACTCCGCTCGACATGCAGCCAGTTGAGTTTGCCACGCGCTCAATCTGGTTTGAGGTCCCAGATGAACTACTCGCTGATCTTGATGGGGAGTCACTCCTAGGGGCGCTCCACGCTGCCGAGCACGCGCAGATTGCTGTCTTGCCTCTGATCGCGATGTGTGACCGATGGGACCTCGGTGGCCTCTCCACCAATCTTCATCCACAGACCGGAGCCCCGACGATCTTCGTTCACGAGGCGCACCCTGGCGGAGTTGGTCTGACCCGGCAGGGGTTCAAGCAGTTCACCGATCTTGTGCAAGACGCCTACGACCTGATTGACGGCTGCCCGTGCAAAGCGGGCTGCCCGTCGTGTGTGCAGTCGCCCAAGTGCGGAAACCTCAACGAACCACTCCACAAGCAGGGCGCACGCAATCTTCTTGCCCGGATGCTGGCCGCCTGACACCACGAATCCCGTCGCAAGGGATATTGCAGTTTCGGTACCTACTTGGGAAAACGCGCCTGGACGGCGAAGGTCAGTGGGATGGCCCTTATCCGTGGGAAGACTGCTCGCACCCTAATCACGTTCTGCGTGGCGGTTTCCGTTGCCTGGGCACCTGTCTCAGTGGCTCGAGCAGACAGTGGTGGCGCAAGCCCAGGGGACCAGCCGGCGCACAAGATCAAGCAACCTGATCAGGAGAGCGGCGGCATCGTCCCGGGACAGCCCAAGCCAAAGGTCAAGCCAAAGAAGAAAGCTTCAAAGAAGAAAGCAACAAAGAAGAAGTCTTCAAAGAAAAAGACCGTGCCTAAGAAGCCGACTCTGGCTCCCCCCACAGTCACGGCGGCCTTTCCAGTTTGGGGCGTTACTTGGACATATGGTGACGCTGACATGCGCTTTGGGGCTGGCCGCAGCGGCCACATCCATCAGGGTCAGGATGTTGCTGACGCGGAGGGAACGCCAATCGTTGCCCCGAAGGCGGGCGAGGTCAGCTGGACTTCCTTCCAGGATGAGGGAGCCGGCTACTACCTTGTCTTGCGCGGCACGGATAACCGCGACTATGTCTTCATGCACCTCCAGAAGGGTTCATTGAAGGTCAGGATTGGCTCAATCGTGAAGGCTGGACAGAGGCTTGCCAGCATGGGTAACACGGGGCACTCGACAGGACCGCATCTTCATTTTGAGATCTGGCTTGGAGGCTGGTACGAGAAGGGTGGCCACGCGATCGACCCACTTCCACAGCTGAAGGCTTGGCAGAAGCTGCCTCGGCGCACGTGATCCGCCGTCTCTCAACCGCAGCATTGATCACAGTCGCGCTGGGCTCGGCGATGGTTATTCAGTATCCCCATTGGGCTCAGACGTCCTACTTTCTGCTGACAAAGGCTTTGTCCAACGGGACTACCCAAATCGACGCTGATCACTGGCAGACCGGCGACAAGTCTTACATCGGCGGGCACTTCTACAGCGTCAAGGCCCCTGGGATGTCAGCTTTCCTTGTGGCTCCGTATTTGGCACTCCACGCAGTGAACTTTGAGAAGGCGTCAAGGTCCTTTGCCAATAAGGATCGTCGACCGTTGGCCTCCAGCAAACCCAAGAAGTCGGGCAATGGACCGACCGCTCCCAGGACCAAGGCTGTCAGCCAGCAGATCAAGAACGACCGGCTGCTGATCTGGGCGCTAGGCCTGTTTGGATGTGTCCTCCCGGCGCTTCTTCTGCTCTTCATGGTCAGGTCAGACGCTGAGCGACTTGTTCCGGGAACGGGGCTTCCTGCCGCGCTCGCACTTGGCTTGGGGACCATGCTGTTGCCGTTTTCCACACAGCTGTTTGGCCATGTGATGGGGGCATTCCTGCTCTATGGCGGATTCCACTTGCTCCTCCGCGAACGGCGGGGACCCCCGAGCTTGTTGCTCCTTCTCCTTGCTGGTTTGACAGTTGGTTTCTCTGTTGTTGCCGAGTACCCGATGGCCTTCGGTGGGGCTGTTCTGGGGCTCTACGCAATGCTTCGCAATGAGGCGATTACTGCCGGCGCGATCGCGGTAATCAGGCGCGCCTGTGCCTACGGTGGCGGAGTGATCATGGGGCTGGTTCCCGTTGCGGTCTACAACCAGATCTCGTTCGGCTCAGTGTCAACAATGTCCTACAACGGGGCCGTGGCCGTTGAGGGTAAGTCAGGGCATCTCAAGTTAGGCCTTAACGATGCTGGGTTCTTTGGGATCGGGGTTCCCCGTCCGATTGCTTTCATTGACATCCTTCTTTCCCCGAGGGGCTTGCTTTCCATCACTCCGGTCTGTCTGCTGGCCTTCCTTGGTGTTCTCTGGATGCGGCGAGATGGACTCAAGGCGGAGGCATTGGCAATCCTTGGCGTCATAGCCATCTACATCGTCTATGTCTCTGGCTACTGGCTTCCGTTCGGTGGCGAATCGCCTGGCCCGCGCTTCCTTGTGGCCATCCTTCCCTTCCTAGCACTGGGGCTGCCCTATGCCTGGCGGCGCATTCCCGCGGCGACCCTTGTGCTGGCAGCGGTGAGTGCAACGGTGATGATCGTGGCGACCGTGGTGGGACCACTTGTCAGTCCTCACAACATTGTCAACTGGTGGATCCGGATTGGTGGTGACGCTGGGATCGCCACCGTGTTCACTGCCGTTGGTGCGCGGAGCGGGGTTTGGTCAACATTGCCGGTCTACTTGACCTTCGCTATCTCAGGGCTCCTTGGCCTTTACGCCACTCGCCTTCCAGGCTTGGGCTCCGCGAAGGATCTCCGCATTGCCGCTTGCGCGCTGTCAGCTTGGCTGCTCCTTGCGCTTGTGGTCAGTCCCGCTATTGGGGAGAAGAAGCTCGTCCCTGGCCTCCCCGCGCAGGGCATGCCGTGGCAGCTGGTCATTCTGGCTGGGTGCGTCTCCGTAGTCGCGCTGGGATTGGCGCTGCTGCGAGCGAAGAGTGTCAGCGCGGGCAGTGCGACGGCTGAAGCTGGCCCTTGAGCCGGTAGACCGGGAATGGCTCGGGTCGGCGCGGCCCACCGCGTGGGTAGTTCAGCTTGAGGCCAGGAATGGTCTTGACCAGAGCAGCGTTGGGATCAGCCTGAAGCCATGCGACCTGAGGATTGACCACGGTGAGGTGGTTCCAGACGTCGCGGTTGGGCGCGGCGACAACATAGCCGTACCTGCCGGCATTCAACTCGGCAAAGAGCACCCGGCAGGAGCGGACAATGTCAAACGCGCCGTTTGGCCCTCGCGTGCCAACGAACTGGACTCGGTTCCTCAAGCCCACATCGGATTCCAAGTATTGGCTGAATGTCCCGGCCACCCCCAAAACCGCGATCCGCTCAGGGGCATGACCAACAGCCGACGGCCCATATGCCAGCGCTCTGCCCTCGACCTGACGTGACTCCCAACCGCGTCCAAGGCCAAGTGCCAACAGGGCGAGAGCAGCGTAGGTAACAAGCCGCGTTGGGCCTCTGCTTGGCGCGACTCGCGTAGCGATGAGCCAGAGTCCTACGAGGACTGCGGCTGAGGCGAGCAGAGCCACAAGTGCGTGAGGCATGTCCCAGGATTTTGAGGCAAGCGCTGGAACGACAACTAGGACCCCCATCTGAGCAGTCAGCCAAGCCCGCTTGGCTTCAAATTTGAACGACAGCCAGACTGGGAGCAGGGCAAGTCCGAGGCAGAGTCCTGGCGCGATGAACCGCGTGTCCCAGACAAGACCGAGAATCGGTCCGCCAGGAGGGCCCGCTGCCGTGCCTGGGGTGAAGAAATACCCAGTAAGGGCAACCAATGCCACAAGGGAAGCTGCTCTCCAATAGGGCTCCCGTGGTCTGATGGCTAGAGCTAGCGGGGCGAGGAATCCGAGCAGGATCATAGGAACGGCAAGTAGACCCAAGCTTGTCGTCCAAGCGGAGGGCAGTTGATGGAGCATCACGCTGCTGTCCGTGAAGTACTTCGCGATTGGGACCATGTTGACGGACTCAAGGGCCTTCCCCGGGTTTGAGAGGAAGGGGATGTCGATCATCGGAAGTGGACTACCTGTCTCGCTGATGTTGCGTGCAAACCAGAACCAGCTGGTTGCCAGTGCGCCACCGGACCAGATCATCGCGGTCTGGAAACGGGTCCCACGCCGTGCCAGCAGAACAACGGCGGCTAGGACGCCAGCGCCTGGGAGGGCAATCGTGAGTTTGATCGACACTCCAAGTCCGATCGCCAAGCCGCAGAGAAGCACGGCGGCACGGCACTCACGACTGCGCAGCAGCAGGACTGTTGCCGCGAGAAAGAAGAAGGTCGCGGGAGCGTCCACCATTGCCGCACCGGCGGATCCACTCAGGACCTTGTCACCTACGAAGACAGCTCCTACCCCTAGCGCTGCGGCTGCTCCGACCCCGCGCCGTGAGCCAATGGCAGCGCCTGCTGTGACCGCCAGCGCAAGCCAGCCCACATTGAGCAGTGGTGAGAGGAAGTCCCTATGGAAGAAGACCATGCCCAAGGCATGGAACATTGAGCCCCAGGAGGGGTAGAAGTAGGTCTGAAACAGCGGTTCGTTCCACGCAAGGGAAGTCAGACTTTGATCCTGGAAGAACCTCAGCGCGAAGGGCATGTGGTACCAGAGGGTGTCTGTTCCCCTCATGCCGTTCCTCAGGGCGTCGTCGACGGGCAGTAACCAGATTGCCGACAGCAGAAGGAGTCCGGCGCCAAGGGGTACTCCAGCCGTAGCCGAGAGCCTGCCTTCGCTCCTGCGGCCCCAATCGCGCGGCGACAGGGCAAAGTGGGCGCCAAGGCCAATCGCTATGAACCCAACCGCTAGTGGTCCGCTCGAAAACAGGCCGACTGCTCCCAAGACGTAGGCGATGGTTGTGAGTAGGGCGAACCCAGCTACGGCGCGGACAACAATTAGTTCGGGCCCGACTACTTCCTTGAGGAATCTGAGCTGCACTGCCCGCCCACCGGCTACCAGAGCTGCAATGCAGGCCAGCGCGATGGTCGCGTCAAAAAGGTATGTCGTTGGCGGCAGCATGGTTATCCGTCAGGGAGCTAGGTGGTAGATGACCACGGGGTGAACAAGCTCGCGGGTGACACGACTCCCGGCGGGAATTTTGGCAGCGGTGGCTTGAGCCCAAGTGGGGCTTCGGAACTGAGGCTCTGTATGGAACTTGCCCTTGAATCTTTCGCCGTCGCGTTGCTCTGTGAACTCGGTGTGGACAATCACGGTCTTGACCCCGTGGCTTCGAAGCCAGCCGATCGACTCTGCCGACGGGAATGTCGCCATCTGAGTCTCCGCCTCGTAATAGCTTGAGGGGATAAAGGTCGAGCGCCCGTTGACCATTGGCTGGAAGGACTCGGTTGACCACAGCAGGTAGAGCCGGTTGTCGGATGGCGCGAGGGGTGTTTGGATTAGCGGGGTAGCTACTGACGTCACATCGGCGGGTGCCTTGCGGATTGCTGGGTTGGGGAATGGGATGCCCGAACCATCAGCCAGAACGAGAAGTCCTAGGACAACCACGCCAGCAGTGGCAAGAGATGAGCCCTTGCGTTGACGGATTAGGTCGCCAACGCGCGCTGCTCCAGCGGCCGCCAGTAGAGCCAGGGCAAGGGTGGTCAGTGTGTGAAGCCGTCCCGGTGTTCGTATTCCATCCCAGCCGGGGAGGTACTCAAAGACAAAGCGGTATGGGAGGTAATGGCCAACGCCGGTTTGGTGCACACCAAGTGACAGAACGGCAAATAGCACGGTGGTCAGCCCTAGGCCTACGCGTAGAGCCTTTGGGATCCCATTCCACCAGAGGCCAACGACTGCAAGCAGTGCCGCGACCAACCCGGGGTATAGAACCTTCTCCGCGTAGCCCTTACCAACGGCTGCGGTGAGTTGCTGCGGAGTTTTAGAGAAGAGCATCCCGTACTCCGGTGGGCTCAGGAACGACCGCAGGCTTGGCGAAAAGGAGTAGAGCGATTGGAGCGAATAACTGGTTCGGCCTTCAGCATTTAGGACGCGCAGGTAAGGGCGGGTCAGTAGCCATGTGCTCAGGAGGAAGAATCCGACGCCAACGCCCGTTGCTTTGATGCTGCTGGCCGGTGGATGCGGGCGTCCGGCTCTCAACCAGGTGATCAGGCCGATCAGCCCGAGGATGAGAAGTAGGTAGTCCAGTTGCAGTCCAAGCGTGAAGCCAATCGACTGCTGCCAAGCAGCCGCAACCCAGCCACCTGTGATCAGACGCCAGTCATTGCGCCGGTAGCCGCGCAGGAGAAGAAAGATCGCGAGGGCAATCCCTCCGCTTGAGATCACATGGAGGTGACCCGCTTGCTCTAGACGCCATGGTGAGTAGGCGAAGGCGGCGCCACCGACCATCGCCGCCCAGTTCGGTGCGCCCAGCTCGCGCGCAAGCAGCCAGACCGCGAAGAAGGCTAGTGCAAAGGCAAATAGGAAGAGCAGGTTGTAGCGGGTAAGTGCGGCATCAACGCCACTCCCGAGCAGGCCAAAGGGTGCGTAGCCGACTAGCGCGTCGCTGAACGCAAGACTGTCTTTGGCTGGCCAGAACTGGTTGGCTTGCCAGAACGCTAGGGGGTGGTGGAGTAGAGCGTGACCGCCCCAGGCCACCTGCCAGCTTTGGGAGACGGGGTCACCATCGTCAGCAGCGATGCGCGAACCCAGCCCCGATAGGAGGGTGTAGAACTGGACCAGAGAGAGAACAGAGCCAATTAGCCCTGCCTTGATGACCTGAGCGCGCTCAATAGAGGGAGAGTTGGACCACCAGGCGCGCATCGAGCGGGAGTTTATCGGCGCCCTAACGGGCACTGAAAGGCAACGGGTTCTGCCTACATCGGCTTACCGTTATGGCCTGCCTTCCCGTCTAGTCGGTAGCATCGCCAGAGCATCCCGGCGAGATAGCTCAGCTGGTAGAGCACACGACTGAAAATCGTGGTGTCCCCGGTTCGAGCCCGGGTCTCGCCATCAAACGGAAGCCCCGCCAGCGCGGGGCTTCTTTTCGTCTGCGGCGTCTTTCCCAAAGGGAGGATTTCGACCCGATTTGGGGGAAGAATGTAGATGATGGAATTGCGTCTTCTCACCCGTGGGGTCTTGGTGGCTTTTGCAACCGTTATGACGCTGTCCCCAGTGGCTAGTGGGGCCACTCGCCTGCCGTTGGAGAGGTCGGCTTGGCTAGACGGGTTCACCCTGACTGAGTATTGGCCAGCCCCTGAGCGCTGGTTTCGTGGGGCCAAGGTTGTAGCCCCAGGGCTGACAAAGGCTTATCCGGTTGACTTTCTTTACTCGGCGATGGGTGTTGCCATGGAGGGGGACGGGGTCGCTGCTGATGGCAGCCGCGTTCATCTGGCCGCTGGGCTGACAGGCTATGTCAACGCTAAAGGCGCAAAGGGTGGGACTCCCTATTGGGCCAATGAGATGTTCTGGCTCAACAGCAGTGGCCTGCTCACCTTTCCGCTCCAGGCTGGCGGCTGGTCTAACGGGGCTTGGGCCAGCAGCAAACCAGCCAACAAGGTGAACGCCAAACTTGCGCGGTTCGAATCCGGCCCGTCGTTGGGGGCATCCGGGGTTCCGCTGCGGCCGCTCGCGTCGGTGGCCGTTGACCCAAAGGTGATCGCTTACCGCAGCGCCGTCTACCTCTCAGCCTATGACCGGTGGTTCTGCGCTGCTGACACCGGCGGAGCCATCAAGGGCAGCCACCTCGACGTCTTCCGTGACGCGCCCGCAGTTAGGAGCGGGGGCACCACAAGGGTGGCTCAGAGAATTCGCGTTCTGATCCCTGCGGACGCTCGGAAGTTACTTCCACTTCTCTGCCGCTGAGCTAGTTACAGATCTCTCCCGTTCGGCTCGGGTTACATTGACATTAATGACCTGCCACAACGGTTGTGCATAACGAAAGGAATCAAAGTAAATGACGCTCGCAACATTCGGCCTCGCTGAGGCACTGGGGACAGCTCTCGCAGTCTTCTTCCTCGTGATCTGGCTCTGGATTCTCATCTCCATCATCGGCGACCTCTTCCGGGACCACAAGTTGTCCGGTTGGGCCAAGGCCATTTGGATCTTCTTCCTTGCGACCATTACTCCGCTTGCGGCACTGGTTTACCTAATTGCCCGCGGTGGTGGAATGCGCGAGCGCGCTGTTGCCCAGCAGGCAGAGATGCAGGACCAGATGAGCTCATATATTCGCGAGCAGGCAGCAACTGGTTCACCTGCGAGTGAGCTTGAGAAGCTCAGCAGCCTCCGCGCGAACGGCACGATTACGGACGACGAGTTCGCCAAGCTGAAGGCCAAAATCACCGGCTGAATTGCGCCACACCGTCTGACTTGAATCCCGGAGCGGAGTTTGGCTCCGCTCCGGGGGTCATACTTCGCTTCCGTGGAAGCCGCCTCAACTAGCCCGGTCTCGCCATCGCCTGTGGACGCTGACGTCGCAGGTCACCGCTCAAAGCGCGACTTCCAGATTGGTCTCGCAGCGATCCTCTGTATCGCGCTTGGCGCATCGATGTTGATGCAGAACGTCGGCTGGGCACAGATGTCGTTCTTTGGGCTGACCCGCGCGATGTCAACTGGCACAGCGCAGATTGACCCTTACCACTGGGAGTCCAAGGACAAGTCCTACATTGACGGGCATTTTTACTCGGTTAAGGCGCCTGGGCTGTCTGCATTTGTGCTGCCCGCCTATGTCGGTCTGCGTGCAGTTCACTTTCAGTCCCGGCATGGGGGTCGGCCTGTCACTGGAATGGTTGGCCCACAAGCCGGCTCGCACGGTAAGCCGGTCGCCGTCAAGGGTGACTGGCATCGCAACTGGACGATTATCTGGGCGCTGACGCTGTTTGGCTGCATGTTGCCCTTTGCGCTGTTGCTGCTGTTGGTCAGAGCAATGGCCGAGCGCTACGGGCCTGGGACAGGCACAGCAACAGCTGTAGCGGTCGGACTAGGAAGCATGCTGCTGCCGTTCTCAACCCAGCTAATGAGCCACTCGCTGTCCACGTTTGCTCTGTTCGCATCGTTCTGGATTCTGCACCGGGAACGGCAAGGAGTTGGGACTCTGAAGCTAGTTGCGCTCGGCGGGCTTGTTTCTGGGCTGGCTGTAACGGTTGAGTACCCGCTGGCATTCGGCGGGTTTGTCCTTGGTCTCTACACGGCGTTCCGTTCGGCTGACGGACGCTGGGATCTTCTCGCTGTTCTCAAGCGGGGGCTGACCTTCGCGGGTGGCGTGTTGGTTGGGGTTCTCCCAATTGCTCTCTACAACCTCTGGGCTTTTGGCTCGCCAACGAAGATGTCCTATTCGGCTGCCGTCGCAGTTGAGGGCCTGACAGGGCATCAGGAAATTGGCCTCAACAGCCACGGGTTTTTTGGGATTGGTGTACCCAAGTTTGAGAACTTGGTTCACCTGCTCTTGTCCCCCCGGGGCCTTCTGATTACAACCCCAGTTCTGGCGATGGGCTTGTTTGGCGCGGTCATTATGTATCGCAAGGGGCACCGTGCTGAAGGGGCGACCATCATCGGCATGGTTGCTCTGCACTTGCTCTACAACGCGGGCTACTGGCTGCCGTTTGGCGGGGGAACACCAGGGCCCCGCTTCCTAATCCCAACAATTCCGTTTGTCGGTATTGGACTTGTCTTTGCATGGAAAAAGCTCCCGTCCACGACGCTCGTCTTAGCGGTCGCGAGCGGTGTGATGATGGGTCTCATCACCGTGACATATCCATTGGTTGGGTTTGACTGGGTCTACCGGTGGTGGAGCAGGGTTGAGAACGCGTACTTCGTGCCTACCGTGTGGAGTGAGATTGGGCTGGGACGAGCATGGCCTTCGATACTCCCAACCCTCGGGCTGTTTGCGCTGGCGGCGCTGCTCGCAGCTGCTGTTACGAGAGGCCTGCGCTTTGCCAAGGATTGGCGGCCAGCCTTAGCTGTACTTGCGGGCTGGGGCCTGCTCGCCGGGGTTGCCTCACGGCATATTCGAGAGGACGCACGGCCGGCCGACTCTTTCCACGTGAATATCCCACATAGGTTGGTAGGGGTTGCCGGGCTTGCGGCACTAGTAGCGCTAGGAGCAGCACTCGCCTTCCAAAGGAGTCGTTCTGTTGATTCAGAAGGTACGCTTTCCGAGTGAGCGCCACTAACAAAAATCCAGAGGTTGGCTCCCGCGGTAACCGCGTGGCTGCCTCAGTGCTAGTCGTCCTAGCGACGATCCTGAGCATCATCTCTGTTTATGCCGTCTGGGTTGACCAGCAAGTCTTGAACCCAGACAACTGGGCTAACACCTCAACGAAACTCCTTCAGAACAAAGAAGTGCGCACGCAGACCGCGGTGTTCATCACAGACAAGATTTACGAGAACGTTGACGTTCAGGCTGAGATCGAAAAGGCATTGCCCACCGACGCGTCGATCCTCGCCGGCCCAGCAGCAGATGCCCTCCGCGGCCTCGCACAGACTGGGATCGAGAAGTCACTGGGTACAAGTGAAGCCCAGTCAGTTTGGAAGTCGGCTCATCGGGCTCTCGACCAGCAGGTCGTTGATGTGATTAACCAGACCAACACTGGCTTCCTTCAGTACCAAGGCGACAACGTGCAGCTCGACCTCCGTGAGGCCGCCATCAAGATCGGCGATCGCCTTGGGCTTAAGGCACAGGCCGAAAAGATCAAGCCAGGCCAAGCAACGCTGACGATCTTCTCCTCAAGTGACATTGGACAGTTCCGCACCGTGGCGCGCTTCCTGCAGGGCCTTGCTGTCCTTGGTCCACTGCTCGCCTTCCTCTTCTTCTCCCTTGCCGTCGCGGTCAATCGCGGCCGCCGCCGCAGGACCGTTGTGATCAGTGCCGCTGCTCTGATTCTTGCCGCGCTAATTGCCCTTGCAGCTAAGGGTGTTGCTGGAACACCTGTGGTGGATGCACTTGCCACGACTGACGCTGCCAAGCCTGCCGCTAAGGCAACATGGGAAATCGCTACTGGGATGCTCAGCTCAATTGCCACGAGCACGATCTGGCTTGCTGTCCTCGTACTCATCTTCTCCACCCTTGGCGGTCCTTGGAAGTTCGCCGTGACTTTCCGCAGATGGGTTGCTCCATGGGTGAATCAGCGTCCAGCTATTGCCTTTGGCGTCGCCTACTCGCTCTTCCTCCTGTTCCTGATCTGGGGCCCAGTCCCAGCCTTCAGGCAGTGGGTTACTGTCGCGATCTTCCTAGTGCTTGTTGGCCTCGCTGTCTGGGCTTTGAGGCGCGAGACGCTGGTGGAGTTCCCCGAAGCATCATCTGACGATGCTGTTGACAAGCTGAAGGAAGCATGGACTGAACTGAAGGAAACCCTTGGTAGCGGTATCAGCAAGGGCGCTGAGGGAGCCAGCTCTGCGGCCAAACAGGTTCGCGATAAGGCGACCTCATCTGCCGGCACTGAGCAGCCGACCAAGGTTGATAGCAGCGATGCGCCGACTGCTTCCCAGGCATCTGAGCCCGGCGTTGATGGCCTTGAACGGCTGGCAGCCTTGCACGCCACTGGCGCTTTGACGGCCGAAGAGTTCGCTGCCGCCAAAGCCAAGCTGCTCTAGCCCCCGACTCGTCAACCCACTGCCCCTTACAAGGCTGGGGGCTGCACCTTCCCAAACCTTTACCTCAGGGGTCTAATCTTCTATGAGTGCCCCCATTCATCCCCCGTCCCAGAGTTGTCATTGCAGCAGCTGTGACCGCTGGCGTACTTGTTGGTGGCGGCGCGCTGATTGGACAGTCGGGGAACGCCTCGGGCGACCACGGCAAGGCCGCCCAAGCTGCGGCCGCGTCTGCCACTAGGAGTCACTTCACGCCGACGCGGCCAGCTGGGGTGACCGCAGCCTCGTCTGCGCCGACAGTTGCCAGGCTTTGGCTTAAACAGAATCCAGCGGCGCTTCACGGAACGCGCGTCGCAGACCTACATCTAACGCGAGTGCTCAAGAGTGACCGTGGTGGAATCTCCATCGTGCGCCTTCAGGAAGTTCATTCGGGTGCGCCCGTTCTTGGTGGTCAGGCCGTCATTGCGGTAGACAGCACTAACAAGGTGGTTGCCGGCAGCGCCGAAACGCTTAGAGGCAAGGTCCCTTCAGTGGTTCCGACAGTCACATCAGCTCAGGCTCGTGCGGCGGCTGTTGCTGCAGCGTCCAAGGGCGGGGCGAAGGGTATGACGGCAGTCGGGACTCCGACGCTCTCGATCTTCGACCCTCGCATTCTCGGGGGGCCAGGCCTGAGCCGCGCGACGCTTGTCTGGAATGTCCTAGTCGATCGGGGTGGAGCAAACCCTGTCAGCAGGATTGTTTACATCGATGCCCAGCGAGGCTTTCCGGTGGCGTCGATGGACAAGCTGGAAGCCGCGCTTAACCGGACTGTTTGTGACGCCAGGAGCACGGCTGCAAAGGTTCCTTGCTCTCCCACCCTGTCGGCCCCTGCGGCACGAGTGGAAGGTGGGGCGGCGAGCCTAGTGGCGGACGTCAACACCGCATACGACTACGCGGGGGCCACCTACAGTTTCTACCAAGGCCTTGGCCGCAACAGCATTGATGACAATGGGATGGGGATTACGTCAACGGTCAGATACTGCCCTGCCCCAACCCAGTGTCCTTATGGCAATGCGTTCTGGAACGGATCCCAGATGGTCTACGGAGCGGGTTACTCGTCCGCCGACGATGTTGTCGCTCATGAGCTGACCCACGGGATAACCCAGTACACGTCTCAGCTCTTCTACTACTACCAGTCGGGGGCGATCAACGAAGCCCTTTCAGACATCTTTGGTGAGTTTGTTGACCTGACGGATGGGGTGGGAACGGATACTGCAGCAGTTAAGTGGAAGATCGCCGAGGACCTCTCGATTGGCGCCATCCGCGATATGAAGGACCCGACAACCTTGGGCGACCCGGATAAGACGTCGAGCGCCAACTACACAGCTGATCCAACGGGCGGGGATTCCGGAGGCGTCCACATCAATTCCGGAGTGGCAAACAAGACGGCCTACCTGACAACAGATGGCGGGACGTTCAACGGGCAGACCATCACCGGGCTTGGAGTAACCAAGGCTGCGCAGGTCTGGTACCAAACCCAGCTGCTGCTCAGGTCCGGGTCTGACTATCAGGATCTTGGGACCGCGCTCGGCCAGGCATGCCAGTCTCTAGTCCCAAGCTCCGCGGTTTCATCAGGCGACTGCACTGAGGTCACTAAAGCGACTGCAGCGACTGAGCTGCAGCAGACACCAGTAAACGCAGCTGCCACCAAGCCAGCTCTCTGTGAGACCGGGGTACCGTCAAGCGTCTACTCAGATAACTTTGACGGCGCACACTCCTGGGCTAAGGCAAGCACCACTGGCGGTTCTCAGTGGTACTACTCATCAGAGGACACTGCCAACGGCCTGTACGCAAAGAGTGGAACCGGGAACCTCTGGGGCGACGACCCGACCACGATCTCTGACTCAACAATGACAATGGACCGCGCGGTAACGGTTCCCGCCAATGGTCGCCTCTACTTTGACCACGCCTACAGCTTTGAGCGCAATACGTTCGGGACTACCGGCAACTACGACGGTGGGGTCATTGAGTACACAACCGACGCGGGAACTAGCTGGCACGATGCTGGCTCGCTGGTCACAACCAACGGTTATCCGGGTGCAATCTTCAACGGCAGCGCAGCGGATAATCCACTTGCAGGTAGAGATGCCTTCGTCGGCCCGAGCAAGGGTTACATCGGCTCGCGGTTGGACCTCAGCTCGCTCGCTGGCCGCAGCGTCAAGTTCAGGTTCAGGATCGCCACCGACTCGGGAACCTCCGACTACGGCTGGTTCATTGACAACTTCAAGCTCTACAGCTGTGGTTCCACAGATACAACGCCTCCGGAGACGAGTTTTGATGCCTTTGGGTCGCCCGCTGAAGGCGCGTCAATCGCCAGCTCGACGGTCACTATCGCGTTCAGCTCCTCGGAGGAGAATTCCACCTTTGAGTGCCGGGTCGATTCCTCATCGAACTCGGACTGGACTTCATGTGTCAGCCCCAAGGTGTTCACCGGCCTGAGCAATGGCAGTCACAAGGTTGAGGTACGAGCTACCGATGCCGCGGGCAATGTGGATGCCACTCCCGTTGTTAGAAACTTCACAGTTGACACCACCGCACCAAACACGTCGGTGGCCTACGGGCCAGCTTCGTACGGGACATCGTCAGTCTCAGTCTCGTTCAGTTCCACGGAGTCCGGTGCGACGTTTGAGTGTCGACTGGACTCATCCTCGGAGGGGAATTGGTCTGGGTGCACTACGCCTAAGACACTGTCTGGCCTGAGCGACGGGCCTCACACCTTTGAGGTCCGCGCGATTGATGCGGTGGGGAATGCGGATGCCAGCCCTGCCACGAGGAGTTTCACGGTCGACACCACAGCCCCCCAGACCAGCATCACGTCTGCGCCCGACACATATCTGCGGTCGAACATAGTGGCCCTCACGTTTAGCTCCAATGATCCTGATGCGATCTTTGGCTGCCAGTTCGACTCTCTTGTGACGTGGCTTTCACCATGCACGAGTCCGAAGTTCTACACGGCACTTGCCGAGGGTAACCACACCTTCAGGGTGAGAGCCTCGGACACCCTGTTCAACACGGACGCTAGCCCAAGTGCGGTCATGTTCATAGTTGACACAATTGCTCCTGACACCAAGATCACGCTGTCGCCAACGCTCACCAAGGTCACCCGTCCGGTGTTCAAGTTCACGACTGTGAAGGCCGGGGACCTCTACCACTTCCAGTGCGCCATGGACACCGGTGCCTGGGTGACATGTGCATCTCCGTGGACTGTCCCGGTGGCTCTGAAGAAGGGCACACATAAGTTCAAGGTCGCTGCAATTGACCGTGCTGGGAACGTCGATTGGAGTCCTTCGACTAAGACTTTCCGGATCTACTAGACAGCCTTTCCGCGTCAGGGTTTGTTCCCTGAAAGCGCGACTGGTCTAGCGGGTGATTTCCACCAGCCGGCGTGATGTTGTCCGCAAAGTCGCTAGTGTCCCTTTTGGTGACAGTCAGTTTGGCTGTCGCGAGGTGAAGCTTTCTTGGCCCCGCCATCACACGGCGGTTCGGGAAAACAGTACCTCCCGAATCGTTTCGCACCAGACCGGTGCGGGGCACATCAAGAAAGAAATACACA
>CAFBLU010000031.1_pt1 | contig 18662 bp, 16 predicted proteins | sample 7268271 | NCBI WGS metagenome assembly CAFBLU01 (sample SAMEA6814044, study PRJEB35770) | freshwater metagenome | biome: Freshwater; feature: Freshwater reservoir; material: water | place: Czech Republic | collected 2017-05-23 | depth 30m m
AGGCGCATGGGTTGAGCGCCCGTTGACCATCTTGGGGAACGACTCAGTCGACCAGATCAGATACTCGCGGTTGTTCTGCGCGCCGGCAGGGATTTGCACAAGTGGCCCCTCAACCTGGCTGAGCCCGGCCGCCGGCTTTGGGACCTGAGGCGCTGGGTAAGGAATGCCTGACCCGTCGGCAAGAATCAGCAGGGTCGCCGCGACGGCTAGCGCAGAGCCGATTTGGCCTCGCCCACGTGCGACCAGACGCTCCTGGACAAGAGCAACGCCTCCCGCCACCAACAATGCCAATGCGAGCGTCGTGACCGTATGGATGCGTCCAGGCGTGCGGATTACATCCCAGCCAGGGAACCAGTCGTGCAATGCGCGGTAGGGCAGAAACCGACCTGGGCCTGAAAGCCGCACGCCAAGTGAGAGGAGCATTGCCCCAAGCGTGGTGACCGCAAGGCCAATCCGGATGGCCTTGGGGACGCCCTTCCAGAACAGTCCTACCAGTGCCAGCAAGGCAGCCACAACACCTGGGTAGAGGGAGTAGCCGTGCCCTGTTCGGGGCATGATCCAATCGGCCCAACCGTCCCAGAGCGCGGTCTGGCGAGGCGGCGCCAAGAAACTCCAAGGTGAGGGGGACATCGACATAACCGTTGAGAGGGAGTAGCTCGTCCCGGTGTTGGCATCAACCACTCGCGCGTAGGGACGGAGAGACCACCAGATTGCGATCCCAAAGCCGACAAGACCAAGAGCCGTTCCGACCAGTTCCCCACGGGACGGCTTTGGCCGCCCAGCCACGACCCATGTCACGGCTCCGATCAATCCCAACAGGAGGAGGAGGTAGTCCATCTGGATGGCGAGTGAGAACCCAATGCTCTGCTGCCAGCCCGCGACCAGCCAGCCGGCGATGATTAGCCCAGCACTCTGCTGTCGATACCCGCGCAGGAGGAGAAAGAGCGCCAAGGCGATTCCCCCGCTGGAAAGTATGTGCAGGTGTGGGCCCTGCTGCATCCGCCAAGGCGAAAAGGCAAATGCTGCACCACCCGCGAGGGCTGCAAGGTTGCCGACTCCGAGCTCCCTCGTGAGCAACCAGACTGCAACAAACGCAAGGGCAAACGAGAACAGGAAAGCCAAGTTGTAGTGAACAATTGTGGCTTGGAGGCCACTCCCAAACATCGCGAGGGGCGCATAACCCGCCAAGGCGTCACTGAAGGCAAGCGAGTCTGGCGAGGGCCAAAATTGATTCGCCTGCCAGAACGCCAAAGGCTGATGGAGTAGCGCATGGCCACCCCAACCGATCTGCCATGCCTGTGAGAGGGGATCACCCAGATCGCTGGCGATTCGCGATCCGATGTGGCAGACCAAGGTGTAGAACTGAACGAGCGTTGCTGCGACCGCGACCCCAATTGCCGCGAGCAGCTCGGACCGGCTGATCCCGGGTGAGCGCCTCCACCAAGTCTTCATAGTCACAGTCCTCCTTGCGGCAAGTCTGTCACGAGATGGAAAACGAGCGATCGTTCCCGACTCAGGCGCCCTTGGACTCGATGCGCAGCTCACTCATCATGCGCTCAAGGCGGGGTTCCATCTCTTCATCGACGTGGGTCATCAGATTCGCCACGGAAGGATGTACCTCGGCGATGCGATCGCGCATTGCGATTGCGACACCGCGGTAAGTGGGGTGCCCCTCGCGTCCTGAGCGGAGCTCGATCAGCTGCATTGCTTCACGCGCATTGAGGTCGAGGACAAAGCGGATTCGGTAGCCGAGGCAGAGTGCGTAGGGCGCCTGTGGGTGAAGGCCTTGATCAGTAAGCCGTTGCCATTCGGCCGCTGAGACTTCAAGGGCTTCCTGGTACGCGTCGCCTTGACCCGCGTCGCTGACCTCACCCGGTACCCCAGCGCCCAAGTGGGGGGTCAAGGTCTGCCATTGGACGGTCAACATCCGGTGGCGTTGGAGGTCGCGGAATGCGCCGTAGTCGGCGACGATCTCAAACCTGTAACGGAGGGACTCCAGGCCGCGGCCTGGGCGGTGGCGACGGTTCTTGCGATCACCGGCAAGTTCGGCAAGCAGCTGGCCCTGCTCAGCGGTGCTGAGGGCTGCGACAGCCTTGCGAATGTCATGTTCGGACTTCCCAGAGGCCTCAAACAGAAGGGCTGTGAGCATGCCCTCCTCGGTGCCTTCAACGGAGAGCAGCTCGACCGATGGACCTGGATCGCCAGCGTCCTCTGTTTGGATCCCAAGCTTCTCGCTCCAGCGGCGGCCGGTCTCAGCGCGCGTGGCCAAGAAGTCAACCCACTCGCCACCACGGTCTGGGCGTTCAACCCGGGCAACGAAGCTGGGCATGACCCCCTGAACGGTCGACAGAATCATCTGTCCATAAGCCTGGGCCTCTGGCAGTGGGTGCGCGAGTAGATGGAGGATTAGTTGCTCGTAGGTCTGGCCTGTCGCGTACATACCCATGTGGGCTAGAGACGCAGCCGGCAACAGGCCGCGCAGCAGGTCAAGTGCCTTGGCCTTCACGGCCCGGAGGTGTGCCGCGTCAGAATCGCCTTCGGCTGCCGGGTAAGCATCTGCCGCCCAAGTGACAACGGCGGGGATCGCGGCTGAGTAGATCTCAAAGATCCGGTCCATGGCGGCTTCGTACTCCGGCCCCAAGGCTTCCTCACGGTGGTAGCGGAAGCCACCACCAGGCATTGGGCCGTCCCATGACAGGTAACGGGTGGACTGCTCTAGGTACGCAGCAAGCCGTGGCCGCTGGAGTACTTTGGTCATCACATTGGAAACCCACTCCATGGCGATGTGCATACCGCCAAGCTGGGCGACGGAGTCATCGCCATAGCCAAGGAAGATCCGGTCGTAAAGTTCGGCTGCGCGCTTACCTTCGTCGCCCTCAAAGACAGCGGCCGTCTGTGGCAGGGAATCAGCGAACTCGTCCAGGTAAAGGCGACGGAGGGTGCCCGGGTAACGGGAGTAGCGGGCAAAGAGAGCGCCCTTCACAGTTTCGGGGAGATTCACCAGCCCAAATACGGGTTTATCGAAGTTGGTGAAGTGCGGCGCAAGTAGTGCTTGCTCCTCAGGGGTGAATGTTTCGATCGGACGCTCCACGGGCGGGCGATGCTATCCGCGCCCGCTGACGGTGACCCGAGGGATTCCCGCTCAGCGCGAGGAGATGACGGTGTGACCGACGTCCTGAGCGCGCTCAAGGGGCCAGGATGGGAGCACGCCAGCCGCAATTGTGACGGCGGCCGCAAGGAGTGCCACTGCGACGATTTCGCGGGCCTGCTTGACCACTGGGGTCTTCGCTGCTGAGCCTTCCGTCATCCACATCGTGGCGATAACCCGCAAGTAGTAGCCGAGCGACACAAGTGATCCGAGGACAAGCACGATGGCAAGCCACATCCAGCCACCTGAGGCGTCGGCGTTGATGATCGCGAGCTTGCCAATGAATCCGCCTGTGGGCGGCAGCCCTGCCAATGAGAGCATGGAAACGGTCATTGCGCCGGCCAGCCAAGGGCGGCGGCGGCCGAGACCTGCGAAGCCTGAGAGGCGCTCACCATCGTCGGACGCGCGCTCGTTCTCGATCACAACGGCGAAGGCGGCAAGCGTCATCACTGCGTAGACCACGAGGTAGAAGACAAGCGCGCCAATCCCGAGTGAGGTTGCGACCACTAGGCCAGCGAGCAGGTAGCCAACTTGGGCGACCGATGACCAGGCGAGCATCCGCTTGAGGGAGTCCTGTCCGAGGGCGCCAAAGTTGCCAACGATGATTGACAGCGTCGCAACTGCGGCGATCACCGGAGCCCAGTCGTCAACGGCTGGCAGGAGAGGCCCGACGAGGATCCTCAGCAGAATGCCGAGGGCAGCTGCCTTGGTTGCGGTAGCCATGAATGTCGTGACAGGAGTGGGAGCCCCTTCGTAGACGTCTGGAGTCCACTGGTGGAATGGCGCAGCTGATGCTTTGAACGACAGGCCTGCGATCGCAAGGGCTGTTCCTGCGAGCAGGAGTGGGTCAGTCAGGGCGCCGGTGTCTGCAATGGCAACGCCGATCTTGGGCAGTGAGGTTGAACCGGTCGCGCCGTAGATCAGGGCCAGGCCGTAAAGCAGGGTTGCGGAGCCGACCGAGCCAACAATCAGGTACTTCAGGCCTGCCTCAAGGGAGTGCTCACGACGCAGCTCGGTTGCGCAAAGGACATAGAGCGGAATTGAGAGCAATTCGAGGCCCGCAAAGATCGTGACCAGGTCATTGGCTGCGATCAGAATCAACATTCCGATCGTGCTGAAGAGCAGGAGCGAGTGGTATTCGCCACGGCCCACGCTGTCCTCGGTGTCACTCCGCAGCGAGAGGACGACGGCAAATGCTGCTGCCGCGACACAGAGGAGCCCAAGGATGACCGTCAGGTTGTCCACCCTGAGGGCCTCGGAGATGATCACCTTCGGGTGGTTCCAGCGAGAGAGCAGCTCGACGGCTGTTCCCGTAAGGGTCACAAGGGCAAGGCCCGGGACAAGCCAGGACCTAAGGCGTGCGCTGCCGACCAAGCCGGCAATAAGAACAAGCACGGCCCCAACGGTGAGGCTCGTGTACGGCGCAAGCGCCGACCAGTCAATGAATGGGGCTTTGATGGCGGCAATCATCGCTTGGCCTGCGCAGTGGTGGCTGTTTGGATTGGGTCAATGTTGGCTGCCTTGGCTGCCGGGATGACCGCGGCGGTAGCCGGGCCTTCACTGCGCTTGAGCAGCGGCTGTGGGCTGAGCGCCAACGCGAGGATCAGTGCGATCGCAGGAAGGATTGGTAGGGCCTCCCGGATGCTGAGGTCACGCTGCTCAACGCCGTTGGTGTCAGGCCCGTGCATCGCTCGGATGTAGGCGCGCAGCATGTACACGGCGGCCATGGCGACACCCAGGCAGGCGATGACCGCAACAACGGTGACTGAGTCAAACACGCCCTTGAGGATCAAGAATTCACCGATGAAGTTCGCGGAGGCTGGCATGGCAAGGTTGGCGAACGCTGCGATCAGGAAGACGACGGCAAGGACCGGTGCGCCCATTGCGATGCCACCCATCGAGCCAAGGTCTTCCGACCCCTTCGCGCGGCTGGCAAGCACGCCAACGATCATCACGAGGGCAACTGTCACAACCCCATGGTTGACCATCTGCAGCAGGGCGCCTTGGGCTCCATCGGATGTCAGGCTGAAGATCCCGAGCAGAATGAACCCGAGCTGGGCGATTGATGAGTATCCGACAACAAGACGGGCGTCATTCGTTGTAAACGCAAGCGCCGAGCCGTAGAGGATTGAGATAACCCCGATCGCGAGCAGCAGGTCCTGGAACGAGGCGGCAGCGTCTGGGAACAGCGGGAGGGCAAGCTTGAGGAACCCGTAGGCAGCGACCTTGGACAGGACTCCAGAGAAGAGCGCCAGGACCGGAAGGGGCATGGACTTGTAAGCGTCCTTGAGCCAACCATGCAATGGCACTGCAGGCATCTTCACGAGGAAGGCAGCAGCGAAGCAGAGGAAGATCCACTGCTGCGTGCCCTTGCCCAGCGGAAGCCGCTCAAGGTTGCTGATCAGGAAGTCAAGGTGGCGCCCGTGGTGTGAGGCAGCCAAGGCGCCTGTGGCCACTGCGGCAGCCAACATCAGCAGTGAACCAGCCAGCGTGTAGATGACCATCTTTGTCGTCGCGGCAACACGGTCGCCCGTGCCCCACTGACCGACGAGGAAGTAGAACGGCACGAGCATCAGGTCGAAGAAGAGAACGAAGAGGATCAGGTCCTGAGCTAGGAATGCGCCAAGGACTGCTGAGGCACCAAGCCCAAGGTGGAAGTAGAAGAGGCGGGGGCTCTCCTGCTCGCGCAGAGCACAAGCAACCACAACGCTGGCGTACACAAATGCGGTCAGGACAACCAGGGCGAGGTTGAGGCCGTCGATCGTCAGTGCCCAGTGGATGCCCAGTGGCTTAACCCAGAGCTTGTCCACAGTGAACTGCGAGCCACCCAGGGCAGTGTCGTAGTTGAGGGCAAGCCCAACAGCCACGCCAAGGGTGCCGAGGCCACCAAGGACCGCAACAGGCTTGACTAACCGGTTGCCAAGAATGCCGCCGAGCAAGCCGGTCGCAAGAGGGAGGAAGAGAAGGAGAGTGAGTTCCATGTCAGGCCTGGAGCATCAGGTAGAGGACCACAAGGGCGGCTCCGACGATTACCGCTGCGGCATAGGCGCGCAGCATGCCGCTCTGCCATGACCGCACTGCGGCTGAGGAAGCGCGAGCAATCGAAACTGGGCCAGCGGTGATCGCGCCATCCACGACAACTCGCTCGACTGTGCGCTGGAAGAACCTGCCAGCGGCTGCGAATGGTCGGACGATCAGGAAAGCAATGATCTCATCGAAGTACCACTTGTTTGAGAACAGCTTGTAAGGAAGCGCGAAGCGGGCCTGAATCCGGGCTGAGGTACCTGGCTTCTTGACCCAGATCACCCAAGCGATGTAGATGCCAAGCAGCCCGAAGACGGCACCGATGACCATGCCGATGGCCATCAGGTTGTAGTCAATGCCAATCCCAAACTTCGGTGAGTCGCTGAAGGTCGGGTCAAGGAAGTGATCAAGCGTGTTGGTGACCTTTGGCAGCTGGATGACGCCGCCGATAGTCGCGAGGATCGCCAACACACCCATTGAAATCGACATTGACGGTGAACGCTCAGCAATGTGGTGCTTGGCACCTGGGTAGCCCACGCCGGTGTCCTCAAGCGTTCCGTCACCGGGATTTCGGTGTTCAGCTGCGTGGAAGAGGCGGCCGTCAGCGAGTGACTTGGCTTCCTCGCATGGCTCGCCGTGGAACGCGCGGAAAATCATTCGGAATGTGTAGATCGCGGTCATCAGTGCGCCCACATAGCCGGCTACATAGAGCGCCCAGTACCAACCGCCCTGGGCGCCGAGGCCGAGCAGGATGTCGTCCTTGGAGAAGAATCCTGAGAAGGGTGGAATACCCGAGAGGGCAAGGCCGCCGACAATGAAGCAGCCGTAGGTGATTGGCATGACCTTGCGGAAGCCACCCATGCGGTCAAGGTTCTGCTCGCCAGCCATCGCACCGATCACCGAACCGGCAGCCATGAAGAGCAGTGCCTTGAAGAATGCGTGGGTCATCAGGTGGAAGAGGCCAGCCCCGTAGACCCCAGCGGATACGGCCATGATCATGTACCCGATCTGACTCATTGTTGAGTAGGCGATTACGCGCTTGAGGTCGGTGACAACCAGGCCAATTGTCGCGGCGACGAGCAGGGTTACGGCGCCGCCAATCGCACCGACGTCGGAGGCGGTGGTGGCAATCTGGAAGATGGGGTGCATGCGGGCAATCAGGTAGACGCCGGCCGTGACCATGGTCGCCGCGTGGATCAGAGCGCTAACCGGGGTTGGGCCTTCCATGGCGTCAGGGAGCCAGGTGTGGAATGGCACCTGGGCGGACTTCGCAAACGCACCGACCATCAGCAGCAGGCAGCCGACAACAATCTGGGGGTCATTTGTGTGCCAGACCTGCGGTGCTTTCGCGAACACAGTCAGTAGGTCAACTGCGCCTGTTCCTTGGATGATCACGATCGCGCCAAGCACGATTCCCACGTCACCGACGACGTTGATCACAAAGGCTTTGATCCCCGCCTTTGTGGCCGTGTTGCGCCGGTACCAGAAGGAGATCAGCAGGTAAGAGGCCGCCCCGACAAGTCCCCAGCCGACGGCGAGGAGGATCAGGTTGCCAGCCAGGACCAGCATCAGCATTGAGAAGACAAAGAAGTTGAGGTAGGCAAAGAACCTGACGTAACCCTCGTCGGATGCCATGTACGCGACGGAGTAGAGGTGGATCAGTGTGGAGACACCAGCAACGACCAAAACCATCAGTAGGGAGAGCGGATCAACGAGGATCGAGAACTGGACGTCTAGGCCTCCCGTGTGGGCATAGGTCCACAGGCTCGAAACAACCTGCCGGGACTCCTCAGGGCGGCTCTGGAGGCTTCTGAGAGCACCCAGGCCCGAGAGGAAGGACAGGAGGATCGCGCTGGTGCCAATTGCTCCGGCTGTCTTGCCCTTGAGGACCTTGTGGCCAAGCCCAAGGATGATTGACCCAGCAAGCGGGAATGCGAGTACAAGCCAGCTGTATGTGGTCAGGCTCATCCGTGCAACTCCGAGAGTTCGTCAGCGTCAACGGCAAGGCCGCGCCGGTGGATGGCGACGATCAGGCCAAGCCCAACGGTTACCTCACAGGCCGCAACGACCATCACGATGATCGCGAAGATCTGACCGTCGCCGTTGCCCCACATGCGCGAGAAGGCCACAAGAGCCAAGTTCGCCGCGTTCAGCATCAGCTCTAGGCAGAGGAGGATCACAAGCGCGTTGCGCTTGGTCAATACGCCAGCAGCGCCAATCGCGAAGATGATCGTTGAGACAGCGAGGTACCAGCCGATATTCACTGGTCGCCTACCTTCCCGCCAAAGACAGGGCGATCGCCTGCGGCCTCGGCCATCGTGCCTGAGCCCTTGGGTGGGCTGGCCGAGCGGGCCGCTGCATCAAGAGGGGCATCGCCAACTGTGAACCCGCTGCGGCGGCGTGCAAGACCAACGGCACCAATGGCGGCGACGAGCAGCAGTAGCGACGCGACTTCAAAGGGGAAGAGGAAGCGGGTCAGAAGCAGTTCACCAATCTCAGCGGGTGAACCGAATGAGGCTTGGATGTCTGCCCCCTCGGTGCCAACTGCCTTGAGTCCACTGCCCAGGGTGGCGACCATCAACTCAAGCAGCAGGACACCCACGAACACCGGGGTCAGGACGCGTAGCCACCCGTGTGAGGCACCGAGGCTCTCACCGCTGCCTCCGACATAGGCGACAACAAAGACGTAGAGCACCATCACGCCACCGGCGTAGACGATCACCTGTGCGGCCGCGAGGAACTCAGCGTGAAGCAGCAGGAACAGTGCAGCTAGGCAGAGCAGATGACCGACCAGCGACAGCACACCGTAGAACGGGTTGCGCAAGGCGATGACGCCAATGGCGCCAGCGATAGCCCCGATTGAGGCGATGAAGAAGATCAGTGGTGTCATTGCGTTACTACTCGTCCTCCGTGCGCAACGGGGTGCGCTCGATTGGCTCGGCGAGGAGCATTTCCTTGGTGAAGATCAGGTCCGACCGGTTCAGGTCTGAGAGCTCATAGTCATGGCCCATCGTGATCGCGTCGAACGGACAAGCCACCTCGCAGTAACCGCAGAAGATGCAGCGCGACATGTTGATCTCATAGACAGCCGCGTAACGCTCACCGGCGCTGACCCTGTTGTTGGGATCATTTTCAGCTGCGACAACGCGGATGCAGTCAGCGGGGCAGGCAGCCGCGCAGAGTGAGCAACCGACGCACTTCTCAAGGCCCGTGTCCTCAAACGTGTGGAGCTTGTGGCGCCCACGGAAACGTGGGTAGACCGGAGTCTTTTCCTCTGGGTACTGGATTGTCTGCGTCTCACCAAAGACCTTGAAGAGAGTTGTCTTCAATCCCCGTGCGGTCTCCACAAATGAGCGGTAGAACCCACCGGCAACGGTTGGGCTTGGCCCGCGCTGCACAAGGATGATGTCGTCTTCGTCTATTTGAGCCATCAGGTAGCCACCATTACCGCGGTTGCGAGGGTGTTGATCGTCGCGATCGGAAGAAGAATCTTCCATCCCAGCGACATCAACTGGTCGTAGCGCAGCCGCGGAAGCGTTGCTCGAACCCAGATGAACAGGAAAATCAGAAGGCAGGTCTTGCCGATCACGATGAACGGCATTGCCAGACCGGGAGTGTGCCACCCGAACGGAAGCAGCCACCCGCCGAGGTAGACGGTCACGGTGATCGCGCTGACGATGATCACATTGAGGTACTCCGCGAAGAAGAACGATGTGAAGCCACCACCGCCGTATTCGGTGATGTAGCCACCGACCAGTTCGGCGTCCGCTTCAGGCAAGTCAAATGGTGCGCGGTTGGTCTCCGCGAACCCAGCAACCAAGAAGACGATGAAGCCAACAATCTGCGGCACGATGAACCAGCCCTGCTCGGCTTGCGCGTCGACGATCTCCGTTAGCGACAGGCTGCCGGCGAGCATCACAACACCCACAAGGGCAAGGCCTTGGCTGATCTCGTAGGAGATCAGCTGCGCGGCACTTCGCATCGCTCCAAGGAAGGAGTACTTCGAGCCGGAGGCCCAACCGCCGAGCATCAGGCCGTAGAAGGCAATGCCTCCGAATGCGAATGCGTAGAGGATGCCAATCGACGGGTCAACGCCATAGAGGCCGACCTTCGTGCCGAAGATGTCAACCGTGTTGCCGAAGGGCACGATGGCGAGTGTTGCCACTGCAGTGATGATTGAAATGGCTGGCGCAGCCATGAAGATGAATCCCACGGAAGTGCGGGGCCGGAAGGCCTCCTTGGTAGCGAGCTTGATGATGTCGGCGATCGGCTGCATTGCGCCGAACGGACCCACACGGTTGGGGCCGTAACGGCCCTGGAAGCGGCCGAGCATCTTGCGTTCAGCAAGCAGCACCAGTGGGATCAGCTGGAGGCCCACGGCGAAGATGACAAGCGCCTTGATGATTTGAACCCACCATGGTTCGGCGTAGTTGACGGTCGCAAGGATTGGACTCATGCCTTGCTGACCTCGATCAGCTGGCCTTCAGAAGGGAGGTTGCCGGGCGCTGCAAGTCCTGACTCAACAAATACCGAGCCGGCGGGCACATCGCTGCGGAGGTGGGCTGTGGCACGGAGTGCGTCAGTTCCAGTGCCAATGTCAACGTTTTGACCTTGGATAACTCCAATGCGCTCAGCATCGACAGGGCTCAGTTCAACTGTTGGGCGGCGGGAGAGGAACTTCAGCGCGGGGCTTAGTTCAACCTCAGGTGATGCCCAGATTGAGCGGTAGGTGCCCAAGCGAAGTGCCCCATTGGGTGATGCGGCTGGGACCGGAGCATCGGACTCGCCGTTGAGGTCGCCGGCGGGAAGGTTTGTTGCCGCATCGCGGTCCTGCCAGCGCAAGCCGCGGCCACCGATCTCGTCGACGGTCAGGCCTGCGTAGAAGCTGACGGCGGCTGACACGGCTTCTGTGGCAGCAGGGCCAGTCGCGGGACCAAGGTCAACGCCACTGCCGACCTCAGCAATGCGGGCGATGATCGCTGCTGCAGGGCGGACATCGACTGGGCTGCCAATCGCCTTGCGTAGGCGCTGGATACGGCCGTCAGGGTGGGTGATCGTGCCGTCCCGCTCGGCACCGGCTTCAGCGGGGAAGACGACGGTTGCATGCTCAGCCAACTCAGGAGAGAGCGTTGATGCGTGGGCGATTACAAGCCCAGCGGATGCCATCGCTCGGGTCCAGATTTCGGTGTTGCGACCATCGCGGGTTGGATCCGCGTGGAGGAACCAGAGGGCGGTGACTTCACCTGCGGCAGCTGCCGCAGCGATCTGATCCGTGCTGCGGCCGACCGTAACTGGGTTGCTCAAGCCTGGCCCGGCTGTCGGAATGGCTCCAACTTCGCGGAGTCCGCGTCCGTTAGTCCCCCTTGGGAGTTCAAGCAGACCGGATCCCTCACGGGTACCAAGCCCGAGGGTTGTGGAGATGTTCACGAGTGCCTTGGCAGCAGCCTCGCCACCAGCCCCGTCGGTGACGCGTTCGCCCCAGACGATCACAACATCCTCGCCGCCAGTCTTGAGGGCATCGGCCAGCGCGTTGATTGACTCAAGGTCGGATCCAGCGTCTGTGGCGTGGTTGGTGGCAGCGCCGTGGTCACCGCTGAGGGCGGAGTCAAGCGCGAGGACCAGTGACGCCGCGCTGCCAGGAGCGTGCCTGACTGCGACTGCCGCGCGGGCGTCAAGCGCGGTCGGACGGCCGGACGCCACAAGCACCTGCGTGTCGTTGCGGCGCGCGGCCTTGCGGATCCTCAGATCAAGGACTGGAGCGTCGTCAACTGGGTCAGCGTCGAGCAGGAGGACTGTGTGGGCAAACTCAAGGTCGGGCACTGTGGCCTGGAGGTCTGTCCGCGCGAGCTCACGCAGGACGCCAGCAGAGAGGGCGCCGCCCTGACGGGAGTCAATGTCATGGGAGGCAAGGGTGTCGCGCATGTAGCGGCCGAGCAGCAGGCCCTCCTCGTTGGTGGTCTCTCCACCGACAATCGCCGCGGCTGCGCCCGGATGGCGAGCAATGCCTGAAGCGACTTGGATGGCGCGTTCCCATGTGGCTGGACGCAGCTGGTCACCGTCACGGACAAGTGGTGCGGTGATGCGTTCGTCGGAATGGGTTGCCTGGTAGGCGAAGCGGCCCTTGTCACAGAGCCATCCGTCATCAACTCCGTCGTGGTCTCGAGACAGGACGCGTAGGACGCGGTCGTCACGGACGGTGAAGGTGACATTGCACTGCGCTGGGCAGAGGTTGCAGACAGAACCAGAGCCTTCGATATCCCACGGCCGTGCGCGGAAGCGGTAGGCGCGGCTTGTCAGGGCGCCGACAGGACAGAGTTCAATGATGTTCCCGCTGAACGGCGCGACATACGGGTGTCCGTCGAAGGTCGCCACAAAGGTTGAAGCGCCGCGCTCAAGGAGGACAAGCTGGTGGTCCTCGGAGACCTCTTGGGAGAAACGTACGCAGCGGTAACAAAGGATGCACCGCTCGCGGTCAATCGCAATCAGGGGTGAGAGGCCGAGTGGCTTGACGAAGTGGCGCTTGGGTTCAATGAACCGGCTCTTGCCGCCGCCGTAGCCGTATGAGATGTCCTGAAGTGGGCACTCGCCGCCCTTGTCGCAAACGGGGCAGTCAAGCGGGTGGTTGACGAGCAGGAACTCAACCACGGACTGCTGTGCTCCCTTGACGCGGTCAGTCTGGGTGTGGACGACCATTCCGTCTTTGACCGGCGTGGAGCAGGCTGTCTGGAGCTTGGGGATGCCTTCAATCTCAACAAGGCACATGCGGCAGGCCCCAACTGGACCGCCGATCTTTGGTTCGTAACAGAAGACTGGGATCTCAATGTCGCCACCGCGTGCGGCATCAACCAGGATTTGCCCGTCAATGGCCGTTACGTCACGGCCATCAATGGTGAGTGTTATTTCGTTGTGCTCGGGGCGAGGCATCTGTTGTCGGCTGGCCTTAGAGGCTCAGTACCGGTTCCTCGGAAGCTGGGGGTGGAGTCAGCCCAAGGCCATTGCGTTCGCGCGCGGCCTCAATGTGGGACTCAAACTCTGGACGGAACTTGGCCACAAGCGACCCGACCGGCATGGCCATCGCGTCGCCAAGAACACAGAGGCAGTTGCCGATGATCTGCTCTTGGACGGAAGCGATGATGTCTAGGTCCATTGGTGTTGCCTCACCTGACTGGACGCGCTGGAGCATCTTCACCGTCCAGTTCGTTCCCTCGCGGCAGGGGGTGCACTTGCCGCACGATTCGTGCTTGTAGAAGGACGCGAGTGTCAAAGCCACGTCAACCACGGAGTTGCTGTCGTCAACGACGATGATCGCGCCGGAGCCAAGCATGGTGCCGGCTTTGGCCATTGCGTCGAAGTCGTAAGTGATGTCGAGGTCTGCTGCGGTCAGGACTGGGGATGAGGATCCGCCTGGAAACCAGAACTTGACTTCGCGACCCTCATCCGGGCCACCGGCAAGGCCGAAGATGATGTCGCGCGAGCTCATGCCCAGTTCAATCTCGTAGTTGCCTGGCCGCTGGACATTGCCTGAGACGGAGACAAGCTTGGTACCGGCAGAGTTCTCAATACCGAGCTTGGCGTACTCGCTTCCGCCCATTCGGATGATCGCTGGGATCGTTGCGAGCGTCTCAACATTGTTGATCAGCGTTGGACCTTGGAAGAGACCCTGGTTAGCGGGGAACGGTGGCTTCAGGCGTGGGTTGCCGCGCTTGCCTTCGAGCGAGTCGAGAAGACCGGTCTCCTCGCCGCAGATGTAGGCGCCAGCGCCGCGATGAAGGACTAGGTCCAGTGAGAACCCGGAGTCAAGGATGTTCTCCCCAAGGAAGCCGGCGGCTTTGGCCTGGGCGATCGCCTGTTCAAGAACATCAGCCTGGAGGACATACTCGCCGCGGATGTAGATGAACGAGCGGTTTGCGCCCACGGTGAAGGCCGCGATGATCATTCCCTCGATCAGCATGTGCGGGTTCTTCTGCATCAGCTCGCGGTCCTTGAAGGTCCCTGGCTCTGACTCGTCGGCATTGCAGACGAGGTACTTGTCAATGTCTGCGCCGGGGATGAACGAAGCCTTCATCCCGAGGGGGAAGCCGGCACCGCCACGGCCACGCAGGCCGCTGGCCTTGAGCTCTTCGAGCAACCCTTCGCGCGGCTGAGCAAGTGCCTTACGCAGTGCCTCATAGCCGCCGCGCCGCTCGTAGGTAGCAATGTCATTCAGGCCCGGCTCGTCAATGCGGTCAAAGAGAATGGCGCTCACTGGGTCACCTCGGATGTCGTTGTCTGGCCGCCATCAACTCGCCCGGCCTCATCAGCGCACGGCCTTACGCGGAGCTGCTTGGCAGCGAGTACCTCACCGCCACCTTTGAGGTCGGCAACGATCTGGGCGCAGTCGCTCTCAGCGAGGGGGCCAACAAACTCGCCGTTGACAGATGCCATTGGTGCCATGTCGCAGGCGCCGAGGCATTCGAAGGCGCGGATGTTGAAGTCAGCGTCGCCATCGGCTGCGGCACGCATGGCTTCAAGAATCTTTGGACCGCCGCGCAGTGAGCATGAGATGTTCGTGCAGACATAGATCGTCTGTGTGCCGACGGGCTTGGTCTCAAACATGTCGTAGAAGGTGGCGACAGCGGCCACTTCGCCTGGGGTGATCCCCATTACGGCAGCGACCTGCTCGATTGCTTCGGGTGAGCACCAGCCGTGGACGCGCTGGGCGGCATGCAGGGCTGGGATCAGCGCGGAGCGGAATACGGGGTACTTGGCCATCTCCGCTTGGATCTCTTCGCGCAGCTCGGCCGGCACCGGTGTGGTGGCAAGGTCTGGAATGCCTGCGGGAGCCTTGTTTGGGTCGACAGAGTCGTCCCAGCCGGGAATGCGCGACCCGTGGGTGAAGCGTGTGACATCGGTCATCGGTCAATGCCTCCGAGAACAGGGTCAAGCATCGCGAGGGTTGCGATCAGGTCAGCGATGTAAGTGTCGGTACACATTTCAGCTGTGGCTTGGAGATTCACAAACGATGGGTCGCGCATGTGGACGCGCGCCGGTTTGCTGGAGCCATCTGAACGGATGAAGCAGCCGAGCTCTCCACGCGGTGACTCGATTGGGTAATAGGCCTCGCCTTCCGCCACGCGGAAACCTTCCGTCACGAGCTTGAAGTGGTGGATCAGCGCCTCCATTGAGGTCGCCAGCTCGTGCCGTGGTGGCAGCGCGTACTTACGGTCCTCGGTGATGTAAGGCCCTTCAGGAAGGCCATCAAGGGCCTGCTCGATGATCTTGACCGATTCGTAAAGCTCGGCATGGCGGACGCGGTAGCGGTCGTAGTTGTCGCCGACGGTCCCGACTGGAATCTTGAAGTCGAAGTCCTCGTAGGAGGAGTAAGGCGCGGTCTTGCGCAGATCCCATGGGTTACCGGCCGCACGCAGCAGGGGGCCGGTGACGCCAAGGTCGAGCAGCCGTTCCTCTGACAGTGGGCAGGTGCCGCGCAGACGCTGGAGGACGATCTCGTTGTTCTCAAGCAGGTCGGCGAACTTGTCGGCCCGGCTGGGCATGGTCTTGAGGAACTGACGGAGCTTCTTCTCAAAGCCGAGCGGGATGTCTTCCATTACTCCGCCAACCTGGAAGTAACGGGTGTGCATCCGCTGACCTGAGCTCATCTCAAACAGGTCGAGGATGGTCTCCCGCTCGCGGAAGCAGTACCAAAACATTGACATTGCGCCCAGATCCAAGGCGCTTGTGCCAAGCCAAACCATGTGGCTCATGATCCGGTTTAGCTCCATGTGGATCACCCGCAGGTACTGGGCGCGCTTTGGAACTTCGACGCCCGTGAGGGTCTCAACAGACCCGCAGTAGGCCATTGCGTTGAAGTAGTAGGAGAGGTAGTCCATCCGCTCAATGACGGGGATGACCTTCCAGTAAGCCTTCTGTTCAGCAGTCTTCTCAATACCAGTGTGGACGTAACCGATGACCGGCTTGATGTCGCGCACAATTTCGCCTTCAAGGGTGACAATCAGGCGGAGAACACCGTGAGTGGCCGGATGGTGGGGGCCGATGTTGAGTGTGAGGAGGTCGCTACTGATCCCGGTTGCCGGGTCATGGTCGAGTCGCTCGAGCGTGATCGACTCCTCCTGCTTTCTGTAGTCGCTTACCTCGGAGGCCATTACTCAGTCCACCCGGGCATGGTCTTCTCGTTGTAGGTGAAGATCACTTCTTCGCCGCCAATTGGGAAGTCACGGCGCTGCGGATGGCCTTCGTAGTCTTCGGGCATCAGGATCCTGCGCAGGTCCGGGTGGCCTTCAAAGACGACACCGAACATGTCAAAGACTTCGCGCTCAGGGTGGTCGGCGCCGGACCAGAGGTCAACCACAGTGGCAACAGTGGGGTTCTCAACCGTGACTCGGGTCTTGATTGAGATCCGGTCAACAGTCTTCATGTCGAGCAGTTCGTAGATAACCCCAAGGCGTGGCTCGTCCGGCCAGTAGTCAAGGCCGTGGAGTGAGGCGAGGAATGTGTAGCCGCGCTCCTTGAGCATCCCTATTACTGGGCGCACTGACTCTGGTGTGATTTCGATCTCGGCACGGCCGCGGTCGTGCTTTGTTGCGAGGACGGCGTCGGGCGCGCTGTCGCGGATTTCTCCGGCAATCAGTTCAAGGCCAGTTGCGTCAGGCACTCGGGGCCTCCCCAAGCCCCGGCCTAGGGGCACCGAAAACATTCACGGAGTCAGCTGAGGAGTGCAGGGGCAACACTTCCTCGGTTCCTTCAGCTCCGTAACGGCTGCGCCAACCCATGGTGGGGTCGCCTTGGATCTTGTCTCTAAGGGTCAGGATTCCGTGAACGAGTGCTTCGGGGCGTGGGGGGCAGCCGGGCACGTGAACGTCAACGGGCATGAACTTGTCTGCTGGGACGATTGCGTAGTTGTTGAAGATTCCCTGCGAGGAGCAGCATGCGCCCATGGCGATTGTCCACTTGGGCTCAAGCATCTGGTCGTAGATGCGGCGTACAACTGGCGCCATCTTGATTGAGACGCGGCCGGAGAGGATCAGCAGGTCGGCCTGGCGTGGGGAGGCACGGAAAGCCTCAAACCCAAAACGGGCAACGTCAACTCGGCCGCCAACGATGGACATCATTTCGATCGCGCAGCAGGCAAGGCCGAATGTGGCGGGGAACATCGCGTTGCCACGGGCCCACGACACGGCCTTGTCGAGTGTTGTCGTGATGATCCGTTCCTGGACGTACTTCTCTAGTTCCTCGCCTTCAAGGTCGCCGCGCAGCATGTCGCGGGCGCGCATCTGGCTTGCGCGGAATGCGTCAGGGCCTTCAGTTACCGCCATGAGAGTGCTCCACGGCGCCAGACGTAGCCGAAGCCGATGAACAGGAGCGCAACGAAGATCGAGGTCTCCGCGAGCGCGAATGTCCCGAACTCTTTGAGCTTGACCGCGATTGGGTAAAGGAAGATGACCTCGATGTCGAAGAGGATGAAGAGCATTGCGATCATGTAGAACGAGATCCCGAAGCGGAAGCCCTGCTGAACGTCTGAGGGAAGACCACATTCGTAGGGCGATGTCTTCGATGCTGAGCGGCGATTGGTCTTCGGTCCAAAGACGCCATTCATCAGCGCAAATGCGGTGCCGACAATCCCGCCAAGAAGGAGAAAGACAATTGCTGGAAGATAGGAGTTCAGCATGAGGGCGGACACCGTTTATAGCACCGGGCGAGGGTACTTTGTAACAACCTGTTACTTAGTGCGTAATCGCACTTTCGATGCCCATACAAACAGGGGGTTTAGGCAAAAATGACATCCATTTACGAGGTTCTCTGCTGGATCGCCGCTGGGGCATGTCTGATCTCGGCAACAATCGGTGCGCTTGCCTTCCGGTCCGGTTTTGCTCACCCACGCGCTTGGTTTGCCATCCGCGTGGCTCAGGGCGCGGTCGTCGCCCCGGCAGCGCTCGGCGCGGTCCTACTGGCTGGTGTAGGTGAATCAGGACACGGGCTTCAGTACGGCTATTCGCTGATGGCTGCTGCAGTGTCATTTGCAGCCGAGCAACTCAGACTGGCATCAGCCAGTTCGGTCCTCGCGCGGCTAAACATTGACGGCAGTGAGGGTGTCAGGGCACTCCCCGAGGTTGAGCAGGAACGGCTGGCCAGGCAGATTGCACTGCGTGAGCTCGGCGTTGAGGCCGTTGCTCTGATGGTCTGTGTCGCGCTGCTCTTGCGCGGCGCTGGCGCTTACTGAGCCGGCGCGGTCAGGAGGTGCTGCGCTCGGCGTCGCTGAGCGACCCGTAAGTGCCGCCGTACCAGACCAGTGGACGCCCTTCGGCTGACCCGAGGGCCTCAACTTCACCGATCACAATCCGGTGATCGCCTCCAGGCAGTGTCTCCTTCAGGGAGCAGACAGCCCAAGCAATGGCATCTTCAAGGACGGGAACGCCAAGCTCTTCGCGCACGCCGATGCCCCTGAGCTTCTCTCCCTCATCAAGCTTGGAAGCGAACCTGTCGGCCAAGTCAC